>Ga0137381_10001947_pt1 | contig 14154 bp, 10 predicted proteins | sample SagtaG_16_FD_104808 | JGI IMG/M metagenome (GOLD analysis project Ga0137381, IMG submission 104808) | Vadose zone soil microbial communities from Sagehorn Ranch, Mendocino, California, USA - Sage2_L_115_16 metaG | ecosystem: Environmental > Terrestrial > Soil > Vadose zone | place: USA... | reverse complement strand
GACAATCTTGATCAGCGGATAAACCTTCCCGCTGCGATCCACGCCGCCCGTCGATGTGTCGGACTCCGCAGCCGTGTCCAGCGCGCGCAAGGCAATCGATATCGCTTCGTCCTCGCTCGTTTTTTGCAGCGGCTTCCCGCCCCAGTTATTTTCGTAATAAAGAATGCCGCGCACGGCCGGCGACCCCGACCCGGTCGCGGCGTAGTCGGCCGCTTCAAACTGCGCGCCCATAGCGTCGTAAAAATAGAGTCGCGCCTCCGGTTTCGGATGAGAATTGTACGTCGCGAAAATCGGCACTACTACTCCCACTCCTTGCATGACGAAGCCGATGTTGTCCCGCAACAGCTTGGAAAGCGCGCGCACCTTGCCATCCACGCTCATTTCCTGTAGTTGCGTGCGTCGGAAATATTGAAACGAATGTTCGAGCACGCGCGCCATTTCCCACGCCGTCGCCGGCACGCCTGCGATTGCCATGATCGATTGGCGATCGATTTCCAGTACTTTGTCGGCGCGATCGTAGACGACAGTATTGCCAGCCGTGGCGCGCCGATCGCCAGCCACTAGCACGCCGCCAGAAAACTTGAACGCGAGAATGGTAGTGGCCTCCGTTGGCTGCCACGATTTTTGGTGCGGCGTCGCCACCGGAGAAGTCGAAGTGACAGTCGCCGGAGCGAGTAACCCTTTGCGCCTGAGCAATGCGGGAAAATCGTCGGCCGTGCCGGAAAAATGTGGCCCAAGCGTCACCAGGGACGGCTCCATTATTGGCCGGTGCGCTGGCGATAGCGCTTGGACTGGTTAGGATCGACCTTGCGCATTTTTTTTAAAAGATCCTTGGTGTCCGGCCGTGAAACGTCGGGTGAACGCGGGCCGCCGCCATCGCCTTGTTTGGGTCCCCACGGAACTGGATCGAGTGGCTTTTGAATGCGCTCTGGCATAAAAAAATCTAAGGGCAAATATTGGAAAGGCAAGCGATCCCGCGCCGTGGGTCTCGCAAAATTCGGCTACCGCCCCACGCTTGCCAGGCAAAGCGGCCGATGCCAACATTCGGGAGGATGAAGATCCTTCCTGTTGTTGCTGCTGCGTTTTTCTTCAGCGCGGGGCCGTTCCCTGCGGCGTGGGCGCAAGCGCCGTCGCCAGAATCGTTGAAATCGCCCGAGCATGCTCAACTCGAAATGTTGGCAAAAAAAATCGACGAACAGAACGCAAAGATCGACGCGCTCTCTCAGGAGATCCTGAAACTAGAACAGCAGCTTTCACACGTTCGCCCGGGCGTAATGATTGGAGAGAGCACGCCTGCGACTCCTACGGCAGGCGCTCCGGCCGAATCTGCGTCGCGTCCTGAGAATGGCAACACACACGTGGTTGCCCGCGGCGAAACGCTCACATCTATCGCAAAATTGTACAGAGTAAGCGTGGATGAATTGCAAAAGGCCAATCACATCGAAGACGGCCGTAAACTGCAGGCCGGACAGACAATCATCATTCCTGCGGCGTCATCGCCCGCGCCGTCTGTTTCCCCGCCACCACCCAATTAGCAAGCGCGCTTGTGGTACGGAGCCGCTCCGTTCAGTTAGACAGGCAATTGCTCATCTAAGGTGTCAATTGGCGTAATCTCAGTTTCTGCCGGGGTTTGGAATTGAGGCTGCGGTGATGTCTCAAGCAGGCTTTGTTCGCAAAGGCGCGCATATTTTCCGCCCAGCGCGATCAATTCGTCGTGCTTGCCTCGCTCGATAATGCGGCCGCGATCAAGCACCAGAATTTGGTCTGCGTGCACGATTGTGGAAAGCCGATGCGCAATCACGATCGACGTCCGATTCGCCATCAAATGTTCCAGTGCTTCCTGAATCAGTCGTTCCGTGGCGGTATCCACGCTGGCGGTTGCTTCATCAAGAATCAAAATCGGCGGGTCCTTTAAGAGCGCCCGCGCAATTGAGAGCCGCTGTTTTTCGCCCACGCTCAATTTCACGCCGCGCTCGCCGACCACGCTCTCCAAGCCCTCTGGCAAACGCTCGATGAATTGTCGCGCCTTCGCCGCATCCACGGCACGCCACAGTTCCGCATCGGTGGCAGTCGGTTTCCCCATCAAAAGATTTTCCCGAATCGATCCGTTGAACAGGAAGCTCTCTTGCGTCACCACTCCGATTGCTTCGCGCAACGCACCTAGCCCGTACTCGCGAATAGGTCTGCCATCGATATAAACCCGGCCGCTCGTAAATTCGTAAAAGCGCACCAGCAAATTCACCAGCGTCGATTTCCCGGCGCCAGTCGCGCCGACCAGCGCAATCGTCGCGCCCGGCGCTGCATGAAACGAAACATGCTTGAGCGCGGGCAATCCTTCCGTATAACTGAAGCTCACGTCCTCGTAGCGAATGTCGCCAGCAATTCGCACCAACATTTTTCCCTTCTCGATCAATCCCGGCTCGGCTGATTCATCGAGAATCTCAAAAACGCGTTCGCCCGCCGCCCGTCCGGCTTGAACAAGTTGATTGAGTTGATGCAGCCGGCTGATCGGATCGTAAAGAAATGCCGTCAACAAAAGGAAAGCGACCAGATCACCCATCTGCATCCCGCCGTTTAAGACGGCATAGCTGCCAAACCCAAGCACGAGCACGGCGCCGATCGCTTCAAACATCGACATCGACGGCGAGTAAATGGCCCACGTCCGCATCACCACCAGTGTGGCGCGCCGCAATTGATCGCTTACCCGATTGAAACGCGCATGTTCCTCTCGCTCGCGCACGAAACTTTTGATCTGACGAATCCCGGCAAGATTATCGTGCAACAGCGCGTTGATGTCCGATGACGCGCGCCGCTGCAATCGATAGCGTCGATGCGCGGTGAGCGTATAAGCTAGTGCGCCCGCGATGAGCAGCGGAAACGGCACCAACGCTAGGAGCGCCAGCTTCGCATTCCAATAAAACATCACCGTCATGACGATGACAATTTGCAAGACCGCAACCACGCCCTGCTCGATTCCATCGATGAGGACACGCTCGACGGAGTTCACGTCTTCTATCACCCGCGTCATCAGATCGCCCGTGGCGCGATTATCGAACCAGCGCAACGGCAGCAATTGAATGTGGGAATACAAATCGCTCCGCAGATCGAAAATGACTTTCTGCTCGAACGTGTTGTTGAGGATGATCCGCAGCGCGTTGAAAACGTGCTGAAGCAGAAATGCCACTGCCGCCAGCAAAATGAGCGGCAACAATTTGTCCGGTCGCTGCGCGCGCACCACGTCGTTAATGATCCATTTGGTGACGCTTGGGAAAACGATCACCATCAGCGTGGTCAGAATCGCGCACGTCAACGTGCCTGCAGCCATCCATGGGTACCGCGTTAAATAACCAAATACGCGCCAGACCGTTTTCATCTCCCGGTCAAAGTCGACGCGCAGGTCACCACGTCAAGATAGGGCGATTCACCTCAATCGCTCCGCTTTACGTCGAAACACGTTGTCGTCCTCATCCGCACTGCGGTAATCTTGCCCAATGACCAACGAATCGAACCCTTTCGCCGACGAAATTCACATTGACCAACTTGAGATTTTCACACATATCGGGGCTCCGGAGGTAGAGCGCGCTGCTCCACAACGCTTAACCGTCAGCATTTCCTTTTGGCCGTATCAGCAAACGCCCGATCTGGCAGATAAAATCGACCAGACAGTTAACTATTCAGCCGTGGCCGAGGAGACGAAGAGTTTCGTGCGCGATCAATCGGTCAATCTGATCGAGACGTTGGCGGACCGGCTCGCAACGCATTTACTGAAAACTTTTCCGATACAGAGGGTCGCCATCGACCTGCGGAAATTCCCTTTGGAGGATGCCAAGTACGTCTCCGCAACTGTAACGCGCACTGCATCCGTCGGTTGACGATGCGCAAAGGACGATTCAACACACCCGCTGCGGAGATCGCCCAGCGCTACAGCGAATCCGTTTCGTTTGATTGGCGACTTTATCGCTACGATATCGCAGGATCGACCGCGCATGCCGCAGCGCTCGCCCGCGCACGAATCATGACTAGGGCTGAACACCGAAAAATTGAGGGTGGCTTGCGCGCAATCCAGCAGCAGATCGAATCCGGCAAATTCCAATGGGACCGCTCGCGCGAAGACGTGCACATGAACATCGAAGCCGCGCTTACGAAACGAATCGGGCCCGCCGGCGCGAAACTGCAGACTGCCCGCAGTCGGAACGACCAAGTTGCGCTGGACATGAGGCTTTATGTAAAAGACGAGATCACGGAAGTCTCATCGCGCCTGCGAAATTTGCGGAGAGCGCTGCTCAACCTCGCCGAAAAACACGTCGATGTTGTGGTGCCTGGTTACACGCATCTCCAGCGCGCCCAGCCGATCACTTTTTCGCATTACTTGCTCGGGCAAATCGAGGCTTTTGAACGAGACGCGGAACGGCTTCGTGATTGCCTGGTTCGAACGGACGTTCTCCCGCTTGGATCTGGCGCGCTCGCCGGATCGACAATCGTCCTCGATCGCGAACTTATCGCGCGCCAACTCGGTTTTTCGCGCGTGAGTCAGAACAGCACCGATGCCGTGAGCGATCGCGATTTCGTGTGCGAATTCCTTTTTTGCCTCGCCGTGATCGGCCTGCATCTGTCTCGTTTAAGCGAAGACTTGATCATCTGGAGCACGAGCGAATTCGGATTTCTGGAATTCACCGACGCATTTTCCACCGGCTCCAGCCTGATGCCGCAGAAAAGAAATCCCGACATGGCCGAGCTGACTCGCGGCAAGACCGGCAGGCTTTACGGAAATTTGATGTCGATCCTGACGATGACGAAAGCGCTTCCATCTTCCTACAATCGCGACCTGCAGGAAGATAAGAAACCGCTTTTTGATTCCGTGGATACGGTCCGCGCCGCGCTGGAAATTTTTGCGGCGATGCTCCCCGAATTGAAAGTCAATCGCAAACGCATGCAGGCCGCAGCAAGCGACCCGAATCTTTTCGCGACCGATCTGGCGGAATATCTAGTGAAAAAAGGAATACCCTTTCGCAAGGCTCATGAAATTGTCGGCAGTCTCGTTGCAGAATGCGCGAGGAAGGGAATCGCACTTAATCGGGTGTCCCTCGCCGAACTGAAAAAACGTTCGGTGCTGTTCGATGTCGACGTTGCTGATGTTTTCGATGTTCGCCATTCGCTTTCGCAGCGCCGCGCCATCGGCGCGCCATCACATGAGAACGTCGCGGCGCAGATCAAGCGCTGGCGCGCGTATCTCGGTAGGGGCGATTGACCTCAATCGCCCGCCGGCGGTTTCGATGAACCGCCCTACCTAAGCATTCGCTTTTCTGCCTCCTGTTCATACTCTTCGGATATGAAGCAGAGCAACATCGTGCACGGAGACCAAGGTTGGGAAACCGTTTCCAGCGAACGGCATTTCGCCGACGCGCATGTCGAAGTTGTAACCGATCAAGTGCAAACGCCGACGCGAACCAGGCCGCGTACATGGACAATCGTGCACCGCAAAGCAGCCGTCGTCATTGCGCCTATGGCGCAGGACGGCAAACTCGTCCTCATTTGCCAGGAACGTATCCCGATCCGCGAAGCAATCTGGGAAATGCCCTCGGGTCAAATCGATGTTGTAGCCGGGATCGGCGATCCCGGCTACCCCACGGGAACAATCGAACAAGTTGCATTGCGCGAACTTCGGGAAGAGGCCGGTTACGAGCTGGCCAAGGACGGCGAGCTCATTCCACTCGGCCATTACTTCTCATCGCCGGGATTCACGGATGAGCGCGGCTACTTCTTCCTGGCGCGCCCGGTCGTACCGTGCCCGGATTATGTGCGCGACGAGTCGGAATACATTTTGGACTGCCGCGCGTTCGCGATCTCCGAAATTCGCCGCATGATCGCCGAGAACGAAATACGTGACGGAAATACTCTTGGCATTTGCGCACGCCTAGCGGCGCGCGGTTTTATCTCGATGGAGTCGCGCTGACTCTGAAATCGGTCCCGAGTAAATTATCAATCCGATGGCGCTGCGAGACATTTTCAAATTCCGCGATCTGCCGGAAAGCGAAACGTCGAAACCGTTTCTCGAGCACTTGGAAGACTTGCGCTGGATGATCGTGAAGATGGCGATCACGCTCGCTGCCGCGATGATCGTTTGCTTCGCCTTTCGCTCTACGCTCGTGCGGATCATGCAGGCGCCCCTGCAGGATGTCGGTTCGCAAATCGGCACGCTCAAAGCGCTCGGCATCACTGATTCAATCGTGATTTCGTTTCATCTCGCCTTTTACGCAGGAATTGTTCTCTCCTTCCCGCTTCTTCTCTATTTTCTTGCGGAATTCGTTTTGCCGGCGCTCACCGCGGTGGAGAAACGCTTTTTATTTCCCGCGATCGGCGTCAGCTTCGCGCTGTTTCTCCTTGGCGTCTCGGTTTGTTATTTTTGGTTATTGCCAAAGACGATTCTCTTTTTCTTCCGTGACACCGAGTCGCTCGGCTGGGCGCCCACGTGGACCGTGCAACAGTATTATTCTTTCGTGACACGATTCACTATCGGGTTCGGCCTGGCGTTCGAATTGCCCGTGGTCGTTCTGGCGCTAGTTCGATTTGGATTGATCACCTACAGATTCATGGCACGCACCCGGCCCTATGCCGTCGTCCTGATCTTTATCCTGGCGACCATCATCACGCCGACGCCGGACATTCTGACATTGATCGCGATGGCGCTGCCGATGTGTCTACTCTACGAGAGCTGCATCTGGATTGCCTGGCTCATGGAACGCCCCAATTCTGGATCCATCGCCAAGTGATGGCGGCGTCTCAGAGTAAATCCAGTTGCGGTTTTGCAGTAGTTGGGCGGGACTTTTTCTTTCGGCGCGATTTTGCCACAGCCGGAGCTTCGATTGCGCCGTTGGGCCTTTCCAAGTACGCGAGAATCTCCTTGGCTCGATCGAGAATCTCTTTCGGCAACCCAGCGAGGCGCGCGACCTGAATTCCGTAGCTTTTGTCCGCGCCGCCGGGCACGATTTTGCGCAGGAAAATGATCTGATCGTTCCATTCGCGCACAGCGACGTTGAAATTGCAGACGCCGGTGCGTTCCTCGGCGAGTTTGGTGAGTTCGTGATAATGGGTCGCGAACAAAGTGCGCGCTTTGATCCTGTCGTGTAGAAATTCGGCGACGCTCCAAGCGATGGAGAGGCCATCGAATGTCGATGTTCCGCGGCCGATCTCGTCCAGAATGACTAGGCTGCGCTCAGTGGCGTTGTTCACGATGTTCGATGTCTCGTTCATCTCCACCATGAACGTGGATTGGCCGCGTGCCAGATCGTCGTTCGCGCCCACGCGTGTGAAGATGCGATCGACCAGCCCGATCTCCGCGCTTTCTGCGGGAACGAAGCTGCCGATCTGCGCCATCAACACAATTAGCGCGACCTGGCGGATGTATGTTGATTTCCCGGCCATGTTCGGCCCAGTCACGATCGCCACTCGCAAGTTCTCGCCGTCCAGCGCTGTGTCGTTAGGCACAAATTTTTCTTCCACCAAATTTTGATCGAGCACTGGATGGCGGCCGTCCTTAATGATGAGACGCAGCGAATCGTTCAACTGTGATCGGCAATAACGAAAGAGCCGCGCCGTTTCCGCCAACGCGCAAATGACGTCGAGAGTCGCGATTGCGGCTGCCGTCTGCTGGATCGGTCCCAGTTCACGCAAAGTTTCGTCACGCAGTTTTTGAAAGAGCTGGTATTCAAGCTGACGCGCGTGTTCGTCCGCGCCAAGAATTTTTGCCTCCATTTCCTTCAGCTCTGGCGTGACGAAACGTTCGCCGCCTACGGTCGTCTGTTTGCGCGTATAATGCGCCGGCACGCTCGCGAGGTTCGATTTCGTTACTTCGATGAAATAGCCAAAGACCGAATTGTAACGCACTTTGAGTGACTTGATGCCGGTTGCCGCGATCTCGCGCTCTTGCAAATGGCTGATCCAGTTCTTTCCCTCGCGCGATGCCTGACGCAGCGCGTCAAGATTGACATCGTATCCGTCGCAGAAAATTCCGCCTTCCTTTAGCGCCAATGGCGGATCATCCGTCAGCGCTTTCGCCAATTTGTCCGTCAGCGGCGGCATCTCCTCGATTTCGTTTTGCAAACGTTGCGCCAACAATTCGACTTTCTCGCCTTCCTTGACCTGATTGGCGCCAAAAACCAGTCGATCGAGGAGCTTCTGTAATTCGCCCTTCAACTTCGGGATTTGTTGCAACGAAGTTTTCAATGCGACCAAATCGCGTGCGTTACCCGACGCCTGACTCAATCGTCCCGCTGCGCGCTCGATATCGCGAATTGATTTCAGCTCTGCGCGGATGGAGGCGAGCAAGTCCGGCTCTTGCAACAAATCGGCGATCATTTGCTGTCGGCGTTCCAGCTCGGTCAGATTGCGCAATGGTTGCAGAATCCAGTCGCGCAATTTCCGTCCGCCCATTGGCGTGACCGTGCGATCGAGCACGGCCAGCAGGCTGGTGTCGCGCGCGCTGCGCGATTCAACCAGTTCGAGATTGGTTTGCGTAGCGGCATCGAGCAACACGTAATCACTCGGCGCATCGCAACGTAGCGAGGTGAGATGATCGATTTTCCGCCGAAGCGAATGCTTCAAGTAATGAACGATCGCGCCTGCGGCGGCAACCGCCTGCGGCATGTGCGTGCAGCCGAATCCGTCCAGCGATTTCGTTTTGAAATGCTCGCACAACGTGAAGATCGCCTGCTCCAGTAGAAACGCGTAACTGTCGTAGCCAAGCGCTCCGGTGATTTCTTTGAACTGGGTCTTCTGTTCATCGCTAACGAGAAGCTCCGACGGCGAAACGCGCGCAAGCTCGTCGAGGAGCGCTTGTCGATCTTGCAATTGCGTGAGCCGGAACTCGCCCGTGGTCAGATCCGCATAGGCAAATCCAAATACGCGATCATCGACATAGACCGCGCCGAGATAATTCGCGCGTTTCGCTTCCAGTAAATCCAGATCGCTCACCGTGCCCGCGCTGATTATCTGAGTGATGTCGCGCGAAACAATTTTGCCCGGCTGCGGTTCGCTGGTTTGATCGCAAATCGCCACGCGCCGCCCGGCCTTGATCAGCTTGGCAATGTAAGTTTGCGCCGCGTGATAGGGCACGCCGCACATAGGGACCCCATTGCGTTTTGTCAGGGCGACATTTAGCAGGCCAGAGGCCTCCTTTGCGTCCTCGAAGAACAGTTCATAAAAATCGCCCAGTCGAAACAACAGCAATGTGTCGGCCGGAATACTACTCCGCAGCCGCCGGTATTGCTGCATCATCGGAGTGAGCGGATCGCGCATTGCACAATCTTGCTAAATCACGAGGCGAAGTAAAAGACTCCTTGCTCAGAACCCACTAAAACGGAGTGAAATCCGGTGGACTTGACTCGCTGATTTTCCAGCCAGAAATTTGGTGCAGTTCTTTGTTCTGCTTAATGGATCGGCGAGTAGCCGGTTCAACGGGGAAACCAAATTCCGTCTGCAAACGCGGCGCGGATAGGGGCGAACGATGCGCGGCATCGAGAGCATTTAATGGCTCCAGCCCGACAGCTAACCCCGTCAGCATCATTAAAGTGCAAGGATGTCGTGAAATCCGGCTCCTGAAAGTGAGGCGCCTCGTCGCGCGAGGCCGCCTCGTTTGAGTCGAATCAATTGATACCAACAGACGTTAAGCGACCGCGCAATGTGGATTGGAAACGCGCGGCGGCGATTTTGTACGGCGACTGGGGAACGAGCAAGGCCTACGTCATTGGGCTTGCATTCGCCGTCGCCGGTTACGCTTCGTTTTGGCTGATCGCAGCGATGTGCGTGCTGACGGCACTCGTCGGGATCAACTACATGATCATCTGCCGCCTTTACCCTGACGGCGGCGGGGTGTATGCAGCTGTCCGGCACCGCTCGGAAGTGATTTCGATCGTCGGTGCGTTTCTGCTCATCGCAGATTATTTGGTAACGGCAGCCATCAGCGCGCTCTCCGCCTTTCAATATCTTGGCGTGCCGCATCCGGAAAAATTCGCGGCGCTGTCAATCCTCATCATTGGCTTGCTGAATTTGTTAGGCCCGAAACAAACTGGCGGCCTTGCGTTCTTGATTTCAGTCCCGACCGCACTCGTCGTGATTATTCTCGGGTTGTTTTGTCTGCCGCACCTGGGTGAAGCATTTGTTCATTTGCAGCCGTTGCATGGAACATTCGGGCAAAACTGGGCCGCTTTTGTCGGAATCGTGCTAGCACTGTCGGGAGTGGAAGCGATCGCGAATGCCACGGGCGTGATGAAGCTCGATCCGGGCAGCACCGATGCGCAACCGTGTGTGATCAAAACTTCTACGCCCGCAATTTTATGCGTGATGATCGAAGTTTGCGTTTTTACCGCACTCTTTGGGCTCGCCGCCCACGCTCTGAACGGATTGCAGGTGGTCAACGGTGATGTGAACGCGCCCGGAGCCCAAGGCGTGCGCGATTACATGCTGCGTTACATGGGCCAAATTTTCGTTGGCGGCGCACTTGGACCCGCCTTTGGCCATCTTTTCGCGGTGGTTGTCAGTATCGTATTTGCTTTCCTGCTCCTTTCGGCCTCAAACACCGCAATTGTCGATCTCATCATGATTCAATTCCTGATGGGTCGCGACCGCGAACTGCCGGGAATCTTTCACCGGCTGAATAAGTGGGGTGTACCGAATTTGGCTGCCGTGCTCGCCACGGTCGTCCCGATGGCGCTGGTGATTTTTGTGAAAGACATGGCCGGCTTGGCCGATCTTTACGCTGTCGGCGTAGTCGGCGCGATTGCGACAAACCTGGGCGCGACTTCAACTGACCGGAAGCTGTCGATCAAAACTTGGGAACGCAGCCTAATGTTGGGAACCTTTCTAGTCATGGCCGCGATTGAAATATCGCTGCTGGTCGACAAACCGAACGCGCGTTACTTCGCCGTGACCATTCTGGCCGTGGGGTTAATTCTCCGGGGACTTGTCCAGGAACGGCGGATGAAAAAGCAAGTTCTTCCGGAGAAAGTGCCTGTCGAGTTTACACCGCCCAAACCAGCATCTGCACCTGCACCAGCATCGGTTGGCGCCGAGTCAACCCTATGCGCGATCCGCGGCACTGGTCGCACGCTCGATTTCGCATTGCGCGAGGCCCGCAAGACAGGTTCGCGGCTCTATTTGCTCTTTGTGCGCGAACAACCGTTCATGACCGAGCAGGATAGCAAACGCAAATGGCAGGAGGATCCCGAAGCCAGCACAGTTTTTGCCGAAGCCAAGGAGAAGTCCGCTTCGGACCAGCCTCCGCTCTTTTGTTATGCCGTCAGTCCATCGGCCGCGGAGACGATTGTCGATGTTGCCGCGACGGTTGGCGCCTCGCGCCTCATTCTCGGCGCGCCGCAGCGCAGCGCGTTGATGAAACTTCTTCGTGGCAACGTCATCCGGGAAGTCTCAGACTCGCTTCCAGAGGAAATCGATCTCCTCGTTTACGCGTAAACTGAGTCGATCAATCCCGCAACGTCTTCATCCCCAGCCGAATGATTCGCTCGATCAGTTGCGGATAAAGGAGCCCGGCCTTTTCGGCCGAGAGCGCGAAGTCCTCGTCTGCCGCCAGATGCGGATTCGGATTCGCCTCGATGAAATAAACTTCGTTGGCTGGCGTCAGCCGCAGGTCGATGCGCGCGTAACCGTCGATCGTGAGCAGGCGATAGATGCGTTTGCACGTCTCCTCGATTTCGCCAACGAGCGCGGGATCGAGCCCTTCGGCGAATTCATTCCGCAAGCCTTTGCGCTTGCGATATTCATCGTCCCATTTTGCGCTGTAGGTCGCAATCTTCGGCTCGTTCGGATGGGCGTCGCCGAAGATCATCTCGCGAATTGGAAACACCGTTAGCCGCACATTGCCCAGCAGGCTCACGTAAAGTTCGCGGCCATCGATGTATTGCTCGGCAATCGCGTCGGCGTTGCGTTTTTCGTGAACAAACGCGACGCGTTCCCGAAACTGCTCGTCGGTCTCGACGAACGATGCCTGCGAAATTCCGTAGGACGCTTCTTCTTTCACGGGCTTGACCAAAATCGGAAACTCGAGCTGTTTGGGTCGTCCAATGCGCTGACCGCGCGGAATGACGACAAAGTTGGGAACGTGGATGCCGTGATAATGGAGGATTTTTTTCGAAATACCCTTGTGCTTGCAAAGGGCGAGACCGGTAGCGCCACACCCGGTGAAGGGTAGCCCTTGCAATTCGAAAAACGAAACGATGTTCTGATCGAATCCTGGGTTGTTCTTGAACTGTTCGACCAGGTTGAAAAGAATGTCAGGCGCGAAGGTCTCGAGTTTTTGCCGCATAAGATCGACATCGTCGTAGATGGCGAGATGCTCGGCGGTGTGACCGAGCTTGCCGAGCGCGGCCATGACGTCCGCCTCGGTTTTCCAATCCTTCGTCTTCATTTCCTTCGTGAAATCCTGATCGACAGTGGTCGGGCTGGTGCCGTCGAAAAGCACGAGGACTTTGAGTTTCTTTTTCACGGCTCGCTATTTGGTTCGCTTGAATTTACCGGTGAAAAGATAATTCATCACCAGCGTCGTGATGAAAGAGGAGACGCGAAAATCCTCTTGTGGATCGTCGTTCAACACGTGGAGTCCAAGCTGGTCGCAGCGACGGATGAGTCGCGCGAGGAGCTGGTTTACCCGGAACTTTTTCTCGTTTGTCCACTGACAAACGGCGTTCAGTAGTCGCCGTCTCCGCCTTCGCAGATACGCGCTCGCTTTGATTCCGGCCGGCGCCGCGAAGAGCTGCCGCAGATCGGCGTCGTAGAAATCCGGATACGTATCTTCGTAGAGCTTGCGCTTGCGCGCGTAATAAGTCTTGAGCTTAACGTTCAGAAAATCGTAATCGGCCACGCGATACTGCGGCGTGTGCACTGGTGGCTTGCCTGCCAGCGAACGCATTAGTTCATCCACGTATTCGAGTTTTCTCAGCGCCCGCCAGCCAGCGTACTGTTTACGCCAGTCCAGCCCTGGCGTGAGCCAGATCGCGAATGTCTCCGCGAAATCTTCGTCTGGATGGCTTTGCGCGTACCAATCTTCGAGGTGCATGACATAGCTACGACTGAATGGCCGCGGCCGGTAAGTATTCGGCGTTTCCTCGCGCGATGTGCGCCCGAAAGTCTGCTGCCACTTTTTCTTGCGCTGAAGCTGGTACGCGTAGCTGTAGGCGTGTCCCGCCTCATGCCGCATCAATTTCATGAACCACTCCGGCGTCTCGCCCTCGACCTCGAGCATCATGGTTCGCTCCAGTGCGCGCAGCCGATCATGGACGAGAAAAAACGGAATGAAGATTACCGGGATACCGATCGGTACGAACCACTCGTCGCCGATGTGACATGGCGCATGGAACACAAGCCCCTTTGCCGAGAGCTCGTCGTGGAGCTGCTGAATGAGCGGTTGAAGGGCCGTGTCCTCCAAGCGCAACCCGAGCGTAGAGATCCGGCGCTCAAGAAGTTCCTCGTCGCTCAGTGATGCCCAATCGAAAGTTTCCATTTTGCCCACGGTATAGTCCGCGCGCAATGGTGTCACCCTTCCGAAGGCGAGAAAATTACATCTTGGCGTAAACGCCGACCAGGGGCCGACGCGACGGCGTTTTTGAAGAGAAATCGCTGACGAAACCGTCCCTGGTGCGGAGCTCCACGTGGCCAGCGGTACGGCTCGTGCCATACACGAGCACTGAGCCGACTGGCGCAGAAAATGGGTCTGTCACTGATAATTTTTTGAATCCGTAATTGCTGACCAACTCTTGGGCAGCGTCTCTCGCGAGCTCGCTTTTCGGACGGGAATCGATGACGCCGGAAGCGAGTAATGCCTCTTTGACATAATGCCAGCACATCGAGCGCGAATGCGCATGAGCGCGTTCCTGCGCGATCGTCGCCGCTTGCATCAATCTGCCATCAATGTGCCGATCGACCCTGCCATACGGGTAAACGATCTGCCTGGGATAATAGTGCGTAATGACGGGAACTGATTCTTTTTTGCCCTCCGGGGTTTTGAAGCTGAAATGGGCAAAAGGCCATGTCGTTTTACTTGTGCTTGGTCTCTCAATTGGTTGCTCCATTGGTCGCACCGGCTCTGCCGCAAATGTTCGCACCGGCTCTTTGGCGATTGCTCGCGCCGGCTCTTTGGTGATCGAT
>Ga0137381_10001934_pt1 | contig 14202 bp, 17 predicted proteins | sample SagtaG_16_FD_104808 | JGI IMG/M metagenome (GOLD analysis project Ga0137381, IMG submission 104808) | Vadose zone soil microbial communities from Sagehorn Ranch, Mendocino, California, USA - Sage2_L_115_16 metaG | ecosystem: Environmental > Terrestrial > Soil > Vadose zone | place: USA... | reverse complement strand
TCGCATTGCTGCTTCCTTGCACGAGAAGACAGAGGGCGCCAACACAAGCAGCCCCGTCTGCAAGTGGGGAGTATAACACAGAATCGGTCTCCCACAAGGCGGGGAGCGGTACAGCGTGCAGGTGATTTCCAAGGGTTTCGGCAAAAATCCGTGCATCCTGACCAGTTCTGTGCTATGACAACCTCTCGCTTGCAACGCACCACGAAGCATGGTGTGACACCTGAGCAGTCTGGCAGTGTGCAGAGCCTCAAGATGAGACGCTCTCTGCTATGACGGCATGGTAACATAGGGAAGGAGTCCATGGATGACACGACGGAATCGGTACCTTCTCAGTCTGGCGCTCTGGCTGCAGGTCAGCGGGTTCGCTCTCGCAGCGACGCCACCGGCGAAGGTCGTAGAGCAGTTTATCGAAGCGAACCTGCAGGGCCGTTTTGCCGAATCGCGTGGTTTCACGCTGGAACGGGTTGACCTGAGCGCTTCACCGTTCAGCAACTGGCTCTTCGGCCCTGGGGGTGCCGGTGGCAATGCCCCCACCGCAGACCTGTTCCTGAGCCGCAAATTCACCCAGCTGTTTCGCTATACTATCACTGGGACCACCCCGACTGGCGACAATCAGGTCTCTGTTGCTGTGCTGCGTACCTCGCCCAATCTGGCCCATATGTATACCTGGGCCCTGGCTCCCAAACGTGGCACCACTCCGTACGAACTGATCGACGCTGTGGATGCCTATCTGACGAAGATCAATTTCCCTGTTGAAGAATCGCGTATGCAGTTCGTGCTCGTGCGTGAGGTTGACTCCTGGTACATTAGCACCATCGTTGACGAGAAATTTGCGCAACTGCAGCAGCTCTTGCAGGGGCAGACACAGCTCAGCGCCGCTGTACCACCGCAGGGAGCCGCGACACCGCCCGGGACAGGGGGCACTCCAGGGGCACAGCCTGGCACCACCACCACCTCAAGTGACCTTGGACGGCAACTGGCCGATGCGCAGTTCAACGCCACGCTCCAGGGGTTTAATCGGGCCGCTCAGGGTCTCCCTCCAGCGGCAGGGCCTGGGAGCCTGACACAACTCAAGAAGGACGAGGACGAACCAGGGCTTTTGGGCAAAATCACGCGGGCGATCTTTGGCAGTAAGAAAAAAGAAGTGGCGGTGAAGGACATGAATCCTTCGGTCTATAGTAGCCTCAAAAATATGCATGACGCCATCAGGAGCTTTGTGTCGAGTCACAATGCTGTGCCAGATACGGCCCAGATCTATGACTGGAAGAGCCTGCGGCGTGTGGTCAATCAGTACGGCAAGACCTCTCTCCCCGCCACGGAAGCAGAAGCTGGTTTTACCTTTGTGAGCTATAAGCCAGAACGAAACGGCGACGGCTATACTATGTTGTTGGACATCAATGAACCCCAGGGCGGTCTCAAGCGCATCGAGATCAACGAGCAGATAGACAAGATAGAGCCTGTGCACTGAGGAGGGGGGCAGGGCTATGGATACCCGCACGATCGCAGGGCTTGCTGACCGTTGCGCACAGACCCGTACCCCTGCCCTCTCCCAGGGAGAGAGGGAGCCCAGGGGGAGAGGGAATAAGGCTGCCGGCTACGGTTTCGAAGGACTCGTAGACGATTCAGGGTTGACACCCTGGCGACGGATCTCTTTCTCTGCCTGCCGTTTCAGGGTTGACTGCTGCCCCATGGCTTCGCGCTTCACGCTTTCAGCGCACATGGGGCAGATCGAACTGGTCTCGACCTCGCGCATACCGCAAATCATGCACATCTTTGGTTTATCTGCCATACATGTCTCCTTACGTACCCGTGAGAAGTTGTACCAGGCCAGGGCTCCGGCGTCAAGGCGCCAGATAAGACGGAGGGGGCAACCCACCCGCCAAACTGGGTACTGCGTACCGCAATTGGCCCCGCCATACTGGCGGGGCAACTAGCCGTGCGCAGCACCTGTGCGCAGCACTAAGTTTTAACCTGGACGCCCATAGCTATGGGGGGAATGAGTATGGTAAGGCTCCGCTGTTGCTGGCCTACTGATCACCGCATCGCTCTCGGCCTTATCGTAGGGTTGGTAATCTTGTACTGCGCCAACGGCGATGTTCTCCCTGGTAATGACGCGACACCGAACGTCTACCTAGCCCTGAATGTCCTGCAGGCAGGGCGGCTCTCCTTCACACCCTCCCGGATGCCCTGGCTCTTCGACTGGCAGCTCCGCAGGCAGGGTACCAGCCTCCGCCCGCTCTTCGACCTCCAAGCGCACATCGCTGAAGTCGAGGCTGCCCAGTTATACGCTGACGGTATTATTGTGCCCAAGCCTCGATATTTCATGATGCCATCGGTGCGCACCGATCCGGTCAGCGGTGAGACACTGTATATTGGGAGTTACGGGCCGGGGGCCGGCCTCAGTGCGGTGCCGATCCTGGCCTTCGCCCGCGTCTTCGTTGGTGACCTGTCGGTGCGCCCCGAAGTGCTGTGGTACAGTGGCAAGGTGGCGGCCGCGCTTTTCGCGGCGGCCTCGGCGGGCATCGTGTTCTTGACCTGCCGCCTATGGCTACAGCCCGCTCCGGCATTGGTCCTAGCACTGGCGTATGGGCTCGGAACGTGTGTGTGGAGCGTCAGCAGCCAGACTTTGTGGCAGCACGCCCCCAATGAGTTCTTTTTGACACTCGGGACCTTTTTCCTCGTGCAGCCGCGTGGGAGCCTGCGATACGCTGGGCTCTCTGGCCTCTTCCTCGGTGCTGCGGCGGCCTGTCGGCCGACCAGTGCTCTGCTCACTGTGGTAGTGGGAGCCTACATGCTGGTGACGGACCGGCGACGATGCCTGGCCTTCATGGCGGCGAGCTTACCTTTCGCCGTGGCGCTAGGCCTGTACAACTCATACTTCCTTGGATCGCTGCTGCACTTTGGACAGACCGAGGCGGGCCAGGCGATTGCGTTTTTCAAGACCGGGTCACGTGATGTGTGGCAAACGCCCATGCTGTATGGGCTGGCTGGCCTCCTCGTGAGCCCGTCACGCGGGCTCTTGGTGTTTTCCCCGTTTCTTGCTCTAGCGCTATGGGGAGCGGTGCTTGCCTGGCGCCGAGCCGCATTCGCCAGCCTGCGTCCGATAACACTTGCGACTGTACTGCTCTTGGCGGTGGAATCGAGATGGTTTGACTGGTGGGGAGGGTGGGGATTTGGGTATCGGCGTATCGTGGACCTCGTGCCAATGTTGGTTGTGCTGATTGTGCCTACGATGGGATGGGTCGGTACAGCCAGCTGGCGGAGAGTCTTGTTCGGGCTGCTGGTCAGCTGGTCGGTGTGTGTCCAGGTGCTCGGCGCGTATGCTTATGACCTGGACGGCTGGAATGCAAAGCGGGTCTACCGCGTTGAGTTGTCCTCTGGCGAAACGGTCGTCCTCGACACCGCGAGCGCCGCCAGGCAAGTCGCAAGTCATGGAGGGGCAAAGGGTGTTGTTGAGCAGCGTCTTAACATCGACAGGCCTGAACACCGCGATCGGCTGTGGTCACTTCGGGACAATCAAATCGGCTACTACCTGGCGCATTTCACCGAAGCCCGCCAGGCCAAGACCGCTGCCGTCCGACAATGGCTCGACTTGTGGCGACCGCCACAGCATTGAGCAGTGCAACTCAAAGAAGCTCTCTGCTCTCATGGTGCGCATCACACTGACGGTAAGCAGCCCGTTTTGGGCTTGACAGACAGCGAGGATGGGCATACAACAACGCCCCAGAGAGCATTCCCATAGGAGCAGGTGACGATCATGGCGACCCAGGACGACCTCATGGCCTTGATACAGGCACATCGCATTGGCCACCTGGCCACGGCTGATGGCACTGGGGCGCCGCATCTCGTCCCCATATGTTTCACCTATGACGGTCAGGCCATCTATTCGGCTATCGACCATAAGCCAAAGCGCCGCACCGGGTACAGCATGAAGCGCATCCGCAACATTGTCGAGAATCCACGCGTGGCCTTCCTGGTGCATCACTATGAAGAAGACTGGCAGCAGCTCTACTACGTCTTGATCCGTGGCCCGGCGCTCATCCTGGACAGTGGTCCAGAACGTCAGCGCGCTCTGGCGTTGCTGGAGGACAAATATGTCCAGTATCGGGAGCGCCACCTGGCACAGGGCGATGGACTCGTCATCAAGATTGTGCCAGAGCGCATCCAGCGTTGGGGATGGCAGAGTTCCCAGGCCCAGTCGCCAGAATGAGGCAGCGCTGGGTACACTCTATGTCAGGAGAGGATGTTGATGGACTTTGCATTGTCTGAGCAGCAGCAGCTCATGCGTACTGAAGTACGCAGCCTGGCACGCAAGTTTGACTGGAGTTACTGGCGCGAGTTAGACCGCACTGGCACGTATCCCGATGAATTTTTTAACGCCTTTGCTGCTGCCGGCTGGTTGGGTACAGTCATTCCCACGGCCTATGGCGGGAGTGGTCTTGGGGTCACGGAAGCCTGCATCGTGATGGAGGAGATCTGTGCCTCCGGTGCTGGCACGTCCGGTGCCGCGCCGATTCACTTTTCCATGTTTCCTCCCATGCCGATTATTCAGTATGGCAGCGAGGAGATGAAACGGCGCTATCTCCCCAAAATCGCCACTGGCGAGATGAAGCTGGCTTTCTCGGTCACCGAGCCGAACGTCGGCAGCGATACGACCCGGCTGCAAACCACCGCGGTGCGGGACGGTGACGAGTGGGTAATCAACGGTCGCAAGGTCTGGAGCAGTAACGCCCAGCAGGCGGATCGCGTCCTCATCCTCACGCGTACCACACCGGTGGCACAGGTCGCCAAAAAGTCCAAAGGCATGTCGTTGTTCTTCGCTCCCATGGACCGCAGGGCCATTACCCTCAAACTGATCGACAAGATGGGCCGCCACGCGGTGGATTCGAACGAGCTCTTCCTCGACAACCTGCGCGTGCCGCACGTCGATCTGGTGGGTCAGGAAGGGGAAGGCTTTTCCCACATCATCGCTGGGCTGAACCCGGAGCGTATTGTCATTGCCGCAGAAGCGGTGGGGATTGGCAAGGCAGCCCTGGACAAGGCAGTGCAGTACGCCAAAGAGCGGGTGGTCTTTGGGCGCCCCATCGGCAAGAATCAAGGCATACAGTTTCCCCTCGCCGAGGCGTACGCCCGTCTGGAAGCGGCCGAATTGATGGCCTTCAAGGCGGCCTGGCTGTATGACCAGGGCCTACCATGCGGCAAAGAGGCGAACATCGCGAAACTCCTCGCAGCCGAGGCGGGCTGTGACGCCGTGGACCACGCCGTGCAGACCTTTGGTGGCTTTGGCTATGCCCGTGAATTTGATGTCGAGCGCCTCTACCGCGAGATCCGCCTGTACAAGATTGCGCCAGTCTCGCAGCAAATGGCCCTCAACTATATTGGCGAGCATGTCTTGGGTATGCCCCGTTCCTACTGAGCAGGGGCATGAGAGGCATGGTGCCTCACCAGATCTCCCGACATAAGGCATTGACCAGAGTGTAGGAGAGGCGTACTGTCTTAGACGCTCCCTTGCGTGCATGATCCCTGCAGCGCCCCCAGAGTGAGGTGGGCGGTGGAGAGGACTCCTGATGTTGGAGGATGCGGTGACCTCCCGGGAAATGTGTGATGCCAATCTTGACGACCACTATCGTCGTGACTTTGTCCTGAAGCAACCCTCAACGATGGGCCCATGGGTGGCTCTAGGGTTAGGAGTGACGTTGCTAGCATTCCTGGCCTACCTTGGCTATGTGAACCTGCTCCTCCCCCCGCTTGCTTCTGGCTCGCCTGAGCATTTTTTCCGTCCCGAGGTGGCGTTCACCTCGCGTGTGGCACGCGTGCCACGTACCACCCAGCGCCCTCTGGAAAGACGCCAGCCGGCGGTCACTGTGGTGCCGCAAGGTCGGGCCGCCAATACACTCCTCGGCGGTCAGGGGCCTGCCTTACCTCCCGAGCATGCCTTGACTCTGGTCGTGCCCCCAGGCCCGCACGTCTCCATGCAGGCCGCAGCAGGACGTCAGTGAGGAATGGCTCGTCAGCCTGTATCCTGCTGCTGTGGAGCACGCTTGGTGACAGCCCATACCGGGGGCTATTGCCTCTTGCGCCGATGCGCTACCAGCTTCTCCCCGAGCCCTTTTTCCTTGGCAATTTTGCGGCGTGCCAGTGTGAGGGATTTGGAACTCAACGCCTGACGCATGGGCAAGCCATATTTGCGCTTGTATTCACGCGAGTTCATACCATGCAGAGCCAGATGACGGTTGGACAGGAGCTTGAACTCTTTATGACACTCCAGGCAAATGACCCGATTGCGTTGGATGGAGTCCTGCGGCGTGAGTTTCCATATCCCCTCGCCCTCACTGCTGGTGCCCGGCATGCCGGCTTCGAGCCCCTGAAGCTGCTGGAGGATGACAAAAACCTTTTTGACGCCTTCCGAGATCTCCTCAGGCGACATCGGCGCATGGCGGACCTGGGCCGCAATAATTTCTGAGGCCATTTCTACTAGAGATTTGGACATACACAGGCTCTCCTCAACTGGGTATGGTGCAGAGCGTGGGCGCCCCTGAAGCGCAACAGCGACGCCCACTTGCTGCCGTAGATGTCATCAGCGAGGAGGATCACTCGCCATGGCATTAGTCACAGTACTTACAACGGATCTCGGCAAAAATATCGTCACGTGCCTCTTCGACATCCCGGGCATAATTGACCAGACAGCGCACCGTTTTCGACACGTCCGGGAGACCATACTGGGTCGTCATCTGTTCCAGGAACCCCATCATGTCCTTTTCAAGCACAATCGAGTACGTGGTTTTATCTGATGGCATACCATTCTCCTCTCCTTGAAAGTAGGCAGAGCCCTTCTATTGGCACATGAGATAGGCCATTATAACGTTATAGCACGCCATATGGTAGCCCGAAATGTCGAGCGTACAGGGTCGGCCTGCATACATCGGCACACGGAGCAGATGGCCACGTCTTGACAGGGCCTAACGCCGTATGCCACTGTTACGCAGTACACTATGCTGGCTGGCAGTTGATGGCCGATGATGGGGTGTTTTCATAGGGAGAAGCAAGCCGTGTGGTGGTATAGGCAAAAACCCGTATGGTATGGTAGTCTCCTGTGTCTCCTGATCTGCCTGGGTCTACAAGGACGCGTTGATGCGCAAGGAGGGCCGCCACGTCCGTCCAGGCGCGGCGTGCTATCGCCGACGGCGCCGGACAACCCCGCCACCGCGCAACCGCCGCAGCCACTGTCCGAAGATACGAAGATTAGCCTCGATCAGAGTGGTCTGTCCGTTGATGTGCAGGCGCAGGACCTGCCGGCAGTCGTCGAACGTATTGCCAGCTTGGGACAAATCGACATCCGTCACCCAGAAGGGATCCCGAACCGTCGTGTCTCCATCCATTTCTCGTCGCTGCCAGTGGTCGATGGCCTCAAGCGCCTGTTCCGTGTCGCTGAGGTGCCAGGCTACATGCTGGTGATGGCGCAAGACAACATCCAGGTACAACGGATCGTTTTTCTGGCGGAAGAGTGGGCTGCTGGTGCTAGTACAGCGCGTGGGGTCCAGCGTGCCCCGCAGGTGGCCGCTGCCCAGCCACCGCCACCGGGTCTTATCGGGGCGCCACCGTTGCCTGCCGCCCCACCCCAGACGGAAAGGAGTGAAGAACCCAAGGGGAATGAGGGACCCACCAGCGGCAACGTTTTTGATGACATCAAGTCCAACGCCGCGGCGAGACGTCTGCTGAGTCAGATGATGCATCCGAACGAGCAAGTACGTGAGCGTGCCTTTGAGGGGCTCGTACGGATCGTCCGTGAGGACGACAAGCAGCGGGCGCTGATGGAATTTTTTGAGCCGCTTATGGACGACCTGGGGTCTGAAGATCAAGCCACCCAGGACGGGGCCCGTGAGGAAATCCGCAAGTTACTGACCCGATAGTGGCCGCGGTATATAACCGTGCTTGACGAGATACTCCGGCAACTCCGCCACGGATGGCAGCACCGCTGCTGGACCAGCCTGCTCCAGCGTCGCGGCGGTCTGGGTCCCCGCAGTCACGGCAATGGTCAGTGCCCCGACGTTGCACCCCTCCGCCACATCCTGCACGGTGTCTCCCACTTTGAGCACCTGGCTATAATCAAAATCTGGCCGTACGCGGTCCACTGGACTCTCCAGTGGGAGCAGGCCAGCCGCCTTACTGCGAAGAGATACCAGTGATCAACCCGAGACGCCAAGTCTCTCCTTTTGAGATGACACTTCGTCTCTGGAGAGACAATGTGTCGTGCCGTTGGGCATGTGCCTGGCCTACAGAGAGGAGCAGCAAGCGCTTGTGTCACCGGGGAGCGCGCGCGGGGGACGTCCCTGGCATGATCGTTGCTCTCTCCTCGATGGAGAACGGGGCACATCCCCAGTAGACTACCAGCAAGGGAGAGGATATCTACGGCACGATGCAGTCTACCCTGCCAGACACGTTTGGCACGACAGATAAAGGAGCCATCATGGAGATCACCAAAGAATTACGGGAACTCGCCAGGTTTACGGCCGGCGCGATACCAGTGGTCAGCGTGTATCTCGATACGCAGTGGCGAGATCAGCATCAATGGGCTCGGGTCGCGACCTTTTTAACTGGTCACGTACGCCAGGCGCGCGCCCTGCCGTTGGGCTCAGAGGCCGCCCGCGAGAGTCTGGAGCGTGATTTAGAGCGTATTGCCCAGTGGGGGGAAGAGCGCCTGCGTGGGACGGCCGATATCAGTACGCCTGGTGTAGCGCTCTTTGCGTGCCATGCGGCTGATCTGTGGGTCGCATTTCCCTCGCCGGTGCCATTTGAGGACGAGTTCACCATTGCCGACCGCCCTATGCTGCGCCAACTCACCCGCCTGGACGAGGATTATACCAATGCACTGCTGGTCATCGTGGACTCCCGCGCCGCCCACATCCATGAAGTGGTGCTGGGAGGGCTTCTGACCGAGATGGATTTTACCAATGAATTTCCTGGACGGCATAAGCAGGGTGGCTGGGCTCAGGCGCGCTACCAGCGCCATGTGAAGGAGCATATGGACCGCCATCACAAGGAAGTCGCAGCATACGTGGCGTCCTATATGGAGGCCCATCCACACACCCATCTTATCGTCAGCGGGCAACAGGACATCGTGGTGAATTTCCGCGCCTGGTTGTCACCCACGGCGCAACAGCAGATCATTGACACCTTGACACTCGACATGCATGACGACCGTCGTCGTATCCTGGAAGCGGCCCAGGAAGCCTTACAACGCTACGAGCGGGAAGAGGAACAGGCCACTGTGCAGTTGCTCGTGAATCGTGCGGGACATGGCGGACTGGCCGTGCTTGGCCAGCAGGAAACCCTGGCAGCGGTGAATACGGCACGGGTGCATAAGCTGGTGCTGCAGAAGGATTTCTGCAGCGACGGCTGGCGCTGTCTTGACTGCGGTCAGATCGGCGAAGGCACAACGCCACCCCAGTGTGCTCTCTGCAGTGGCAGGGCGACCGCTACAGAACTCGGAGAAGCGATGGTGAATGCCGTGCTGCAGACCGACGGCTTTGTCGAGATGGTTGCCCCAGACGATCGCCTGACTGCCTACGATGGCGTAGGAGCCTTGCTACGTTATAAGTGAGGAGGAGAATCGAGACTCTTCCCGCTCTTTGTAAAGTTGCATAAGAGCATTGTGTAGCGGTGCCTCGATTGATACAATATGGCTCAGTTTCTCCAGAGGATGTGCCTCGTTACTGCAGGGGATAGACTGCCATTTCTGTAATGATGCTCGACATCGACTTCTTTAAGAAGGTCAATGACACTTATGGGCACGATGTGGGCGATAACGTCCTCAAGCTGGTGGCCAACATTCTGACGAACAACACGCGTAGCCACGATGTGGTGGCTCGCTTTGGCGGCGAGGAGTTTGTCATCCTGCTTCCAGAGACTGCGCTTAGCGGCGCAGTGGTCGTAGCCGAGCGCATCAGAATGGCTATCGAGAGTTTTAACTTCAAACCCCTGGGTTGCCAGCATGGTGTAACTATCAGCATAGGCATTAGCGAGTTCCCTCTAAATGGCATTGACACCAAAGAACTTGTCGATCGTGCCGATGAAGCTCTCTACGAAGCCAAAACCAACGGTCGGAATCGCGTCTGCATGGCAAGAGCGGTCAAAGCTTCGTAAATGCACTACAGCCGCGAAGCCCACCTTACTGCTGCCAGCTGCCAAACAACCCCCGGGGCCGCACCAACAACACCAGCACTAAGAGTACCAGAGATACCGCGGTTTTGTACTCTGTGGGGATGAACGGCGTCGAGAGTTCCTCAGCGAGGCCGATGATGAGCGCGCCCGCCATGGCGCCGTAAGGGCTCCCAATGCCGCCCAAGATGGTGGCAGCGAAAATAGGCAAGAGGAGGTCCCAGCCCATGATTGGCTGCAACCGCACGCTCATACCCAGCAATGTACCACCTGCCGCAGCGAGGGCGGCGCCGAGCAGCCAGGTCCAGGTCACCACCCGCTCCGTATCGATGCCTGAAACGCGGGCCAGGTTGAAATTGTCAGACGTGGCACGCATGGCTTTACCGAGCTTGGTGCGTTGCAAAAACAGGCTCACCAGAATGACCAGTCCCAACGCAATGGCGAAGATGAGCACCTGTTGTGTGTTGAGGCGCACCTGGAGCACGGGGACGGTGAACGGGAAGTGAATGGTCCGCGAGTAGTACTGCACCTGCGGCCCCCAGAGCATGCGGATGAGGTTTTGCAGAATGAGGGCCAGGCCGAGAGACGAAATGGCCATAATGGCGGCCCGCGCTCTGCGTTGGCGCAACGGCCGAAACCACACACGGTCCAGGCCGACGCCAAGCACCGCGGTACAGAGCATCGCCAGCACAAAGGCGAGCCACATGGGTAACGCCAGGCTGACTCTGAAGAACAATGCCAGATAGGCTCCCAAGGCCATGAGGTCGCCATGGGCAAAGTTGGCGAAGTTGAGGATACCGTAGATCAGCGTCAGACCGATGGCGCCAAGGGCCAGGATGCTGCCGGAGATGAGACCGTAGACTATGAGCTGGAGCATACAGGGACCCTCACCCCATGCCCCTCCCGGCGGGACAGGGAGATTGGCCCCGCCAAACTGGCTGGGGTACTGCGTACCGCAATTGGCCCCGCCAGTTTGGCGGGGCAACTAGCCGGGCGCAGCACCGGTACGCGGTACCTAGCGGCCCCCCAGGAACATGGCACGAATCTCCGGGTGGGCGAGCAACGCCTGACCGGTGTCCTCATAGCGGTTTTGCCCCATCGCCAGCACATACCCACGGTGCGCACGCTGCAGCGCCTGGCGCGCGTTCTGCTCCACGATGAGTATAGCGACACCGGTGCGATTGATAGCGACGATCTTTTCGAGGATCACCCCAACCAGCAGCGGCGACAAACCGGCCGTCGGCTCGTCGAGCAGGAGCAAGGTAGGATCGAGCATGAGCGCCCGCGCCATCGCCACCATCTGACGCTGGCCACCACTGAGGTGGCCAGCGCGGCTCTTGCGCTTATCGCGGAGGTCGGGAAAGAGGGCATACATTTCGGCCTTTTTGGCGCGCAGGTTACCACGACGAATGAAGGCGCCCATATCGAAATTTTCTTCCACGGTGAGCGATGGAAACACGTTCTCCGTTTGGGGGACGTAGCATACCCCTGCCTGCACAATGCGGTGCGGCCGCAGGTTGGTAACCTCTCGCCCGTCAAGCCAGATCGTGCCGTCCTGCGGCTTCAGCAGCCCGGCGATCGTCTTCATCAGGGTCGATTTGCCGGCGCCATTGGGGCCCACGATGGCGACCATTTCCTGACGTTCCACGCGTAGACTGACGCTGCGCAGAATCGGCAGCTCACCATAACCGACGGTGATACACTGGACCTCGAGCAGCGCCACAGGGCTACGCTCCCAAGTAGGCTTCAATAACCCGTGGGTCACTGCGGACTTGCAGCGGTGTCCCCTCCATGAGCGTGCGCCCATGACTCATGACAATCACCGGATTACAAATTTCCATGACCAGGTCCATATCGTGCTCGATGAGCAGAAACGTACGCCCCAGGTCTTGGAGACGTTGGATATGCCCCACCAGTTCTTGCATCAAGGTCGGGTTGACGCCAGCCCCTGGCTCGTCCAGTAGGATGAACGTGGCGTCGGACATCATCGTCCGCGCCAGTTCCAGGAGCTTTTTTTGACCACCAGAGAGATTGCCAGCGTACTCATGGCGGAGGTAGTGGAGCTTGACGCGCTGTAACACCTCCTCAGCCCGTGCGCGCAGGGCTTGTTCCTGCTGCTGCACCTGGCGGGGGTGGAACCAGGCATGGCCGAGGTTTTCGCCGAGTTGCTGCCCCGGGACGAGCAGGAGGTTCTCCAACACGGTCATGCGCTTGAGCTCACGCGCGATCTGGAAGGTGCGCGCGACCTGGCGCGCAAAAATCCGGTGGGGTGGGAGTCCATCAATCCTTTCTCCCTCGAACCATACGTGCCCGGCGTCGGGCCGGTAGACCCCGGCAATAATGTTAAACAGCGTGGTTTTGCCAGCGCCATTGGGTCCTATCAAACCGGTAATCGTCCCACGACGGATGTGCAGCGAGCAGCGGTCAACTGCCATGACCCCGCCGAAACGTTTCGTGACATTTTCGACTGTCAGCAGTATCTTGCTCTGAGCGTTCTGCTCCATGCCTGCCTCTTCCCGCACTGCAATCTCACCATCGTCAAGCACGCTCTATGGGCCGGAAGCGTACGGTCCCCGTGAGCCTGCGACGCTCTCCAGAGAGAGCGTGCGAGTTGTAGACTACGAGAGTACAGGATGACCGTCAAGGGATGTTTCTGTAAAGGTTGAAAAGTGCATCTAAACTTCCTATCCTCCTCAAAGTGACACCATATCACCCTGACGTTGTCGATGTGCTGCCGCAGGAATATGTGGTCAACTGGATTGCTGCCCCTCCAGATGAGCCTCTTATAACAAAGGAAGGACACTATATGTGGATTCCCGGCGAACAACGTAGCCCTTATCCCGACGAGGCGAGCACCCGCGCCGGGATATTCGCGGCAGCCATTCGTGATGACGACATGGAACTGGCCTGGGTCATGCTCTCCAAAGAGACCCGCGGCATGCGCTTTGGCGTGTGGGCCACGCAGAACAACATTGACATGCAGATGGCGTACCGGGCGGCCTATGACCAGGCCCATCCGATGCGCGCCGCCCTGCTGGCAGATTTCCGACAACTCGTCTTGCGCCACTGGCCTCTGGAGGATCTCACAGATCTAGGTGTGACGCCGACGCGCTATGTCGACGATGTACACGCCTTTGCCTTCCTGCCCTTCGGGGTCACCAGTGATGCCTCGTGGATCACCCATCGTCGCTTGATGTCCGGCATCATCCTCCCTATGATTCTGGAAGATGAGCAATGGCAGGTGGATTTGCCAGGATGGCGTTTTTTGCAGGCGAACCAACAACGATAGCGCGTGCGATGAGCGGTGGAGACCTCTCCCCGCTGTCACGCCACAGGAGAGTAATGCACCATGGAAGCCAAGGATATAGTCATTGATGCCCTGGAACGGATTCGCGGCATATTGCACCGGACGCTGGCGGGCCTGACGCTCGATGAGATCCAGCGTCAACCCACGCCTGACAGCAACTCCATTGCCTGGCTGACCTGGCATCTGACCCGGGTGCAGGATAATGGCATCTCGGGGCTCTTCGACCAGGAACAGGCCTGGATCAGCCAGGGATGGCACGCGCAGTTTGCTATGGCCCCTGATCCCGACAATGAAGGCCAGGGACACACACCAGAGCAGGTGGCCGCCTTTCGTGCGCCCTCGATCCAGACGCTGCTGGACTATCATGACAGCGTCTCAACGCGCTCGAAAAACTTCGTGGCGGGACTCGCCCCGGCAGATTTTAGCCGCGAGCTGAACGAGCCCCAATACCAGCCGCGGCCTACAGTAGGAGTGCGGCTGGTCAGCATCCTCTCCGACAATTTACAGCACGCCGGTCAAGTCGCCTATCTACGCGGTGTCTGGCAAGGCATAGGATGGCGACGCTAGGGCGCCGCATCCTTTTCGACCGTGCGCCGCTCTAGCTCCCAGTAGCCTGGCAGGCCAATGGTGGTATTGAGCTGGTGGCTAATGGTCTCCGCCTCGCCAGGGGTAAAGGGGACAGTGTGGTGCACCAGCAAGGACTCATAAGCGCGCCGCATAGCCTGGTAGGCGCACAG
>Ga0137381_10001923_pt1 | contig 14234 bp, 10 predicted proteins | sample SagtaG_16_FD_104808 | JGI IMG/M metagenome (GOLD analysis project Ga0137381, IMG submission 104808) | Vadose zone soil microbial communities from Sagehorn Ranch, Mendocino, California, USA - Sage2_L_115_16 metaG | ecosystem: Environmental > Terrestrial > Soil > Vadose zone | place: USA... | reverse complement strand
TGGGAGCGCACGCCGAATGGCACCCCCTGCGGTGTCGTAACTGAGAGAGCCCAGCGTAGTGTAGTTCGCCGGTTGGAGTCCGAGTTCGAGTGACTTGCCGGCGTCCAGGATGCGCACAACCACCCCGATGGCAATCGTCGTCGGACCCACAAACCCGATCGACGCCGCTCCTGCCGCGGCAACCTCCACGGCTTCGGAGGTCAGCTTGTTGGCTTCGACTTGCACGTCGCCGAGGGCGAGTACATGCAGCGCCGGACCCATCGGTGAAACCACGATGTTGTCGTTCACGCGCAGAGCGGGGTAGCCCTCTTGAGCTTGTACCGGCGTGCCCGCCACGGCGGGCGTGATCATGGGAGCGATCGCATGCGCCACAAAGATCCCCGCGCGGGGACCTGGCGATGGCTGCGCGGTGGTGTTGGTGAGGTGACCGTTGTCGGAGATCTCATTTCCGTCGATCAAAAGTCCTGCCGCTGCTTGAGCGTATATTCCGCAGACGGGCTGGAGGAAATTGGCCCCATTGTCGCGGATCCAGTTGTTACGAATCTCGCCGTACTCGACGCCCGACAGCGCAATGCCACCGAAACCTGCGGGCGAGCCGGGAGCCAGTCCGGTGGAGAGGTCCAACTGAAGACATCCGGTGATCCGGTTTTGCTCGACGTCGAGCAGTACAACGGTGATGATGCCCTGACTGACCGGGAAGAACAGTGGGGAACCGATGCCGTCGCTGCCCATATTGAGGATATCGTTTTCCAGGATACGGATGTCGTAAAGGTCGCCATCGGAGACCGGAGTCAGAGGATTGCCTTGGGGGTCAGTGGGCGTCGGATCCGGCCGGATATGAATACAACCGTTGTTATCAACAAAGATGCTGAAGCCTCCTATGACCGTTCCGCCGCCACCACCCGCGCCGCCTTGCGGAACCCAGGTGACGCTGCCGAGGGTGATGCCGTTGCCGTTGCCGCCGTCGATCTTATTGCGCCGGATTTCGACGCGCTCGGATCCGCCGCCGATTTGAATTCCAGAAAGAGGCGATACCAAACGGCGCACCACCGGGCACAGGATAATGTTCTTCTCAATTAAGACGTCGTCCGCTTGGGTGAAAATCGCTGGCCAGGTTCCGGCACTCGAGGTATTGCTCAGCGCCTGAGCTAGTTGCTCCACGTGAATGTCGTTGGTGGCTATTCGAATGAAACGGCCACCGCGACACTCGATAGCGCTCTGATCGCGCACGGTGATGTCCAAATCGTAGATGTGTATATTGCGAAGCCCGTTCTTGTTGGCCTCGGCCGCCGGAGTGCTGATCAGCGTGATTGCTTCCACGGTCTCGGCGGTGATGGCGAAGTCTTCGAGAGTGATCTCCTGAGAATCCTGAATCAGAAAAACCGGCGACGCGGCGTTGGCGTCTGCCACGACCAGGGTGTTGCGATCGCATCCGTGAATAATGATGTTCACGCGATTGAGGATGGTGATTTCCTCGTGGTACATCCCCGGCAGGACGCACACCTCGCCGCCCGCGGCCGGCAAAGCATCCACCGCATCCTGAATCTTCTTGAATTTGCCAAAGCTGTGCACTTCATCGCCCACGGTATAGGTGCAGCAGGAGCGGATGCGCGTCAAAGGCGGGAACTGCTGGCGGCAATCGTCGATGACCGTGGCGACCAGTGCGCCGCCGGTGGCGTCCCATTCGATGATGCCCAGCGGGGCGTAGAACCGGCGCACCCCATGCGGTCCGCGGCCGGTTTCGAGCAGCCAGGGCACCACGCGGTTCGGTGAATCGGGGCGCGCGGCGATGATCCAATAGTCTTCGGGATGCGCATCCGCACCGGTGATCGTGACGTTCAGGCCGGTGTCGCCCAGATCGAGCGCGACACCGGTGGTGAACGGGATGGCAGGCGGGGATGTGACGTCGCCGCCGCGATCCCACACGCGCAGGAAAAAGAATTCCGGGGGAGCCAGAGTGCCAGCGTCGAGGCGTTTCTTCCAGCCTTGCCCGAACCCGGCGGGGGGAACGGGCGGAGGGGAGACGGGCGGGAGGATAGTGAACTGTTTTGAATCGGGGTCGTATCCCGCATCCACACGGGCGAGAAACCCGCTCTGTTCCGCAAGTTTCTCGTTGTTGGCCAGCACCGCCGACCACGCAAGGAGTTCTACAATTTGTCCGGAAGTCGGCCAGTGCGCTTGGTCCTTAGGATCGGTCAGCATGGTCATGACCACTGGCTGGCCGGCGCCGTTGTTGCTGACTTGCACGCGATAGAGAGGGGCCGCGTTGTCAAAACCCCAGGTCAAATGCGTTTTGTCGACAAGTTGGACACGAACGGCCTGGTTGTTTGCGCCGAGATAGCCGCCGGCAACGGGAGGAGAGCAGAGGTCGGTAGTGTTGCCTGGGGTAAAGCCGACCTTGAGTTTGGTATCGACCACCAGTTCGTCGCCCGCATTGAGCGTGCCGAGCCCCGCCGCGGACCACGCGCCGATAAGCGTCGTCCAGTCCTGTATGCAGTCCGCCGCCGCAACACCTTGGCTGACATGCACTCGCCGCATGAGCCGCATGCGTGATGAGGTGTCCGGACCGCCGAGCGCGACTTCGAACAGTTCATTGTCTTCGACGGCCGAAACCGGCTGCTGCCAAGCTTCGAGATACACCAAGTCGAGACGCGTGGTTCCTGGGGCAGGAGGGCCAGGCAGCGTGAGGCCCAGTAGTTCGAGCCAGTCTTTCTGGGTTTGGAACGTCTCGATGGCTTCGAGTTCCAGCCTAAACCCGCCAAGGTAAAACGAGCCAGGGTCGATATCAAAATCGATGAAGCCACCTGTAATTTTTGGATTTGCAATCAGGAAACCGCCATCGGGAGTCCCCGCCGGACCGATAATATCCACGAGGGAACGGCGCTCGTGCTCGACATGGAGCCGCTCGTTCTCGTTGTGGTCGTCATCGACGAACACCCGGCCCTGCTGGGCCCGAACACTGTTGTAGTGTTTGCGATGATCAGTTGCCGAACGGGAGAGATCGTTGGTTGACATGACGCCGCACCCTCAGGTTTCAAATACAAAATCAGGTATGAGCCCGAACGGAAGATACTCGTCGACTTTCGCGCGTAAGCCGTCTAGCCGGATGGGATTCAGCAAGGCGCTGAAGGCGCCGATTTCCGATCCGTTCTCCGCACCGGTCTGCAGTCCAGGCGGCGCCGAAGCGCTCAGTTGCGCATAACCGGGCTGGCCGAATCGGCGGGATGTGAAATAGTGGTTCAAATCGGCAATGAAATACGATTCATAAGGATGCGGTAACCGACTACCTTTGAGGGCCGCACCGAACCGGAAACAGCCGTCCTGGGTGTCGGCCACGTTGGCCAAACCAGTGATCAATGCCTCGGAAGCGTTCAGCCGATCGAGGTTGATGGCACCGAAGACCGTGGTTCGGAAAATGTCAGCCCGCGTGGCGGGAAGGTCGATGGCTGGCACACCGGCGTTTTGTGCGTCGAGAACGGAATCCTGGATGGTCAGTCGCTCGACTATGCCGGTGCCTTGGACCGCGATGCTTGCCAGAATCGAGTGATCAATCGTGAGACTGCTCACGCTTCCAGCCACCACCAACTGCATCGGCGCGATGACGCCCCCGAGCGCGTCGGTTCCGCCGGGATCGAACGTAGAGTGGCGGATGGTGACGCTGCCGTAATGTCCGCGCAGCACGAGTGAGAAGTTGCCGGAACCGCCGATCCACAGACCCTCGAAAACAAGTAGCGATCCGATATTGACACCGGTGTCCAGCGTCCAGCTAGATTGTAGGCGCACATACGGCCGCTGCTGATTGGCCGTTTGAATCACAGCGTTCTGGATGCCTGCTTTGTTGGCGACCGGTCCGTATGTGGAATTGTCGCTGATTTCCGTTACGCCCTGAACGATCAGTGAGCCAGGATCGATCTGGGCCGCACTGATGGCACCTCCGCCTGGTGGAATCGCCGAGGTCACGGTTGACAGGCTGCCACTTCGGTCGTAGGTGCCGGCGCCAATGTCACCTGAAAAACCGTAGTAGTAGTCGACTCGCAGGGCGCCCGGGACTGCGCCCAAAAACAGCCCACGCCCGCGCTCAGGATCGATCACCAGCCGCTTGTTCGGCGCCAGAGCGGTCCAGGCGCTCAGGTTGCCAGAAACGATGCGGTCCGATGGAACGTCAACTCCAGCGGAGTTAACCCGCAGCGATTTGGCCGCTAGATTCCCCGTCGGAACGTAGCTCGGCAACAGAACACTCTTTCCGCAGTCTTGCACCAGGGCTTGTTCGAGCAGGGGCTGATACACTGCCGGCGCAAGCAGTGCCGCAGAGCTGGCCAGAGCGGAGAGCGCTTTGCGAAGTCCGTCCTCGCTAGGGAATCGGATGTTCCGGAGCTTGCGCAGATCGTTGGCGGCCGCATTCGTTAGGCCCGCGGTGGCAATGAGAAATAGAACCAACGCTTCGGTCACGATGTACTCCGCGTGCCCGAGCACGCGACAACGCATCGGAACTGGCAGTTCCCATTCCAAGGCGGAACGCCACGTGTCCCAATCGAAATTCTCCGCGCGGGCGCGCCTCATGAATAAGGGAATGTCGCGCCCGGAAGGGTCAAAGGTGAATGAGCGGTTCGTTTGGCCGGGTCCCGGCATAGCCTGGGCAACCTTCAATGCCGGTAGGCGATACAGGTAGAAGGCAATCTTCGGGATATTGTAAAGACCATCCGTGCCGCGGGATTTCCGCACGTCAGCGGAATGGAAATACTCGTCGAAAGGCAGACGGGTCAACTCCGCGCCGCGCGGGCGCCGAATATCGGCGTATCCGCCCGGCGGCGTTCCAGTAAAGCGCCCCAGGTAGGCCTGTGGCTTGGGATCGAGTGCGTGCTGAGTGCGCGCCAGCCGTCGCAATTCCTCCACGACCTTGCCTTCCCATCCAGCGATATCACTGATGAGCTCCTCAAGAACACGCAAGGTGCCTTTGTGGCGACGGTAGTAGATTGTTTTTGCGACATCGACGCGCCGGCCTCGAAGGTTGAGGGCGGAAACGAGTCGGGTGGCAACCAGGTCTGCCAAATACGGGACCGCCCAGGAATCGCAGAGATCGATGAATTCGTCGTCCCAGGTCTTATCATTGCTGCGCCGAAGCGCGGCGGCATGCGCGGCGATAATCTCAACGATGGAACGCAGCACGCCCGCATTGTCTGCGGTGCCGTCGTCGTCCCGATAGAACGCTGGAATTAACTCCCAAAGCTTCTCGGTGTAGTAGCTTTCGAAGCGGTCGGCGGCAGCCCTACTCATTTGCGGTCGCCTTTCCGTTCAGCAGCAGCGTGCCGTTCTCGAAATCGAAATAATGACCGGCGCCGGGATCGATCCCCCAGTTACTGAAATTGCTTCCGTTCCAAAGCAGACCGGTGACCGCGCCGGCGCCCGGCACGCTGAGCACGACATCAAAAATGCGGCTACGGAACAGAGCTTGTCCGATACCGATACGTTCCGGAGCAAGCAGGCCGGTATCCCGATCCATAAGCGCAGTACGGACTGCCGCAAGGACATCAGACTCCAGGTGCCGAGGGTCCCAGTCGATGGTGATTGACAGACTTCTGGTCAGGCCTAGAGCGTGTTGAACGTCGATAGGGGTGGTCGGATCGGAAAGGCCATGCAGCCGTTGCGAGACGGTCTTCGCGAGGCTGCCAGAGCCTATGTACCAGACCTGTACCACGGGCCGCTGGCGTTGTCGGTTCCAACGCCACGCGACTCGCACGGCGCGAACGCCGGAGACGTTTGCCGCTGCGGCTTCGAAGTCGGGAATCGAGATGGCACGACCCAAGAGGAGAGCGGAACGCGGCGCGTAAGTACGCAATCCGCTGGCTGGCTCAGGATCGTCGCCGCCGAACGCCGCCACTGGATTGCGAACGGTGGTCAGCCCCTGGACCGGGCGAGCCAGTTGATGGATAGAGCCGGCCGGGGGCGCAAGCTTGCTGGCGCCCTGCCGATACGTCGCGATCACTTGGCTTCCCGTGCCGAGGCGCGCTGCTCGGATGCCGTCGCCGAAAGTGACCAAGGAGTCTTGTTCATCGTTCTGCCGCACGATGTAGACTTGCGCGTCGGCCACGACACCGAAAAAACTGTGCACTTCCGTCCAGCGCACTCCGTCTACGTAAACTTTGAGTGTGCTGGCGACGCCGGCGTCATTGTTGTCCGTGGGCGCCGGAAGATACGTCAAGGGCTTCTTCTTGAGTTTGAAGTTTTGGTTGACCACGCCGGCATCGCCGATTCCGAGCACCTCTATCGGGACGGTCTCACCGCGCGTGGCGGTCACCACATTGCCAAACAGGTTGACCGGGACTGTGAGTGGCGCCGGGAGCGGGGAGGCTTGATCGAGGTTGAGTACGGCGTTTGCGTAGTCGACGCTACCAGTCAGCTCCACGCCGACATTGTTCTTGTCTTCCAGTAGAAACGCACGTGGAGATTTCCGGTCGGCCGGCACGTCAAACGGTTTTTGGAGATCCAGCGGGTCGCCTGATTGCAAAGTCGTCCATGCCGGCATGACCACATGTCCCGCGTCTTTGAAGCCATAGTGAACCAGGATAGATTGCGCATCGGCGCTGTCCCAGTCGACCATCCATGAGAGTTTTCGGGCTGGATCATTAATCAACGTGTCGAGCGATAGCCCGGTGGCAATAGTTGTCACGGGCGGGGATGTCACCGAACCAATGACCGCGCCGGGAGAGCCGGGGCCCAAAATGTTGGTGGTCTGGCCAGCAGCGACCACCAAGTTCTCCATGAGCAGGCCCGCGACGGTGAACCAGCGGAGTTCCCCCGACTTGTCGAGGATGATCTGCTGTCCTGGTTTTATGTCCGGGTACAAGGTGTCGAGATGAATGACCGTTTGTGTTCCCCAATCCTTGATTGGAGGGTTTCCACCGTTGTTGTTGAACGTCGTGAGGTTGGCCTTTTGTGCCGGCTTCTGAATGGTGATGCGGAGCGGCGGCGTGCTGCCGGCAACCGGGAATGCCATGTCCCATTCGATCTTTTTGTAGGTTGCTCCATCACGAGCGGGGAAATCGGACACTGCCGTCAGCATGCGCGCTTGTGTCGACGGCATGGCACCGCCGATCTGAAACAGCACCAGGTCGCCTTTTTCCAATTTGGCCGTCTTGCGGTCGAGCCTCAGATAGTGCAAGTACAAAGTCGCAATGTGCTTGCCTCCGTCGATCGACAGCGGACGGTCTGCGAGCAAAGTCCATTTGTTCGTGAAAGGATGAATCTTGGTGTCGGCTTCGAGTTCGAACACCTGCGGCGGGCTGCCCGGGAATGCTCCGGAGCGGAATCCCGTGCTCCCAGGGATGAGCACCGGCTGACGTCCGTCCGCGAACAGCGCCAAGTCGACTCGGGCTGCCACCCCGGGACGCGGGATGTAACCGAGCAGATCGACGAGCCGGCGCACTGACGGTCGCAGTTGTGCAGTACGCAGGTAGGATTCATCGGCAATGACTTCGTCGTAGAAGGCGATGCAGTCCCAGACATATGAGGCCATCTCGAAGATCATCAGTCCGAAATCTCCGCCGGATCGCGCGCGCCAGTTGCTAAGCGGCGCCTTTCCGCGAATGGCTTCGAGCATGGACTGGCGGAATTCCAGGAACGTGGCCATCTGCCGCGGCAGCCTGGTCAGCCCGGCGTAAATCGCCACTTTCGGCGGGAAGGTGATCTGATCGCACGGACAGTTCATGCGCCGCCTTTCATGGTCAGCTTCACCGAGCCGCGCTCCGGCAAGAGCCTGTTGTTCTCAACCCGAATCACTTCATTGTCGGCGACGCGAAAGACAAGTTCGCTGAGCAGCCGCCAGGGAAACCATCCACGGCGGCGAATCAGAATGTCCTCGACGGCGCGCACGCCCGGAATCTCCTGGATTGCCTCCTCAAGTTGCGATCTGTCGAGCGGCGTCCCAAAAGTGAAGTTGTCTGGATCAAAGAACCCTCGGATGGGGCGCACCCCCTTTTTCCCGAAGAGCGCAATGAGAACTTGCTCCTCCACTTCAGCGCGGTACGCGAATGTAGCCACGCAAACAGTGATATCCAGGTCGAGAGTCGCGTACACAGGGTCCAGCACGTAGGCCGGGCGACCTGCTTGCCGGAAGCGATCGAGCTGCTGTGTGAGTTCGATGTGCTGGAGATCGGTAACTATAAAAGCACCTTCTGGATCCGGGGTCACGAAGGCGTCCAGCCAGCTTCCTGTCCAACGAAACGCAGCTCCGGCGCGCAGCACCCAAGGCAATCGCTCGGCGGCTTCCGCGTAGTCTTCAGGACGCACCGCGCGGAATGTAACGGCGCGGAAAGCCTCTGGTGCAAGCTGCCGAATCTGCGTGGCGGGCTCCGGATCGACACCGTTCTCGGCAGCAAGAGGGTTGGTGACCCAGTTGACGATCGGGAGCGCGCACACTGTCAGGGTTCCGGCACTGATGTTGCTCCGCAATCCCCCGCCCAGGCGGAAATCCGCCTGGAATATGGTGCCGTCCGGCGGAATCAGCCCGAACTCGCCGTCACCGAAACGCACGGTATTGCCCGCATCGGTCGCGTAATCACGGTGCACGATCTCGCCACCGATCCTTTGATATCCGACCACGCGGCGCCAGAAGCCGTCATCGAGAGTAAAGACCTTGTCTTCTGCTTGCGCGGACCTGGTACCCAGCAGCGCGCGCGTCCAATCCCATTGGTCAACAATTACCCAGACTCCGAGAATCAGCACCCGGGATGTAATGCGTACCTCGGGTTCAGCAGACTCCGGTTTGCCTCCCAGCCATACGAGTTGCTCCAGATCCGACCCCGGAAGGCTGAACAGATGGACGAGCGAGCCATCGGGCCCGCTGCGCTCGACCGTGGAAGGTCGGTCCACTGGGTCTGTGGAGGCACCGATGGTGAATCGCTGTGTATGCGTTTGGCCCGCCGTCGCGGGAAGCAGGTTGCCGTGCACTTCGAGAACCGTGAGATCGAGCTCGAAAGGCGTCGCTTGCGCGGACTCCCACACCAGCCGTGTGATGTTTGTTGTGAGCACAGGATCGGTGAGATCTTCCCGATCGATGATCCGCACTATCCACGCGCGCGCCTTCACTGCTGGATCGAGCGGATTGGTCACCAGCAACATCCAGTGTCCAGGGGCCTCTCCCGGCGGCACGTCGTCGAGAGGGATATCCGCGGTGTGATGTCCATCGATGAACACTTCCGTGGAGCCGACCTCCAGGCACAGAGCTCCTTGATCCCAAATGTGCGGCAGCAGAATGTTTCGCGCCGGGTCGACCGCATAGTTCTTGGGCGCTGGAAAAGACTCACTGAAGCCGCGGCCGGTCTCGAAATGAACTTTGCTAGCGCGATCAGTTACCAGCGTGCCAGCCGGGATTACGCCTGCCGCATTGACATTGAAGTCCAACCACGTGGACGCACCGAGTCCATCGTGGATGTGGTAGTCCACCAACGCAGCCAGACGCCGCAAGGACCTTCGCTGTGTGGCGCTCTCGATGTATGCCTCGCGCGCAACACGGTCTTGGAAGTATGCGAATTCATCGCCGGCGGCAGAGAGCGCTTCCGCGAGCATCATGCCCACGTCGGGCTCCAAGCGGTCCTGCCAATGGGGATAGCGCTGCGCGGCGAAGTCCAGCAAAGCTTGCCGGAAGCTCCAGAAGTCCCGCGCCGAATAGTCGACTGGAAAATCGACAGGTGGGTCAGGCGGGCATTCGTGATCGGGCGGCTTGCAATCGAGGTCGCTCGGACAGCTGGCTTTGAAGCTGAACCATACGTCGTTGTAGTAGGAATCGATGCGGGAGTCTTCGATGTGCAGCCGATACCGCGAAAAGTCGCCGGGAGACGCGGTGGTGAGTCGCATCACGTCCCTACCGTTCGCCACCACCCACGCGATGGTGGTCACCGGAACGGTCGGGAGCTTTTCGCCTCCCGATGGACTATATATCAGTACTGCCCCGACCGGCACAGTGCCTGGCATGGGAACCGTGAGGGTGACCGGCGATCGGAGGAAATATACATCGAGGGTAGTCTGATTTGGGAAGACATAAACGAAGTCAATTCCCGTGACCACGTTTTGCGCGAGCAACAATGCGAGACGATCTGGCGCGGCCATCAGAGCGTAACCTCCAGGTTGAGATACCGCCGTTCCTGGCGCGCCTTAAGAATGTACGCAATGCGAATCTCGAGCCGCTCTTCCATGGCGGTCGCCTTGACGTCCGTCACCGAGAGGACCGGGTCCAGCCAGCGCTTCATCGATTCGAAGATGATCACCTGCACCAGGCTGGCCGTGGCCTCACTGTTGGGAGCGAACACCATGCGCTTGATGCCACAGCCGAATTCAGGCAAGTTGATGCGCTCGCCGGGGCTGGTGAAAAGCAGCTGGCGGATCAGTTGATCGACGTGCGCGGCGTAGTCGGTTTCCTCGGCGAGCCTGCCAAGGGGGACGTCAATGGCGATCGGATACGCGATGCTGGTAAAGGGCGGTTTCACGCACTCCTCACTTGGCTTGTACTTTCGTCTGGGTGTTCACCACGATCGGCGGCCCTTGAGGAACTTGCAGGGCCGAATAACACATCCCAACGCTTGACTGGCTCAGAGTCGGCGTGCTGTTGATCTGCAATCGCAGGTCGCCCATCATCCAGCGAACGATCACGCACGGGCTCGGCGTAGGCGGCACGGTCGGCAACATGAAGGGACAGCCGGCGACGGTGAATTCATCGCTGAGCAGGGCGATAAAACCGGAACCTGCTTGCGCACTGGCGTTGCTGGTAATCACCTGCACCGTGCCGCCATGCGGGCATTGCAGCGAAGAGTTGGTGGTGATGGAGTTTCCCGCCATCTACATAACCTGGAATGCGCCGTCGTTGACAGTCACGCCAGAGTTGGTGACCTCGACCTTGCCGGAGCCCTGCTCACTAACCACGCCGGAGCTTCCCACCGTGTGGCTCGCCTCGGAGCTTTCGGTCGTGACATCATCCGAAATAGTAATCTTCGAATCACCGCCATTTTTGAGCAGCATCTCGTCTCCGTTGTCATCCAGACGAATGGTGAGCGAGTCAGTTTTCCAGATCTTCACCGAGGCGTCGGACGAGTCGGGCAGTTCGTCATCGCCCCAGAAACAGCCTGTCCAGATTGCATACGATGGATCCCCGCCTTCGAACTCGATCCACACGCCAGCGCCAGCGGCGGGCAGGCTATAGAATCCGACACTCGCGCCTGCGTACGGCACGCAGGGCATTGCCCATACTTCCAAATCACCGAGCACCGCGGGAACTTTCACTTTCAGCCGTCCCCGCGAGGTCGAGTCCGCGTTGTCTGACACTGTGCCGCGATACTTGCCGAAGTAATGGCCGCGTACCCACTCGAGCAGCATTTGAGTTAAATCGTCTTGCATCAGTTCCCCCAACCGTTACGGACCAATTCGATATCCATACGGTGTGCCGTTTCGTCGATGGTGTGCCGCACCGCAGCTACAAAATATTTCCCGCTGTGGCGCTTCCCAAGTCCTCGAACGTTCACCAGCGTGTTGGCGCGCACCAAGCCTCCGGCGGCCTTGAGGGTGGTCTGGCACGTGGCACGGATGAACCAACCAGATTCGATTAGCGCTCCTTCCCCTCGTGCTTGCAGATCTCCCGAATCATCGGTCGGCGTGACCAAGTGCACCGACCGTGTATCCGTCGCGATGTCGCTGAGCGACTGCTTCCCCAGCGCAGACAGGGGCGACTTGGCCACGCTGCCGTCGATATCGCTCTTGGCGTTAAGATCGAGTTCGGCAGCATCCACACTGGTGGGGCGTTCCGCTTCCCATTCCAAATCGAACGATGGGACATTGTTGTTGTCCAGATTGAGTACCAGATCGAGTGCCGCTGTGGCATCTACCTGCGGCCGCTTGCAATGTGCGGTCTCGTTCCCATCGGAGTCGCACGTGATCCAGAACAGCAAGCCGTTTCGACGCGCAAGCCGCCTTACGAAGCGGTAGTCGCTATCCTGCTGCACCAGCGTGTGCTTGCTTTCGAAGTGCCCCGCCTGGGTAGTATCGATATCGGGCGTGTAGCCGTGTTTGTTCACGACCGACGTGATCACGTCGCTGTCGGTAACTTCGGACCACAACACAGATTGCGATTCGCGATCCATCTTCACCGAGGTGTCGGCACCGATCACTTCCACCCACGAACCGCTTCCGCCCTGTTCGAAGTGGACCTGCTGCCTGGTCACCGGGCCCTTGACCAAATAGCGATTCTTGCCTCCCACCGGTTCGATAATTGCCAGATCCGAACCCGCATCGATCCGCGAATCGGCGAGCAGAGGAAAATCCCCGTCCTGAACGTCGTAGTCGTAGCGGATTCGGTATGTGGTCATTTCTCCCATGCGTTCGTAAACCTCAACCCAAACGGTCCCCGCCAGATCCGAGTCCGGTGTCCCTCCGACTGCGATCGCTATGCCGAGTCCCATTCACGCTTTCCGCCGCTAAGTTGCGCCTTTCGCCGGAATCTCGATCTCCGCCGCTTCCGTCAAGTCCTCGACCAGCATCACGCTGTTTTTCTCGCAGATTCGCCAATAGCCCGCCGCATTGTTCAGGTACTTGTAAGCGAGATGGTCGAGACGCTCGCCCTGCCGAAGCACGTGGATTCCGAGCAGCGCGTCGGCCGGCGGAGGCGGCACGGGCACGACGGCCACATCGCGGCCGCGATGATCTCTTACGGTGTACAACGGGAGTCCAGCGTATCTGCTCAACGGATCGAACACGTTCTCTCCTTACAATGGCAGCATGCTCATGATCGATTCCACGCTGTTCGCCACATTCGCGAGAGCCAGCGCCTGACGCTGGACGCGCGTGAAGGTGTAGCAGGCCTTAGCAATCTTCGTGATCGCACTGGTGTCTTTGGAATCGAACGCCGCAGCGTCCACGATCTTGATTCCCACGTTTACCTTGGCGCGGATTGGATAGAGCAGCGGGGAATAAGCTTGTTCTTCGACAGAGAAGCTGGTGATACGCACCGGCGCGATCAGACCGGGTCCCCAGAAAAACAGCACAATCGGCACCTTGGTTTGCGGCACGACGTCAACCGTGGCGCTGCCTGACAGGCTCAAGCCGCCAAGGGACGCGCTTACCGAGACATTGAGGACGCCACCCAGCGCACTGTCGGCGGCAGGAGGGTACATAAGCATTTCCAGGGCGGCGATTCTGTCAGCGACACCGGCGAGCACGGCGACGGGATGAGATTCGGGATGCTCGAGGGCATCGGCCGCGTCCAACTGCAGATTGAGCGTAAAAGTTTCCTCGGGGTCGTAGGGTTGCGAAAGTGGCTGTTCCAGCTTCTTGTCCGGCGCTTTGGCGCTGGCGTCGGCAGGCGGAGGAGGAGTGAACGCAGCCAGGTTGCGGGTGAGGTTTTCCGGGTTGTATTGGAACACGATCAGGTTGGGAATCGGAATCAGCATGGGCGCCGAGAACTGAATCAACGCACCTTTCAGCAGCTTGGGGGCGCGCGTATACCCGCTAGTCAAGGCGTCCTCCTCCCCTCGAAATTCCCTCCACCACCGCTGCCGCGATCGCGTTCGCGAGATCGGCCCGCGACGAACCCGACCTGTGCGGCAGCCGCAAATCGAGCGCCCCGAGGTGCTGAGCCGGACCGATCGCCGATAGCCGTTCCATGATGCGCCAACCTACTTCGCGGGCCAGTTGATGGGCTTCGTCGCGGCCCAGGGTGCCGGGAAACTTGATGTGCAGCTCGTCGATCCTGATCGTGCGCGTCTTCATACTGGTTGCATGGCCTCCCGGTCGCGGCGCCCGAGTGTGCGGCCCTCCTTGGCCAGCTCCCGATCAAGTGCACGGAGCAAGTGCGGAATGCCAAGATCTTCGTTACGGCGGCGCGCCACGAAAATTGCCCCCAGTACGGCGTTCTTGATTTGCGCGCCGGTGGCGTCGATGTTCTCGGAGAGTTTTTTTAGCCCATCCGCCAGTGCCTCGCACTGCGGTTCGCCTACCAATCCGCCGATGACTTTCCTCCAGATCGCCAAACGCTGCTCTACATCCGGCTTCGCAAATTCGAGGACGTAGCGTAGACGGCGAAGGAACGCGGGATCGATGTTGCCTTTCTGGTTGGTGGCAAGAAGCGAAATGCCCGGGTAGCTCTCGATAGCTTGCAGGAGGTACGCGGAATCGGTGTTGGCAAACTTGTCTTGCGCGTCGCGAATCTCCGTGGCGCGCCGGCTGAACATAGCGTCCGCTTCGTCGAAAAGCAG
>Ga0137381_10001918_pt1 | contig 14249 bp, 13 predicted proteins | sample SagtaG_16_FD_104808 | JGI IMG/M metagenome (GOLD analysis project Ga0137381, IMG submission 104808) | Vadose zone soil microbial communities from Sagehorn Ranch, Mendocino, California, USA - Sage2_L_115_16 metaG | ecosystem: Environmental > Terrestrial > Soil > Vadose zone | place: USA... | reverse complement strand
TGTCCAGGCACCGGGCGCTGGGCGCGCAGCACGGTCCCGGAGGGAACGTGCTTGAAAGGCGCCTCGGACCCGCCGGGGCTGCCCTCGGGACCGCAAGCGAGGATGGATACCGCGACGAGGATCGCGGCGAGAATGCCGACGCGCATGGGGAGCCCTTTCTGGCGGCCGCGGAGCGGACCGCTGGAAGAGAACGAAATGAGCGTGGAGGCGCCCGCCCGGCGCTCAGCTACCCATGCCTGCGACGGCTCGCGCAAGGCATGGCTGACCGATTGACAATGGAGTGTCGACTGGAGTAACCGCGCAGCCGCCCCGGCGACGATCCGCTAGAAGAAGTAGAAGCCCATCCCGGCGAGGAAGGACGTCTGCCTGCGGTCGGAAGTGACGAGCCCGTGTGCGGAGCCGTCGGTCCCTTCCATGAACAGGCGCTGCTTGACCTCGCCCGTCAGGAAGAAGTCCCGCCCGAGGTAGAGGTCGATCCCGGCGGAGGCGCTTGCCGCGGCGCGCAGGGCGGGATCGGGGTTGATCGAGGCAACGCCGATTCCGATGCCCAGGAAGGGCCGGAAGAAGAACCCGTCGAAGAAATCGTACTTGAAGGATGCCTCGCCGATCTTGCCGAACGAGGTGTACTCACCGGCGAGGCGGAAGCGCAGTCCGCCGTCGTTGCCGCGGAACTCCAGCGCGACCTGTGCCTCCGCCTTGGTCTCGTCGAAGCGGGTGTACTTGGGGAAGGAGGACACCCCCGGCATGAAGACCAGCGCGACGTGTCCGCGGCCCTCGACTCGCACCGGCTCCGGCGCGGGCCGGGGAATGCCGGTCGCGGGGTACGCCCAGGAAGCGGGCTGCGAGTACTGCGGGTACGAGCGCGGCGTGGGGCTCGGCGCCGGTGCGCCGTAGTTGGGGTCGCGCGCGTAGACGAGCCGGCCGTAGCGGTCGATGCGGGCGACGTATCCCGGCAAGCAGCCCGGGACGTTGGCCGCCGCGCAGGGCGGCGGATCAGAGGCGGAGGCGGGAGCGTACGGATCGACCTGCCCGACGGCGGCGCCGAGCAGCACGACAGCGAGAGGCAGCATGGCGGCGCCTCCTCCGGGTTCTTGCCCAGGGAGCTCCGGGAACCGGCGGCGGCCACGCGAGGCCGGTCTGGGCTTCCCTGGCCCCGAGCGGACTCGGGGCGATGCCGATCTATTCACCTGGACGTGGCGCGCGGCGTCCCACCGGGGCGCCGTCTGTCGCGGACCGCACAGCCTACGGCCAGCCCGCGGAAACCCGGAGACGAACGTCGAGATCGACGTCGGCGGTCCAGCTGTTCGCCGGAAGCGTGCCGCTGCCGGAGACGTCGAGCGTGATGGTCTTGCTGCCGGTGCCGGTGGCGGTGAGGTAGTCGAGCAGCTCGACGTCGTCGACCGGCGGCAGGACGATCGTCTGGCCGGGCAGGTGCGCGGGGTCCTTGGTGTACCGCGCGAGGATTTGAGTCTGGCTGGCGGCCGAGACGGTGAGCGTGAGCGTATCGAATCCGTTGAAGTCGGCGTTGGTCGACGGCGGCATGATCAAGGCGGCCTGGTTCAGCTTCATGCTGCTGCCGATGGTGAACCCGGCCTCCTTCGAGGTGGTGGAGCCTCCCGACAGCGGGATGTCGGGGACGTCGAAGGTGAAGGAGACGAGCCCTTGGGGCACCGTCACGGGGATCTGCGGCGCGCCGGGGATGATCTGTCCGACGGGCTGGCTCAAGACCAGCGTCGGCTCCTGCATCTCGCCGTAGAGGAGGTTGCCGCCGCAGCCGGAGAGCGCCACGGAGGCGAGGGCCGTGAACAGGATCCTGCGGAACACGTGGTTCATGGCGTGGTCCTAGAAGAGGAAGAGGAGGACGCCGGCGCTGACCGTCGGCGCCTGCAAGAGAAGCGAGACGTTTCCGGCGGATTTCACCGTGGTCGGGCTGCCCGGGTTTTCGGCCGCGACCGCCTGCGCGATGTTGCTCGCCTCGGTGCGGATCCAGCTCAGCCCCGCGCGCAGGAAGAAGACGAACCGCTGCTGCGAGCCGAACTCCAGCCCCAGCGACGCCGACAGGTAATCCTCCGGCACGTGGCCGAGGAGGATCTTCGCTCCCGCCGAGTCGGTGAACCGGCTCGCGTCGCCCGGGAAGAAGTGGCCACCCTCGAGGTGCAGCGTCGGCGTCAGGCCCCACTCGAAGGGGATCACCGTCACGCCTCCGCGGAGCCCGAGGCTCAGGTAGTTCCAGTTGAGGCCGCCCTCGAGGCGCAGGAAGCGCCAGGGCCGGAACATGCCGGCCAGGCCCGCGCCGCCCGGCACGCCGCCGTCGACTAGCAGTCCGAAGTGCCGGCCGCCGTACAGCGAGTACCAGCTCGAGGAGGCGGGCTGCTCGGCCGCGAGGACCGGCGCTCCATCGAGGGAGGCGCCCGACCCGCCCTCCTGATCGTCGTCGGCGCCCACGGCCACCACGCGGACCGCGGTGAGGCTGCGAGTCGAGGCGACCTGCGCCTGCGGCGCTTCTTCCCCGCGCGTCGAAGTGGCTGCGAGGAGCGCGGCAATCACGAGCAGCATCGTCTCTCCCGAAAAAGTGGCACGGCCACCATATCGGCGATCCGAAGCCCGTCTAAGAAACGGCGCTGTGTGGCGGGGTGGTCTGCCGTGCGCGTACCGCGCTACGACTTCCGCGATCTCCAAGCGGCGAGCACTTCCTGCTCGCGCTCGGGCGAGAGGCCGGCGCGCAGCTTCTTGCGGCGCTCCTCAGGCAGCGTCTTCCAGAAGGCCAGGGTGTCGTTGAGCGCGCCGTAGTGCTTGCGCACCTCCTCGCTGCCGGGCTCGGTGAGCTTTTGCACCGGCGTGCTCTCGTCCGCGCCCGGCTTCACGTCGTCGGGGAACACGGAGATGGAGGAGATGAAGACGTACTGCTTGACGGACGGCGCGAGCAACTCGGCGGACATCCTCACGATCCGGGGCACGTAGCCGCTGGTGTCGACGACCGCGTCCCACGCGCGGCCCTTCAGCGCGTCCAGGTCATCGGGAGGCTCCCGTCACTTCAGCGACGAGGCGCCGGCGCAGCGGTTCGTCGGGGAGGCGCCCGTACCCGGCGCGGACGTCGTCCGCCATGTGCTCCGGATTCGAGGTGGCCGGGATCGGGCAGGTCACGGCCGGATGGCCGAGGATGAACTTGAGGAACACCTGCGCCCAATTCGTGCAGTCGATCTCGGCCGCCCAGGCGGGCAGCGGCCGCTTCAGCACATCGCGGAAGAGCGAGCCGGCTTCGAACGGGCGCTCCACCAGCACCGCCACGCCGTGCTCGGCGCAGGCGGGCAAGAGGCGCTTCTCCGCCTCGCGCGCGCCCACCGAGTAGGGCAGCTGGACGAAGTCGGGCTTCTCCGTCCGCACGATGGCTTCCATCTCGCCGAACGCCGACTCGGTGTAGTGCGTGATCCCCCAGTAGCGGATGGTTCCCGCTTCCTTCCAGGCGCGCAGAGTCGGGAGGTGCGTGCGCCAGTCGACCAGGTTGTGGATCTGCATCAGGTCGAACGGGCGGTCCGCGCGCGGCGCCAGGAGCCGCATCGACCGGCGCATCTGCGCGATCCCCTCCTCGCGGCCGCTGGCCCACACCTTGGTGGCGAGGAAGGGGCGCTGCGACGGGTCCAGCAACTCGCCCACCACCTGCTCGGCGCGCCCGTACATCGGCGACGAGTCGATCACCCGCCCGCCTCCCTCGAAGAGCCGCCGCAGCACCTCGCGCAGCGGTCTCCGCGCGTCCTCGGAATCACCGACGTCGAAGGTGCGGTAGGTCCCCATCCCGACGACGGGAAGCTGCTCGCCCGTGCGCGGGATCGGCCGCGTACGCATCCGTTCCATCAGTTGTGGAGGGGACACCATGTTCTTATGGTGTCCCCCATCTGCCCCATCTGCCAGCAGCGCCGCGGAGAGCTTGAGCACCTCGCGGCGGGACCAGCTCATCGGGCCTCCAGCGCCCGGTCTTTGCGGGCGAGGACCAGGCTGTTCCACAGCCACACCGCACAGAGCGCAACCGCCGCGGCGGCGACCGGGACCACCCCGAGGCCCAGGGCCGTAAAGCCCGAGGAGATCCAGGCGGTGACCGCGTCCCCCCCGCGGTAGACGACGGTGTCGATGAAGTTCTTCGACTTGTACTTCTGCTCGCGGTCGACGTCGATGAAGAGGATCTCGCGCGCCGGGCGCTCGATGCCGAAGTGCGCGGCCCTCCGCAGGCCCTGCACCGCCGTCAGGACGAGCAGCGTCGGCGCCAGGGCGAGCGCGACGAATCCCAGCGCGGTGAGCACCGGCAACAGGCCCAGGCCGGCGCGGACGCCGGCCCGCCGGATCAGCCTCCCGGTGACGAACCCCTGCAAGACGAGAGTCGACACGTTCACCACCAGGTCGATGCGCGCGAACAGGGCGGTGCGCACGCGCGGATCGGCGCTGGCGCGCAGCACGATCTGCGCCTGCTCGAAGTACAGGAAGGTCGCGGTGGCGGTGAGCAGGAGGACGTACGCGCAGATGCCGAGCAGGAAGGGCGACTGGAACACCACGCGGATCCCGCTGAGGAAGTCGCCGCCGAGCGGCTGCTGTCCGGCAGCCGCCTCGCCCCGGCCGGCGGAGCGCGCGGAGAGGGACCAGCGATGCAGCGCGCCCACGCATTGCACCGAGCACTCGAGCAGCGCGGCCGAGACGAGCACCAGATTCGTCGTGCCGAGCGGCTTCACCAGCCAGGTGGTGAGCAGGGGGCCGGCCAGCGCGCCCGCGCTCCCGCCCGCCGCGATGAACCCGAAGAGCCGCGCCCCCTGCTCGTGGCGGAAGATGTCCGCCATGAAGCTCCAGAAGACGGAGACGACGAACAGGTTGTAGACGCTCGTCCAGATGAAGAACGCGCGCGCCGCGCCCACGGGGAAGCGGCCGGTGGCGAACAGCAACCAGAAGAGCAGGATGTTCGCGGTGAAGAAGCGGTACGAGAGCGGGATGAAGCGGTGCCGCGGGAGGCGCGCCGCGAGCGCCGAGAAGGCCGGCACCGCCAGGAGCATCGCCACGAAGGTGCCGGTGAACAGCCAGGGCAGCTTCTGCACCCCGCCCGCCACGCCCATCTCGTCGCGCAGTGGGCGCAGGATGTAATAGCTCGAGAGCAGGCAGAAGAAGTACGAGAAGGCGAGCAGGACGGCCTTCAACTCGCCCGGCTCGGCGTGGATGGCGCGCGCGGCCAGGCCGGCCCACGGATGCGCGGGACGAGGCGCGTCGGTCCCACTGGTGCTGTCGAGCACTTTGCGAAGCTCTCCCGGATGCGTCCGCGACCGCGGGATCTACGCACCGGACGGCTCCGTCTTTCAACCGGTTTGGGCTACTGTGGCGCCCCTCCAGGAGGTAGCCATGGTCCTTTCCAGATACTCCGTGCTCGCGGCGGGCGTCGCCGCGATCCTCTGCTCCGCCCTCCCCGCCCGCGCGGACGACCCGGCGAAGTCCGCGAAGAAGGTCTCCAAGTCGGGCATCCCGTACCTCTCCGACGACCAGGTCGGCCCGCCGGACCTGGTCGCAGCGATCCAGTCGCGCAGGGCCGGGGGCAGGCTGCTCAACCTCGACCGGATGCTCCTGCACAGCCCGAACTTCGCCAAGGGCTGGAACGGCATGTTCGCCGCCATCCGCAACCAGCTGTCGCTGCCGGGAAAGCTGCGCGAGCTGGCCATCATGCAGATCGGCGTGCTCAACAAGGCCGAGTACGAGTGGGTGCAGCACGAGGGAGAGTTCCTCAAGGCCGGCGGCACGCGCCAGCAACTCGACGCGCTCCGCGCCGGCGCGGCCGCGAGCGGCGGCGATCCGAAGCTGTTCGACGAATCCGAGCGCGCGACCCTCGCGCTCACCCGCGAGATGACGCAGAAGATCGACGTCTCTCCCGCCACGATGAAGCGCGTGCGGTCGCTCTTGCCCGACGCGCAGGTCGTCGAGTTGGTGGGAACCATCGCCGGCTACAACATGGTGTCTCGCTTCGTGGTGGCCACGGGTGTCGAGGTGGAGGAGCCGCTCCCACCGCAAGCGGGTGCGAGCAGGTAGGCGAACAGCGCCGGACGTTCCCGCCCGCACCACACTGCCGGGCGTCCTGTAGGGTACAGGTGGGTCAGCGGCCGCGGAGGAGGGCGGCCTGGGCTTCGGCGTTGGCCAGCGCGCGATTCACTGCGGAACGGGCGGCGGGCTTCATCTTGCTCTGCAGCGCGCGGAGGGTGGCGACGAGCTCATCCGCGCCGCTCACGAGCACCTGGTTCCGCTTCTCGTCGGCGGCGCGTCCGGCGGAACGGGGCGCGTCGCCGCCTTCGCGGCCGCGCTGCAGCCGGACGGCGTTCTGGACCCGCTCGGCGATGACGTCGAAGTCGGGCGAGGGCTTCTGGATGTAGTCCACCACGCCGATGCGCAGCGCCTCGACGGCGGAGTCAACGGACGGGTACGCGGTCATCAGCACGCAGGCGCAGCGCGGCTGGCGCTGGCGGATCTGCTTGAGCAGGTCGAGCCCGTCGCTGCCCACCAGGTTGCGGTCGATCAGGGCGCAGGCGAATTCCTGCTCGTCGAGGAGCCGCACCGCGCGATCGGCGTTCTCCGCGGCGGAGAGGCTGAAGCCGGCCGAGGTGAGCGCCCTCTCGACCACGCGGAGCACCACGCGAGCGTCGTCCACCAGCAACACGGCGGGACGGCGGAGCAGCGACAGCGGTTGCGGGCTGGCCAGGAACGACCTCCCCCAAGGAGAAGGTCTAGCAACGCACCGCGGGTGATCCACAAGGCGCTCGATGTGAGAGCAAGAGGGCGGAACCACCTCACCGCTTGCCGAGCAGCTCCAGCGCGGACAGCGCGAGCACGGCGGCGCCCGTGCGGATGGTCGGCTCGCGATCCGGAGCGAGCTCGGGATAGAGGGAGTCGAGGCCCTCGAGGCCGCGAGGCGCTTTCGCCTGCCCCTGGGCGGCGGCTGCGGCGAGCGCGACGAGCACGGTCAGCATGGTGGATCTCCCCGAAGCAAAGAGGCGAGTGGAGCTCACCGGCCGCGCCAGGAGGGCGCGCGCTTCTGCAGAAATGCGCTCATGCCTTCCTGCGCGTCCTCCGCGGCGGCGTTCGCGCACATCACCTCCGAGGCGTAGGCGTAAGCGTCCGCCTGGGCCATCGGCAGCTGCCGGTAGAACGCCTTCTTGCCGAGGCCGACCACGAACGGGCTGGAGGCGACGATCCGGTCCGCCAGGGCGCGCGTGGCCGCCCGCAGCTCGGAAGCCGGGACCACGCGATTCACCAGCCCCGCGGCAAGGGCTTCGGCCGCGGTGATCGGCTCGCCGGTGAGCAGCATCTCCATCGCCTTCCGGGGACCGATGGCGCGGGTGAGCGCGACCATGGGCGTGGTGCAGAACAGGCCGATCTTCACCCCGGGCGTCGCAAAGCGCGCTTCGGCCGCCGCGACGGCCAGATCGCAGGAGGCGACCAGCTGGCATCCGGCGGCCGTCGCGATCCCCTGCACCTCGGCGATGACGGGCTGCGGGATTCCCTGGATCGTGTCCATCACCTCGGCGCAGGCGGCGAACAGCTGGTGGTAGAACGCCGCGTCGCGCCCGATCATCTCGCTCAGATCGTGGCCGGCGCTGAACGCCGGGCCGCTCGCCCTCACCACCGCGACGCGCAGCTCGCGGTCCCCGCCGACCGCACGGAGGCATTCGAGCAGCTCGCGCAGGTGCTCGAGCGAGAGCGCGTTGCGGCGCTCCGGCCGGTCCATGGTGATCCAGGCGATCGATCCCTCGCGATCGAAAGCGACGTTGCGGAAGCGCCCCGTCATGTCGGTCCTCCTGCACTCGGGAGCGCCGCCCCATCGGCGGCGGCTACCGGATCAGCTCCTTCACTAGATGTGCGCCGAGCGCCTTCAGCCCCTCCTGGAGCAACGCCTTGCCCTTCCCGCCCTGCAGCGTTTGGCGCATCATCTCCGGCGCCTGTCCCAGCTCCACGTTCACGAGCACCAGGACCGCCGAGACCCCGGGCGTCAGCTCGGCCGCGTGCACCCGCCCGCGGCGCGCCTGGACCCCGGCCGAGAGCTTGTCCACCAGCTCGTCCTCCGTGGTGCGCGGGCCCTTCGCTTCCGCCAGCGCCGCGGACAGCCCGCCGTACACCTCGTCGAGGACGCGCTGGTTGGCGAAGGCGCGCAGCAAGCGGTCCTCGGCCTCTTCCGCATCCACCTGGGCCGCCTTGGCGTAGGTGGGCGCGAGCGCGCGCGCCAGATCGGAGCGCGTGATCACGTGCGGCAGCCGGCGGGAGAACAGTGCCACGCCGTGGACGGTAGCACGCCGTTTGGAGATCCGGGGGCGCGTCTGGTTTGATTTGGGCGGATCGAGGTGTGCGCGCACGACCAGGCGACGCCGAGCAGCAGCATCGCCGCGGCGCGCCTCGCCGCGCGGGAGGTGAGGCCCGAGAGTCCCGGTCGGTTGCATACCCGCCTCCTCCGGCTATTCCTTGTCGGGCGCGCAGAACCGTTCCACGACGCCGAGCAACGTCTCGAGCGCGACCGGCTTGGTGAGGTATCCGGCGGCCTCCATCTTCGCCGCCGCCTCGCTGGCGTCCGAGTGCGCGCTCAGGACCACGACGGGGATGTCCTTCACCGACGGGTCGCGCTGCTGCTCGGCACGGAACTGCCAGCCGTCCATGGTCGGCATCATCACGTCCAGCAGGATGACGCAGGGCCTGACCGGCGCGGCGCGCAGCCGCTGCAAGGCCTCGGCGCCGTTGGCGGCGTGCAGGGCCACGTACCGGCTGTCGGCCAGCACCTCGGCGATCGCCTCGCGAACGTCGCGGTCGTCCTCCACCACCAGGACCGTCCTGTTGCAGCCCCGAGCCGTCATGCCCTGGCCTGGCGCGGGCCCTGCCCCGGAAGGGTGACGAGCGCGGCCACGAGGGGCAGGTCGATGACGAAGGTGGATCCCTGCCCGGGCCGGCTGGAGACCTCGATGCGGCCACCGTGCGCGTCCACGATGTATCTACTGATGTAGAGCCCGAGCCCCAGGCCTGCGTAGTTGCGCACCGGCGCGGCGCGCTCGAACCGGGTGAAGATGCGCCCCAGGTCCTCCGGGGCGATGCCGATGCCCTCGTCCACCACCGAGATCCGGATCCGTTCGCCGGCCGACTCCAGCCGCACCGAGACGGGCCGGCCCGCGCCGTATTTCACCGCGTTGGAGAGCAGGTTGACGAGGACCTGCTCCATGCGCAACCGATCCCAGCAGCCTTCCATCCGCTGCGCGCCGTGGAGCCGCAGCTCCGTGCCGGTCTCGGCGGCTGGCTCGCGGAAGTCCTCGGCCACCTGGCGCACCAGCTCCGCGAGGTCGAAGCGCTCCGGAGCCAGCTCCAGCCGGCCGGCGGCGATGCGCGACACGTCGAGGAGCCGCTCGATGAGATGCGAGAGCCGCTTCGTCTGCCGGAGCGCGCCCTCGAGCCGGCCGCCGACCTTGCTCCCCGCGCTCTTCTCCGGCGCTGCCGCCCTGAGCCCGCGCTCGAGGCCCTGCAGCTTCAGCTGCAGCGCGGTCAGCGGCGTGCGCAGCTCGTGCGCCGCCACGGAGATGAACTCGTCTCGCTCGCGGAGCGCCTCCTGGACCTGCGCCGTGCGGACGCGCTCCTCCTGCATCCTTCGCTCGGCCACCCGCACCTGCTCCTCCATCCGGCGCCGCTCGATGGCCGCGGCGATGACGTTGGCGACGGACCGGAGGAAGTTCACGTCGTCGCCGTTGAACGCGCGCCGGACGGCGGTGTGGGCGCAGAGCATGCCGTAGACCCCGAGCGGCCGGGCGGACGCGCGGATGACCACCGTGATCCCGCTCGGGAAGGCTTGTTCGTCGAGGAGGCCCGCCAGCGGAAACCCCTGCGGGTCGGGCTCCGGGCTGAGCAACTGCGATCCGCGGTCCACCGCGACGGCCAGGCGTCCCACCCCGGCCGGATCCACGCCGCAGCCGCCCCGGAGGGTCAGCGAGTTGCCGTCGTCGGACAGCTCGAGCACCTGGACCCGCTCGGTCCCGAGCGTGTCGCGCACGGTGTCGATCGCGCGGTGGATCACGGCGTCCACGGCCGGCTGCTCCACGGCGAAGACGCCCAGCTGCGCCACCGCGCCCTGCTGCCGCGTGCGCTCGAGCATCGCCTCCTCGGCGAGCTTGCGGTCGGACATGTCGCGCGTGACCTTGGTGAAGCCGACCAGGGTTCCGAGCTCGTCCCGGACCGCGCTCAGGACCACGCTCGCCCAGAAGCGGGAGCCGTCCTTCCGCACCCGCCAGCCCTCCTCCTGGAAGCGGCCCTCCCGCTCGGCGATCTCCAGCTCCCGCTCGGGCTTGCCCGCGCGGACCTCCGGCTCGGGATAAAATCTGGAGAAGCTCTGGCCGACGATCTCGGGGGCCGTGTACCCCTTCAGGCGCTCGGCCCCCGAGTTCCAGCTGGCGACCCGCCCAGTGGGATCGAGCATGAAGATCGCGTACTCCTGCACGCTGTCGATCATCAGCCGCATCCGCTCTTCGCCTTGCCGGAGCGCTTCCTCGCCCCGCTTGCGCTCGGTGAGATCGCGCGTGATCTTCACGAACCCGCGCAGCGCTCCGTCCGCCCCGCGGATCGCGGTGATCACCACGTCGGCCCAGAAGCGGGAGCCGTCCTTGCGGACGCGCCACCCCTCGTCCTCGACGCGGCCCTCCTGGGCGGCGCGGGCGAGAAGCTGCGCGTGCCTGCCCGCGAGCACGTCCTCGCGCGTGTAGAACCGGGCGGAGCTCTGGCCCACGATCTCCGACGCCGAGTAGCCCTTGATGGCCTGCGCGCCCTCGTTCCAGGAGACCACCGTGCCGTGGGGGTCGAGGAGGAAGATGGCGTAGTGCCGGATGCCGCCGATCGCGAGCTGGGCGTCGCCGAAGGGCGCTAACAGCGCTGTCGAGTCGATCACCGGGCCTCCACTACGTGATCTTCGTACCATCTGAACGGCAGCGCATACAGAATGCGCCGCCACCCGGCGCAACGGTTTTCCGCTCTCGGACTGTCTGGCGCCCTCATCTGTCGGCTACTCGACGACTCGCTGGTGCGGGCAACGGGCACCGGGCGTTGGAGCACCCGTGCGGCTGGCCGGCGGCATGCCTTGCGCCTGGTGGAGGGCGCCTACGCGGGGACGGCCGGCGCGACCTCGGCCTTCCGCCGCCGGCGCTGGGAGAGGCGGTCCAGGGCCAGGTACACCACGGGCGTGGTGAAGAGCGTCAGGAGCTGCGAGATGAGCAGCCCGCCGACGATGGCGATGCCCAGCGGGCGCCGCAGCTCGCTTCCCACTCCGTGTCCGAGGGCGAGCGGCAGGCCGCCGAGCATGGCCGCCAGCGTGGTCATGAGGATGGGCCGGAAGCGCAACAGGCAGGCCTGGTAGATCGCGTCCCGCGTCGACAGCCCCTGGTCGCGCTCGGCCTCGAGGGCGAAATCGATCATCATGATCGCGTTCTTCTTCACGATGCCGATGAGGAGGATGATCCCGATCAGCGCGATGATGCTCAGCTCCGTCTTGAACAGCATCAGCGCGAGCAGCGCCCCCACTCCCGCCGAGGGCAGCGTGGAGAGGATCGTCACCGGGTGGATGAGGCTCTCGTAGAGGACGCCGAGCACGATGTAGACGGCGAGCAGCGCGGTGAGCACCAGCAGGGGCTCGCTGGCCAGCGAGTCCTGGAAGGCCTGGGCGGTGCCCTGGAAGCTCGCGCGCAACCCGGGCGGCATCCGGATCTCCTGCTCGGCGCGGTTGATGGCGGTCACCGCCTGCCCGAGCGAGACCTCCGGGGCCAGGTTGAAGGACAAGGTCACCGCGGGGAACTGGCCCTGGTGGTTCACCGAGAGCGAGGTGGCGCGCGGCTCGAAGCGCGCGAAGGCGGTGAGTGGGACGGGATCCGGGCCCTGGCCGCGCACGTAGATTCCGCGGAGCGACTCGGGGTGGGTGGCCAGCTCCGGCTTCGCCTCCAGGACCACGCGGTACTGGTTCACCTGCGTGTACGTGGTGGTCACCTGGCGCTGGCCGTACGCGTCGTAGAGCGTGGAATCGACCACCGAGGGCGAGATGCCCATCCGGGAGGCGGTGTCCCGATCGATCTCCACGAACAGCTGGAGACCCGCGGTCTGCTGATCCGTGTTCACGTCACGCAGCTGGGGCAGCGTGCGCAGCTTTTCCAGGAGGCGCGGGGACCAGGTGAGCAGCTCGTCCAGGTTCAAATCCTGAAGGGTGTATTGGTACTGGGTGCGCGAGGTGCGGCCGCCGATGCGCACGTCCTGCACCGATTGTAGATAAAGGGTGATTCCCTCCAGGCGCGCGAGCTTGGGCCGCAGGTCCGCGATGACCTGGTCCGCCGACCGCTTGCGCTGCCCGAGCGGCTTGAGCTGAACGAACGTGAAGCCGTTGTTCAGCGGGCCGTTCCCCCCGATGAAGGAGACCATGTGGTCGACCGCCCGGTCGGAGAGCACGACGGCGTTCACCGCCTCCTGCCGCTGCTTCATGGTCGGGAAGGAGACGTCCTGCGGCGCCTCGGAGAAGCCGGCCAGGGCGCCGGTGTCCTGCTGCGGGAACAGCCCCTTGGGAACGACCACGTACAGCCAGACCGAGACGCCGAGGGTGACCAGGGTGACCACGAGCATGAGCCGGTGGTGACCGAGCACCCATTGCAGGGAACGGTCGTAGCCTCGCAGCAGGCGCTCGAAGACGCGCTCGGCCTCGCGCGCGATGCGCCCCTGCTCGCTCTCCTGCGGCGGCTTGAGCAGCCGCGAGGCCATCGACGGCGTCAGGGTGAGCGAGACCACGGCGCTCATCGCGATGGCGACCGAGAGCGTCACCGCGAACTCGCGGAAGAGGCGGCCCACGATGCCGCCCATCAGGAGCAGGGGGATGAACACCGCGAGCAACGAGCAGGTGATGGAGATGATGGTGAAGCCGATCTGCTTGGCGCCGGTGAGCGCCGCCTGCCGCGCCGGCATGCCCTGCTCGACGTAGCGGGCGATGTTCTCCGTGACCACGATCGCGTCGTCCACCACGAATCCGGTGGCGATGGTGAGGGCCATCAGCGACAGGTTGTCCAGGCTGTACGAGAGCAGGTACATGGCGCCGAAGGTGCCGACCAGCGAGAGAGGCACCGCCACGCTGGGGACGACCGTCGCCCGGATGCTGCGGAGGAAGGCGAACACCACCAGCACCACCAGGCAGACGCTGATCACCAGGGTGAACTGCACGTCGGCCACCGAGGCGCGGATGGTCTGGCTGCGGTCCTGCGAGACCTGGACGTCGATGGCCGGAGAGATCGAGCCCGAGAGCTGCGGGAGCAGCGCCTTGACCCGCTCGATGACGTCGATGATGTTCGCGCCCGGCTGCCGGCGGATGATGATCAGCACCGCGCGCTGTGTATCGGCCCAGGCGGCGACCCGCTCGTTCTCCACGCTGTCGATCACCCGGGCGACGTCCGAGAGCCGCACCGGCGCCCCGTTCCGGTAGGCGATGACCAGCGGCGCGAAGTCCTTCGCCTTGAGCAGCTGGTCGTTGGCGGCGAGCGTGCGCATCTGCGACGAGCCGCTCACCGCGCCCTTGGGCTGGTCCACGGTGGAGTTGGCCAGCGCCGCGCGCACGTCTTCCAGCGAGAGCGAAAGCCCGGCGAGCGCTTGCGGGTCGGCCTGGACCCGTACCGCGGGCTGCTGGCCGCCGCCGACGAAGACCTGACCCACGCCCGGCACCTGGGAGATCTTCTGCGCCAGCACCGTGTTCGCCTGGTCGAACACCTGCCCGAGCGGGATGGTGGCCGAGGTCAGCGAGAGGATGAGGATGGGCGCGTCGGCCGGGTTCACCTTGCGGTAGTTCGGGCGGGTAGGAAGGTTCGCAGGCAGATCGCCACCCGCCGCGTTGATCGCGGCCTGCACGTCGCGCGCGGCTGCGTCGACGTCGCGGTCCAGCTCGAACTGCAGAGTGATGCTGGTCGAGCCGAGATAGCTGATGGACGTGACCTCGCGCAGCCCGGCGATGCGCCCGAAGCGACGCTCGAGGGGGGCGGCCACGGTGGAGGCCATCGTCTCCGGGCTCGCTCCGGGCAGCGCGGCATTCACCGAGATGGGGGGGAAGTCGACGCGCGGGAGAGGCGCCACCGGCAGTTGCGTGTAGGCGGCCGCGCCGGCGAGCAGGATCGCCGCGGCGAGCAGCGAGGTGGCGACGGGCCGCTGGATGAACGGCGCGGAGACGTTCATGGCGAGAGCTGCGGCTGGGGTTCCGCCTT
>Ga0137381_10001912_pt1 | contig 14276 bp, 13 predicted proteins | sample SagtaG_16_FD_104808 | JGI IMG/M metagenome (GOLD analysis project Ga0137381, IMG submission 104808) | Vadose zone soil microbial communities from Sagehorn Ranch, Mendocino, California, USA - Sage2_L_115_16 metaG | ecosystem: Environmental > Terrestrial > Soil > Vadose zone | place: USA... | reverse complement strand
AACGCGCTTAACTTTAAGATGAACGCCAATCTCAGCGGAGGCGCCGTAAGCGGCGTCACGCAGATGGCCGGGCTTGGCTCCAAAGGCGGCGGTATTCCATTCACGATTACGGGCACAACTTCAGACCCCAAGTTTATTCCGGACGTAAAGGGCATGGCTGGCGGGATGTTGCAACAGGCACTCAAGGGAAATGGCACTCCTGGAGCAACAGGCGCGCAGAATCCGCTGGGCGGGCTCTCGGGAATGTTCAAGAAAAAGAAGAAGCCGTAGTAGGACCCGCGGGCTACTCACTGCGTTGGCGGCGACTTTATCGTATGGTCATTCCTCACGGTTCGCGTCTCCAGGGGAAAAAACCCCGCTCTCGGAGTCAAGAGTTTTTCATCCGGCTCCGCTGATCTGCTTGGGAAATCGACGCTGCCGCTCGCTAAATATATTGTTTTCCGCCCGTTGCACTCGTCTGATCGGCATCGCGGTGGAATCTAGAGTGCAACCTTCCTTCCGTTGACAACCCCCGGCTTCCAGCCCATACTCCGGCCAAGTTGCAAAAGATTGCAGACTTCCGCTCATTCGCCGTCGCCTGGCGAAGTTTTTGTTGCTGGCGGCGTCTCGACGCCGAGTCTTATCACAGGCATTAGTGTTTCAGGGTTTCATCATAGGAGGGATCGTCGTGTCCAAACAACCTGCTAGAGGATTAGTTCGCGCCCGCTGGGTCGTCCTCACTCTCATCGCCGTCGCCGCGGTCGTATTCGCGGTTAGCCCAGATAGGTCGTTTATCCATCACGACGATGCCCGCACCGGATCGGTGGCTCGGGCCGCGTCGCAGCCGGCAGCAGTCACGCCCGCAACGCGAGCCCGCATCAACGCCAGCTTTGCCGCGCTACCTCTCGGCTTTGAGGCCAATGAGGGTCAGACAGACCCGCAGGTTAAGTACATGGCGCGAGGGAATGGGTACACGCTGTTTTTGACTTCGGGTGATGCAGTCCTCTCGTTCGCGTCAGCTTCTTCCTCGGTTCAATCTCGTCCGAAGGAGATGATGCAGCGCCGACTGCTCGGATATTCGCGGAAAACGAAGCGGCTGATTCGCCGTAGTCAACCACAATCCAGGCCCATACCGTCCTCGATGGCCTCCCTCCGTATGCATGTGGTCGGCGGCCAATCGAACGCTCAGATCGTGGGGAGCGGCCAGCTATCCGCCAACGCGAACTACATAATTGGCAATGACCCCAGCAAGTGGCACCGGGGAGTCCCGCAATACGCCCGCGTGTCTTACCATGATGTCTATCCAGGTATCGATCTTACGTACCATGGTCAGCAGAATCAATTGGAGTTCGACTTCGTTGTGGCTCCGGGATCGACCCCAGACCCGATCAAATTGAGTTTCAGTGGCGCCAGCCGCATAAGAACCGACGCGGTGGGAAATCTCGCTCTCTCATCTTCCGCGGGCGACCTCACGCTGAACAAGCCGGTTGCATATCAGGAGCGCAACGGCGTCCGCCAACTGGTGGATGCAAGATTTATTTTGAAAGCGAATCACCATGTTGGTTTCGAGCTCGGCACGTACGATCGGACCCGTGAACTGGTTATTGACCCATCTTTGTCTTATGCAACCTACCTCGGTGGAGCGAGCGAGGATGTCGGTTTCGGGATCGCCGTAGATACACTCGGCGACTCTTTCATAACCGGCCACAGCAATTCCGCCGCCTTCCCCGGTTTTTCGGGTACGGTTATTGGTCACAGTGGCGGGTTCAGCGCATTCGTCAGCGAGCTCGATCCGGCGGGTACGTTACTCTACACGACGTTCGTGGGTGGCTCGGGAGACGATCTGGGTGCCTCAATTGCTGTGGACTCCACTGGCGCGGCGTACGTTGCAGGAATCACATCGTCTACAGATTTCCCAACAACTAGCGGAGTGGTTCAGCCTTCATCGGGCGGAGGCGGCAGTACGTGCGGCACAGCCGGCAACGCGCAATGCCTCGACGGCATCGTGTTTAAACTCGATCCCACCGGCGCGAGTCGGGTTTACGCGACCTACCTGGGTGGAAACAATGACGATGAAGCTTTCGGGATCGCAGTAGATGGATCGGGGAATGCTTATGTCGCGGGAGATACATTTTCGTCGAACTTCCCGCCCACGTCACCGTTTCAGTTCAACAACGGTCAGGGGGCGAATGGCTCCGACGATGCTTTTGTGGCGGAACTCAATCCCACTGCAAGCGCCTTTGTTTATTCCACCTATCTCGGCGGGAGCTTCAGCGACTTCGCGAATGGCATAGCGGTCGACGGCAGCGGCAATGCTTACGTCACCGGCGAGACGCTTTCGACTGACTTTCGGACAACAGCCGGAGCTTTTCAAACAACTTGCGGAACTGACGCGAACTGCAACGCGGCTGGCGGCGCAGCTTTCAGCGATGCCTTCGTAACTAGAATCAATGCGAACGGCGTCGGGTTGCAGTATTCCACATACCTAGGCGGCAGTTCGGATGATACGGGCATCGCGATCGCTGTCGACAGCTCAGGAAGTGCCTACGTGACTGGCGAGACCACCGATACCAACACAAGCGTGGCCACCGGCGACTTCCCAGTAACCACCGGGGCTTTTCAGCCCAGCTACGGTAATGGGTCTGCTGCGGCGGGATCGAATGCTTTCGTCACCAAGCTCAACGCTGCCGGTTCGGGGTTGGTGTATTCCACATACCTCGGCGGAAGCACTGCCGATGTAGCGGTAGGGATATCGCTCGACCCTTCAAACAACGCCTACGTCACTGGCACAACCCTGTCCATGGATTTCCCGGTCGTTAAGCCGTTCCAAAATGCATTGAGTGGAGCTAGTGGAGGCGCGGACGCCTTCATCACAGAAGTCAACACGAGTGGGGCCGGTTTGGTCTACTCAAGCTATCTTGGAGGCGACGGGGACGAGAACTATGACGCTAGCACCGGTTCGTTCTTCGGCGGCGGCATCGCCGTGGATCCCTCTGGTAACGCGCATCTGACGGGATCCACAACATCGACGTCTGGCTTAGCCACGACCGGAGCGCTGCAGGCAAGTTATGGCGGCGATCCGTTCGATGCCTTCGCCGCCGAGGTTCCCTCAGCCGCCTCGGTCGACTTTACGATCACGGCAAACGCTGACTTAGGCGCCGTCAATCCCGGTAGCTCCGCCAGTTCCACGATCACCGTCGCCGGAGAGAACGGCTACAGCCAAACGGTAAATCTGTCCTGTACCGTTTCCGGAGGCGGAACACCCGCACCCACATGCTCGTTCAGTGCAAACTCTGTGGCCGGAGGCTCTGGCACCTCAACGCTTACGGTAGCAACGACCGGGCCCACCGGAGCCTTGTTCCACAGATCGAATATCTTCTACGCAATGTTTCTGCCTCTCTCGGGGTTGGCGTTGATCGGTACGGGCTTCGGCTGCGCAAACTCGCGACGTAGGAAAGTGCTGGGTTTCTTGATGCTCTATGCCATTCTGGCCGGGGTGCTGCTCCTGCCTGCGTGCGGCGGCAGCAGCAGCCACACTACTGGCGGGGGTGGAACCCCAGCTGGAACCTACACCATTACCGTCACGGGAACCGATGGAACATTAAGTCACTCCGTGGCGCCGCCCCTAACCCTGACTGTCAACTAACTGCATCACGTATCATCGCGACCGTCTCCACCGGGGAGACGGTCGCAGTTTTTAATCCGCGGACAATCTGGGGAACGGACGCTTCTACCGGACTGGCGTTCGACGCAACGGTAGTCTAAGATTCTCACTGGCGATGGCGCGAGTGGGGCTCGCATATCCTCGACAGACGAGAGCACCTTGGGCAGCCCCTCTGCTCCGCGAATCGAACCACATTAATCGAAAAGAATCCAATCAATCTGCTCATGCTTAATTCCAGGCACGCTGCGCGGCACATCGTCACAGTTCTATTTTTCGTCATCGCAGTCGTGGTCATGGTTCCGCGCGCGTACGGGCAAGCGAATTTCACGCTGGCAGCATCGGCGGCTCACCCCTCCGCGGTAGACCCGGGCGGATCTTCGATTTCGACGGTAGCGGTCGGTGCCATCAACAACGTCTCCAGTGGTTCGGTTGCACTGTCGTGTACGGTCGCGCCGCTCGAAACCAATGGCGCGACGTGCTCCATCCTCAGTTCGGTGACGCCTCCCGCCAGCCCCACCCTGACGATTACAACCACCAGCCTCACTCCCCCGACGCTCTATACCATCACGGTGACGGGTACTGCGGGGACTTCGACCTTGACCGTGCCAGTGAATCTTAGCGTGCTTGCGGTGACTCCTGCGTACACGCTCTCGGACACGACACCCAACCCCAGCAGCGTTCACGCGGGCAGCGCGGCTACGGCGAGCGTGACGGCGACGCCTATCAGCGGCTATTCTGGCAGCGTCACCTTTTCCTGCAGCACGATTTCGCCGACGGTCACGCCCGCACCGGTTTGTTCGTTCAATCCCGCAACCGTAACCGTGACCAACAGCGCGGCGGCAAGTTCGACTCTCACAATCTCCACCACTGGCCCGTCGGCAACGAGGCTGCACCGCTCAACCATTTTTCATGCATTGTGGCTGCCGCTTCCCGCACTGGCGCTGATTGGAGCCGGGCTGTCCACGACCAGCAGACTCTGGAAGAAATTGCTGGGTTGGCTGCTGCTGGGCATGATCGTCTCAGAGATCATGGTCACGATCGGCTGCGGTAACAGCACTAGCAGCAGCAGCAGCGTCACCAGCACACCCAAGAACACATATAAGTTTACGGTTTCGGCCATTGATCAAAACAAGGCGGCTCCGAGCAACGGGACACAGTCGATTAGCCTCACGGTGAACTAGTCCTTGTATTTTCACAGTTGCCACCTAGGTTGAAGCCCGGATTCAAGCCGGCTATATACTTCCCTCGCATGCCTTCCTTTCGACATCTCGCGCGTCATGGTTTCGCGTTGCTCTTCGGTGTCTGCATGCTCCACGTTGCACCCGCGTGTGCGGCGCCGGGCAAGGAGAAAGCTCAGATCCCGACGTTGCGCTGGGACGAACAGCAACCAGGGTGCACATTCTCGATCACGCAGGACGGCAAGTATCATTACGGTCTATGGTCGGGCGATGTAGGCGTCACGCTGGCAGTCGATGCACAAGAACTGGCGAAGGTTCGCCGGCGGCACCAGCCTATCTTCGGGGTTCTGCTGACTGTCCGTTACCGCGGACCGGGCTCGCTCGATGTTAGCGATCAGAACATTTCGCTTGAATTTGTAAAACACTTCCATGTCATCCAGACTTCGCTCGATCCGGACGATTTCTCGGCGCGGATCCAGAACGACGCCGACGAACTTGACCACCAAACCATGCGCGAGATTGAAAAACATCCAGAACGCAAAGAGACGAAAGAGGGCTACCTGCGCGCGTTTCAGAAGGATGTGAGCGAACTATTGGAATTCCTTAGCAAGAACAGCCTGCGGCCCGCCGAGCTAAATCCAGGGAATCCCGAGATTAGCGGATGGGTTTTCTTCAATACCAACATCAAGTGGATCAGTGAGTGGAAAAAGCAGGAGGAGTTCGTACTGCGCCTGCCGCTCGGCGAAAAGATTTTTGAATTTCCCTTCCGGCTCCCGCCCAAGCAAGGCGAGTTGTTGCTGCGGCATCGGGAGTGAAGGGAAGCTTCAAGCTTTTGGCTCATGCTCGGCGGTTCGGAGACTTAGCCCTTCAAACTCGAACGCTTTCGGAGTGCTGAACCTGAAGCCCAAAGCCTGAAGCCCGATGCCTGCCCTATGACACTGCCCGACGCGCTTCCGTCTCGATCTCCGCCGCGCGGCGCATCAGAATATCGCGGAGTGACACCAGGCCTTTCAACTCCCGCCCGTCCACAATTGGAAGATGACGGAAGCCAAACTCGCGCATGATGAAGAGGCACTCCTCGACCGTCTCATCCACGGGCACAGCGCGTGGATTCGGGGTCATCACTTCCGACACCGCGGTCGTTCCGGGAGTGCGCCCCACCGCCACCACGCGATTCATAATGTCGCGCTCGGAAAAAATGCCGGCTAGCTCTCCATCGCGAAGCACAGGCAGAGCGCCGAGGTTGTGCTCCATCATGAAGCGCGCCGCCTCCAGCACGGTGTTCCCTGCATTAATGGAATAAACTTTGCGGTCCTTGATGAGGTCGCGGAGGGTCGCCATAGCAAACTCCTTGTTCAACGATTGGGTAGTAATGCGGATGTCCAGCCCGAAATCGAACGGCCCGTGCCGCTTTTCGAGGACGGCAATACTGTACCACACAGCCGTCTCCAGCGGCAGAGTGAGGATCGCTGACAGAAAAGCGCCAGAAACAGAGCCGGCGGCCTATGTGGCCGCCGGTTGACTCGTACGAGGTCACGAATCGCACATCGTCAAAAGCGGATCTGCGGCCCCAAGGTCACGCGTAGATTGTTGTGGCCGCCGTGATCAAAGTAGATATCGTCGCCCGCTTCCAATCGAATGCCAATCGGCCCGGCGAAAGCCTCGACTCCTGCCGCGGGATATAGGGCAAAATCCGTCTTGCCATTATCCAGGCCCACGGTACTCTTGAAACCTGCTGGGGCGTTCTGGTTGTTGATGGTGAAATTGTCAAAGCCCACTTTTCCTGTCACGAAGAAGCGAAATGCCCCCGAGCCGGTTTGGAATTTCGGACCAAAGAATCCATGCAAAGTGCGGAACTGAGTGTTCACCAACTGCGTGGTCACGCCATCAGAGAAATCCTGGGTGAAGTTCCGTTTGAAGTCGTAGGCCATTTCCGCTTCCAACTGTACGTCTCGGTGCAGGTTGAAAGCGGCCCGTCCTCCCACACCGATGAAATTTCGTACAGGAGATGTCTGGCCGAAGCGAAAATAATCAGCGAAGGCGCCGACTTCGATGTGGTCGGAATGCTCTTGCGCCAGCAACATAGGAGCAGCAAAAAATAACGATGCTATGAGGAGGCCCATACAACGTTTCATAATATTTTTCTCCGTCGATCGACTGAATTTCTGCCGACACTTATCCCCTTTCACGGCGGAGAGCGAGCGGGGATACGAGGCAGGACTACGAAACATTTGATGCCCATCACGGCCCGAGAGTTGGTTCGAACGAAAGACCGCAATCAAGGGTTTTCCGTCGGAGATAGTGGGTAAAAACGCATGCATGAAATAAGCGCGAAAACACTACACAAATGTTTTGTGAACGTTCTTGTGACGCAGCAGCCAATTTCCGGACTGCGAGCGGACTATTGCAGGTGATTCAAGCGGAGTGTGCTCGCGGCTTTATCATCGCCACGCGGCGTCATCGAAACCACCAAGTAGACGTGATCTCTGTCGACCAAGCCTTCCACACGCAGGAGCATCTTGTCTTTTTCCAAACGAAATTGCGTGCGCTCACCTATCGGCAGCAGCACAGGATGCTTCTCGTCTTTAGGCCGAATACGATAGATCACCCTATCGGTCTGAAGTACATACTCCTGGCAGAGTAGCTCGTGCGTCTTCTTATGTCCGGAGTCGGTCCCCAGCATTTCGCCGGCGACACTTTTCGCGTCTTTTTCGTCCACACCACACGCCACTGAATCCATTTGCAGCAATTTACCGGTCTGATAAGCCTTAGGCTCTTTGGCGTAAGCCAGGGAGCACAAGATAGCAGCCAATACGATGAGCTTGCGACGCATGATTCCTCCTCGAACTGAGACGAAATGCGGCCCCCGCGGCAGCACCACGGTTTCTCCACTCAAGTATTGTTGTTTAGCGGCGAGGTGATTAGATCACTACGGTCATCGCCCGAAGGTAACCGGGCCGTGGGATTCGACTCTATTGACTCTGCCTCTCTCTAGCGCTCGACCAGCCCTTCAAGTGTCGGGAAAAAAGCCGGGTAGGAGACAGCGGCTGCCTCGGCGCCGCGGATGAGGCTTTCGCCCTCAGCCCGCAACGCAGCCACGGCAAATGCCATGGCGATGCGGTGATCGCCGAATGACTCGAGCTCGGCGCCTCGCAGATTTTGCTGGCCGGGAATCTTCAGCCCGTCTTCGTTCTCTTCTACGTTCGCCCCCATCAGGCGCAGGTTGGCAGCTATGGCGGCGATGCGGTCTGACTCTTTTATCCTCAGCTCCCTTGCATCCCGAACCTCAATCCCCTGCTCCGTATAAGGGGCGATCGCGGCCAGCACCGGAATCTCATCAATCAGCGCCGCTGTATCCGCACCGGCGATGGTCGCGCCCTTAAGCCGTCCACCTTCAACTTGGATTGTGCCCACCATTTCTCCATGCGCCTCATCGAGTTGCGTCATTGAGATTTTTAGCCCCATCTGCATGAGAATGTCGAGCAGGCGCGCACGTGTTGGATTCATCAGCAGACCATCAATCAGCAGGTGTGACCCCGGAAACAGCGCCGCAGCGCACAAGAAAAAGGCCGCGCTCGACAAGTCTCCCGGCACGCGCGCCTCGATACCTCGGAGCGCTTGACCCCCACGGATACGAACCTCATTTCCGCTGCGCGCCACTTCCGCACCAAATGCCCGCAGCGCCAGTTCGCCATGATCGCGGGTCCGAACCGGTTCTTCGATGCGGGTTTCGCCATCCGCCAGCAGACCCGCGAACAAGAGGCATGACTTCACCTGCGCGCTGGCCACCGGCATCTTGTAGTCAATAGCTTTCAGTCCGGCGCCGGTGATGCGGAGCGGTGGCTTTCCACCGTGCGACTCAATCTTAGCGCCCATACCCGTAAGCGGCTTGATTACCCGCTCCATAGGACGGCGGCTAAGCGACGCGTCTCCGACCATCTCGCTCTTGACCTTCTGCGCCGCGACAATGCCACTCAGCATGCGCATGGTTGAGCCCGAATTGCCGCAGTCGAGCGGTTCGGAAGGCGCGGCTAACGAAGGTCCGAGCCCTCGAATCGCGATCACGCTCTCCGCGCCGTCTGTGCGCTCAGCGAACACACCCAGGGATTTCAGACAACGCAGGGTACTGGCACAGTCAGCCCCGGTGGAATAATTCTCCAGCCGGGAGCTTCCATCCGCGATCGCGGCCAGCATGGCGTAGCGGTGCGAGATAGATTTGTCCCCGGGCAGGCGCACGCTGCCGCGCACGGTGCGCGCTGGGCACACGATCGTTTCCGACTTGCTGACCATCCTGAATCAATATAGCGGAAGCATCCGTAATGCTGCTGCAGCGCAGCGGTCATTGCGGTGAGAATTATTGATTGTTGATTTTTGGATGAAAGGCTCAGGGCGCCAAGCTCAAGGGAATCCACAGAATTGGCAGACGGGACCGACGTTGACGGGATAATCGTCGAATGTGGATGGTTGATTCTGAATCGAATAGCAGTCTACACACGAGCAAGACCGCCGAACCCGAGGGGACATTCATTCAACCGTCCAAACTCAATCATGCATAATCCTAAGCCAGCGCCTTGGCTTCGGCCGTGACTTCTCTCAAAATCTCTGCCGGCACTTCCTTCAGCCTTACGCTGAATTCGAACATCGGCGTTTCCGTGCCTCGCCCCCAGCGAGCCACCTCCCAATGCGCCCGTACGAACTTCACGTCGGGATGCGCTGTCAGGTCCAGCAGCATCGGCGATTGCTCGCAATAGAACTTCTGCGGAAACGACATGATCGGCTTCGAACTCCATGTGGTTCCGTCGACTGCGCCATAGACGCTCAGTTCGAGGGACTCCTGTTCGATGATCTTGGTAATCTCCAAGCTCAACAGAAAGACGCGGTTGACAGCGCTACTCACGTCCACCGCCGTGCCATCTCCGTTGGCGTTGACCAAGGTTTTTTCAGGGACTAGGAATGTATCAATCATGGTTTTGGGGATTGTAGCAAAACAAAATAGCCAATGCTTACGAGGAGAACCGCCAGGAGCTTATGACACACCTCGCGGCCTTTTTTTAATTTCAGGCGTCAGACTCCATCGAGGAACTGCCGCAGCAATCTGCCCACTGCTTCGGGCTGTTCCCAAGGCGAGTAATGGCCAGCTTTCGGAAACACTCTCACCTCACTACCCGCAATGTGCCGATGCATCAGTTCCGCTTCGTTCACTCCAGTCAGGATGTCTTCTTCTCCGGTCACGAGCAGCGTAGGTACACTGATGGTCTTCAGCGTATCCACTGAGTCCGGACGCTCGGCCATGCCGCGCTGTACGGCGGCAACGTCGGCGGGCGACATTGCTCGCATCATCTGCAGTGCACCCTCGACCAAGTCCGGACGCGTCTCGCAAGTAGTTTTACCGAGCAGACGCGGGATCATACTTTGGAAGAACGGCTCAGTCCCGCGCTCCATAACGTCTGCCGCGGCTTGTAGGCGTCCAGCTTGAGCTTCAGGGGAATCTGCGGGCGCCTTGGTATTGCAGAGACCCAGCGCAGCCACGCGTCCACGCTGTTGCCGCCAGAATTCGAACAACGCGTAGCCGCCGATCGAAACCCCAACCATCGGCGCGCGGCCTACATCCGCATCGTCCATTACGCGGGCAATGTCGGCCGCATGCTTCGCCATAGAGGCCGGGCCTTCGCCAATATCAGAGTCGCCGTGCCCACGGAGATCAGGCATGATGAGGCGGTATCGCGTGGACAGAGATTGCGCGACCGGCAGCCAAAATTCATGATCAGCGGGAAAGGGATGCAGAAGGACAACCGAAGGCCCATCCCCAAGGATCCGATAAACAATTCCCGCGTCGCCGCTCTTGATTCGCTGCATGCAGCCGATTTAATCACAGAGCGTCGCGAGCTGTCGCCCGAGCGGTCCTAGGAATTCGTCACGCGCTGCGCGCCAACTGGGGCCGTCAGCATAAGCGGCTCTTCCGGCATTACGATCCAGGCAATGGGGTATGACAACAAGCCAATTCCCGTCATCAACGATACGATTAGCCACACCAGCCGGACCACGGTCACGTCGATGTCAAAATACTCGGCGAAGCCGAGACAAACCCCCGCAATCTTGCGTCCCTGGCGAGGCCGCACTAAGCGCTTCCGCGCCACCGACGCTCCCACTCGGACGCCGCAATAGGCACAGACCGCCGCGTCCTCTTGAATCGCTTTTCCGCAATAGTTGCAGTACATAGTTCCGCCTCTCGCACGACCATTTAGCAGACTATACGTAATTGTAGACCGAAAGCTCCCGTCACCTGACTTTACTCGCGATAGGCCTCCCGCATATGCTTCCTTGCCGCTTCTGCCGGAGGTGTGGTGCTGCTCTGTGCCAGCACCGTCCGGTATTTGATCAAAGCCAGATCGCGTTTCTGCATCAAGTCATACATCTCTCCGGCGGCGAGATTCGCCTTCTGCAACGTTTCCGGATCGGGTGCTGGAGCCTCATTCACCAGTTCGTACGCTACTGCCGCCCCGCCATAGTCTTTCTGGCTGCGCAATAATTCACCAAGACCCCACGCAGCCATTTCGTAATGCAGGCTGCCGTATTTCCCCTCGCGCCCGCTCTGCCAAACTTTTCGATAGGCCGCTGCCGCCTCCTGAAAGTGATCTGACGCCCGCAGCAGATTCGCTTCCTCGAGGGCGAACAAGTAATTTCTGGGATAGCGCGCTGCTAATTCATGCATCATCGCGCGAGCCTCAGCGTAGCGCTGCTCGCGCCGCAAGAATAGGCTCAGAACGACTTTGGCATCCACGTTATTTTCGCCGCCACCATTGGCCACATCGCGCAGGTACTGGAGTCCTTTCTCCTTCGATCCGCTCAGCCCGACCATTGCTACCGCCACCTTCACACTCCAGGGAAGGCTCCCCATGACGTAGTTGTGAGTGCCCACGACTAACTTCGCGTCGACGTATTTGGGATCAAGTTCCAGGACGTGTTCGTGATCATGACGCGCGCCCACCGCGTTGCGCAGAGCGGAAAACCATGCCCGCTCGACCAGCCCCGTGTACAGAGCGAATTGCGCCCGAGTTACTCCTCGGGCATAGAGGGCTTCGACATTGTTGGGATTTACCTTGAGCTGCTGTTCTTCCAGATCCTCGGCCCGGTCCACGAGCCGCTTGATGCGCTCCTTGACCTTTGGATCGGGGGGGTGGTGTACCTGTCCGATGAAGCTGTCGCTCGCATACTCCCCGGTGTTCATGGCCCCCATCTTGTAGAGCTCGCGCATGAGCAGCGACGTGATCAGATGATTGCAGGCAAAAACATCATTCGGATGCTTCTCGACGACCTTCTCAAACTCCTGTGTCGCCCGGTCATAGTCGAGATTGTAGAAGTGTTCTAAAGCGGCATCGGTAAGCGGATCGTGACTGGAGACCTGGTTATCAGGAGCTGGCGCCCGGGGCGAGTGGAAACCCGGATGCATCGACACAACTGACGGAGAAGACCCGTGTGCGGTGAACTCCGCCCGCACCGCCATTCCGTTCGATATCAAACCCAAAATCGTTGCGCACAACAACATGGTGCTCGAAAGCACCAGATTCTTGGACGTGGTTCTCGCTTGCTTCCCCACTCGTGTTTCTCTAGTCTAACCGAACTGCGCTGCCCCTCGGAACGAACCAAGAACGTAATCCAAAAGGATCTAAACACCTCCAGCGGAACCGCGCACGGAGCCTATAATCTGCGCAGCTGCGAATCGGGTATTCGGCAATGCCACCGGCGGTAACCAGTGCATCTTTACGCAGGGGCGCGCGTAATTATTGCGCGAGGCAGCACAACAAAAGTGGCGAATAATTTGCTAAGTAATTGGTGAAAAAGGTGCTTAGCAGAACAGCGATTTTGGATGTCCGCTTGCCTTCACATTTCAAACGTCCCTAGCATAGGTTTAACGATGTCAGAAGTGATTCATGACGCGCAACAAGAGTTCTGGCGTCCGCCAGCGCCTCTCGAGGGCGCCGGCGGCGTAGCCACTTCAGTCGCAGCGCCTACGATGGCTGAAACGTGTTCGCACTGCGGCACGGAATTTCTGGTGGGCTCTCGCTTTTGTCACGCTTGCGGCGGGCGCCGCGCTCAATTAGCCATCGCCGGAACTGGAGTCCATGCAGGTTCTTCAGATGTCTTGTCAGACGGAATGACGTGGTTGCGGGGAGCGGCACAGGATTTTTCCTTTCCCAGGGTTTCCGCCCCAACTTGGCTTCGCTACTTGCACTTCCACGAAATCAAGCGTTGGGTCGGCTTGCCGACCGCGTCCCTGGTTGCTTTCATGATCGGACTAGGGTGCATCGCTGGAGCCATCTGCGTGAGCTTCATCTACAAGGCGCAGACCTTCGCTGATTGGCAGGCCATTCAATTCTGGCGCATCGAATGGTTGTTGGGCGCTACGGCTTCCTTCGTGGTGGCGATACTCCTAAAGCGATCAACCGACAGGTAAGTCATCGCCCGATTCGGCTCTGCCTTAGCATTCCCTGCCTCACTGCACATCTCGGTGACTACTGCTCACTCCCGAGAGCCCGCAGCTCGCCGCTGCTGGTACATGCGATACAGATGGTGCACCGGCCCCGTGCCCTTACCTAGAGGGTAGGCGTTGGCGATTGCAGATGTGACGTAGGTTTTGGCAAGAAGAGTGGCCTCGGCCAGACCCCGATCAAGTGCCAGATGGCAGGCCATGGACGTGGCAAAAGCACAGCCAGTTCCATGCGTTGAATTGGATCGCTGCCGCTCCGCCTTGAACGCTTCTGTCTCGATCCCTCGCTTGGTGGAATAGCTCAACAGCTCGATGGCCTGATCGAGGTGACCTCCGGTGACCACGACTGCGGAGGAGCCCATTTTATGAAGTTTGGCCGCCGCTGCCTTCATCTCGTCCATGCCAGTTACCTTGATCCCTGTCAGCGCAAACGCTTCATCTGTGTTGGGGGTAAACACGTCCGCCAAGGGGATCAATCTCTCCTGCAGTAATTTCGTCCCCAGGGGATCAAGCAGGGCTATCCCGGAAGACGACTTAAGGATGGGGTCCAGAACTACATTCGGGAGCCTTGCTTTGCCTCCCCGCCGGCCCAGGAAATCTGCTACCGCCTTAACCACTTTCCCGGAGCCCAGCATTCCAATATGCACGGCGGCGATATCGAAATCGGCAACCAGTTCTTCAAGGGTTTCGGTGACCAGATCCGGGTCGCTAGGCTCTACTCGACGGACGCCAGCCGTAGATTGCACTGTCATGGCGGTAATGCAGCCGACTCCGTAACAGCCATGGGCGGCTATGGTCTTAATATCGGCAGTCACGCCGGCCCCAGACGAGGGGTCGAAGCCGGCAATCGTAAGTACGATGGGCGGTTTCTCAGACATGACTTTCAGCTTCGTCCGGAAGAACAATTCCAACCATTGCCCGATCTCCCATGCGGCAGATGACCCTACCGGAAAAAATATTTTCTTTT
>Ga0137381_10001873_pt1 | contig 14394 bp, 19 predicted proteins | sample SagtaG_16_FD_104808 | JGI IMG/M metagenome (GOLD analysis project Ga0137381, IMG submission 104808) | Vadose zone soil microbial communities from Sagehorn Ranch, Mendocino, California, USA - Sage2_L_115_16 metaG | ecosystem: Environmental > Terrestrial > Soil > Vadose zone | place: USA... | reverse complement strand
GTCGGTGTACGCCTTGAAAACTAGCTCGCGAGGCGCGTCGAGCATGGTCGTGCTCGTTATGTCCTGCTTGCCGGGTTCGATCGTGTACTCAGTCTTCGGCACGGTGGTCGTCTCCTTTGCGTTCATCGGTCTTGCTCTCCTTCATCAAATCCTGCAGAACCACATCCAGGCGCTGGAAGCTCTCGTCCCAGAAGCGCCGGTACTCCCCCACCCACTCGGACGCCTCCCGGAGGCGTCCAGGCTCGAGGCGGCACGGCCGCCACTGCGCGTTCCGGCTCTGCGTGATCAGGCCGGCGCGCTGCAGCACCTTCAGGTGTTTGCTGATGCCGGGGAGGCTCAAGTCGAACGGTTTGGCCAGCTCCGTGACTGATACCTCTCCCTGGGTGAGACGTGCCAGGATCGCCCGCCGGGTGGGGTCGGCGAGGGCTGCAAACGTGACGCTCAGCTGATCGGATGCCATCTCTCGTATTTATCCATCTAGCTAATTAACTGATTGGTAGAATACGGCGCCCTCAGCCTCTTGTCAAGGGCCTTTTCGCGTTCACCAGGAGGGCGGCCACAACCGCGCCCGCGACCAGGATCACGACCCCCACCGCGGCCGCCCCGGTCAGGCCGTGGCCGACCGAGACCGCGTTGAGGGTCGCCACTCCCAGCGAGCCGCCGACCTGCTGCGCGGTGTTGACGGTCGCCGAGGCGACGCCGGCCTCGCGCGGGTCGATGCCCTGCGTCGCGGTGCTGAAGGCGGCGATCATCACGCATGGGATGCCGGCGCCGAGGAGGATCTCCGCGGGGAGGATGCTCGCGCTGTAGCTGCTGTCGACGTGCAGCTGCGACAGGACCGCCATTCCGGCGGCCGCGAGCAGCGCACCGGGCACCATCAGCACGCGCGGCGCGACGTGTGGGAGCAGCCGGCTCGCGATGAGCCACGATGCGGCCTGCGACGAGATCGTCATCGGCAGGAATGCAAGCCCCGCCTCGAGCGGCGTGAAGCGAAGCACGACCTGCATGAAGTAGGTGAGGATGAGAAACGCGCCGAACATCCCGGCGATGGCCGCCGTGACGGTGAGGTAGATGCCGGCCCGGTTGCGGTCGGCGACGATCCGCAGGGGCAGCAGGGGGTTCGAGCTTCGCGACTCCCAGAGGACGAAGCCGCCGCCCAGGGCGACGCTGAGCGCTCCCAACTCGAGCGACGCGCTGCTGCACGCGTAAACGAGCGAGGCGAGGGCGGCGGTGGCGAGCGCGGCGCCCGGAACGTCGATGTGGAACCTTGCGTTCGATCTGACGTCCGGGATGACGAACCACCCACCCGCCGCCGCCACCAGCGCGATCGGCAGGCTCGCGTACAGGCACCAGCGCCAGGTCAGGTACTGCGTCAGCGCGCCGCCGAGCAGCAGGCCGATCGCGGCACCGCTGCCGGCGATCGATCCATACACCGCGAAAGCGTTCGCGCGCTCGCGCGGCTCGGTGAAGGTCACCGCGAGGAGCGAGAGCGCCGTCGGCGCGAGCAGCGCGGCGAAGGCTCCCTGCATGGCGCGGGCCGCGACCAGGACGCCGAAGCTCGGCGCGGCGCCGCCGATGGCGGACGCGAGCGCGAACCCCGCCAGCCCGAGCATGAACGCGCGCTTGCGGCCGAGAAGGTCGGCGAGCCGCCCTCCGAGGAGGAGCAGGCCACCGAACGACAGCGAGTAGGCCGCGACGACCCACTGCCTGTCGGCGTCGGACGCGCCGAGCGCGGCCTGGGCCGAGGGCAGGGCGATGCTGACGACAGTCGCGTCGAGGGCGATGAGGAGCTGCGCGACGGCGATGAACCCAAGAGCGGTCCAGCGGCGGGGGTTGGGGACGGCGGTCTGGCGGGCGACCACGGCGCTCACGACGCTTTCACCAGGCGCCGCGCCGGCACGGCCGCCACCGCTGCGAGACCCGCCGCGACCAGCACTGCGGCAACGGCCACGACGGTGTCGGGCTTGGTCGTCATGTCGAAGAGGACGCCCATCGCGATGCCGATGCGGACGAGCCAGGAGATCGTCGCCGCGCCGGTCGACATCCTCCCGCGCATCGCGTTGATTCCCGTGTAGGCGCCGAGGCCGGCGATCACGGCGTAGCTTGCGAGGCCGACGGCGGTCCAGGCATGCCAGCCCGTCTGCGCCGACATGTAGAAGCCCGGGACAAGGATCGCCAGCGCGGAGATCGGCCCGAGGACGCGGCTCACGCGCGCTGCCGCCATCCCCGACCTCAGGCCCACACCTTCGACGGTGAGCAGCACGAACACCAGCACGGCACCCACGACGTGGACGAACAGAGCGATCGCGTAGAGACTCATGACCTTGCTCCTCCAAGCCAACTTTTAGTGACTAAAACTATAATGCCACTATAATCATTCCGGTGATCGGGCTCCGGGAGCGCAAGAAGCAGCAGACGCGAAGGGAGATCTTCGAGGCCTCGCAGCGCCTGTTTGCCAGGCGCAGCTTTGAGGACGTCACCGTCGCCGAGGTCGCGCACGCGGCGAACGTCTCCGAGATGACCGTCTACAACTACTTCCCCACGAAAGAAGACCTCTTCTACGCGGGCATGCAGTTCTTCGAGGAGCAGCTGATCGAAGCTGTCCGCAACCGCCCGCGCGGGGAGAGCGCGCTGAAGGCGTTCCGGAGGCGGGTGCTCGAGGGGGCCGCCAACCTCGAGACGAGGGAGCGCGCCGAGGGAATCGTCAGGGCGGGGAAGGCCATCGGCGCGAGCCCGTCCCTTCTCGCGCGAGAGCGAGAGATCGTCGAGGACTACACGCGACGCCTGGCCGGGGTGCTTGGTGGCGAGAACGACGTCGAGGCGCAGGCGGCGGCGGCGGCCATGATGGCCGTCCATCGTTCGCTCGTGTCACACATCCGGGCCCAGGTCATGGCCGGCCGGCGCGGAGCCGCGCTGGCCGAGGAGTTCAGGACGCAGGCGCGTCGCGCGTTCGCGCGACTGGAGCGTGGCCTGGGCGATTACTCCGTCAGGGCCTGACCTTCAGCGCCGCCTTCAGGTCCGAGACGCCGAGATAGGCGGTTGTCTTCCGGGCGCTGCCGGCCGAGCCCACGTACGCAAAGGTGATGTTGATCCCGGCCTTGCCCAACTTGGTGGCGAAGCGGCCCAGCGCGCCAGGAGTGTCCGAGAGCGTAACCGCCAGCACCTCGTCTTCCTTCGTATCCCATCCGTGCTGGGCGAAGACCTTCTTCGCCGCGGCCGTCTTGTCGACGACGAGCCAGATCATCCCGCCGCCCTGCATCGCGGCGGCGGTCATGCCCGTGATGTTGACCTTTTTCTCGCCCAGGGCGCTGGCGATTGCTCCGAGCATCCCCGGCCGGTCCGGCACCGTGAGCGTCAGCTGCTTGGCGCGTGGCATACCCCAAACCTCCTCGTCAGAAAAGGACGACCTGCTTTCAGTCTAAGCGCGGACGGCTTCGAATCCAACCCGCAGGCCGAGGGCGACGAGGACGGTGCCCAGCATGGCGTTGAGCGCCTTCTGGACCCCAGACCGTCGCAGCCAGGTTCCCAGGCGCTCCACCGCGAAGGCGTAGCCGGTACGCCACGCGAATGTGAGCAGGCAGAAGTTGAACCCGAGTGCGAGGAGGAGCAGGAAGCTCGGGTGCGGCCCCGCGAACGGAGGCAGAAGGCTGATGAAGAAGGCGACCATCTTGGCGTTCGAGAGGTTGCTGAGGAAGCCCTGGGCGAATGCGTGGCGAGTGTGCGACACGTGTGCGGCCGCGTGCTCCGTGTGGACGAGCGTCCGGATGCCGAGATAGACGAGATAGGCGGCCCCCGCCATCCGTATGGCGAAGAACACGGGCTCGGACGCGGCGAGCACGACCGCGAGGCCGGCGCTGGTGGCGACGGTCCAGGTCGCCTGGCCGGCGGCGACGCCGAGCGCGGTGGCGACTCCGGCGCGCCGGCCGGCTGCCATGGTGTTGCGGATCGTGAGGGCCGTGTCCTGGCCGGGCGTGCAGATGACCAGCAGCGAGACGCCGACGAACGCCAGGTAGGATCCGAGGCCGATCAATTTGAGCTCATTGTGGCGGTGTCCGCGCTGCGGACGGCGGTTCGCGAAGCCTCATGCCCGTTTGCGCAAAAGGGACGCATCCGAGCCCCTCAATGGATCCGCTTTGCGCAAAACGCGCGTATCGCGGTCTTAGGCCGAGGCGTAGCTCCGCAGGGTCGCCGCCCGGCCGGTGTGCCGCAGCTTCTCGAGCGCCCCGCGCTCGAGCTGCCGGATCGTCTCCCGGCTCGTGCCCATCCGCCGCGCGACCTCGTCGAGCGCCCGCTGGTGCCCATCCGTGAGGCCGAACCGCAGCTGGATCACCCGCCGCTCCCGAGGCCGCAGCGCGCGCAGCGCATCGTCGACCTGGTCCTTCAGGTCGGTTCGGATCGCCGCGTTGGCCGGCGACTCCGCATTCACGTCCTCGATAAGGTGCCCGAGCTCGGTATCGCCCTCCTCGCCGATCGGCGTCTCGAGCGAGACGGTGTCGCGGGAGGTCTGGCGCAGGGCCTCGACCTCGAGGGGCGTCATCCCCAGCTCCTCCGCGATCTCCTCGTCGGTGGCCAGGCGGCCCAGCGAGTCGCGCAGGCGGTCGGACACCCGGATCATCTTGTTGGTCTGGTCGCCGATATGGATCGGCAGCCGGATCGTGCGTGCCTGGTCGCCGATGGCGCGAAGCACGGCCTGGCGGATCCACCACGTCGCGTAGGTCGAGAACTTGAACCCGCGCCGGTGGTCGAACTTGGCAACCGCGCGCATCAGGCCGACGTTGCCCTCCTGGACAAGGTCCAGCAGCGGCATCCCGCGGCCCTGGTACTTCTTCGCGATCGAGACCACCAGGCGGAGGTTGGATTCGGTCATGCGCCGGCGCGCGGCGTCGGAGCCGGCCTCGATCTGTTTGGCCAGCTCGACCTCCTGCTCCTTGGTGAGGAGGGCTCCCCTACCGATCTCGCGGAGGTAGGCGCCAAGGGCGTCGGCGTCGGCCCCTGCCTCGGCCGGCTCGGCCGCCGGGCGCGGGGCGGATTCGATCTCAGAGAGGACGTCGGCGACCTCGGGCGAGATCTCCTCGCCTTCCTCAAGCCACAGTGAAGCGGATGTCTGGAGTTGCATGCAGGTGTTGTGTACCTCGCGGGGTGGTTTTTGAAACCCCGGACGGAAGAACGCCTGCGGGCGGTCCGCTATTCCTGCTTTGATCTCAAGATCGCTCTGGTCGCGATCTCCCCTCACCTCGACGACGTCGTCCTGGGCTGCACCGGCCTCGTCGCCGCCCATCCCGGGGCGCTCGTCGTGACCGTGACCGCCGGCCGGCCGGACCCCAACCCCCGCTTACCGACTGGGACCGCAAGTGCGGCTCTGGCGACGGCGACGATGTGACCGCACGCGCCTGTTATGAGGTCGCCCGGCATACCGTGCCGAAAAGACGCTGGCTCGTTTACGAGGACGTTATCTACCGCTCCACATCGGGTCGCACCGAGGACGCACTGCGCGATTTGCGAAATGATGGGTTCGTGCCGCGCGCCGCCACCTTCCCCGAGCCGCCCGAAAAGCTCAAGGCAACAGTTTGCTATCCGAGCCAGCTCCGGGGGCTGGGCCGGCTGCTCGAAGACGCCTACCGCCCGGAGCGCTGCTGGGAGCTCGCTGTCAGGTGAGCTGGGTCACCTTCGAGGTCCGGACCACGCGCCGGGCCCAGATGCTCAACATCACCGAGCGGGTGGCGGAGGCGGTCGAGCGCTCTGGCGTGGACGACGGCACATGCCACGTGTTCATTCCCCACACGACCGCCGGCGTGACCATCAACGAAGGCGCGGACCCCGACGTCGCCGCCGACGTCGAGTCCCACCTCGCCGAGCTGGTGCCGAAGGAGGCCGCGTTCGACCACGAGGAGGGGAACTCGGACGCGCACATCAAGACGATCCTGGTCGGCCCGTCCTGCACGGCCCCCGTGCGAGGCGGCAAGCTCGCCCTCGGCACCTGGCAGGCGGTCTTCCTGTGCGAGTGGGATGGGCCACGCACCCGGCATGTGGAGGTGGGTGTCTCCCGCCTCTGAGGTCAGGACGCCGAGCCGATGACCGCCTGCGCCTCCGCGACGAGCCGTTCCGGGTCGACGATGACCACGCCACCGCGCCGGATGTCGATCAAGCCCTCGTGCTTCAGGGTGCCGAGAATCGAGGCGACGACCTCGCGCACCGAACCAACCGCGATTGCCAGCTCGTGCTGAGTGCCCGTGACCTGGCGGCCGCTCGCCAGCTGACCCGCCGCCGTCGCCCGCTCGACGATGGTGCTGACCACGCGCTGGCGCATGCTCCCGAAGGCGCGGATGTACAGCGCGCGATGGGCCCCGTTGAGGATGGAGGTCATCTCCTCGACCAGCTCCCACGCGAATCGTGGTTCGGCAAGCGACAGTTCCTTCATCCGCACGCCGTCGATGAAGAGGAGCTCGCTTCGCTCGATCGCCAGCAGGCCCCTCGCCAGGGCAGGCTGCCGCGGCGCAAAGATGCCGGTCATGTCGCCCGGCCTGAGGTACCTGATCGTGGCCTGGCCGCCGTCGGGAAAGGCGAGGTAGGTGCGCAGGGTGCCGCGCAGGACGATGGCGCTCTTCGGCCCCTGCTCCCAGCGCAGGCCGATCGTGCCCGGCGCAAACTCCTCCGTCTGAGCGCCCTGCACCGCGGCTCGTACCAGGTCGTCGGACAACCTGCCGAAAAACCCCTGCCGCCGCGCTTCGCCAAGCCAGACGAGGTCTTCGGGGGTCGTTCTCGGTGGGCTTCCCCCGGTCTTCTGCATATTCCTTTACTCGATTCTACTGACCATTGGCGCTATATTGCTGAACAACTTGCACAATTAAGTAGAGAATGCTTGTCATGCTGAACACGGCCGAGGCGGCGCGCTTCCTGCGCGTGAGCCAGGCTTCGATCCGACGCTGGTCCGACTCCGGCCGGCTTCCGGCAACCCGCGTCGGTGGCCGGCGCGAGCGGCGATTCAAGGAGTCCGACCTGGTCGCGTTCATGGACCACTCCTCCGGGCGAAGCGAGGGCGTGGTCAACATCGGCGGCGCACAGGTTTCAGCGCCCGGGCACCTCGCGAGCTTCTACAGCAGCGACGAGGGCGGCATGCGGCTGAGCATCCCGTTCCTGGCCGAAGGATTGCGCCACGCGCAGCCGTGCATCCTGGTCGCCAGGGAACCCATGGTGTCGCGCTACACCACCGCGCTGAACGTCAGCCCTGGCGAGGGCTTCACGGCCCTGGCATTTGGGGGCGGCACCGCCGCCGCGGCGATCGCCGAATGGGAGCGCCGCCTGTCGGAGCTTGTCGCCGGCGGGGCAACCGTGATACGGCTCGTGGGCGAGATGTCCTCGGAGCGCGAGATGTTCGATTCAGAGGAGGAGATGCTTCGCTACGAAGAGGCCTTCGACCTGATGTCGAGGCGCTACCCCGTGATCGTGATCTGCCAGTACGACGCGCGGGTTTTCAGCGGGGCCGCGCTGGTGCGCGCCCTGAAGGCGCACCCGGACCTGTTCGACCTGAGATTGGGAAGCTTCCTGAACTGAGCCGCCCTAGCTGAGCAGTTCGAGCTCTCGGGCTGTCACCACCGCGTTGACCATCGACTTCGTCCCCAGCTTGCCACTGATCGAGCGCACGTGGGTCCGCACCGTCGAATAGCTGATCACGAGCTGTTGCGCGATCTGCCGAGTGGGGACCCCATCGGCCATGAGCTGGAGCACCTCCCGCTCTCGGGGGCTCAAGCTCTCTCGCACGTGCGCGCGTTCTCTGCCCTCGCTCACGAGCCGGGCGATCGTCGCGGGCGTGATCAGGTTCTGGCCGTCCGCCACCTGGCGAATGGTCGCGATGACCTCGGCGCCTGGGCTCGACTTGTGCAGGTACGCACTTGCGCCGGCCTCCACCGCGGAGAGTTGCGCGGCATCGCTGTCGTCGCGACTCAGGAACACGAAGCGGGCGTTCGGAAACAGTGTGCGCATGGCGACCGCAGCATCGTGTCCCGTGCCGCCGTTGAGGTGATAGTCCATCACCACCACGTCCGGCGCCGTCAAGGCGGGCAGGGCGGCGGCGGTCAGGACCGAGCTCGCCTTGCCCACCACCTCCATGTCGCTCTGGGCGTCGAGGAGAAGGCCGAGGCTCTCGGAGACCAGCTGGTGGTTCTCGACGATGGCGACCCGGATACGGCGGCCGTTGCCGTGCACAGCCCTGATCAGGCCAGCTCCGCCTGCCTCGTTTCGAAACGGGCCTGGAGCTCTTGTACGACCGCCACCATGTGCGGAACCTCGTCCGTGCGATCGGTGCGATCGGTGCGATCGGTGCGCGCCATCCGCAGCCTCTCCCTGAACGTGCCCAGCCAGCCCGAGATCTCCTCGAGGCTGTCGATCATGGGTACGTACACCTCCAGAGATGGCAAAGGGGCCTGGCCCTCCCTCCGGACCCTGGCCCCTTGCCCGGTCGTTGCCCCCCGGCGTTTTGAGCGTATTCTGCTGCCCCCGGCAGCCATAGCCCTACGACAGTAGTTCACGGAGCGCTAAATTCAGGGCCAAAATAGATAGACCGAGCTCCCAAAGAGTTGTAGATTCAGGGGGAGAGACCAGGCTGTTGCAAGCTCAAGACGTTGGCGTACTCCCGGGCGAGGACCTTTCGACCTCGGTCCTGGCCGAGGTGGCGGGCTGGATATCCATCTATGAGGAGATGGTGGCGGTCCTCCGCTCAGTGATCGCGCGCGCCGACGGCACGGCCGCGAGCGACGACCTCCGCCGCCAGCTCGCGACGATCGAAGACAGACTCGCAAGCTGGCGCGACCGCCACTCCGAGCTGGCCGGCGTCGTCATCGACCGCGCCGACCACACCCTGACCTACGCGGGCAAGTCGCTGAAGCTCACGCGCCGCGAGGCCGACCTCCTCGACTTCCTGGTCCGGCACCCCAAGCGACCGTTTACGAGCAGGCAGCTGGCGACTCTCGCGTGGCAGAACTCGCGTCTGTCCGACGCGCAGGTTCGGACTTACATCATGCGGCTGCGCAGCCGGCTGCGCGAGGTTGGCCTGGAGGAGGTCATCACCGTCGCCCGCAACCAGGGTTACGGGGTCACCGCGTCGCTGGGGGGAGTGCGGTGAACAACCAGAACGCGGATCTGCCGGCGATGACGCTGGCTCGCGACATCATCACGTCCCGACTTCTGATCCTTCAGTCCAAGCGTCTCGTCCTCCGTTGCCAGCGGAGAAGGCTTGACGCGAACAAGGAGGCGCTCCGGCTGAAGGTCGAGCAGTTGGGCCTCGAAGCGGATGAGGCCCAGCATCGGTACCGGGCCACCATGCTGGCCTGGGGTTCTCCGCAATTCCCCGATTACTGGCTGATCGCTTACGCCCGCTTGATCGAGATGGGCAGCGTGCTCACGACGCGGCTGCGGGAGGCGACGACGCAGCTGCCCCTCGGCGAGCGCTACCAGGTCTCGGCCGACGTCGAGATGCTGGAAAGCATCGTCGACACCTGGACCGAATCGCTGCGCGAGGAGATGGCCGCCGCTGTCGCCTAGCCCCCCAAGCGTCTCGCCGGCTCGTTCTCCGGTCGCAGCTCTTCCATGACAAGGACCACGCCACCCGTCCGTTCGCCGTCGGACAGGGTGTAGGCGATCACCCGCACCTGGATGCTCTTGCCACGCCTGCTTAAGGCTTCGACGGTCGATTCGTCCTCGGCGGGCTTGCCCCCGGCAACGCCCCGAACCATGCTTCGCAGCTCCCTGGACGGCAGTCCGATGTCGAGGTCGAAGAACGGCCTGCCCACCACCTCGTCAGGCCGCAATCCCCAGAGGTCGGCCGCGCGCTCGTTCCAGACCTGGACGCGCATGTCGCTGTCGAGCACGATCGCGCCGAGCTCGATGTTGCCGGTGATGGCGCGCAGGAACGTGTTCAGCTTGTTGACCTCATCGGTTCGCAGCCGCAGGTCGGTGTTGATTGTCTGCAGCTCGCTGTTTGTCGACTCGAGCTCTTCGTTCATCGTCTCCAGCTCTTCGTTGCTGGACTGCAGCTCTTCGTTGGTCGTCTCCAGCTCCTCGACCGTGGACTGAAGCTCCTCGTTCGTCGTTTCGAGCTCTTCATTGCTCGACTGGAGCTCTTCGTACGCAGTCTCGACGTCCTGCTTGGAGCGATCCAGCTCGGATCGCAGCTGGGTCAGGTGCGTGACGTCGACAAAGCTCGCGCTTGTGCCGACGACCGAGTTGTCGTCGTCGATCAGCGGCGCGACGAAAACATCGAAGAGCAAGGGCTTGCCGTCAGTTGTCGCGAACTCGACGGCGGAGATGGAGATGGGCCGCCGCTCTGTTCTTGCGCGGTCGATGGGCGTGCGCAGGTCCATCGGCTTGTAGGAGAGCTCGAGGTCCCTCAGGGGACGGCCGATGTCGGTTCGTGCGATGTCGAACAGGCGCCGCGCCACCTGGTTGGCCCCCACCAGCACTCCCAGCGCATCGATCAGCAACTGCGCGTACGGCGCGCCCTCAGCAGACAGCTCGCGCACGCGCATTTGCCTTGCCAGGTGGTTGGTGGCCTCGTCGCTGCCGGCCTGGGCCAGCAGCATGAGACCCTCGTGCAGCTGCGACCGGCCGACCTTGGTAAAGATGCGCTGCTTGAGGTCGAGTGGGACGAACAGCGCGCTGTGCGTGAGCAGCATCTCGGCCCGCCCGAGGAACAGAAAGCCGTCGTCGTTCAGGGCGTAATGGAACCGGGCGAGGATCCGGCCCTGCGCCTCGGCCGTGAAGTACATGAGCGTGTTGCGGCAGATCAGGAGGTCGAGGCGAGAGATCGGCGCGTCCTGCATCAAGTCGTGCCGGCCGAAGATGAGCACGCGCCGCAGGGCGGACCGGAACACGAAACGGGAGCCCTGCGGCTCGAAGTACTTGTTCTTGAGGTTCTCGTCGAGGGACTCCATGTCCTTCGGCAAGTACCCGCCGCGCGCCTTGTTCAGCGCCTCGTCATCGATGTCGGTGGCGTAGATCTTGACCCGGCGCAGGAACTGGTCCGGCCCCAGCGCCTCGCACAGCAACATCGCTGCCGAGTAGGCCTCCTCGCCAGACGCCGTGCCAGTGCTCCAGACCCGGATGGGAGCGTTCTTGGCCAGGATCTCGGGCAATATGTGCTGCCCGAGGTAGTCCCAGGACTGCGGATCCCGGAAGAACTCCGTGACGTTGATCAGGATCCTGTCGAAGAGGATCGGGAACTCGTCACCGTCGACCTGCAGGTAGTCGTAGTAGGCAGCGAAGCCGTCGATCTTCAGCTCCTGGGCGCGCTTGGCGACGCGGCGGATGAGGCTCGCCCGCTTGTAGCCCGTGAAGTCGACGCCTCGCGTATCGCGAAGGTAGCCGATCAGGGCTTCGAACTCTGTGCCGCCCTCGAAACTCAATCAGTCGCCTCGCCGGAGACCAGGGTCACCAGGGCGCTGGGGATCTCATCCAGGGCCAGCACGAAGTCGACGGCGCCTGTCCGGATGGCCGCCGAAGGCATGCTGAAGAACTCGGAGCTGGCCTGGTCCTGGGCGATGACGGTGCCACCGCGTTGCTTGATCGCGGTCACGCCCATCGACCCGTCCTTGCCGGCGCCGGTCAGCACCACCGCGATCGCGTGCTCGCCGTAGGCGGCCGCGACCGACTCGAACAGCAGGTCGGCAGAGGGGCGGACGAAGTTGACCAGCTCGGTCTGCGTAAGGCTGACGGTGCCGTCTCGGTTGATCAGCAGGTGCCGGTCCGGCGGTGCCAGGTAGACGGTGCCGGGCTGCACCTCCATGCCCTCGATCGCCTGGAAGACGGGCAGGTTCGAGCGGCGGCCGAAGATCTGGGGCATGAGGCTGCGATGCCTGCGGTCGAGGTGCTGGACGACCACGACGATCGCCGGAAAGTGGGCCGGCAGCTTGCCGAGGATCTCGGTGAGGGCGAAGACGCCGCCGGCGGAGGCCGCGATAGCGACGATCTCGAATGCCGGGGGTCGGACGGCAGTCGGTGTGGTGGGCGGGCTAGCTCTCGCCACCACGCCGCCCGTCGCCGGCCAGCTCGGTAGCGCGGATACGCCAGTAGTCACGCTTCTGCTGGAAGCGCGAGAGTTGCACCTCGAGCATGATCATGTCCGTTTCCCGGATAGCGCGCGCCACGTCTGGGTCCGACTGCTCAGCGAACCTCTGGCAGAGCTCGAGGAGTTCGCGCTTGAAGACTATGAGCTTGTCGTAGGTATTGACCCATCTCCGCGAATCCTCGATCGTGGCATTGGCGGGGTTTTCGCCATACAGCCGGTATCCCGGATCGTTCATCCGCTGCAGAAACCCGCTAGCGACCTCGCGTCTATCCCGCATATACCCCCCAGGTCCAGCCGCCACAGGCCAATGCTAATCGCGGCGCGCTCCGTCGTAAACAGGAACGTATGCGCCCAGGGGCCTACGCGACTTCGCCCGACCGATCGAGCAGGTCGCAACCTCTCCCGTGGCGCCCGTGTGAATCAGTAACATCAGGTTTTGGTGCTGAGGGGAATGCGCCCAATGCCGCCGGAGGCGCTTGGCGATCAGTTTGCTTTGCTCGTCTCCAGCGTCGTCGACTACGCGATTTTCATGCTCGACGCGGCAGGCGTGGTGGTGACCTGGAACGAAGGCGCGCAGCGGATCAAGGGCTACCACGCCGACGAGATCATCGGCCGGCATTTTTCAGTCTTTTACCCGACCGAAGACGCGCGCAACCGTAAGCCCGACTGGGAGCTGGAGGTCGCCAGGCGCGAAGGCAGGTACGAGGAGGAAGGCTGGCGCATTCGCAAGGACGGCACCCGGTTCTGGGCAAGCGTTGTCATCACCGCGCTGCGCGACGAGACCGGCCGGCTGCGCGGCTACGCCAAGGTCACGCGCGACCTCACCGAGCGCCGGGCCCAGGAGATCCAGCGCCACGTCGAGCGCGAGCGTGAGGCGATGCAGCTGCGGGCTCACGCCGATCGGATGGCGGACCTCGAGCGAACGAAGACCGAGTTCCTCAACATCGCGTCGCACGAGCTTCGCGGTCCGCTGACTGTGATCCGCGGCTACAACTCGATGCTCGAGGACGGGTCGATCCCCGCCGAGCAGATCCCCGCCGTCGCGCGCATCCTCGAAGCCAAGCTGGCGCAGATGGACGTCCTCATCGAGCAGATGCTGGAGACGGCGCGGCTCGAGCAAGACGGCCTGGACCTGTTCCGGGAGACGTTTGACCTTCGCGGCGTCGCCCAGGAGCAGGTCGACGTCTTCCGGCCGTTGGCGCGCGGCCGGGCGTTGGTCATGTCCGGCGATGACAGTACGCTGCCCGTCGAGGGCGACCGGGCGAGAATCGGAACGATCGTCAGCAATCTGCTCGACAACGCGATGAAGTACTCGCCGGACGGCGGCGAGATCGGCGTCACCACCGGCCATCGCGACGGCCACGCGTTCGTGAGCGTGCGCGACGAGGGCGTCGGAATCGCGCCGGAGCACCTGCCGGCGTTGTTCACGCGGTTCGGGCGGCTGCCGACCGAGGAGAACCTGAGCATCCCGGGCACGGGTCTCGGCCTTTACCTGTGCCAGCAGATCGCGCAGCGCCATCGCGGGGACATCACCGTGCAGTCCACGGCCGGCGTGGGCAGCGAGTTCACGCTGACCCTCCCGTGGAAGCCCGAGACACCCTAGAGACTGCGGCCGGCGGTCCAGGCGCCTTGCGCAAGCGCCCGGCCGGTGCGAACATCTGTGCGTGGGCATCACCCCGTCAGCGGAGGCGACGGAGCTAGGGCTGAACCTCGCCGAACCCACGACGATGGTCGTCGACCTCAACTGCGCCTTCGCTTCGATCGAGCAGCAGAACGACCCCGCCCTTCGAGGCAAGGTCCTCGTCATCGCCGCCTACGCCACCGACGCGGCCACCATCGTGTCCTCGTCGCGCGAGGCCCGTGACCTCGGCATCAAGACCGGGATGAAGGTCTTCGAGGCCAGCGCGATCTACCCCGCGGTCATCGTCCGTGATCCCAACCCACCCCGCTACCGCGACGTGTCGGACAAGCTCATCGAGATCCTGGAGCGGCACAGTCCCGACGTCCTGCGCATGTCCATCGACGAGGCCTCGCTCGACCTTGCGGGCACGCCGAGCCTCAAGAGACTGGGGCCTGAAGGCGTCGCCCGGAAGATCAAGGAGGACATCCGACAGGAGATCGGCGAATCCGTCACGGCCTCGATCGGCATCTCCACGTCGATATGGATGGCCAAGCAGGCCTCGAACCTGAACAAGCGCGATGGCCTCGAGCGTATCGACCACACCAACCTCGTCGAGACTTTCCAGCGCCTCCAGCTCACCGACCTCTCGGGCATCGCCGACGCCAGCGCGCGGCGGCTTGCCCGCGGCGGCATCCACACGCCGGTCCAGTTCCTC
>Ga0137381_10001865_pt1 | contig 14424 bp, 20 predicted proteins | sample SagtaG_16_FD_104808 | JGI IMG/M metagenome (GOLD analysis project Ga0137381, IMG submission 104808) | Vadose zone soil microbial communities from Sagehorn Ranch, Mendocino, California, USA - Sage2_L_115_16 metaG | ecosystem: Environmental > Terrestrial > Soil > Vadose zone | place: USA... | reverse complement strand
TGCGCCTGCAACGCGCTGGCGATCTCGTTCACGGTGATGTCGAGCTTCGCCAGCGTGTCGGGATTGATCCAGAGCCGGATGGCGTACTGCGACGCGCCGAAGATCAGGACCTGGCCGATGCCGCGCACGCGTGTCATCGGGTCGTTGATGTTGACGTACGCGTAGTTGGCGAGAAACAGCGAGTCGTAGGTGCCCTTGGGCGAGTACAGCGCGAAGAGCCCCAGCGGGCTGGTCACCGACTTGATGACGGTGACGCCCTGGTTGACCACGTCGGGCGGCAGCTGGGAGGCGGCCTGCGTGTAGCGCAGGTTGGTGAGCACCTGGTCGACGCTCGGGTCGGTGGTGACGTCGAAGTCCACCCGCAGCTGCATCTGGTTGCCGGCGGCCTGGTTGAGCGAGTACATGTAGAGCATCTTGTCGACGCCGCTCATCTGCTGCTCGATCGGCGTGGCGACCGATTGCTCGAGCGTCACTGCGTCGGCGCCCGGGTAGCGCGCGGTCAGGAGAATTTCCGGCGGCGCGATGTTCGGGTACAGCGCGACCGGCAGCTGCACCATCGCCACGACGCCGACGATCACCATGAGGATGGAGATCACCATCGCGACGATGGGCCGGTTGATGAAGAACTTCGCCATGGCGGGCGTCTACTTCGGCGCCGCGGGGTCGGACGGGGCGCTCGCGGCCAGCCGGATCTTCTGGCCCTGGCGCACCCGGTCGCCTCCCTCCACCACCACGCGCTCGCCGGGCTTGAGCCCGTCCGCGATGACCCACAGCGGGCCCACGCGCACGTCGCACTTCACCGTGCGGACGTCGACGGTGTCGTCCGCCTTGACGACCGCCACCTGCTGCGTGCCCTGCACGTCGTGGACGGCCCGCTGCGGGACCAGCAGCGCACCCTTCCGCGTCTCCACGACCGCGCGGACCTTGGCGTACTGGCCGGGGCGCAGCACGTTGCCGGGATTCGAGAAGACGCCCCGCGCCAGCACGGTGCCGGTGGTCACGTCGACCTGTCGATCCAGAGCGGCGGCCCGCCCCCGCGTGGGATAGACGCTGCCGTCGGCCAGGACCAGCTCCAGCTCGATGTCCCGCGGCGCGCGCGGATCGGCGTCCCATCGACGGAACACGGCCAGCGCCCGCTGCTCGCTGATGGGGAACTCCGCGTAGATGGGATCGACCTGCGAGACCGTGGTCAGGGGCGCGGCGTCGCTCGGCCCGACGAAGTCCCCGATGTTCGCCACGCGGAAGCCCGCGACCCCCGCGACCGGCGACGACACCCTCGTGTAACCGAGGTTGAGGCGGGCGTCGGCGAGCGCGGCGCGCGCGGCGCCGATGTTGGCTTCTTGCGTCTTCACGTCGGCCTGCGACTTCTCGAGCGCGGCCCGCGCCTGCGACACGCTGGCCCTCGCATTCAGCACTGCGGCGTTCGCGGCCGCCACCCCCGCCAGGTTGGCGAGGTTGCTCTGGACCGCATTGTCGAGCTCTTGCTGGCTGACCGACCCGCGCTGGGCCAGCGGCGTGTAGCGACCGACATCCAGCTCCGTCTGACGCTGGGTGGCCTCCGCCCGCTTGACCTGGGCCTCGGCCTGGACGACGGTGGCCAGGGCCTGTTCGACCTGTGCCTGGCTGGCGCTCACCTGGGCCTTGGCCTGGCTCAGCTGCGACTCCGCCAGCTGGAGCCTGGCGTCGGCCTGATCGGCGGCGGTCTGAAACGGCCGCGGATCGACCTGGAACAGCAGGTCGCCGCTCTTGACGAGGGCGCCCTCCTTGTAGTTCTGGCTCACGAGATGCCCGCTGACGCGGGCACGGATCTGCGCGTTGATGTACCCGACCAGCGTCCCCACATACTCGAAGGTGATCGGCACGTCCCGCTCGACGACTGGCTCGACCTTGACCACCGGGGCCGGGGGCGGCGCGGCGGCGCGGGACGCGTCGCCACAGCCGGCGGTGACCGCCGCCATCAGGCCGATCAGCAAGCCCGCCAAGAGCGAATGGCCGTCGTGCGTCATGAACGCCTCCCGCGGATGTAGGGCTCACAGCCTACGCGCTCCCGCCTCGGTCGTTTGGTGATTATCACGCGACCGGCCTCTGATCGTCAGTCGTCCGATAGCCGAAGAGCTTCTTGGTCTTGATCATCTCGGCCACGACGGGCGGCACCATCGCTTCCCATGACGGGTCTCCCGTTTCGATTCGGAGGCGCGCCTCCGGCGTGTGAATAGAGAGATAGGTCTCGTCGTAGTGGCGAATCGGCTCGATGCGACCGATCTCGATCAGGAGGTCGCGCAGGTGGTGCCAGGGAGGGGAGAGGGGCGCGCCCTCCACCGAATGGATTTGCCGTGAAGCGGGATCCCGGGTGGGATACACGTACATCTTCACCGAGCGCTTGAACAGGCGTCCCGCCGACTCGAGCACGCCGCCCGGCAAATCGGCGTAGTACTTCTCGTCGGCGATCTGTCGCACGCTCGGGAGCCCGACGGCGATCCCGATCGGCCGTTCGGTATATCTGGCCAGGTACTCGGCGACCTGGTAGTAGGGTTCGAAGCGCGAGATCAGGACGTCCAGGCCGAGCGCGCCCAGGATGTCTGCCCGGGCCAGAAAGTCGAGGTGCCCGACGTCGGCGCCGGCGTTCAAGCTGCGCAGCGTCATCTCGGCCAGGACCACCGGCTCCTGGTCGCGCACTTCGGGTTCCTCGACGAACTGCTGGCGCGCGCGCTCGAGCAGATCGAGCGTGAGCTTGGTGGCGGGCCGGAAGCTTCCCCGCTCCACCAGGATCGGCTTTCCGTGGAGCACTTCGGAGGGCTGCACGACGTCGCCCGTCGCGGTGAACATGGCGGCGTCGGTCAGCCCGCGCTCCACCAGCTGCAGGGCCATGAGCCGGTTATCGATCCCGGCGAAGGCAGGGCCGGCGAACCTGATCATGTCGATCTCGACGCGCTCCCTGGAGAGATCGTCGATCAATGACGCGATCAGCCCCGAAGGCGTCTCCCGCTGGTAGAACGCGCCATAGAGCATGTTCACGCCGAGGACCCCGAGCGCCTCCTTCTGGTGCAGTGCGCTCGCGTGGAGCAGGTGGACGTGGAGGACGATCTCGGACGGTGGATCGTGAGGGTGAGCCTGGAACCGAACGCCCATCCAGCCACGACCGTTCGCCGGGCGACCGTAGCTGCGAGTCGCCACCGTATCGGCGAACACGAAAAACGTGGTCGCGTCCCCGCGTCGCGGCCCCAGCTGTTGGGACAACTGAGCGAATTCGTGCTCGAGCATCGCCTCGAGGCGTTGGCGGCTGACGTAGTGTTGCGCAGGGCCATACAGGCCATCGCTGACCGCCATGTCGTACGCGGAGATGGCCTTTGCGACACCGGTGGCGGCGGCGCCGACCGAGAAGAACCACCTCGCCACCTCCTGACCGCCGCCGATCTCGGCAAACACGCCGTACGTCGCGGGATCGAGATTGAGCGCCAGGGCCTTCTGTTGTGTGGTGAGAGGTGCGTCGCCCATGGTGGCCAGATCAGATCCGCGCGATGGGTTCTCGACGGAACCGTTTTGTGGCGAGGACGGCGAGGACGATGAACAGCGCCAGCACGACGAGCTGTGCGAGCAGGAATGGCGGCTCCGTCTGCCGGGGAGCGAGCGCGTGCAGCGCGGACACCTTCAGGAACGCCTGAACGACGCCGACGAAGACGTTGAGGTAGAGGGCGACGGCAGCGCAGATGACGTAGATCGGGCGCCAGGCGCCCCTGAGGCGCCGACCGTAGCGAGCGAGGATCGCGACCGTCAGGACCACCAGCGAGACGACGCCGACGACGTGGGACGGCAACAGGTGATCGACCGGAAAGCCGAACCCGGTGATGCTGGTGGCCACCGTGGTCACGAGGAAGACCGCGGTCCACCCGGTGCGCTCTCTTCCGCTCAGCAGACCGGACAGGACGACGAATCCGGCGCCGATCCCGACGAGGCTCAGCACCACGTGCACAAACGTGAACGTCGCGAGCGGCATCCCCCAGGCCATGGCTCTCCCCCCGGTCACAGTGACCGCCCACCGCGTAGGCGTTGTTCTTTAGAGCACTTGCCGATGCCCGGCGTTTCAGCTGGCCATACTGGCCGTAAGTGTCGACAGATGCTTGCGAAGAAACAGTCGGCCGCGGTGCGCCCGGGTCTTTGCTGTCGCCACCGTGATCCCCAGCGAGGCCGCCGCCTCGGCCATCGACAAGCCCTCCACGTCGTGCAGGACGATCACGGCGCGGTAATGGGCCGGGAGCTCTTCGAGCGCCGCATCCAGCGCGGCCCGAAGCTCGGCCTGCACGGCCGGGTCGCCGGTGCTCGCCGACCAGTCGCTGATCGGCTCAGCATGACGCCCGTCCTCGTGGAAGGAGGGAAGGACCTCGTCCAGCGAGATGTCGTCGCGCCGGCGTGCGCCGCCGCGAAGCTTCTGGTAGGCGGCGTTGGCGGTGATCCGGTAGATCCACGATCCCAGAGCCGAAGCCCCCCTGAACGTGTCGATCTTGCGGACCACGTTCCAGAACGCGTCCTGGACGGCTTCCTCGGCATCCGGCCTATTCCCTGTGATCCCGATCGCCAGGCGATACGCGCGGTCGCCGTAGGTGGCGACGAGACGCTCGGCGGCGGTCGGCTCGCGCAGGCGCAACGCCTCCACGAGTTGCTGGTCACGATCGACTCTCACCGGAGTGGTCGCCGCGGCTTCTGTTGCTCGATATCGCAGCTGATGGACTTCCATGAGACGCCTTCCGCAAGGTGGGTTCGGTAGGTCGATCGCGCCGAGGCGCGTCTTCGCCGCGAGATCGTTCTGGATGCTTCTCGGTGGACGGTTCATCGCTGTCACCCTCGTCCGTCGTGACCGGTCAATACAGACGCTTCTTCAGCTCGACCGAGGCGTGTAGCAGCGCCGAGCGAACGCCCGGGACCCGGCTGATGGGATTGAGCAGGCCGTAGTCGTGGATCAGGCCGTTGTAGCGTGTGGAAGTGACATCGACGCCGGCCCGATCGAGCTTGCGCGCGTAGGCTTCGCCTTCGTCGCGCAACACGTCCATTTCTGCGGTCTGGATGAGCGCCGGCGGCACGCCCTTGAGCCGCTCGATCGAGGCCTGCAGGGGCGAGGCGTAGACGTCCTGCCGCTCTCGCTGGTCAGTGGTGTAGCTGTCCCAGAACCACTTCATCATGTTGCGGGTCAGGAAGTGGCCGTCGGCGAACTGGTCGTACGACGCCGTGTCGAAGCGCGCGTTCGTCACCGGCCAGAACAGGATCTGGAAGAGGATGTTCGGCGTTCCCCGGTCTTTGGCCATCAGGCTGACCACGGCGGCCATGTTGCCGCCGACGCTGTTGCCGACGGCCGCGAGGCGCCGGCCGTCGACGCCGATCTCGTTGCCGTGAGCGGCGACCCACTTCGTCGCGGCATACGCCTGGTTGATGGCGACCGGATAGTGTGCCTCGGGCGAGCGGTCGTACTCGACGAACACCGCGGTCGCGCCAATCCGGCGACGAGGTCGCGGACGAGACGCTCGTGGGTCGCGTAGTCGCCGAGCACCCAGCCACCGCCGTGGAAGAACATGAACGCGGGGAGCGCGCCGGTCACGCCGGTGGGGCGCACGACAACCAGCTCGACAGTCTGGCCGTCGCTGGTGATCGTGCGCTCGGTGACGTCGGCCTTCGGCAGGTCGACCGGGGCACTCGATTGCGCCCCGACGAGCACGGCGCGGGCGTCCGTCGGCGTCATCTGCTCCATCGGCTTGCCACCGCCCGCCGCGAGGGCCTCGAGAAACTTCTGGATATTCCGCTCGACGCCGTCGCTTCCTGCCCGCTGGTTCGTCATCTCCGGCCTCCTCGTCGACGCGTTTCGTACGTCGTGAGGGGCACGGTACGTCGTCGGGGCTGAGGAGTCCTTGCCGCGGACTGAATCGTTATGAAAACTGCTGCGGCCGCTCGGTCAGGGTGCGCTCACCGTAACATCGGCGTAAGCCCTCGGGCTCAGCGGCCCCGCGGTGAAGACGCGCGTGCATGCATCGCGCCAGGTTGTTTCTCCGGAATCGACTGGGACGCTCCATGACGGCGCTGGGCGCGCCGACGGCCACCGCCTCATGACGACGACCGTAGGGGAGCGACGAAGAGGCGGTGGCCGATGGCAAGCGGTGAGACGTGAAACGAAGGCGAGGCGAGCGGCCTCCTAAGATGCGGGAGGCTGGTCATGAATGAGCTGACCACGGGGCACCTCGTGCTGTACGCCGTGCTCATCGTCGTCACGACGGCCGTGCTCGACTGGGTCGAGTCGAGACGAACCCGCATCGCTCGCGCGCGCCAGGATCGTCGCGAGCAGCTGGACCCGAGACCAGCAAGGAAGGCGGCATGAAGAGATGAGTCTCTGCCTCCAGTGTGGGCACCCCACGTCCGCGGGGCGCGACCTTTGCTCCCATCACGACTCCTGCCACGCAGACGACTGGGCGACGGGAAACAGGATCATGTGCGACTTCCTCCATCGCAGAATCGTGTCCCCATCGCGGGCTGAATTCTTTATCGGTCGGCTCGAGGCGGCCTCGAGGGATCGATGAAACGGCCAGGTGATTCGGGTCGCGCCGGCGGGAGGGTCATCGCGGCAGTGGTCACCCTGAGGGCGGCACCGTTGGTGGAGGCCGACAGCGGGCTGCACACGTAAGTCACCAGATTGGCTGAAGACGGCCGGAAGGTCTTGAACGTGTTGGACCCGGCAACACCGCATTCAGCGACCGCTTTCTCCGAGCGACCGTTCACGATGACTCGTGCGCCTTCAGGTTCATAGAGGCGAGCTCGTCACGGCATCACGGCCGCAGACTCGATGTGTCGGTAGTCCCACACGAAGACTTGGTAGTGGTCCGACGCCGGCAGATGACGGATGTCGAAGTACGCGCGCCCGAAACCGCCGACTCCGGTTGGGCCCCACACGATGCGCTGATCGACGACGACGCCGGAGGCGTCGAGCGCTTGCACGAGAAGACGGACGTCCGCAGCGTACTCGCCGTATCGGTTGAAGATATACCCGTCGAGTCGGCGGGAGCCCCCGTGTTCGGGCTCGACGGTCCATTCGAGCATGAAGTGGCGCTCCCAGCCGGGAATCAACGTTGTCATGGGTCCGGATGGGATCGGGTAGTGGGTGCTGAGCCCGCATGCCGTCAAGACGACGGCGATCAGTCCCACTCGTACTACGGTGAACATCGACTTCGGCACTGGTTTCATCGATCCTTACGATTGGATAACGCGGACTATGGTTTCTTCTATGGCGAGTCTCATGTCGAGCGCAACGGTTCCGTCGGCGCGTCATCTCAAGGGCAACACGCGTTGGCACTGGCCTGCTGAGAGGGAAGGGCGAGATCCATGACTGACACTCGAGTGACGGTTGCCATTGTCACCGGTGCCTCAGGCGGTATCGGCCGTGCGGTGGCCCTGCGACTGGCTCGCGACAGCTTCGCGGTCGTCCTGAACTACGCCGGCAATGCCGGCAAGGCCGAAGAGGCGGTGGCCCCCGGCCCGGTGTCGACGGCAGGCTTTCTCCGCTCGAGCGCCTCGGCCGGCCTGAAGACATTGCCGACGTGGTCTCGTTCCTGGCCGGCCCTGCTGGCGGCTGGGTGAGCGCGCAGGTGCTCCGCGCCAATGGCGGCTATGCGTGAGCCGGACGGGCGAGGATCAGCAGCTGACGCATCGTCGACACGATGACGAAGTGAGCAGAACGGCGGCATCCGCCGATCAAACACTGGCTGGCGCGATCGATCAGTTCGCGCGGGATGGGTTTACCGCGAACCTGTCGGTCGTCGGCAATCGACTTCGAGGCGCCGCGACGCAGACGACGTTCGGGGCCGAGGACATCGTCATCCGAGACTATCGCCGGTTCGAGGGCATCTCGGATCCGGACGACATGGCGATCGTATATGCGATCGAAGCCAAGGGTGGCGTCCGGGGGACGCTGGTCGATGCCTACGGCGTCTATTCAGATCCAACGATCAGCGCCTTCCTCGGCCCGGTTCGGATCATGAGAGCCTGCTGAACCCAGCATGGCCGTGTCGGCGGTCAACGCCCTCGCGTGCGTGCCGCGTCGAGGAAGCGACCGCATCGGAAGCGGGAGGGTGCGGGGTGGCACCGGCCAATGTCGATTTCGGCCGGCCTCGTTCGACATCTCAGTAGAGACAGAGACCGGCGGGGCCGGTTGCACGCCGGACGAGAAGGGGAGGACATCCATGGGAGCGAAGACGGAGGCACTGGCCAGGCAGTTCGAGGGGAAGGCCCAGGACGCCGTGGCGACGCTGGAGAAGCTTGGCGACGGGGACTGGAAGAAGGTGACCGCGGCGGAGAGATGGACGGTGGGGGTGACCGTCGGCATGTGACGCGAATCGCGCACGGCATACGGCTCACGTCGGGTTGCTGCGGGCACGGAGAACTCCTCACGCAGGAAGCTCGGGCTTCGCTTGCCGGCATCGTCAGGGGAGAGAAAGGCCTTACGCACAACCGGCGAGGAACGTGAGAGCGGCCGCCAGCAGTACCGAGCCAAAGCGTGCCATGAGATGTCTTCCCCGTGCGCGATGGGCGGGTTGCGGAAGGCGACGAGCCGAAATGCCGTGGGCGAGGGAACGTTGCCGTTCCCCGCCCACGATTCGGGATCAGGGCGACTGGGTGCCGACGATGCCGCTACCGGTCTCCGTGTCGGCCAGGGCCACGCCCACGCCGCTGAACGCGACCAGCGCCAGGATCAGTGCGAAGGTCAACTTCTTCATCGCGTCTCACCTCTTTCTTTCTTCGACTCTCACTTCTTGAGACGGAGAGGCGAGCATCGAGGTTTCACCCGACTTTGGCGGTCGGGCGAAACCGCGGTCGCGCTGGCGGCGTCCCAAAAGCGATGGACGAGACTCCGGTCGGAGGCTCCGGCAACCGGATCATGTGCGACTTCCTCCATCGTGGGGTCGTGAGAGAGGTGGGAGGCTGACATGCGCGTACATCACGTTCTCGTCTTCGCCGCCGCGCTGCTGACCCTGTCCGGATGCGCGGCGCTTCGCCGGCATGAGGCCGCCAGCACCGAGCAGCTCCTCAGCGCGGCGGGATTCCAGATGCGGACCGGCGACAGTCCCGAGCGGCGCGACGACCTCGCCACGATGCCGCCGCTCAAGATCGTCGCGCGGACGCAGGGCGACGGCGTCGTGTATACATTCGCTGACCCGGACAAGTGCCGCTGCCTCTATGTGGGCGGATCGAAGGAGTACTCGGCCTATCAGCGCCTGGTGACGGAGCGGCGGATCACGCAGGAGCGGATCTGGGCCGAGCAGGACGCGATCGACTGGGCGCTGTGGAGTCCCTGGTACTGGCGATGAAAGCTTTCTGGCCCGGATCGGCGGCCGGCCGGCAGACGATGGTCCGGTATTCCCTGGTGCTCGGATTGCTCATCACCGGACTCTTCGGGCCGATCGTCGCGGCGGCGGAGACTCCTGTGGTTCGAGGGCCGTTTCGCTTCGAGCTGGAGGAAGCCATGAGCTCACATCGAGGGCCGGCCGTGGAGGGATACCTCCACAATGACCTGCCCTGGAGGATCACCAATGTTCGCTTGCGAGTCGAGAGTGTGGACCCGGCCGGAAGGGTGACCGGCCAAGCCGCCGGGTGGGTTCTGGGTGACGTGGCGGCTGGCGGTCGGGCGTACTTCTTCGTCCCCGTCTCGTCGCCTGCGGCCACCTATCGTGCCACCGTCGAGTCTTTCGACAAAATCTCGCGCGAAGCTCCCTGACCGTGCACGGGTGCACCAACTCGAGTGCTCCTCGAGACCAGTAAGATAAGCGGAGTAAGGGGGGAGTAGAGTGGCCAGTTCCCGAAGGAGCGCCGCCCAGCCCGCCGGCTTCACCGAGCGCTTCGCCAAGGTCAACGGCGTGCGGCTGCGCTATCTCGTCGGCGGGCGGGGCAGCGCGGTGGTCCTGCTGCACGGCTATGCCGAGACCGGCCACATGTGGCGCCCGCTCATGCCGTTGCTCGCCGAGCGTCACACCGTCGTCGTGCCCGACCTGCGCGGCGCCGGAGGCTCGGCCAAGCCGGCCACCGGATACGACAAGAGGAACATGGCCGTGGACATCCACGAGCTCACGGCGTCGCTCAAGCTCGATCGCGTCCGCATCGTCGGCCACGACATCGGGCTGATGGTGGCCTATGCCTATGCCGCGCAGTTCCCGGAGGCCACCGAGCGGGTGGTGCTGATGGACGCGTTCCTGCCCGGCATCGGCAACTGGAAGAACGTGTGGCTCTTGCGTGACCTGTGGCACTTCCATTTCTACGGCGACGTGCCGCTGGCGCTGGTGAAGGGGCGCGAGCGCATCTACCTGGAGCATTTCTGGAACGACTTCGCTGCAGATCGGACGCGCTCCGTACCCGAGGCCGATCGCCGGCTCTACGCCCGGGCCTACGCCCAGCCTGGGGCCATGCGGGCGGGCTTCGAGTACTTCCGCAATTTCGAGCGTGACGCGGAGGATTTCGCCCGCATGGGCAGCACGCGGCTTACCATGCCGCTGCTCGTCCTGTCGGGCGAGAAGGCCGGCGGCGCCTTCCTCATCGAGCAGGCCAAACTGGTCGCGTCGGACGTCCGCGGCACGGTGGTCACCGGCGTGGGCCACTGGCTCATGGAGGAAGCGCCCGATACCGTGATTCCCGCCATAAGCGACTTCGTCGCCTGACCGCCACGCTGAGGATCCAAAATGGTGACGGAGGGAGTGGACATGAGTATTGCGTCGGATTTGCTGCTGCAACATTTCGAGACGCTCGTTGCTGACAACGCGCGATGGCAGACCTTGATTGCCGATGAGATCGTCTGGGAGCTGCCCTATGCGCCCGCGATTGGCCATCCGGAGCGGCTATCCGGCCGCGAAGCGGTCGTTAGACACGTAACTTGGTTCCTGGGAACAGTGGAGAAGTTCCGCTTTTCTGACGTGAGAGTGCATGCCTTCGCCGACCCAGCAGCCGCTGTCGCCGAAGTGAAGGCGGAAGGTCTCATCGAGCGGACCGGACGTGTGTACCGCCAGGAGTATGTCGTGTTCCTTCGTGCCAGGGCCGGGAAGATCACGTTTCTTCGCGAGTACTTCGATCCGGTGCGTGCGGCCAAGGCGCTGGACGCGTCGATCGTCGGCCTCCAAGGGTAAGGAGCACCACGGTGACCCACGTCTCCTCGGCGCCGCGGCGGGTGACGACGGCGAGCCAGATCGCCACGTCCGCGGCCGCCATGAAAACCGGCCCGCTGATGGCGCCCCCCGGGCGCTTGAACTCGTCGCGAAACGGCACGTCGATCGTGCATTCGCCTTCGCCGAACTCGCGCAATCGGAATCGGTAGTACGTGTTGAACGCGGCGGTGGCGAGCCAGCGTTCCAGCTCTCGCCGGCTGGTGGCGAGTGTCATCCGCGCACCGCCGGCACCGACACGTCAGTCGGCCAGGCTCTTCTACCGAACGATGAGAGCAATCGATAGGGCAAGAAGGGCTCCCATGACGATGTTGAATATTCTCAGACTGCGACGGCCACGGACGACGCGCTGGACGGCGGCTCCGAACGCCAGCCACAGGAAGCAGCTCGGCAGCGCGGCCAGAACGAACAGGCCCCCCAGGGAGGCGGCCTGCACGATGGGGCTCCCCGCCTCGGCGCTGAGGAAGGCACTGGCGGCGCTCGCACTCACAAGCCAGGATTTCGGGTTGACCCACTGAAAGAGCGCAGCGCCCAGGTAACCGACCGGGTTTCTTTCCGGCATCGATTCGACGCGGCTGGAGGACGTCGCGATCCTCCACGACAGCCAGAGCAAGAACGCGGCCCCACCCCAATTGAGTGTCTTGAGCACCAGAGAATGTTTGAGGACGAGACTCCCGAGCCCGAGCGGCACGAGGAACATCATGAGACCCATGCCGGTCGTGACGCCGAGGAGGCAGGGAAGTCCTTTCAGGACGCCCGCGTGGGCGCCGGCCGCGGTCAGCATGACATTGCTGGGACCTGGCGTGACGGCGGCCACGACGGCGAAGAGAAGAAACGCCACGACCTGCTCCGCAGTCGTACGATACCTCCACGGATCGGGCAGACTCACTCAGGGCCTGTCCCAAGGATGCGAGCGATGCGTCTCGAGCAAACCAGATCGGCCGGCGAGGGTCTTGAACGATCGTGCCAGGGGACGGTCGCGGGCTGGATCGCCAGTACGAGGCCGGTCGATGGCGTCGAGCTATTCAGGGCGTGGTTCGCCGGCCAGGCCTACCAGAAGCATCGCCACGACACGTATGCGATTGGCGTGACCGACTGCGGCGTCCAGGTATTCGACTACAAGGGCTCGGTCCGGGCGAGCACGCCCGGGCAGGTGGTCGTGCTGTATCCGGATGAGGTCCACGACGGACGCGCGGGTACCAACGAGGGCTTCGGGTATCGGATCGTCTATGTGGCGCCATCGCTTCTTGCCGAGGCGGTACGGGTGCTGCGCGGAAAGCCTCATCCGCTCCCGTTCGTGAGCGAGCCGGTGTCGATGAACAGGAGGCTGTCGCAAGCCATCGAGGGCGCCTTTCGCGCTCCACTGGAGTCGTTGGCGGTGGATACCCTCATCGTGGACCTGGCGGAAGGATTGATGGCTGCAGAGCGGGGTGGTGCGAGACGGGTGGTCTCCCGACGCGTCGACGTCCGGGCCAACGAACGAGCTCGACAGTTCCTGGACGCCGAGAGGACCCGTATCGTGCATTCAACGGAGCTGGAGTCGATCACGGGATTGACACGCTATGACCTGTCCCGCCAGTTCAGGATCATGTTCGGGACCAGCCCATACCGTTATCTACTCATGCGCCGTCTCGAATTCGCGCGGGAGCGGATGCTTCGGGAGCGGCCACTGGTCGAGGTGGCATGCGCCGCCGGATTCGCCGATCAGGCGCACTTCACCCGAGCGTTCAAATCGGCGTTCGGCCTGACTCCCGCCCGTTATCGTGCGTTGTCGCACCACTCGACGACTTGACGCCGTATCCAATATGGTGGACAGTGCGTCCATCATGGGAGAAACGGCGTCCGACCTGAACCAGCGCATCGCCGAGCGCGTGCGCGAGCTGCGCGCCGCGCACGGCCTCTCGCTCGACGCGCTGGCCGGCAAAAGCGGCGTGAGCCGCTCGATGATCTCGCTCATCGAGCGTGGTGAGAGCAGCCCCACCGCGGTGGTGCTCGAGAAGCTCGCCGCGGGTTTGGGCGTGATGCTGGCCTCGCTGTTCGACGCGCCGGCCGCCGCCGCCCGAGCGCCCGGCGGCCCGGTGGCGCGGCGTGATGACCAGCCGCAGTGGAAAGACCCGGCCTCGGGCTACCTGCGGCGCAACGTCTCGCCGCCGGGTGTGCCGCAGCCGATGCAGATCGTCGAGGTGCGTTTCCCGCCCGGGGGGCGCGTGGCGTTCGAAACCGGCGCGCGCGAGACGCGCGTGCACCAGCAGGTGTGGGTGCTCGAGGGCGCGATCGACATCACGCTGGGCGTGGAGCGCCACCGCCTGCGCGAAGGTGATTGCCTGGCCATGCAGCTCGACCGCCCGACGATATTCCACAACCCCACACGAAAAGCGACGCGCTATGCCGTGGTGATTGCGTCGGAGACGCCCTCGCGACGATGATCGCGCCCACCTGGTCCCTGCGACGCCTGCACGCGCTCGATGACATGCAGATCGACGGACTCGCCGACGTGTTGATCGACTGCGTCGAAGGCGGCGCGTCGGTGAGCTTCATGCACCCGCTGCCGCGCGACCGCGCCGCGGCGTTCTGGCGCCGCGTGGCGCAAGGCGTGGCCGCGGGCGAACGCGCGCTGCTGATCGCCGAAGATGCGCGAGGCGTGTGCGGCACCGTGCAGCTGGTGCTCGACCAGCCCGAGAACCAACCGCACCGCGCCGAGCTGTCGAAGATGCTGGTGCATCGCCGCGCGCGGCGCCAAGGGCTGGGGGCGGCGCTGATGCGAGCGGCTGAAGCCACGGCGCGCGAATGCGGGAAGACGCTGCTGGTGCTCGACACCGCCAGCCCCGAGGCCGAACGCCTGTACGAGCGCCAGGGCTGGGTGCGGGTGGGGGTGATCCCCGGCTACGCCCTGCTGCCGCAGGGCGGGCTCTGCGGCACGACGGTGTACTACCGCGACCTCCGCGGTTAGCTCGAGCCGCGCGTGGCGCCCGAGGCGAGGAGCGCGGTGACCTCGTTCTCGGTGAGCCCGACCTCGCGGAGGATCTCGAGGCTGTGCTCGCCCAGCCGGGGGGGCAGGCGCCGGATGGCGCCCGGCGTCTTGCTGTAGGTCGCGGGGATGCCCGGGAGCCGCATCGTGCCCTCGCTCGGGTGCTCCACGGTCTGCCAGAACCCGACCGCCTCCAGGTGCGGATCGTGGAGCAGCGCCTCCAGCGTATTGACCGTCATCGCCGGAATATTGCGCCGGTCGAGCTCGGCCAGCCACTCC
>Ga0137381_10001858_pt1 | contig 14455 bp, 10 predicted proteins | sample SagtaG_16_FD_104808 | JGI IMG/M metagenome (GOLD analysis project Ga0137381, IMG submission 104808) | Vadose zone soil microbial communities from Sagehorn Ranch, Mendocino, California, USA - Sage2_L_115_16 metaG | ecosystem: Environmental > Terrestrial > Soil > Vadose zone | place: USA... | reverse complement strand
GGCTGCACTGTTCTGACCAGCACGCTCCCAGCGCCACCGGCACCCGCCGCAACAGTACGTCGGCCAGGGTCAACGCGCCCTCAAATTGCATTGCGTCCACCGCTTCGGCGACTAAATGGTCACTGTGCTCGCAGAGCCGCGCCCGCATCTGCGGATTCCGGGCCGCCATGCGTGCCAGCACTAATGCCCGGCGGCAATGCCACTCTGCCAGGCCGCGCGCCGATGCCTCCGAAATCGGTGCGATAGCGGCAATTTGCCGGGCCCACTGCTGGAATGTCGAGCACACACCGTCCGCCGGGGTCAGCGGAATCGACACCGCCACCGGCTCGGCAACCCGCACTCCAACTTTCCGCGCGCACTCGCGTCCCAGTGCCGCCGCCGTGGTGAGCTTGCCCCCAATTACGGAGATCATTCCAGCAGCGCCCTCATCGCCATGGTCGTGCAGCATGTGCCGCCGGGTCATGGCAGAAAGGGCCTGGCCCGGCGTGACCGGCAGCGCCCGCACCCCCGCAAACGAATAGCGCACCTCATTCCACGAAATCTGCGCTCCGGGAAAGAGTTTTTGCACTGATCCAAAGAGGTATTCGATTTCACTGTCTGATGGTTGCGTCTGGCCTGGATCGCCGGCATCCCGCACCTCGGTTGTGCCCACCAGAATTTGTTCGTTCCAAGGAACCAGGAAAATGGGCCTGCCATCGGAGGCCTCCGTATAAACGGCGGAAGCTGGCGCCCCGGGAAATTTTGGCAGCACCAGGTGCGAACCACGTACCCCCGCAATCATCGTCTGCTTCGTGCGGATTCCCGATTGCTGGCACACACGGTCTGCCCACGGGCCGGTGGCGTTCACGAACCAGCGCGCCGCAACGCGCTCTTCGCGCCCCGTGAACTCATCGCGAATCAGCGCCGCAATAGCCCTTCCATTGCGTACTTCGACCTCCAGCACGCTGCTATGATTGCGCGCCACCGCGCCTGCAGCCACGGCCTCGCCCAGCCACTCCGCCACCAGGCGTTCCGGAAACTCGCATTGCGCATCGTCATAGTGAAAAACCGTCCACCGCCGCCCGCTGTCCAACAGTGCTTCCAGGCGGCGAATGTCTGTTTCTGGATTGAAATTTGTTTTTTGCCTGGCCAGGTTCCGGTAGAGCCATAGCCCGGTGCGGATTTCCAGCGCGCTGCGCCGGCTTCCCGCAGCCACCGCCAGCAGAAAATTCAGCGGGCGGACAAGATGCGGATATTGGGCGCGCAGGTGCTCGCGTTCGCGCAGCGATTCCCGTACCAGGCCAATTTCTCCGTGTTCCAGATAGCGCAGTCCGCCGTGAATGATGCGGGTAGAGCGGCTCGTCGTGCCGGCGGCGAAATCGTTCTGTTCAACGATCAGGGTGCGTTTTCCGCCGCGCGCACACTCGCAGGCAATGGCCACCCCGGCAATCCCGCCGCCGATGACGATAACTTCAAACTGCTCGTCCTCCAGCGGTGGTCGCATTCTTTGCGCTATGCTCACGTGCTGCTTAGATGCCGAGCAGCTCCGCCGGTTTTGCGGGTCAACTCAGCAAAAAACGCTTCCTGACGAATACTCGCGGGTTGAACGCTACTAGCTGAAAGCTGCGCGCTTTCTTCATTGCTTGGCTGATTCCCGCAGCCCTGCTAGAATCCTTAAAATCCACTCCCCGGAGTTGCAATGCAAGCCATCCTTGCGCTGGAAGACGGGCGCATCTTCCGCGGCAAAGGCTACGGAGCAAAAGGCGAATGCTACGGGGAAGTAGTTTTTAATACCTGCATCACCGGCTATCAGGAAATTTTTACCGATCCCTCTTATGCCGGCCAGATTGTAGTCCTCACCAATCCCGAGATCGGCAACTATGGCACCAATCCCGACGACAATGAAGCCATACGTCCCTATATCGAAGGTCTCGTCGTGCGCGAGTTTTCGAAGATCAGCTCTAACTGGCGCTCGCAACAGGTTGCGGAAGAGTACCTGGAGCGCTTCAAAATTCCCGTCCTCGCCGATATTGATACCCGCGCGCTGGTGCGCCATCTGCGCGATCACGGCGCCATGCGCGGCGTAATTTCGGCTCTGGAAGATGATTCCGAAAAACTCATCGCCAAAGCGCGTTCCATCCCCAAAATGGACGGTACTGACCTGGCCCGCGGGGTCAGCACAAAACAACGCTACGTCTGGGAGGTCGGTGAGCGCTCCCACGAACCCACCCAGATTGTGGGCGTGAAAGACGAGGCGCCGAAATTCCACATCGTCGCCTACGACTATGGCATCAAGCACAACATTCTGCGCAAGCTGGTCGGCGAGTGCTGCAAGGTCACCGTCGTTCCCGCCGAAACCAACGCCGAAGACGCCCTCGCCCTGGAGCCGGACGGTATTTTTCTTTCCAACGGCCCTGGCGATCCCGAGCCTTGTACTTATGCTGTGGAAAACATCCGCCGGCTCATGGGACGCAAGCCAATCTTTGGAATTTGCCTCGGTCACCAGCTCATTGGCCTGGCCCTGGGCGGCAAGACTTATAAGCTCAAGTTCGGGCACCACGGCGGAAACCATCCTGTGAAGCAGTTGCACAGTGGCAAAATCGAAATCACCGCTCACAACCATAACTTTGCCGTTGATCCTGATTCGCTTCCCATGAGCGAAGTCGAGCTCACCCACATGGACCTGAACGACAACACTCTGGAAGGGCTGCGCCACCGCAACCTTCCGCTCTTCAGCGTGCAATACCATCCCGAAGCTTCACCCGGTCCGCACGACTCCCACTATTTGTTCAAGGACTTTGTGCAGATGATGGAGGAGTACAAGGGACGCTAGATGGGAACGCGTATCAGCGCCGAAAAGAAGCTGTTGGAAAGATGCTCAGTACTGGCTAATGCCGTCCGGCAACTCAAGTTACTTTATTCGAGCACGGGGACTACTCAAACTCAAAGAGACTTGCTGGAGACAATGATCGGTGCAGCTATTTCGTACATGCCCCAACCCAAGAACCTCTGGACCGGCAAGATATCGGTCGAGGCTTTGACTGCAGAGAGGAATGGCGAGAAGACGTGTAAAGATCACAATTATCCACGTAAGGTTGCTGGACGTGAGCTCCTAGAGTTGCATGAGAGCGAACTGACGGGTCCGAAATTGGTTCAACTCTACAAGACCAAATACGGTCTCTTCAATAAAGTGACGCCCGTCGAAAACAAGCGCCTGGTACAGCATCAGCGAGCGGAATCTTTACGACTCCGGAAGAGGCATACAGGAGCGCCGGCATTCAAATCGTTGATCTCAAAGACCCGAGGTTACTCGAGGCGATTGGTCGGGAGGCGTCCAAGTCGGCAAGCGACTCATAGTTGCTGGGTCTGTCCACTTAGAGGTTTGAAGGGGCGCGGCTTCAGCCGCGCCGAGTTTGAGCTTTCAGTTTCAGCTGCGCCATAAGGTGAAATTAAATTCGGTTTTAGTAGAGAAAATGCCGGATCCTTGAGTTTTGAAGGGGCGCGGCTTCAGCCGCGCCGTCAAGGGGCTGCAAACGACGGCTTTAGCCGCTGAGGGAAAATGCGACCAAGCAGAGAACCAGCGAGAAACAACCAGCAAACCTACATGGTGACCTCTCAAATCTGGGGACGTCGCCCTCTGTTCCTGTCCGAAGCATGCGCAAAGCTCTTTATCGATACCCTCTACAACTATCGTCCTTCAGCCTATCTCCTCCACGAATTTGTTCTTATGCCTGACCACTTTCATTTGTTAATCACTCCAAAAACCAGTCTTGAACGCGCAGTCCAGTTCATCAAAGGTGGTTTCTCTCATCGGGCCAAGAAGGTGCTTAGGAGCAACATGGAGGTCTGGCAGAAGGGATTTTCCGACCACCGCATTCGAGAGGCCGCCGACTTCGCAATGCATGTGGACTATATCCGGCAGAACCCAGTCAGAAAGCGCCTCTGCGCCAAACCTGAGGATTATCCCTATAGTTCAGCCTTTCCTGGTTTTGCAGTTGACCCCGTCCCTCAGGGGCTAAAGCCCAGATCTTCGGCAGTGGCTGTCGGCGCGGCTGAAGCCGTGCCCCTTCAAATATCAATCAAAAAAGGCTCGACTGATGCCTAAGCGCTCCGACATCTCGAAAATCCTGGTCATCGGCTCCGGTCCCATCGTCATCGGGCAGTCGGCCGAGTTTGACTACGCTGGTACTCAGGCCTGCAAGGCGCTCAAGGCTGAGGGATATGAGGTTGTCCTCGCCAACTCGAACCCGGCCACCATCATGACCGACCCCGAGTTCGCCGACCGCACCTACATTGAGCCGCTCACTCGCGAATATCTGCAAGAGATCATCCGCGTGGAGTCAGAACAGGGCACCGCACGCGGTTTTGCGCTGCTGCCTACCGTTGGCGGCCAGACCGCGCTCAATCTTGCCGTCGAACTTGCCGATGGCAGCGTGCTGGAAAAATACAACGTGCAGCTCATCGGTGCACAGTTGCGCGCCATCAAGATGGCCGAAGACCGGCTGCTGTTCAAGGACGCCATGAACCGCATCGGTCTCGACGTTCCCAAATCGGCGCTGGTCAATAATCTCAAAGACGGGCTGGAGTTTGCCGGCAAAATTGGTTTTCCTGTTGTGGTGCGTCCCTCGTTTACTTTGGGCGGGACGGGCGGCGGCATCGCCTATAACCGCGAAGAGCTGCTCGATATTCTTGCCCGCGGCCTCGACCTTTCGCCGGTGCACGAAGTCTTGATCGAGGAATCCGTTCTCGGATGGAAGGAGTACGAACTCGAGGTCATGCGCGACCTCGCCGATAACGTCATCGTTGTCTGTTCCATCGAGAACTTCGATCCCATGGGCGTTCACACCGGCGACTCCATCACCGTCGCCCCCGCGCAGACGCTCACCGACCGCGAATATCAGGCCATGCGCGACGCTGCCATTGCCGTCATCCGTGAAGTTGGTGTCGAGACCGGCGGCTCCAACATTCAATTCGCCGTCAGCCCTACGACCGGACGCATGGTCGTCATTGAGATGAATCCGCGGGTTTCGCGCTCCTCGGCCCTGGCTTCCAAAGCCACCGGCTTTCCCATTGCCAAGATCGCCGCCAAGCTGGCAGTCGGCTACACCCTGGATGAAATTCCCAACGACATTACCCGCAAAACACCTGCTTGTTTTGAGCCCACGCTCGACTACGTGGTGGTGAAAATTCCCAAATGGCAGTTTGAGAAATTTCCCGGCGCCGATGAAGGACTGGGGCCGCAGATGAAGTCCGTGGGCGAGGTCATGGCCATTGGCCGCACCTTCAAAGAAGCCTTGCTCAAAGGCGTGCGCTCGTTGGAGACCGGCAAATCGCTTAGCTCGGAAAAAATCGAGCCCCGAATTCTCACCCAGCGCCTGGTAACGCCGCATCCCGAGCGGCTCTCCTACATTCGCTACGCCCTGCGCCAGGGACACACCGTCAAAGAGCTGTCCAAAATGACCTCCATCGATGCCTGGTTCCTCTATCAGTTGAAAGAAATAACGGAAATGCAGTCGCAACTCGAAAAGCATCCGATGGAATCGGTGCCCCCGCAACTGGTGCGCGAGGCCAAGCGCATGGGCATTTCGGATGAACGCCTGGCGGAGACTTGGCGGCTCGCCAACGGAAAGGGCGCTGCCCAAAAGGTACGCTACTTTCGCAAGACCCATGGCATCACTCCCGTCTACAAGCACGTGGACACCTGCGCCGCCGAATTTGAAAGCTACACGCCCTATCTTTATTCCACTTACGAAGAAGAAGACGAGGCGCCGCCGACCCCCAGGAAAAAGATCATCATCCTGGGCAGCGGGCCCAATCGCATCGGGCAGGGAATTGAGTTCGACTACTGCTGCTGCCATGCCGCTTTTGCCTTGCGCGAAGACGGCTTTGAGACCGTGATGATCAACTGCAATCCCGAAACTGTCTCCACCGACTATGACACCAGCGACCGCCTCTACTTCGAGCCCCTCACTCTCGAAGATGTTCTCGCCGTGTACGAACACGAAGCGGCGGCTTCCGGAAAAAAATCCGCCGCTTCGGTGGGAGTGATCGTGCAATTTGGCGGGCAAACGCCGCTCAACCTGGCGCTGCCGCTCAAGGCTGCTGGCGTGCCTATCATCGGCACCTCGCCGGAATCGATTGATCTGGCCGAAGATCGCAAGCGTTTCGGCAAACTGCTCGACGAATTGAAGGTCCCGCAGCCTCCCGGCGCCATGGCCGCATCCGTGGAAGAGGCCGTGGCCGCCGCCAATCGCGTGCAATATCCCGTGCTCGTCCGTCCCTCATACGTGCTCGGCGGCCGCGCCATGGTCATCGCCTATGACGACGATTCCGTCATCCACTACATGAAAGAGGCGGTCGAGTATTCGCAGGCACGTCCCGTGCTGATTGATCATTTCCTCGAAGACGCCATTGAGTTAGACGTGGACGCGCTCTGCGACGGTGAGGATGTGGTCATCGCCGGCATCATGCAGCACATCGAGGAGGCCGGCATCCACTCCGGCGATTCCTCCTGCGTGCTGCCTGCGGTGGATATTCCCGGGCGCCAGCTTGCCACCATCCGCCAGTACACCTTCCAACTGGCGCGTGCGCTGAAAGTTCTGGGTCTGATGAACATTCAGTTTGCCATCCAGCGCGATACCGTGTTCGTGATCGAGGTGAACCCGCGGGCCTCGCGCACTGTGCCCTATGTTTCCAAGGCCACCGGCGTGGCGCTGGCAAAAATCGCCGCCCGCCTCATGACCGGGCGCAAGCTGCGCAAGCTGCTTCCGGAAAATATCGAGCGCAGGTCCGAACTGGGCACTGGCAACTGCTTCTTTGTGAAATCACCCGTCTTTCCCTGGTCGAAGTTCCCCGGCGTGGACACCGTACTAGGCCCGGAGATGAGGTCCACCGGCGAGGTCATGGGCGTGGCCGATAATTTTGGAGAAGCTTTTGCTAAAGCCCAACTCGCCGCCGGACAGACTCTGCCTACCCATGGCACTGTGTTCATCAGCGTCAATGAGCGCGATAAATCCCAGGTTGGCGAGGTGGCGAACCGCTTTGTCGAGCTCGGCTTCAAGCTGGTCGCCACTCACGGTACCGCTGCCATTCTGGAAGACGCCGGGCTCATTGTTGAGCGTGTCTATAAAGTTAAGGAAGGCCGGCCCAACGTGGTCGACCTGATCAAGGGCGACCGCATTCAGCTCGTCATCAACACGCCCCACGGCATCGAGCCGTGGTTTGACGAAAAGGCAATCCGCCGTGCTACCGTCGTCCACCGCATTCCAGCCATTACGACTCTCTCTGCCGCGCGCGCCGCTGCTGATGGCATTGCTGCCCTGCAGCGCGGCGAGCTCCACGTGCGCGCCCTGCAGCATCTCCACGCCGAACAACGCGCCACCGCCAGCCGCTAGCAATTTGATTTACTACGCTCAGCGTTTCCAACCGCCTGCGACACCACTCCTGTACAATCGCCGCCGCCTGAGGTGAAGAATGAAACGTCTGGTTATATTGCTTGCCCTTCTGGCTAGCAACAGCGCCGCCCAACTGCGTCCCCTCCATACTTTCTCCATCGTCGCCCGCGATCCTGCCACCGCAGAGCTGGGCGTGGCCGTGCAGTCGCATTGGTTTTCCGTAGGTTCGATTGTTCCTTGGGCAGAAGCCGGCGTGGGCGCAGTCGCCACCCAATCCTTCGTTGATCCCAGCTACGGGCCCGTGGGGCTTGCCCTGATGCGCGCCGGCCGCAGTGCTCCGGATGCCCTGCGTGGATTACTGGCTGCCGATGCCGGTCGCGAGGTCCGCCAGGTGGCGATGATTGACGCCCAAGGCCGCGTCGATGCCTACACCGGGAAAAATGACATTCAGGCTGCGGGAAACATTGTTGGCAAAAACTATTCCGTGCAGGCCAATCTCATGTCCAACGGAAACATCTGGTCGGCCATGTCCAAAGCCTTCGAATCCACCAAAGGCGACCTTGCCGAGCGCATGCTCGCCGCGCTTGACGCCGCCCAGGCCGCCGGTGGTGACATCCGCGGCAGGCAATCAGCGGCGCTCATCGTTGTCTCCGGCAAGCCCACCGGCAAGCCCTGGGCCGACCGTGTCTTCGACTTGCGCGTCGACGACAGTCCTGAGCCGCTCAAAGAACTGCGCCGCCTGGTCACGCTCCAGCGCGCCTACAACCACATGAACGCCGGCGACGAGGCCGTCGAGCACAAGGACAACGACGCCGCGCTGCGCGAATATGCCGCCGCCGAGCACATCGCTTCCAGCGGCGACGGCATCCTCCCCAGCCGGCTGGCAGAAATGATTTATTGGCACGCGGTTGCGCTGGTCAACATGAAGCGGGTAGACGAATCTCTTCCTCTATTCAAGCGAGCCTTCTCCATAAATCCAGACTGGGCTACGCTCACGCCCCGCCTGCCCAAAGCCGGCCTGCTTCCCAATGACCCGGCGGCCATGGACCGCATCCTCCAGCAGCGCAAGTAACCGCTCTCGGTTTAAACTGAACTCTGGCAACGCCCGGCCACTGCCCCATGTTTCTGCACGGCATTTTTCCGCCCATCACCACCCCGTTCTATCCAGACGGCAGCGTCTATTTCAAAAAAATCGAGCACAACGTGGACCGCTACTCCCGAACGCCGGTTGCCGGCATTGTCGCGCTCGGCTCTACCGGGGAGGCCATCCTCCTCTCCGACCAAGAGCGTCGCGACGTCCTCCAAGCCGCGCGCGCAGCCGCTGCCCCGGAAAAAGTTCTCATCGCCGGCGTCGGCATTGAATCTGCCATCGAGACCCTCCGCCTCGCCGAATACGCGGCCACCCTCGGCTATGACATTGCCATGGTGCGCACCCCGCTCTACTACAAATCGCAGTTGAAGCCTGCCAACCTCCTGGCCTTCTACCGCACGGTCGCGGACCGCTCGCCGCTGCCGGTCGTCATTTACAACTTTCCTCAGGCCACCGGCTACGACATTCCTGCCGAGGTGGTAATCGAGCTCGCGGAACATCCCAACCTCATCGGGATCAAGGAATCCAGCGGCAGCATCGAGAAGGTAAAAACCATGGTTGAGAGGACGCGTCACGTGCGCCGCGCGACTACAGTGACGGAAACTTTTGCTGCGGTCACGCCCCGCATGCTGGCCTCCGCAGCCGCCGCATCAGGCAATGGAAGCGAGCTGGTACAGGTCTCCGCTTTAGCGGGCGCATCCAAAGAAGCCTCCAAGCCATCGTCCACCGCCGTCGAAGTGCGGCATGGAATCAAGACACGGAGCAAAGAAGTGGGATTCCAAGTTATGGTGGGAGCGGCGCAGAAGCTGGAACCTTCACTGCAGGCCGGCGCAATCGGCGCCATCCTCGCCTTCGCCTGTCCCGCGCCCACCGCCTGCTTTGAGATTTACACCGCTTGGAAGGAAGGCGACCTGGAACTCGCCCGCGAAAAACAGCAGCGCATCGCCCAGGCTGCCCAACGAATCGTCGGCGAGCTTTCAATTCCCGCCGTCAAGTACGCCATGGACCTCAATGGATATTACGGCGGCCCTGCCCGCCTTCCTCTGCTACCCCTCACCGCCGACCTCAAATCTGAAGTCGAGCGCCTGATGCGAAATATTAAAAACTGAACGTATGGGCCGCTCGTATTTCCCGCATGAAACCTGGGTTTTAGCGTCTGAGGGATTGTTTTACCGGATTTGGTGGTTTATGAGACCGCCCCCTAACGAACTGCCTATCTCACGCCACCTTCTTCTTCCGATTGGGCTTGCTGATGCGCACTGACCGGCTCTCGCCTTGCTGCGCGCCCGCTCGCGTCCGCGGTAGCTCCCGTTCCGTTTCAACTTCCTCAAATTGTTGCGGACGCACCCGCGTCGGGCGTCCGCTTGCGCCCGGCTGGTGCGCTGGCGGCACTGCGGAACCGCGCCCGGCAACGGCTTCCGGCGCCTGATCGGCATCTCTTCGCCCGCCTGGCACCGGCTTGCCTGCTTGCTCCCGCCGATTGGCACGCTCCATGCGCGAAAGCTGTAGCGGCATTTCCTGGCTACCGCCCCCGCCCTTCTTGGGCCGTCGTTGCTCCTCTTGGCCGCTTGCTCCGTCGCCGCCCTTCGATCTCTTTGCTTTTATTTCCAGCGGATTCGTGCCCGGGTCCTGTCCTTCGGTTGCCCCCGTTCCCGGATCCACGATGTACAGCAAGTCGGCCAGATCGCTGGCATGTTCCTCTTCGTCTTTCAAAATCGCTTCCATCAGCACGCGCGTTGTTGGATCGTTGTACGCAAAATAGCGGATCATCTCGCTATAAACTTCGATCACCACCCGTTCGGCGATCAGATCTTCCCGGATCATGTCCGCCAAAGTTTCGCCTTCAACGTACTGCGAGGCCGAGCGTTCCATCAGCGACCGCGGATTGAAATCGGGCTTGCCCCCGAGCTGCTGGATGCGCTCCGCAATCGCGTCCGCATGGTTGCGTTCCGCGTCGGCGTGTTCCTTGAATTCGTCGGAGACCGATTTGCCATGCAGCCCGGTTGCCATAAAGTAATGGTGCATATAGCGCAGCACACACACAATTTCGGTGGCCAGCGCCTCGTTCAGAATTTCAATGGAGTGGTCTTTATTGCCCTTGTAAGCTTCGGTCACTGGACCATCTTCGATCTTATGGATAGCGCGCTCGCGAATTTCTTCAACATCTCTTACGAATTGCGGCATGGGCCCCTCGGAGAAATTGAAATAAGCCGGAAGCAATCGGCTAGTCGGTTAGATTGTTACCGAAATCCGGCAGATGCCCGTCAACCAGAGGCAATAGATGCCTGCAAAATGCCTCAAAGAATGACTTCATCGCCAGCGTTCCTTTGCCTCCCTGACCGTTAAAAAATCTTCCGGCAACTTGCATCCGGCATGGCTCATCTATTATTATCGAACGAACGTTCGATAATGGCAGCAACCGCTACAGTCCGCCGCCAGCCAAAGCTGTCCACGCTCACGCCCACCAATGGCAACAGCCGTTTCGACCGGCGGCTGGCAGAAATCCTCAAGCACGCCACCGGCGTCTTCTGCGATAAAGGATACGAAGGCGCCTCGATGCGCGACCTTTCCCGCGCCAGCGGCATCTCCCTGGCCGGGCTTTATTACTATTTCGAGTCCAAAGAAAAGCTGCTCTACCTCATTCAGAGGCACACCTTTTCGACCATCCTCCAACGGCTGTGCAAGCGCCTGCAGGATGTCGCGGATCCTGAGCTGCGTATCCGCATCTTTATCGAGAACCATCTGGAATATTTCCTCGCTAACCAGAAAGCCATGAAGGTGCTTTCGCACGAGGACGACGCGCTGGGCAACGGCTTCGGCTCTGAAATTGCCGCCATCAAACGTGAGTACTACCGCATATGCTTGCAGTTGCTCGACGACCTCAAGCAGCGTCAGGGAATAGAATTTTCCAGCCGCATTTCTGTGCTCGCACTTTTCGGCATGATGAACTGGATTTACACCTGGCACAACCCGCGCACCGACGCTAATGCGCGCGAGCTGGCCCGCCAGATGGGCGACATTTTTCTCTATGGGACGCTCGGCGCCTCCGCTAAGTCGAAACGGGCCATGAGGAATATTTCTACCAAGCCAACAATTTATCCGCGTGCTCAGCGTTGAGCCGCGCCAAGACGAATTTCATCAGGAGGATTTTCTAAAATGGCAACCATCACCCAAGCGGCCTCCGAGACAACTGGCAAGCAGCTGGTCCGCTATCACAACGACGCCGGCATTGCCGTCATCACCATGGATGATCCGCCCGCCAATACTTACACCTATGAGATGAATCGGCAGCTTGATGACGCCATCCTCAAGGCGCGCATGGATAACGATGCTTACGTCATCGTGCTCACCGGCGCAGGCGAAAAGTTTTTCTCCGCCGGCGCCAATATCAAAATGCTCTCCAGCGTGGACCCAACCTTCAAGTACTACTTCTGCCTGCATGCCAATGAGATGCTGCTGCGCCTGGAGCACACTCCCAAGCTGGTAATTGCCGCGCTCAATGGACATACCGTCGGCGGTGGCTTGGAAATTGCCATGGCGGCCGACATTCGCATTGCGCGCAGAGATGCGGGAAAAATCGGGCTGCCCGAAGTCAACCTCGGCGTTCTGCCCGGCACTGGGGGCACGCAGCGCCTGTCGCGCATCGTCGGCAAGTCGAAGGCCATTGAGCTCATGGTCACCGGCAACACCTTCTCCTTCGAAGAGGCCAAAGACCTCGGCATCGTCAACGACATCTTCGAGCGCGAAAACTTTATGGAGAATGTGATGGAGTACGCGCGCCAGTTCTGCCCGCCCAACAAGGCCGCCAAGGCGGTGGGACGGATCAAGCGCGCGGTGCAGACAGGATGGGAAATTCCCATGGAGTCGGCGCTGGCGGTGGAGCGCGAAAACCAGCAGCTCCTCTTCCAGAGTGATGACGCCAAAGAGGGCTTGAGCGCTTATGTCGATAAGCGTCCAGCGACCTTCACTGCGAAATGAAGCCCAGGGTTTCGGTGTTTCGGTGCCTGCGTAGAAAAAGAATCCAGGGGCTTGAGCCCCAGCGCACAGATGGTGATCCAATGCTGACCGCTACCAAATCCAAAATCTCGTCCGGCAAGCTGCTCATCAACGGCCAATGGGTGGGCTCTTCCAGCGGCAAAACTTTTGACACCATCAATCCCGCCACTGGGGAAGTGATCACCCAGGTCGCCTCTGCCACCGCCGAAGATGTTGACCGTGCCGTGCAGGTAGCGCGCAAGGCATTTGACGATCCCGCCGGCGCCTGGCAGAAGATGACGGCCAGCGAGCGCGGCAAGCTGCTCTGGCGCATCGCCGACCTCATCGAGCAGAACATTGATGAAATCTCCGAGATCGAGACCCTCGATAATGGCAAGCCGATTTTCGAGTCGCGTTACGTGGATGTTCCCATGGTGGCCGACGTCTTCCGCTACTACGCTGGCTTTGCTACCAAGATCCATGGCGAGACCATCAACTCGCGCGCCAACGCTTTTACTTACACTCTGCGTGAACCCATCGGGGTGGTGGCGGCGATTGTCCCGTGGAATTTTCCGCTGCTGCTGGCCTCCTGGAAAATCGCCCCTGCGCTGGCTACCGGCAATACCGTCATCTGGAAGCCCGCCAGCCAGACTGCGCTTTCCGCGCTGCGCCTCGGCCAGCTCATGATGGATGCCGGCCTTCCTCCCGGCGTCATCAATATTCTTCCCGGCGCCGGGCCGGTTGTGGGCATGGGATTGGTAAAGCATCCCGGCGTAGACAAGGTCGCCTTCACCGGTTCCACCGCCGTCGGCAAAGAGGTCATGCGCAATGCCGCCGATACCGTCAAGCGCATCACCCTGGAGCTCGGCGGAAAATCTCCCAACATTGTTTTTGCCGATGCCGACCTCGAGGCCGCAGTCAAAGGCGCCACCACCGGCATCTTCTACGGCAAGGGCGAAGTGTGCGCCGCCGGCTCCCGGCTGTTTGTGGAAGAAAAAATTCACGACGAGTTCATGTCCCGCCTCGTCGACCGCGCCAAAAAACTCAGGCCCGGTGATCCTCTTGACCCCAAAACCCGTCTGGGCGCCATCGTCAGCGAGCAGCAGATGAACTCCGTGCTTGGCTACATTGATATCGGCAAAAAAGAGGGAGCGCACCTGGTCGCCGGAGGCAATCGCGTTTCGGTGGACGGCGGCAAGGGCTACTTCATCGAGCCCACGATCTTCGACGCCGTGGACAACCGCATGCAAATCGCTCAGGAAGAAATTTTCGGCCCCGTGCTCGCCACTATCCCGTTCAAAGATGTTGAGCAGGTCGCCGACATCGCCAACCAGAATATTTATGGTTTGGCCGCGGCGGTGTGGACCAATGATGTCCGCAAAGCCCATGCCGTCGCCCGGCGCGTGAAGGCTGGCACCGTATGGGTGAACGCCTATAACTTGTACGACGTGGCGCTGCCCTTCGGCGGATACAAGCATTCCGGCTTCGGACGCGAGCTGGGCATACACGCTATCGAGCACTACACCGAACTGAAGAGCGTTTGGGTGAACCTGTGATCGGAAAAAAATTGAGAACATTTGCAGTGAACCTGTGATCGGAAAAAAACGAGAGGGCACGGCTGGTAGGGCATGGCTTTAGCCATGCCTGAGGCTTCAGCCTTCCCGTGCCGCCAGTCTCATTGAGAATTAGGGCTTCAGCCCAGGGGTAACGCAATCATGCCTGGATCAACCGCAACTCGAATCAACAATTTCGGCGACTGGGTGGGGATGTTCGAGGACTGGCGCCGTGAAATTGGCGTCAACCGCGATGAGGTCGTCGGCTTCAAGTTCGATACTCTCTTCGGCGCCATTGAAACCAACGAAATCCAGTTCGGTCACTACAAGGGGCGTCCCAAGTGGGAAAACCTGCGCCAGATTCCCAGCCAGCAGATTCGCGATGCGCTCCTCAACCTGATCGTCTATCAGGGAGACACCGAGTTCGCCAGCGTCGAGCAGCAGCGCTATTTGTATGAGACTGC
>Ga0137381_10001853_pt1 | contig 14471 bp, 12 predicted proteins | sample SagtaG_16_FD_104808 | JGI IMG/M metagenome (GOLD analysis project Ga0137381, IMG submission 104808) | Vadose zone soil microbial communities from Sagehorn Ranch, Mendocino, California, USA - Sage2_L_115_16 metaG | ecosystem: Environmental > Terrestrial > Soil > Vadose zone | place: USA... | reverse complement strand
CTCGGCGTCCTGTACGCCTCACACCGGGCGCCGCGCGACTGGACCAGCGATGAGATCCAGCTGGTCACCGATGGGGCCCGCGACACCTCGGTGGCGCTCATCCTCCTGCGGGAGCAGCACCGGGAGCGGGAACGCGCGGACGAGGCGGAGCAGCGCGCAACGGCGGCGGCCCGTGAACTCCAGGTGGTCCGCGACACGGCCATCAGCCTGGCGCACACCGAAGACATCGGGGCCGGGATTGGGGTCCTGGCCCGTCACCTCGGCATGCGCGTCGCCCTGCTCGATCCGGCGGGCGAAGTGCTGCGATGGTCAGAGTTGGGTGCGCCGCATCAGCGGCCCAGCGTGGAGGATGCGCCGACTCGCGTGCTTATCAGCGTGGGCGACCAACCGCTTGGCGCCCTGCGGGTCTCCGGTGACCGGGAGCTGACCCGCGCCGAGGCAGAACTGGCCGAGCTCTGCTCCCACCTGATAGCGCTGCAGCTGCTGCGGGAGCGGGCCGCCCTGCAGACCGAGCTGCGGGTGCACAGCGAGTTCCTCGACGACCTCCTCGAGGGGCGGCTGAACGACCGCGCCGGGATGCTGGCCCGAGCCGCGCTGCTCGGCGTCGATCTCCGGACGCCGCGCCATGTCGTCTGCATCGGCCTGCAGGCCAGGCGGGATGCCGACGCTCCGGCGGCGATCACACGGCGGACCTTCACGCGGGTGGACTCTGACGTGCGACGGGACCTGCCGGGGTCCATCGTCGTGCCGCGGGCCGGTGACGTGGTCGTCCTGCTGGCTACGCGGGGAGCGGAGCCCAGCGAGATCCACCGGACGCTGTGCAGCATCGTCTCCGCTGCCGCGGGCGAGAAGGACCAGCTCTCCGCGGGGCTCGGGCGGCTCTGCATCGGACTGGACGACTACGCGAACTCTTACGCGCAGGCCTGCGTCGCACTGGACCTCGCCCGCCGCCAGTCCAGGGGCGGAGAGGTCCTGTCGTCGGCCGACCTCGGCCTTTTCGGGCTCCTGGCCCGGGGAACGACCACCCAGTCCATGGAGTCGATGGTGGAGCATGCACTGGGGCCGATCCTGGACGCCGATGCGGCCAAGGGCACCGAGTACGTCCGAACCCTCGACGCTTACCTGGCTAGCGACCGTCATCTGGAACAGACCGCAACCGTACTCCACGTGCACCCGAACACGGTCCGCTACCGGCTGTCAAAGGTGCAGGACATGCTGCACGTGAACCTGCATGACGTGGATGCCAGGTTCCTGCTGGAGCTAGCGCTGCGCGTCCAGGGCGCCCTGCAGCGCCCATAGTCGCGAACCGCAGCGGCCTGGCTAGCGAGGCACACACGTCGCGCCTGTAGTCCGCAGGGCACAACGGCCGGCCCGGTCGTTGGCGCGCCGAGCCATTGCCGCGCCCTTCCGGTAAGACGACGCTCGGTACATCGGGCGCATCCGCGGCAGGCGGCGGCCGGTATGCCTTGCGCCCGGAGGAGCTCACTAGCCCGGCCCCGTGGAGGGACTTCATGACCACAACAGCTCCCACCCCAGGCACTGCATCCGACCTCGCGCACCGCCAGCTCAAGACCTTCTTCGAGCAGACCAGGACGCTCCCGCAACTGCTCGCGACCCTGCGCAGCCGCCGGGTAGCGATGGGCTACCAGATCGAGGGCGGCGAGGAAGAGACGTCCTTGGCCGGCCGGCGCCTGCACCAGCCGAAGGGGCCGCTCGCCTTCGTCTCCGAGCATGCCGTCGTCCCGCTGACCGAGGTGGAGGAGGCGATCGTCGCCTGGTCGGCTTGCGGGCCGAACGGGATGGCGCACTGGGACATCGCCAGTACCGGCGGGTTCCACGAACTGGTCGGGATCGCGGGGCGCACCGCGGCGGCACCAGGTAACTCCTTTGCCACCGACCTGCTCGTGATCAAGGACGAGGGCGCCTTCGTCTACAATCCGGGAAGCGAACGCGAGCGGATGGTCGAGATCCAGGGCGAGGAGGACTATCACAAGATCCTCGACTGGTACCGCACCGGCATGCACAAGATCATGGACGGCCGCCCCGACGTCGACTGGGCGCTGCGCGTGCCGGGGGCGCCGAACGCCTCGCTGTTCGGGCCCTACCAGTACAACGTCAACCGCCCGGGGACGACCTGGTTCATCCCGATCACCGACCATGGCTGGCTGTACTTCAGCGTGATGCTCAACATCTTTGATGCCTGGCACATCTACCTCACCGACGACAAGACCGGAGAGCCCGCCGGCACCGGGGCCTGGGTCGGCGAGGGCCAGCTCGAGTTCCCGATCACGATCAGCCAGTTCGAGCAGTTCATCTTCCAGGTCGAGACCTATCCGCCGGGATCGATGGTGCAGAACATGCGGCTGGCGGCCGAGTCGATGGGCCTCGGGAACTGGATCTTCTGCGGGTTCTTCGACGACGTCCTGATGGGCGCCTTCCCCGACGTGGCCCGCGGCCTGGGCTTCCAGCACGAGCCGCTGAACGAGCGGGCTCCGGCGGTCAGTGGCGCGCTGAAGACGTTCGGCATGAAGGGCGTCAAGGAGGCCACGTACATCCCGTCCGAGAAGTACCCGGACGCCCGGACGATCGTGGCCGCGATGGTGGAGGAGAAGTACGGCACGGGGCGGACGATGTCGAAGGGCGACGACAACTGGATGCTCACCCACGGCGGGCCGTTCACCGCCGACACGGTTCGCTCCCTGGTAAACAGCCCGCAGCTGCGGGTCAGCGACTGGGCTGTCGAGGCCTGCATCGCCTACTTCGACTACTGCGTGCAGACCTATGGCCAGTGCCCTGTCTACTTCAACCCCATGCAGTGCAACTTCGGCGCCGTCGTGCACCATGTCGACCCGCAGTTCTACGAGACGTACTACGACGGGTCGAGCGTCACGCCAGCTATCAGGCAGCACATGGAGTCGTGGCACTGAGCGCTCACCCGCCGTGCCCGCCGTGGCGCGGCGGATGAGCGCCATCGTCGGGCTGGGCGGGGGCATAGGCGCCTCACGCCTGTGGCGTCCGCTGATGCAGGCGGTCGAGCCGTCGCGGCTCACCCTGGTGGTCAACACCGCCGATGACTTCTGGATTCATGGGCTGCGGGTCTGCCCCGACCTGGACACCACGGTGTACGCGCTGGCCGGGCTGCAGGATGAGGCTCGCGGCTGGGGGAGGCGGGACGAGTCCTTCCGGTGCATGGCCGTGTTGCGCGCGCTCGGGCACGATGGCTGGTTCCAGCTCGGCGACACCGACCTGGCCACCCACCTGCTGCGAACCGGGCTGCTGCGGGCCGGCACCGGGCTTGCCGAGATCACCCGCCGGCTGGCCGACGCCTGGTCGGTCCAGGTACGCGTCCTCCCGATGAGCGAGGACGAGGTCGCCACCTGTGTGGAGACCACTGGCCGACTGCAGCTGCACTACCAGGAGTTTCTCGTCCGCCACCGCGCGACCCTGCCGGTGCGGCGCGTCTGGCACGAGGGTCTTGAGCACGCGGCGGCCGCCCCGGGCGTCCTTGAGGCGATCGCCGACGCCGACATGATCGTGCTCGGGCCCAGCAACCCGGTGGCGAGCATGCTCCCGATCCTGGGCCTGCCGGGGCTGCGCGACGCGCTGCGCGATGCCAGGCACCGGACCGTCGCCGTCTCCCCGATCGTGTCCGGCGTGCCGATCCACGATCACCATGAACGGGTGCGGGCAGCCAGCCGGGCCGCCTTGCTCAGTGCAACCGGGGTGCCCGCAAGCGCCTCCGGGGTCGCTGGGCTGTACGCCGGCCTCTGCGCGCGCTACGTGCTCGACGTCTCTGACGCCGCCGAGGCCCACGAGGTGCGCAACCTCGACCTGGAGCCCGTCGTCGTCCGCACTTTGCCGCACTGCGGCGCGCCCGCGAGCGCCTTGGTCGATGCCGTGCTCGGCACCGAAAGCTCAGCCAGTGCCGGCCGCGCGCCCTGACCGGCCATGGCAGTTTTGCGCGCGGCCCTGGTGACCCCGCTCTCAGGGCCGCTTGCGGGATACGGGCGGGCGGGTGCCGCCGCGCTGACCCTGTGGGCGCGCGAGGCGGCAGACCTGCCGGCTCCCTACTCCATCGTCGACCTGGCGGTGTCCGACGCGTGGCCGGATCCGGCGGCTGCGGTGCGCCGCGCGGCGCGGGCTCGCCCGCACCTGCTGTTCGGACCTTACGGCAGCCGACCCGCGATAGCCGCGGCGCGGGCCACGACACGGCTGATCTGGAACCACGGCGGAGCGACGAGCGAGCTCTGCTGGCCGGCGTACCCGCACGTCGTGAACGTGGCCTCGCCGGCCCGCCGCTACTTCACCGGAACCCTCGAGCTCGCCGCCAGCCTCCACCCGGCGCCGCGCGATGTGTCTCTGCTGTTCGGCAGGACCGGCTTCGGCCAGGATGTCGCTGCTGGCGCGGTCGCGACCGCGCTGCGGCTGCGGCTCGCGGTGCACGCCACCGCATTTGCCAGCGGAGCTGCCGAAGCCGCCGCCCGGGGCGCACCCGGTGCCGACGTGCTGCTAGTCGCCGGCGGATTCGACGACGACCTCGCCGCCGCCCGGGTGCTCGGCGCGCGCCGCTGGCTGATCGCCGCGTTCGTCGGGGCAGGCGAACAAGACGTCCTCGCCGCGCTGGGCGCGGAACGCGACGGGTTGGTCGGGCCCGCGCAGTGGCTGGCTACCGCGGCTACCGCGGCTGCCGATGCTGACGAGGGCCCGGGCGCCGGCTGGTTCGTGCGCCGCTTCGAGGCCGCCACAGGCGGCCAGCCGGGCTACCCCGCAGCCCAGGCATTCGCAGCAGGCGTCATCGCGGCGCGGGCGCTTCGAGAGGCCGGCGGGCCGGCTGACGGGGCACTGCGCGACGCCGCAATAAGAATGTCTTGCGTGACGATGTACGGCGCGTTCCGGCTCGATCCGCGCACTGGCCTGCAGGCCGGGCACCAGGTCCTGACAGTGCAGTGGCAGCGCGGCAGGCGGCGGGTGGTATGGCCAGGCGCCGAGGTGCCGCTGGTCCACCCGAGGCCGGGATATGACGATGGCTGAGCTGGCGGCGATCGCTCGGAGCGGTGGCAGACAGACCCGGCCGCGTCGGCGATCCCGCAGGCCCGCAGCCACAACCATCATCGTGGCATGCCGTCGTGGCCAGTCGCCGGTCGTATCCCGAGGCGGGGCACCAGCGTGCCGACGATCCAGCCGAGATATTGGTTACCGGCGTCCAAGCTCGCATGCGCGACGGCGCGCCAGCCTTGCCTATGCCCAATGCGATTACGTATGCGTTTGGGTCGGTAGCAGCACTGGCCCGCACAGTCAGTTGAAGATCCGGCGTTCGCTCGTTGCGCGCGGCCGGCACATCGAGTTGCCCGCCGACCTGGAACGGGATCGTCACGACATTACCAGGTTGGGCGGCGGCCAGGCCGGCAACGTGCACCTGCATCTGTCCGCGGATTCGGTGGCCCAGGCACAGCAATGCCATGCGCTCACCGCCATAGGCCAGGACTTCGTAAAAGACGGTCAGTGTGTCGCGAAGCGCACCAACCGGGTCCCGAAGCGGGTCCAGCAGACAGCCCAGGCGTAGGTGGGTGGGGATGCGTGTCACGATGTTCAGGCCGAGCCAGCCTGCTGGGTAAGTGGCGGGCGTGCCGACCACCATCAGGAGGCTGCTGGGAATCGCCTCGTCGGCCAGGAACGCCGCGACATGGTGCGCAATCACCGCCTCGCTGACCAGGCCGGTGCGCCCGCCGGTCAGCTCATCCGCCAGCCAGTCACCCAGATCAGCTACGGCGCCGTTCCAGTCGATCACCTCTTGCACAGGTGGCGGTACGAACGCGGGGAGCTGCTGCGAACCAGGCGTCCAGTCGCCCAGATAGGAGCGATAGGCCTCGGGAAACAGCTCAATGACGGTGCGCGGGATGACGTCGAGCACATCGTCGCCGAACAACGAGGCCAGTTCGACCAGCTCGTCGGCCCGGAGAAGATGCTCGCCTGAGGTGATGCGCTGGGCCGTCCTCATATTGATGCCTAGCAGCCGACTCAAGTGCGCTGCCGCAGCTTCCCCCAGCTGCCGGCGGATCTCGCACAGCACGAGGTGCTGAAGGTGCAGGGCAGCCACCTGCACCGCATCGTGGTCACGTGAAGGATGCCAGCGAACGTCTGGAGTCCCGTAGCTAGGAGATACCGGAGGCTCGGCTCCCCGGCGACGGCGTGCCATGTACCAACGGTAACGACAGATTCTGCGTGTCAACGACAGATTTTGTCGTCGAGGTTCTATCTTGGTGCTGGGAAGTTCGGCAGGAGAGGACCAGGTAGGCAGGGCACGATGACAGTTCGGCCTTGTGGGCGCGGAGGTCCGATGGTGACTTTGGAGCAGGACTTGGTTCGTTCCGCCGCCAACGCGCGAGACGTAATCGAGTCCTATCGTCGCTCGCACGTCGCCATCTCCGGATGGAGCACGTTGCTGCAGGAAGTCTTAGAGACCTTCACCCGCATTTCCGCGCAACGCCCTGTTGTCGGAGAATCCGTGGCGCTCGCCCAGCTTGCGCGGGCTTTGCAGGACACTGCGGATGCGCGGCTCCAGGTCGACCGGGGAACACTGGACCAGTTGAGCCGGGCGCTTCGCTCAATCGTGACAGCCATCCGGATTCCGGGCATTCCCCGCCGCGAAGACGAGGACTGGGCCTTCTAGCTTGAAGAGGCGGCTACGACCGCATCGTGCGGACTGCGGCCAGGCCACAGACCCTGGCCACGCCCGATTTGCGGACCGCGTTAGCGACAGCCGACATGGTTCGCCCGCTCCGGAACACGTCATCCACGATGAGCGCGCGCATTCCCGCCAGGTTGTCGGTGATGGTGAACTCCTCCCCCAAGGCCGTTTCTCCCGTCGCTGGCAGGTCCTTGGCCGGGGGGCGGAACTCGCGCTGCGTCGCCACTTTGATCAGCGGTACGTGAGTACCACGGGCAACGCTCGCCGCGAGCCGTTCACCGAAGCTCAGGCGAGCACGGTCATGACCCGGGACCGCGACCACCACATCCGAGTCCGCCAGAATCGGATGTCTTGCAGTGACGCCGAGCATCCGGCGGGTGAGAGCGCGGCCTGCCTGGGCCATCGCGTCGGGGCTCTTGGCCCAGTACTTCCCGACGCTAACGCGCTCCCCGTCGGGCGTGTTGCGCCACTGCCGCGGGTCGACGTCATCGGCGGGCACCTTGTACCAGCTCATCGCGACGGCGAACCAGGCTCGCCCGTTCGAACTCCTCCTCGGTCAGCGGCTGCTCGGCCGGGCCGCCCGCCACACCCAGGAAGGGATCGATAGCGCGGCCGAAGCCCTCCTCGTAGGCAACGAGTTGCTTGTCCCGCAGCCACTGACGATCCTGGGCCTGGCGCGTGACAACACCGCCGACCACGACCCCAGCCGTCGCAAACAGCGTCCCGGCCGCGGTCGTTACAAGCGTGTCCAGGATTGCCATGCAACCTCTCTCGCGGTGCGCCAAGCGAGCCGCGGCGCAGGCCCAACTTACGCTTTCCGGCGCGCCGTGAACATCCGGTCATGCTGCGAGGGCGCCGGCCGCGACGTCGCGGTCGAACGCCGTGCGTGCTTCGACAGTGTGATGAGCGGCTCTGCGAGACTGGCGAGCGTGGACAGGGCCGACGAGCTGGAGCGGGCATACCGCGAGGATGCCACCAGGATCCGGGCCTGGCTGGCGGCCCGGCTGGGCGACGTCGGGCTGGCGGAAGAGCTGGTGCAGGACGCGTTCATCGAGGCGCTCGAGCACTGGCGCGCCGACGGTGCCCCGCCGAATCCCGGCGGCTGGATCGCCACGACAGCTCGGCGCAAGGCGATCGACCGGCTGCGACGAGAACGCGCAGGTCAGGAGAAGCTGGCGTTGCTGGCTGCTGCCCAGCCGCCGCTGGCCGACCTCGGAGGCGGGCCGTCGGGGTTCTGCGAGCTTGACCCGGGCGCCAGCCGCGATGAGGCGGATGAACTGCTTGGCCTCGTCTTCGCCTGCTGTCATCCGTCGCTGCCGAGGGAGTCGCAGATCGCGCTCACGCTGCGCCTGGTCTGCGGCCTGACCACAGCAGAGATCGCTGCCGCGTTCCTTGCCAGCGAGCCGACGATGGCGCAGCGGCTGTCGCGTGCTCGCAAAAGGCTGCGGGACAGCGGCTCCGTGGTGCGGATCCCCGATCCGGATCAGCTCGGCGACCGCCTCGACGAGGTCCTGACGGTCATCTACCTGGTCTTCAACGAGGGCTACCTGGCCAGCGCCGGCCGCACACCCGCCCGCCGTGACCTGGCGGCCAGGGCGGTGACTTTGAACCGGCTGCTGCACTCGCTCATGCCCCGCGAACCTGAGGTGCTTGGCCTGCTCGCCCTGATGTTGCTGCACGAGTCACGCACCGTGACCCGGTTCGACGGATGGGGGCAGCCGGTGCGGCTGGCAGACCAGGACCGCTCCCGGTGGGACCGTACGCTGATCGGCGAGGGTATCCGGCTGCTCGCCCGCGCCACAGCGTCGGACCAGCCAGGCCCGTACCAGATCCAGGCCGCGATCGCCGCGGTCCACGCCGCCGCGCCCGGCTACGAAGAAACCGATTGGCGCCAGATCCGGGTGCTGTATGACCGGCTGCACCTGTACACACCGTCAGCGATCGTCCGGCTCAACCGCGCCGTCGCCACCCGATACGCGGTCGGCCCGCGGGCCGCGCTGGCCGAGGTCGAGCCGCTCGCGGCCGAACTTGACGGCTACCGGCTCTTTCATGCCGTGCGGGCCGAGCTGCTGACCGACCTGGGCCGCCACGAGGAGGCCCGCTCGGCGAACGAGCGGGCGCTCGCGCTGGCCGCCAACCCGGCCGAACGCGAGCTGCTCACCCGCCGCCTGCCGCAATGACCCCGGCTGCTCTGCCGCAAGGCCTTACTGAGCCATGACCGGCCTGATCTCCATCACTATCCGTCCCGAGTCCACTCCCGGCCAGGTCTTCGCGATCTCCACAGCCTCGTCGATGGTGTCGGTCTCCAGCAGCGAGTACCCGCCCAGGACCTCCTTGGCCTCCATGAACGGGCCGTCAGTCACGCCGCCCGCTCGTACCGTCTTGGCCTTGTCCGGCCAGTCGAGCTGGTATCCGGCGTCAGCGAGCTTGCCGGAACCAGCGTGCTTCTCATACCAGGCCCCGATCTCAGCCATCCACGACTCAAGTTCAGGCCCCTGCACCCGCTGTCCAGCCTCGGTGATCGCACCAAGCATCAGGTACTTCATCTCGCCTCCCGCGTATCCACGCCACGGCGCCCGGTAGCGCCATGTCGCTTACTTCACGAACGGCCGGATGGCGATTTCGACATCACCCAGCCGCAGTCACGCACCGCACTATGGCGCAGGCCGAACGAGCGGGCCTTCACGCCCCGTGCCATACCAGCACGTAGCCGGCTGCTAGCGACTCAGGTTCGGGTGAGGTTTCCGGCTGGTCGGGTGCCGGTCACCGTGGAGTCAGCTATGGGCGCGATGCTCGGAGCCGAGATCGAGGAGGCAGCATGGAAGATGGTCCCGAGACCAGCCGCAACGAACTCCCCCGTGGATCTGTCTGGTCGAGGCGAGCCGACCGGCGCACGGTGCTCAAGGGCGCGGGGCTGGTCGGCGCCGCCGGCATGGCCGGGCCGCTGCTGGCGAAGACCATTAGCGCCTCTGCCGCGCCGTCTGGGTCGCTGCCGATCAGGCACGTGATCGTGCCTGCCAGGAGAACCGGTCGTTCGATCACTACTACGGCTTCGCACCGTTCGCCGGGGCGTACGGCGTGCCGCCCGGGTACTCGCAACCCGACGGGCAGGGCGGGACCGTGACTCCGTATCGCTTCACGAGCCTGACGACGTCCGATATCGGACACTCCTGGGCGCACTCGATCGCCTGGCGGGTCTCAGCGTCGAGCTCGCGCAGCGGCCTGCGCCCGCCGCGAGGTGCCCCGGCGACCGGATCGATCCGGCGTAGCTCGGCCACGAACTGCGCGAGGTCGTCGGCCGCCCGACGGCTTGGTCACCAGCCCGTGCGCCTGCTCGGCGTCGCGGTGCAGCGCCGTGACCGCGCTGGCCGTCGCGCTCGACGGCGAGCGGTCCGCATATCTGGATTCGCACGGGGCTCGAGGACGCCAAGGTCACGCCAACATCTTGGCAATACGCTGTCCGTAGCAGGTAGGTGGGAGGCGCGATGGCGAAGCTGATCCGGTGCGAATGCGGGTTCGTGGCCCGGGGCGATAGCAATGACCAGGTGGTCGGGGTGATCCGGGGGCATATGGCCACCGACCATACGGCCCTCCTGGACACGATCAGCCGGGCGGACCTGTTCGGCTGGATCCAGGTCGAATAGCCCGGCCGTGATCGGACAGGTCGGCGATCAGCGCGTCGGCGACGCTCTCCTCGTACACGACGCGTCCCGTCGAGGCCATGACCTCGCTGAGTTCCGGATCCCACGGCGCCGGCTGCGGTGGCCCGGCGAGCCCGACGTGCTCGCCGTCGGCCCGCAACCCGGCGAGATAGTCTGCGGCGCGCATCCGCCACGGAAGCGCGCCGTGCCGGCGCATGACCGAGCTCGCGATCGCGAGCCCCGGCCAGTCGAAGTCACCGTGGTAGCGCAACTCGCCGCCGCCCCTGACGATCGCGCCCGCGAGCTGGTGGAACGCTGTCGACGGGCGGCCTTCCGCGCACAGCAGGGCCGCCGAGCCCGCACCCAGTTCGGCGGCAGCGCGGCGCAGCACCGCCGGGTTCTCGCAGACGTGCACGAGGGCGCCGCTGACCGCCAGGGGCAGCGTCATAAGCTGGTGCAAGGTGACGTAGAACGGAACGCCCAGCCGCGCCGCGCCGGTGAGCCAGTCCCCCAGCCCAGGGCCCTCGGCGGGCAGGATCAGCACGAGCACCCGGCTGGCCAGGTCGTCGGCGACGACGTTGCTCGCCTCCCACAGATCCCTGCGGTCCTCGGCCGTCTCTGGCCTGGCGGCCCCCGTCTTGATCGCCAGCGCGCGCAGCACCAGGGTCGACAGGGCCGTGCCGTGGTTCAGCGCCTTGGTGTCCCCGGTGACGTCCGCGGCGAGCGCGGGCAGCAGGACCGGCGCGCCCGAGCGTCCCAGGTGCTCGAGCAAGCGGACCGCCTGCGCCAGCCGCGCCTGGTCGCCCTGGTTGACCAGCTTCGTCAGGCTGCCGTCCCGCACCACCTCCGCGAGCCAGTCCCGGTACCATCCGCAGGAGGCATGCAGCGGACTCGTCTCCGCCGCGCGGATGGCGGCCTGGCGCGCGGCGGCGGCCGCGCTCCGCTCGGCGGGCCGGTCACGCAGCGGCCCGCCCAGTTCGGCCAGCAGTTCGGGCAGGCCGCGCCCGGTGGTCTCGCGAACGGCGCGGTCCAGGTCGGCGAGGCGCACCGTGATCCGCGCCGTACGCAGGTCCCGGTACTGCCCGGTGATGCCGATGATCGCCCTGCGCTCGGCGTCTGTCGGCCCGTTGACGCTGACCGACCCGGCCAGCATGCCGCCCGAACGTTCCAGCGACCGGCGCGCGGCCGCGAGCAGCCGCTGGTACTCCTCCGACTGGAAGCAGGACTCCAGGTCGGGGCCGGTCATCACGCGCCGCTCGCCTCGCCGGCGTTCTCGGCCACATCGGCCTCTTCCTCGTCGTCCTCGTCGTCCCCGGCCCGGTCGTCCGCGACCGCCGCGTACAGCGTCTCGTCGGTGCCGAGCGGCGCGTGCCGGGTCGGGCGGAAGCCGAGCAGCCTGGTCGCAAGGTCGTCGTTGTCCGCGTAGCCAGCGCCTGCGTCGAGAAGCTGCGTGCCGTCCCACAGCATCAGCAGCGACGACACGGTATGGGTGGTCTTGTCGTGGTACATGTCGTAGTGCGCGATCATCGGCACCGTCGCGCAGGTGACCCACAGGTCGTGCCCGGTCATGAACAGGTCCAGGTCGAACTTCACGGCCAGGCCGAACAGGTCCGGCTTGTAACGCTCGTCGATGCCGACGAACGCCTCGTCCAGCGCGATCATCCGCGGGCACTGGTCCTTGGCGGACGAGTACAGCGCGTTGGCCGCCGCGAACAGCGGCAGGTGAATTGACGCGGACTTCTCGCCGCCGGACATGACCGAGTGCTTGGCGCGGGTCAGCCGCACCTCGGGCTCGCCGGGCTGCAGCAGAAGCAGTTCGAACACGTGCCAGGACCGGTAGTCGAGCACGCTGCCGAGCGCTTCCCGGTAGGTGGCCCGGGGGTGGCTGCCGCGATACTCCCTGATCATCTCGCGCAGCAGGCCGCGAAGCTCGGCGAGGCGTTCCGGCCCTGGGGCGGCCCGCTCGAGCAGCCGGGATGCGGCGCGCTGCCGGTCGGTAATCTTGTCGGACTGCGCCCACCGGATGCCGACGGCGATTCCCGACGACATCGGCTTGGACCTGGTGTCCGAATCCATGTCGCGCACGAGGTCCCTGGCGGCGATGACGCGGCCGTGGATCTGCTGGGCCAGGCCGGCCAGCAGCTCGTCCTCGAGCACCTTGCGTTCCCGGTCTTCCAGCAGGGTGCCCTGGTCCGCCATCCGGTCCGCGATCCTGGCGGCGAACTCGGCAACCGGCTTGCGGCCCTCGTCGTCGAGTACGTGCACGGTGACGACGCCGCCTGGCGTCCAGTCGACGCGGTAGTCCTCGTCGCAGGCGGCGAGCGCCTCGGTGAAGTCCTTCAGGCCGGTCGACATCCGGTCGGCGGTGTTCTTGAGCGTTCCCTCGGTGACCTGGCGCCCGCCCCGGGTGGCGGCGGCGAACGCGGCAAGTATCTCCGCGACGCCGGCCGGGAGCGCCACCGTGATCGTCGCCGCGGCGTCCGCAGGTCCGGCGGACGCGATCTCCGCATCGGCAGAATCAGCGTCCCTGGTCAGCGCCGCGGTGATGTCGTCGCAGGTGCGCTCGGCGTCCGGCCAGCGGGCAGCGTCCGGCCACGGGCCGGCGTTCGCGACCCCGATCAACGGCCGCAGTTCTGCCCGCGCGTACTGTCCGAACTCCGCGGCCTGCTCGTAGAGCTGGCCGACGGCCTCGGCCAGCGCGTCGCGTCCGCCCTTGAGGTTCTCCTCGGCGCGCGCGGCGTTCATCGACTCACGGTGCACCAGGGCATCGAGCTCGTTGTACGCGTCGCCGGCCGCCTTGAGCAGCTTCTCCGTCTCGTGGATCTGCGCCAGCACCTGCTGGACGTCCGCGCCGAGCGTCTCCCGCAGCGTCCTGAACTCCTCTTCCAGTGCATGCTGCGCGTTGTCCCGGTCGGCCAGCGCGCGCTCGGTTTCGGCGAGCTCCGCGGTCAGCCGCTCGACCGTCTCGGTCCGCTCGGCGAGGTCCTCCTCCGCCTGCGCCAGCTTCACCCGCTCGCCGTGCAGCTGCGTCGCCGTGGCCTCGAACTCCGCGGCCGCACGCGCGATCACGTCCACCTGTTCCGCGGCCGTCGGCATCCGGCGTTCGGCGGCGGCCTGCCTGAGCAGCCTGCCCTTCGCGTCCACCTCCACGATCGCGGCGTCGAGCACCTTCCTCGCCGCGCCGAGCTCGTGCCTGACCCTGGCCAGCAGCGCCGCGTGGGTGCTGACGGCCTCGGCTGCCTTCGCGATCGGCGCGGTGGCGGGCAGTTCCCGCCGCGCGCTCCGGAAGTCGTCCAGCAGCGCGTCCGCCCGGTCCAGTCCCGCCGCCAGCCGCCGCTCCGCCGCGGCGGCCTGCGCGATGAGCTCGTCCTGCCCGGCGAGCCGGGCGCGGCGCCGGTTCGCCCGGTTGGTGGCGCCGATGTACTCCGGCGCCGCCTTGGGCCGCGCTCCAGCATGCGCACCGTAGCTGAACTGCGCATTCATGCTGACTACCGGCCCGATCGCGCCGCTTCCAGCGGCCCGCGGGCGATCCGCCGCAGCGGCGATGTCGTCGGTCAGCACGATCGACCGCAGGATCGCGGCGATAGCGACAGGAGGGACCTGCTCCTGGCCCTCCGGGCGGAGGATGTCGGCAAGCGTCCGGCCCCCGGCGTGGGCCGCGGGGTCCGCCGCGATCAGGTAGCCGTCCGACTCGGCCGCGGCGAGCGCGGCCCTGGTCAGCGCCGGATCCGGGTGAATCCACGCGGTCAGCAGCCCGGCCCCGTACAGCGCGCCCTCGACCGCGGCCGCCTGCGCGCCGTCGATGCCGTCCGCGAACCGGACAAGCTGCCACAGCGGCGCACCGGGGCGCCCGTCCCGGCTGGCGGTGCGCAGGTCGCTGACCGGTGGCGCGTCGTCCTGTTCCGCCGCGATCGCTTCCCGGTCGGCCCGCAGGTCAGACAGCCGCTGCCGGATGTCACGCAGCTCGGTTTCCAGGTTCGCCCGCGCGGTGATCGTGGCGGCCTGGCGTTCGGCGGTCAGGCCGGCGAAGACTTCGGTCAGGCTGGGCGCGCCCGCCTCCCCGGTCTGCTCCAGCGCCTCGCCCAGGGCCTCCGCATCGGCAGCCGAGATAATGTGGCCGGGAAGGCCAACCGGTCTTGGCG
>Ga0137381_10001836_pt1 | contig 14531 bp, 17 predicted proteins | sample SagtaG_16_FD_104808 | JGI IMG/M metagenome (GOLD analysis project Ga0137381, IMG submission 104808) | Vadose zone soil microbial communities from Sagehorn Ranch, Mendocino, California, USA - Sage2_L_115_16 metaG | ecosystem: Environmental > Terrestrial > Soil > Vadose zone | place: USA... | reverse complement strand
CGCACTCCGCGGCCGCGACGGAACATTCCTGACTAATCCGGCGATGCAAACCCCGATCGAAGCGGGGCACGTACTGATCGCCATCGGCACCCAGCAGCAACTGTCCGCCCTGCAGCACGCCGCGAATCGAGTCGGCTGAAGTGGTTCAGGATGAGGAGAGCCGTGACGCGCTTCCAGACGGGTATTGTCGTCGATACCCACGTCCACCCCACTGACTACCTGCCGGGATTCGCGGCAACGGCGCGGCGCTGGTTCACCCGCCACACGGTGCCGCCCCAATTCTCTTTTGATCAACTCCCGGCTACCGGAGTCGACGTAGTTGTCGCAAACGCGGTTGGTGACCGGGTAGTGACGGCTTGGTGGGGCCGGCCACCCTGGCGGGCGGTTCACGAGCAGCTGCGCAGAATTCGGGCGCAGGCCGAAAATGCGCACGTTGTGGTGGCAAACTCCGCCCGCCAGGTCCTCCAGGCGTTCGAGTCACATCGCCCGGCCGTCGTCCTCGGCTTGGAGGGCGGTGACGGGATCGGCATGAATCTCGACCGCGTTAATCAGCTGTTCGAGTGGGGTGTCAGGATCCTGGTACCCGTTCATCTCAGAAACAATCAAATCGGCACGGCATGCCTGCCGTGGGAGCGCTATCTCGGACCATTCTCCCTGCCCCGAAGGCGACACCGCGGGCTCACCACGTTCGGCAGCCAGGTGATCGAGCGAATGAATTCCCTCGGAATGATGATCGACGTCTCTCATGCAGATCCCGCTACACTTCACGATGTCGCTAAGCTGACGCAGCAACCGATCATCGCGTCGCACACAGGAGCAAGGGCAGTCGAGGAGTTCGAGCGCTTCCTCCAGGATGATGAGATTCTCGCCGTGGCCGGAACCGGCGGACTCGTGGGTCTCTGGCCCTATCGATATAGGGGTCACGGCACCATTGACATCGATGCCCTGATGCGCCATGCCCGCCACATCGCTGACCTGGTCGGTACAGCGCACCTGTGCGTGGGCACCGATATCAACGGGGTTCCCGGGATGATGGCTGGATACCGGGGAGAGCGAGACGTTAGGTTGATCGCAGAGCGCCTGACCGCGGCCGGCTTTGATCACGGCGAAGTCGAGAGCATCATGGGCGGGAATTTCGTTCGTGTTTTTGCGCAGGTTGTGCCGAAATCAAACCGCCGCACCGTGACGTCAGCTATTCCGCCACACTCGCAGACTGACCCCGAGGCTAAGCACGACAAGCGGTGACACTACGCCGCGATCAGGCGTCCATCGAGTCGCCGACTCGACATCAAGGAGAACAGCAGGGCCTGGCACCTGGGTACTGCGTTCGCGAATCGCTACCCGGCCTGGGTGCGTAGCGGCAGTGGAAAGTCTCTATGCGGAGAGAGTCTTGTCCGGGAGCCCCGGCCTGGTTGCGGCCGGGGCTCCCGGACACGTGCTAGCTCAGCGGTTGTCGCCGTCGTGCCCGACGGAGGCGTCGACCGCCTTGGGCACCCGGGTGATGACACCGCTCAGCACCCAGGCTCGCTGGCTGGGGGCGAATCTCGGCGAGAGCAGCCCGTCGTTGAGCTCGCGAGTCACCGCGATCCTGTTGAATGCGGTCGCCGGAAGGAAGAGCCGGTCGTTGGACTGGCCGCCGTCCGATGTATCTTCCAGGTCGCCCTCGACGGCAGTGATGATCCCGTCGCCGTTGGTGTCGACCCGGGCGACCTCGGCGGCGTAGCCGTCGAAGATGCGCTGCTTCAGGCTGTGCACACCTGGCTCGAAGGACGCGTGCCGGACATACGCATCCAGCAGAACCTCATTCGCCAGGCCACTGGGCAGGAACCGCAGCCGGGTTTCCTTGTGCGCGTTGTTGAGCTTCATCGGCCGGTCCGGATCCTTCAGGCTGGTGTCAAGCAGCCGGTCGGGGTCGCGTGGGTTGTTGGGATTGTCGCCGGCCACCTGCGGCTTGTTGGTCACCCCCGATGGTCCGGAGCCGGGGACGATTGAGGACCTGGCGCCGACTTTCCCCTGCTGGAACGTGCCCGGCAGGCCGCCGGTGAACGGCAGTTCGTAGGTGGGCGGCGTCCAGTCGGTGTACTGGTTGAACTCCCAGTACGAGTGCAGGTCGCTTTGCTGGGTGGCGTTGTACGCGCCGAGGGAGAGTTGCACTGGGACCGTGTTGGATACCCGGTTCGGCCAGTGGTCGCCGGCCGACGGGAAGTGCGGCTTCTTGCCGTCCACGGTGAAGATCGCGCCTGGCTTGTTGTTGCCGGACAGCCTGGCGGCGTCCGCGGCGGTGATGGTGCCGAAGGTGGCGTGGCCGTCCGATCTCGGCGCTGCGACCTTCGGGACGGTCACGTCGTGGATCATCCAGCCCTCATACCAGCCGGATTCGTTGTTGATGACGAACAGGCCCGAAATGTCGGTGAACATGTCGATGAACGCACCCGGGTCGTTCGGGTCGGTGGGCAGTCCCGGCTTGGGCTCGAGCACCACGCGAACCGCGCCGATCGTCGGCCGGTCGTGATTTGGCCCGGTGGCCGTGGGCGCAACGCCGTCGTTGATCCCCTTGATTGTCTTGGTAAAGACGTTCGGCTGGAAGTGCTTGGTGTCGATCAGGTAGTACTGGAACAGCTTGCTCGGCTTCGCCGCCTCGGCGAACACCTTCATCGGAGCGAAGGTACTCGGCCGATTGCGCAATGTGATCAGCCGGTTCTTCAGCGGCGCGGGCAGGTGGCGGATGTCCCCGCGGCACCCGAAGCCGCACGCCTGGCCTCCGCTGGACGCGGCGGCGCTGGTAGCGGCAACCGTACCGAGCGCCGCGACGATCGCACCGGCGGCCAGGGCCGATTTCCTTTTCATGCGATTCCTTCCACACGGGAGTGCGCACACCCCGGGTGTGCCTTGTCTGGCCGCACGTGCCGGCAAGGGCGACCGGCCGAGGGCGTCCACGCCGCTGCAGACGGCGTGCGGAGAAATCCGCGTATACGAGCTTCCCGCCGCTCCCGACAACCGTTGAACGGTCGCAGTTATCAGAAGGTTCAGGAGTTCAGCGCGGCGTGCCAACAGAATTGGCGACATGACAATGCGGCAAAGGTCGTTTATAATGCGCCACCCGTTATTGAGCTCCAACGCGATCATCTGGGCCGGGGCAGGCGGTACGGGCCAGTCCAGCATTCCGCTGCGCGAGCATCGACGCGGTGCGAAGGTCCTCTTCTGCCGCTTCGTGCTCGGATCGGGTAGCTGGGCGGCCTGGCTGAACGTCTGGGACTAACTGAGGTTCAGGCGTTCGATGGGCTGGCCGGTGATGTCGGCGATGATCTCGAAGTCCTTGTCCGTATGCAGGACAATCAGCCCGGCGAGCTCGGCGGTGGCCGCGATGATGAGATCAGGGATCGACGGTGCGCGGTGCTGGCCGCGGTCCGCCAGCAGGGCGAGTACCTCGACGGCCCGGTCCTCGATCGCCGGGGTCAGGTACTCCACTGGCATCGCCGCAAGCGGTGGCTGCCGCATGCCAGCGCGTAGGTCCTGTCCGGTCCGTGCCGAGTACCCGACTTCCAGGCGAGTCACGGTCGTGACCCGGACAACGCCGCGCTCGATCCGGGTCGCCCATTCCCGGGCGTCGGGGCTGGCTGCCAGGCGGACGAGCGCAGACTTGTCGATCAGCCAGGTCGTCACTGCCAGGCCCGCGACATGACGTCCGGGTCCGCCAGGTCGCTGAACACGTCGGCGAACCGAGCCAGGTCCTGGGTGCTCACCGAGCCCCCAGGAGCCGCCGCGTCTTGCGCCAGGCGGCGGCGCACATACTCGCTGCGTGACAGGCCCAGACGTCCCGCGCGAGCGTCCACAGCGGCGATCACATCGTCGGGTACATCGCGGATCAGCACGTCGGTCATGCTCGCCTCCCCAGTGATATCCCATGATAGCGCATGGAACATCTCTGGCCCGCGCACGGCACGGCCCGCTGATGGCCAGTAATCGGCATCACGAATGCCGTTCCGCACAGTTGTACCGCTCCGCGGGCTCCCGCAGAACGCGAGCGAAGTCCTTACCCAGCAGGCTGGACAAGGCGGAGGGCGTCGAGCCGTACGAGGCGAGCCAGGTCGTCGGAGGTGACCCACCATCTGCCCTGCCGCACAGCGCTCTACCAGCGACCACGGTGCACGACCTCGTCGAACGGCCGGCGTCTGGGATTCTTGACTGGCGCCAGCGGGCGGTCCGCCGGGTAGCCGAGGGAGACCAGGAAAGCCCAGTCGCGGTCCTCGGGAAAGCCGAGCAGTTCGCGGGCGAGCTGCATGTCGGCGACGCCCGCGTGGCAACTGCCGATCCCGAGGTCGGCGGCTGCCAGCGTCATGACCATCGTCGCCTGGCCCAGGTCAAGCTGGGCTCTGCGGAACTCATTATCTGCCGGAGGACCGACGACCACGATCGTCGCGGCCGAGCCAGCCACGTGACCGGCGCCCCGCCAGACCTTTGCCAGCTCGCGGAGCTGCCCGCGACCGGTGACAAGGATGAAGTCCCACGGCTGCCAGTTCTGTGAAGACGGGGACCGGCGGCCAGCCTCGAGGATCTGGTCAAGATGTGCCGCCGGAATCGGCCGGCTGGTAAAGGACCGTACGTTCCGGCGTGAGGTGATGGCCTCCCATGTCTGCATGCTGGTCCCAACTCACCCGACGCCATGCTTATTCTCCACAGCCCGTTCTGCACAGCCCGCCACCCGGGTACACCGACAGGCCCAAGGATGTGCCCCGCGCCAGATGTTGCTCATGGTGCTCACGCTGCCCGATCGGGCTGCCAGCTAGGTCGCGCTGACCGATCGCGCGCTGGTAGTCATTTCGCCGGAGTTGATGCCGAAGGAAATGATGCGCGCGGGCTGTATGCGGACGATGGTGTCCTCGAACCGCTCTCCGAAGGCCTTGCCTCCCGACGGGACGACGACTGCGGTCCCGCGCACTTCGATCATGCGTGGCTGCCATGGGGGGAGCACGTCGTCGATCACGATGCTGGCCCGGCCGGTGCGCTGCACGTCGCGAAGTTTCTTGGTCTGGCTCATCCGCAAGCCGCCCACGTCGATGGCGTCGTGCTCTGGGTCGTAGCGAAACGACGTTGGCACCACATGCGGCTGCCCGTCCGGGCCGACGGTCGCGATACGGCCCAGACGCTGCCCTGCGAGGTAGCCGAGCTCCTCATCTGTGAACGCGCTCATGCCCGCCCAACCAGTTTGCCTGCAGCGGCATTCCGCCGACCTCCCCAAGGACTGCCCGGCGCCCTCTCCCAGGATCTGGTTATTGCAGATCGACGGCTACCTCGTGATGGGTGACGCGCTCGTCCCAGCGGCACAGTGCCCGCCGTGCGGCCTCCTCGACGACAGCCAGCTCGTAGTGACCTCCGGCGAAGTCGCGGATGGCGTCCAGGCTGGCGAAGAACGTGATGGACGTGAACATGACGTCCTGGCCATCATCGCGGCGCAGGAGACGGGCGCCACGGAAGCCGCTGACTGCCCGCAGATTGTCTTTGACCTCGGATTCGTAATGACGCTGGTAGTCGGCAGCGGTAGCCCGCGGCGCCCAGCCGCGCCAGACCCTTGCGATCATTGACCCTCACACTACCGGCGACTGAGATGTGATGGACGGCAAAGCATGACCGGCCCTCCATAGTGCCGCCGGTACTGATCGAAGACAAGGCCCACGTCGGCCAGCTGAGCGTCGGTCGCTTCCGGTGCCTTCCGGGTAAATGCTGACGCCTACGGAATCCCAGGTATGGACACCGGCGCAATCTTATGTTGCAGCACAATCGAGTTATCGCGAGGTAGGCTCCGCGGCACAACTGAGCCGGTCTTGCCTCGCGAACGTGCCGTACACCGCCGGTGACCGCACTGTGTTCGAGAACAACGAAAGCACGGTCAGCGTTGGCTTCCGACCCGAAGACATCGGCGTAACTGGCTGGCAGCATGGCATTTAATGACAATCGACCGGGCTTTCCGGCCGCGATAAAGCCACGTTAGCGTCGTTAAGAAACGGTAATTCCCTGTCGGTGAGCAAACGGCGAGGAGGCCGGCATGCGGAGCGGTGCGAGCGCAACCGGGCAGCCGCGTCCCTTCCGTCCGCGGCTTGGTCCACGTCTTACGTATGCTCTGAACCGCCTGGTCGCAGCCAACGCGTTCTACCGGAAGCTGGCCGCCGCGATCGAACGCCATCCGCGGGCCGAGCGCTGGTTCACCGCGGGCGAGCGGATGGCCAAGGAACAGATGTTCGGCTGCCGGATGTGCGGCCAGTGCGCGCTGCCGGCCACCGGGTACGCCTGCCCGATGACGTGCCCGAAGCAGCTGCGGAACGGGCCCTGCGGCGGCGTGTCCGCGGACGGCGGGTGCGAGGTCTATCCGGACTTGCGCTGCGTCTGGGTCACCGCGTTCGAGCGAGCTGAGCAAACCGGTCACGCCAGTGACCTGGACCTGCTCCAGCGGCCTGTTGACCACCGGGAGGCTGGCCGCAGTTCCTGGGTCAACTACTGGCAAGGCCGGGACGAGGGCCTGTGGGCCGCCGTTGGCGAGGACCGCCCCCGGCCGCTGCTGCGCCGCGAACTTCCGGTAGTCCCGCTATGACAGGGCCGTCTGGCGCGCCGGGCCGCCTGCGGACAGCGCTCGCGGCTGGCCGGTTCGTGGTCACCGCCGAGATCGGCCCGCCGCGGGACGCCGACCCAGACGTGATCACGCGCACCGCAGCACTGCTGCTGGGCTGGGTGGACGCCGCGAACATAACCGACAACCAGGGTGCGAACGTGCGGCTGTCGAGCCTCGCCGGGAGCATTCTCGTGCAGGGTGCAGGCGTAGAGCCGGTGATGCAACTGACCTGCCGTGACCGCAACCGGCTGGCGCTACAGTCCGACCTGCTCGCCGCCGGGGCGCTGGGCATCCCCAACGTGCTGCTGCTCACCGGGGACCATCCATGCTTCGGCGACCATCCCGACGCGAAACCGGTCTTCGACATCGATGGCGTCCAGCTGACCTGGGCTGCGCGGACCATGCGTGACGACGGCGTGCTGATGTCCGGCCAGCCGGTCCGCGCCCCGCCTCGCTGGCTCATCGGCACGGTGGAGAACCCGTTCGCCCCGCCGACGGCGCTGCGGGCCCGGCGGCTGGCCAAGAAGGTAGCGGCCGGCGCGGAGTTCGTGCAGACCCAGTACGTGTTCGACACCGGCCTGTTCACCCGCTGGATGGCCGAAGTCCGGGCGCTCGGGATCACCGGCCGTTGCAAGGTCATCGCGGGGGTTGGCCCGGTCCGCTCACTGCGCGCACTGGACTTCATGCGTAGCGGCATCCCGGGTATCCAGATCCCCGACCACGTGGTGCGCAGGCTTCGCGGAGTCCCCGGCGACCAGGTCGCCCGCGAAGGCATCGACCTCTGCGTGGAGACCATCCAGCAGGTCATGGAGATCCCCGGGGTGGCTGGCGTCCACCTGATGGCCATGGGATTCGAGCGCGGCGTCCCCGAAATCATCCAGCGGGCCGGCCTCAGCCCCCGGCACGCCGAGCCGGCCGGAGCCGCGCCGGCGGGCCGCCCTGCGGCGCTGACCGCGGCCAGCGCACGCCGACGGCAGCCGCCATGCTGATTGACTTCCGGCCGCATGCCAGGCTGCGCGGCAACAACCCGGTCGACTTCGAGGCGTCGGTCAGCCCGCTGATCAGCGCGCTGGCCCAGGACCAGGCCGACCTGAGCGGGGTGCGGGTCGTCTGCGACTGGGTGCAGTACAAGGAGAACTTCCGCGACATCGTCGAGGTGCGGCCGATCCTGTCCTGCCCGGCTCCGGCCGAAGGGCATGACGGGCGTCCCGTCCCGGCCGGCGCTCCGCCCTATCACATGGAGATCGCCGTGGACGTCCGGCGCAGCGGCGAGGTGGCGCTCAGGGACCTGACGGCCGCCCGGCTCAGCCAGCAGCCAGCCGGGCGGATCTACCTGGAGGACTGGGGCCCCGGCGGCGACAGCTGCATCTGGGACTTCAACGCGCTCTACTGGTCCGCGCTGGAGCTGTGGGAGAAAGCATCCGGCCGGAGCTATGAGCAGGCGCTGCCCGGCGGCGAGAGTGACGCCCGCAATCGCGGCGCGGCGCGGGAGCTGATCAGCGAGCTGTTCGCGCTGTGGGATCCGCTGGCCTCGTCGGGCGCGCTGCCGGAGGAGCTGTACGTGGCCGAACTCGGCGTCGGCAATGGCAGCCAGGCCAAGGTGTTCCTCGACGAGTTCCGCGAGCTCGACCGGGCCCACGGCAGCGGCTACTACCGGCGCTTGCACTACCTCATGTGCGATTACTCGCAGTACGTGCTCGACCTAGCCAGGGAGACAGTGGCTGCTCATGCCAGCCACGTGAGCTCGGTCTCGCTTGACGCGACCCGGCCGAGCACCTCACTCGGCTTTCTCCGGGGCAAGGCCTTCCTGCTCTACATCTCCAACGTCTACGACAACCTGCCCACCGATGAGGTCGCCCAACTCGGCGGGCAACCCTACTACGTGCACACGAGGGCCTACTTCCCGCCTGCCGCGGCAGCGGATCTAGCAGCATCGGTGTCGGCCGCTCCCGAGGAGCTGCCCGGCCTCACCCGCCGGCTGCTGCGACTCGGCCCGTCCGAGCTGGCTGACGCCGCGCCCGGGCAGGTCAGCGACGTCGACGCTGCGGTGAGGTTCTGGCAGCAGGCCTGGGCAGCGCTGCGGCTCGAGGAACGTTACGTCCCGCTGACCGGCTTGGACCTCTACCCGGTCGCCCCCTCGGTGAGCGGCGAGGTGCTGCGGCCGCTGCTGGAGTCCGGTGCGGATATCAGGATGCATGTCAGCAACGGCGCCGTGGCCAGCTTCGTCGACAGCCTCCCGCTCCTGCACCCGTTCGGGAAGCTCGTCTGCCACGACTTGTTCGTCACCGGGGTAGCGGGCTACCGGACCAGCTTCCGTGGCCCGGGCAAGTACGACGGATCGGTGGTGAACTGGGTGAACTGGCTGCTGCTCGCGCACGTCGGCCGCCGCCGGGGGTTCGAGGTGCAGTTTGCGCCGTTCCGCCACCGCGCTGGCAGGAACATCGTGACGATGACCGCACAGGCGCGGGACTGACATGGCCCGCGGATCCGTGCTGGCCCGCCTGCCAACGCTGCCCACCACCGTCGTCGGCTCCTACCCGGTGCCGGAATGGATGGAACGGCTCAAGACCGAGTACTTCCGCGGCCGGATGAGCTACCCGCAACTGCTCGACGTGCATGAGATGGCGATCAAGGCCGCCCTGCACGACCAGGAACTGGCCGGGATCGACATCGTGTCCGACGGGGAACTGCGCCGGGACAACGACATCGACTACTTCCTGGCCCGGATTCCCGGTATCGAGATCAGGAACGCAGCGAAGGATTTCTACTTCGACTACTACGAGGCGATACTGAGCGAGCCGCTCCCTGAGCCGGAGGGCACGCCGCTCCGGCTGGCGGAGGACTTCGCGTTCACCGCCGCTCACACATCCGCCCCGATCAAATTCTCCTTCACCGGGCCGTTCTCGCTGGCCCACCGGGTTGGCGGGAACGCCTACCCGGACCGGCGGGAACTCGCCCTGGCCGTGGCCTGGGTGCTCAACGCCGAGGCCCGGGCGCTGGCCGAACGCGGGGCGGAGCTGCTGCAGATCGACGAGCCGTTCCTAGCGGGCTACCCGGAAGCGGTGGAGGCGGCCATCGAGGCCATCAACGTCGTCACCGCTGGTGTGCCGGTGACCTGGGCGCTGCACGTCTGTTATGGCAACCGCTACGCCCGCCCGCTGTGGCAGGGGCACTACGACTTCCTGTTTCCCCCGGTACTCGGGGCCAAGGTCGACCAGCTGGTGCTGGAGTTCGCCCGGAAGGGCTATGCCGACCTTCCGGTGGTGCAGAAGTCCGGCTGGGACCGTGATATCGGCCTCGGCGTCATCGACGTCAAGAGCAGCGAGATCGAGACGCCGGGCCTCGTCGCGGACCGCATCCGCCATGCACTCGACCTGGTGCCGGCGAGCCGGCTGATCATCAACCCGGACTGCGGGCTGCGCAATCTGCCCGGCGCGGTGGCCAGGGCCAAGCTCGCGGCCATGGCCGAAGGCGCCGCCACCGTCCGCCAGGAACTACCCAGGGAGCCTGACCCATGAGCCAGTCTGATGCGCTAGCTCGGTCAGGGGATCAGGACGGCCCGCCGGTGCGGGGGCTGCCCGCACCGGGACCATCCTTCGGCGGCCCGGGCCAGCGGCAAGGCTTCCCGGTCCGTGGTGAGCCGCCCGGCCGCAGCGTGGGCAAGGATCGCGCGCAGCGCGGTGGCCTGCTGGCTGTGACTAAGAGCGTTGTTGGTGTAACCAAGGACGGACAAGGGCCCGCTGCGCAGCACGGCCGACCCCAGGCAGGCCCGCGGGCCGGCTGAGGAGCCGAGGTTGACCAGGCGGCCCTGTGGCGACAGGACCTGTGTGGCAGCCTCGGCTGGCCTGCCCCACAGCGGGTCCAGGATCAGGTCCACCCGTCCGGCGGTGGCTTCGGCCAGCCGGCCGGTGATCGTGTCCAGGTCGTCACCGCCGAGATCGGCGACGGCGTCCGCGCCGAGATCGGCTGCCCGGGCGCGGCCGTGGCTGTCCCGGCACGCCGCGATAACGCGGCCCGCGCCGAGCAGCCGAGCGGCCTGGATCGCGACCTGCCCGACCGTGCCGCTCGCGCCGAGAACAAGGACGTGCTCGCCTGGCTGTAGCCTGCCTCGCCAGGTCAGCGCCATCCAGGCGGCGATCGCGGACAGGCCGAGCGCGGCCGCGAGATCGTCGGCGATGCCGTCGGGCAGCGCCACGACCGCAGTCTCAGCGGCCAGGCACCATTGCGCCATGGCGCCGTCTCCGGGCGCCATCCCGGCGTCGCAGCTGAACCAGACCCGCGACCCGGCCGGAATCGTGTCACTGGCCTCGATGATCCCGGTGCCCTGGGCACCGGGAGCGTAGGGCAGGGCCGGCGGCCCGAAGTACGACGTGCCGGATGCGCAGAGCAGGTCGAGCGGGTTGACCGGTGCCGCCTGGACCCGGATCAGCGCCTGGCCGGGTGCCCGCCGCGGCACCGGGCGGTAGGCGTACCGCGGCGGCTCGCCGTGCCGGGAGATCACCGCAGCCCGCATCTCGCCCTGCCCGCCCGGCTGGTCAGGCTGGCTGGTCACCCTGGCCGCCGCCTTTCCACTGGGCGGAGCCCGCGTCCCACTCGGTGTAGGTATACGGATTGTCGAGCACATTCGTTTCCGGGATGTCCGGGTGCATCCCCTCGGCCCAGGCATCGGGCCCGAGCTGGCCCATCAGGTACTCGACCGTCTCCTCCACCACCTGCCGCGCCCGGCCCAGGTCCACGCCGACCAGCCGGTGGTCGTACTTCACCACCCGGCCGTTCACCACCACCGTATGAACGTCGCCGCGCTGTGCCTGGAACGCGACATGCCCGTACGGGTTGAGCACCGGGAACATCACCGGTGAGGCATCGTTCTTGATCAGCACCACGTCGGCCTTCTTACCCTGGTCCAGGCTGCCGGTGACCGAGTCCAGCCCCAGCGCCTTCGCGCCGCCGCGGGTGGCCCAGTCCACCACGTCTTCGGCGCGCAGGTGGCAGTGGGTGACGGTCTCCTGGTTGCCGTGCGCCTCCAGGTGCTCACGGGACCGGTCCGCGCCCAGCGTGGTCCGCATGGCGGAAAAGAGATCACCGCTCCACCACACGCTGGTGTCCATGGACAGCGAGACGGGAATGCCGTGCTCGCGCAGCCGCCAGGTGGGCGGGTAACCCTGGCCGGCGCTCTGCTCGCTTTCCGTGGACACCGACGCGGTGCCCCCGGTGGCGGCGATCCGGTGATAGGAGTCGCGGGTCAAGGTGGCCGCGTGCACGTAGATGGTGGCGGGAGTCATGAACCCGTTCTCGTGCATGAGCCGGATTCCGTCGTCGTTGGTCGCGCCCCAGACCCCGGCATGGGTGGTCACCGGCACCCCTAGCTCGCGGGCGACCTCGAAGGCGGCCTTCTCCGGGAACGCCGGGTCGCCGGTGACGTCGAAGGCCATCTGGAAGCCCAGCATGTCATTGCCGCTACCGAAGCGCCTGGTGACGAAGTCGCGGAACTCGGGGGCGGTGGACCACTCCCACGGACCCTGCTGGATGTTGCCGTAGGCCAGCACGAACCGGCCCGGGACCTCGGCCAGCGCATCCACCGCGGCGTCCGCGTGCGCCACCGTCTGCAGGCCGTGCGACCAGTCGACCGTGGTGGTCACGCCGGCGTCGACGGCCTCGATCGCGGACAGCAGGTTCCCCGCGAAGATGTCCTCCGGCCGGAAGACCTTGCCCCACTGCAGGTAGTACCAGACGAAGTACTGGGTGAGCGTCCAGTCTGCGCCATAACCGCGCATCGCCGTCTGCCACATGTGCCGGTGGGTGTCGATCATGCCCGGCATGACGATCCCGCCAGTCGCGTCGATCTCGGCAGTCCCGTCCGGCACGGCGAGCGCGGGGCCCACGCCCGCGATGTGCTCACCGATGATCAGGACATCGGCGCCGTGATGCACGTGATGGGCATCGTCCATGGTCAGCACGGTGGCATTGCGGAATACCAACGGCCGACCCGGCGTCAGATCAGGGCTAGCTGCGGATGTCATGACGGACCTCCACTCTGAGGCTGGCGAGGGCGTTCTTACGGACAGGTGTCCTTAGTCGGTCACCGGTAGCCTGACCGGAAGCGTGTCCGCATCGTCATGGCGCTGTCAAGCACTGACTACCTGGCCACCTGACCCCAGTTAAGCGACCCGAACAAGGAGCCGCCATGGCCACTGTTGCCGCGGTCATCGCATCTACCCACCACCCGTTCTACTACCGCGCGAGCAGGTCGGCCGGCCCGGATCGGCCGCCGTTCGCCGACGAGTGGGTGGCCAAGATCGAGACGTTCCGGCGTACCCTGACCCGGGCCAGGCCGGACGTGCTGGTCATGGTGGGCTCTGACCATTTCCATCAGCTGTGGCTGGACAATATGCCGCAGTTCCTCATCGGCAAGGCGCCATACTACGACGCGAACTTCTACAACGAGGAACGCGAATTCGGGCTGCCCCGGATGTTCCTGAAGGGGCACGAGGAGCTGTCGGCGTATCTCCTCCGGGAAGGCATCGATGCCGGATTCGACCTGGCGTTCAGCAACGAGCTGCGGATCGACCACAGCATCACCTGCCCGCTGATCACCCTGCGGCCGGAGGCGGACCTGCCCATCGTGCCCATCTACACGAACATCTTCGCCCCGCCGATGCCACCGCCCCGGCGCTTCGTGGAGCTGGGCCGGACCATCCGCCAGCTGGTCGAAGCCTGGCCGGGTGAGCAGCGGGTGGCGATCATCGGCACCGGCCACCTGTCCCTGGAACTCGGCGGCCCGCGGCAGTTCGGCCCGCACGGCCCGGACCCGGAATTCGACCGGAAGGCGATCGGCTGGATCGCATCCGGAGACCTGGGCTCCGCGCTGGCCGAGGTCAGCCTGGACAGCCTCTGGGAACCCGGCAACGCCACCCACGGGTTCATGGATTTCATGCTGATGATGGGGGCAGCCGGAGCGAACGTGCAGGCGGACTACACCGACTCACTCGACCTGTTCCACACAATGGAGGCCTACTTCACCTGGTACCCGGACGGGACGGGCGCGCCGTGAGCAAGTACCTGCTGAACAAGTTCCTGTACACCATCGACCGCGATCCGGAACTGGTCGAGCGGTACCGGGCGGACCCGCGTGGCACAGTCGCCTGGTGGGAAGCCGATCGGGCCAATGTGATCCTCAACTGCCCGGGCGGGGAGCGCAGCACCTGGCTCGAATTCACCCAAGCCGAACGAGAGGCTCTCGCGACTCACGACTACGTCCGGCTGTTCGAGCTGGGGGCGCATAATTTCCTGACGCTGACCCTGTTCATCGCCCTGTTCGAGCGTGACTATGCGGAGCCGCTGGGCTTCCAGCGGGAGTACGCATCGCGCCTGCGCCACTGGACCGTGCCTTACCCGGACATCGCCACCTGACCGCCGGGGCTCACGGCTTCACCCAGGCTCATGCCGTGCTGCCCGGGTCGCGGACCGCGCCGCGAGCAGGCGGGGTGAAGATGCTGTCGGCCTGTTCCGCCAGCATTGTCATCTCGTACGCGACCAGGTCGAGGTCGGCTGCGGCGGTGGCGACCGCGGCGAGGCTCGATCCGTCATCGATCGCCATGATCACGATGGTGCCCCGTTCCATGGCGACTAGGGCCTGGGTGACGGCACCGCCGTCGAATATCCGGGCTGCGCCATCGGCCAAGCTGATCAAGCCGGAGGTGATCGCGCACAGCTTCTCCAGATGGCCGGGCTGTATCCGGTCGGACGCTGCCACCGGGACGCCGTCCGAGGACACCACGAGGGCGTGCAGTACCTCGGGAACACGCTCGGTGAAATCGGTGATGAGCCGGTCGAGGTCCTGCGGATGGTGGGCCGGTTCCACGTGCTCCCCTCTCAGTCATCCTGGGCCGACTGCTTCGCGTCGCGGTCCATCCCGGTCACCGCCCTG
>Ga0137381_10001826_pt1 | contig 14571 bp, 14 predicted proteins | sample SagtaG_16_FD_104808 | JGI IMG/M metagenome (GOLD analysis project Ga0137381, IMG submission 104808) | Vadose zone soil microbial communities from Sagehorn Ranch, Mendocino, California, USA - Sage2_L_115_16 metaG | ecosystem: Environmental > Terrestrial > Soil > Vadose zone | place: USA... | reverse complement strand
TCCACCTAGCCCGCAGGGGAATCAACCAAGACTCCCCTCTATGTACTCAGAGGCCTCGAAAAAGGATAAAGGTGAAAAAAATTTTGGTACTAGTACATTTTTCCGGGCGAACCTGTTCAAGAAGGTGGCAAATCGCATGTTCCCGTTACCTTGGGCGGACGCGCAGGAGGCAAGACTCGAGCCCTTCACACTTAGGGTGAAAGGCGCCGGTCCTGCCTTCATGCTGGCTGGCGAAATAGAGCTGATCGTGGGCAATGGCGGAGGTGGGGGTGGTGCGGCACCCCTACACGAACCCCGCTTAGGTCAGAACCGAACTTTCAGCCCGAACTGGACGAAACGCCTGAACCCTGCGTTTCCTCCCGTCACGATGCCGCTAAACGGACTATTGGAACCTCCATTGGTGAGGACGTTCTGCGGCCGCAGGAAGTTCGGGTTGTCGCCGACGAACACAAGGTCCGTTCCATTGATGGCGTTGGTGTTAAACCCGCTGATGTTGCCAGAGCCGAGTATCGCTTGGCCGTGGTTGAACGCATTTTGCAGGTCGGCACGGAATTCGACCATGTAGCGTTCCGTCATTCTGGTTTTCTTGAAGAACGACATATTCCAATTGTTAAGGCCGGGAGAATCCAGGGTGTTGCGGCCAACGTTGGTCCTGGTGCCGGGGCGCGTGCGTACAAACTGCGCTGCTGGGTTGACCGCAACATAGCCGACTGTATTCGCCGCGCCGCAGACGCCGGGCGCCACGATAGAAGTCACACCGGTCCCGGCATTACGGCAAACAGCGTTCACGTCGGTGGCCGTATTTTGCGCCGTGAATCCTGGATTGAAGATGGCGCGGTCGCCGGCAGCATCCCCGTTGCCGTTCGCGTCGATGAAGCTAAGCGCAGTGACCGGTTGGCCCGACTCTGCGATGTAAGAAGCGCTGACCTGCCATTGATTCAGCACTGTGCCAAGCCACGCACTGGCGCCAGTATATTTCGGCAACTCGTAAATGGCCGCAATCGTGAACTTATGAGGGTGATCAATGGTGGAACGCCCGCGTTCCCCCTGCAAGTCGAGAAAGTTCTCCGGGCGTCGCGGGTTGACTTGGCTGGTAAACAATTCGTTCGTGGCGTTATCAATGGCCTTGGAGAATGTATATCCCGTCCTGAGAAACACGCCGTTCCCCCACCCGCCAAGAGAACTGAACCGACGAGTGAACTCGACCGACCCGCCGTGGTAAGTGGAAGAAGCAGCGGGATCGAAGGCCGTGATGTTCGAAACGAACCCATCCGCTGCATAGGGCCGCACTGCGGCATTTTGGAAATCGGCCAAGCTGGGGGCTGTCGACGACACGTTTGTCGGCACATCGGACGTGTTAAAGAAGGTGGGAAGGAAGAGATTATCCGATGGTACCTGTGACGCGTTGCGGCGGATCTGGGCAGGGAGGCTGATGCCGCGAGTTCCTACGTAGCGCAATTCCAGACCATAGTTGGTGCCCAACTCACGCTGTACGCTCAGCGACCACGCCTCCGTCTTCGGTGCCACGGTATCCACGATCAGTCCCTGCGTGCCAGCGCGTGCGTCGGCGGGCGAGAGAGTCTGCGGGAAGAAAGTGCCCGGCAAACCGGCGTTGGCCAGAAAGTTTCTGCCATTAGCAATAATGAATTCTTCGTTGTACGGCACTGTTGGATTCGGGCTGGGTGCAGGGCACCAGGGGGGCTTGGGGGTGAGCGAAACGCAGGCCTGCTCTACCCCCAACTCTTGCTGGAGTTGAGGAGGCAGTTGCAGTAACGGAAGATTCTGGAAGACTACATCGTAGGCGATTGCGAAGCCGCCGCGCATCGCTGTCTTGTGGTCGCCGAACATATCCCAGGCGAATCCGATCCGCGGACCAAAGTTATTGATGTCCTGCCTGGGCGCGCGGAAGAGGAGTGGTGGCAGGCTAGTGTTCGTTGGGTTTTGCAGATCAGCCGCGGAGTTGATGGCCTGTTTTGCGTCGTCGCGGGGATTGGTGACGAATTCGTATCGCAAACCAACGTTCAAAGTCAGCCGCGGGTGAAGCTTCCAATCGTCCTGAACGAACCAGAAAACACCTTTTTGATTGCCGGCAAAGGAGCCATCACCTACTCCTCGAAGAGCGAGGTTATCGGGCACGGCATCCTTCACGAGCCTATCTAGACTGCTATAGCGAAATTCCGCCCGCTCACGCGGCAAGAAGACGCCAGGTGCGATCCACAGCCGGGCGTCCACGCCGAGCTTGAAATTGTGCACACCTTTCAAGATACTGAGGTTGTCCACCCACTGGTATTGGTTGAGAACGTTGCTCTGGGGCGAATTTCCGTCAGGACCGAGTTCCAATCCGCCGAGTTGCTCAATGATCAGGTTTGGGTACACGTCGAGGCTCCCGGGTGGCGAAATATTCGGCACTCCCGTGTCAAGTTGACTTCGGCGGTAACCAGCGCGGAATTCGTTAATGATGTTTGGACGGATCGAGTACACATCCGATACCATGGCCGACTTCGCGTCAAATTGCTGCGCGCCAGTAAAAACGGGAAGAGGAAAAGCTGAAACGAGCGGTGCACGGAAGCGGTCGTAGGCGAAGCGAAGACTCATGCGATGGTCTCCCAGGTTGATGTCGCCATTGGTCTGGAAATCGTGCTGGGTGAAAAAATTCGGGGCCGTAGGGGTAAGTGCACCGACTTCAATGGGCACCGAAGCCCCCGTGGCGTTATTGGTGACAGTCACGCCCTGGCTGGAATCAGCAACAGGGGCCGCTGGCAGCACATTCGTCAGCGCGTTGACAGCGATTTGGCTTACGCCGGACCCTGGAGTAGTCGCCAAGGAATTCAGGGTAGCAAAGCCGTTTGCAGTGGGCACGAAGCTCACGTTGCCTGGCGTCGAGGCCTGCCCCAAGGTCGCATACTGGTAGGCCCCGAAGAAGAAGAACTTGTCCCTGATCGCCGGGCCACCTATTGCTCCCCCAGTACGTAGCCAGTCAAACCGAGGCGCCTCTGCAAGGTCGCCCCGCGCGATGGCGGCGTTGGTCAGGTTGTCTAAGGAGTTGAAGTTGCGGTTGTTCACGAATCCGAATGCCTCTCCATGATAGTCGTTGGTTCCAGATTTCGTGTTTGCGATGAACTGACCGGCGGTAGAGTGTCCGTATTCCGCGTTGAACTGGTTGGTGAGAAGCGTAAAGTCTCCAACCGCTTCGGGGATTACGTATTGGATCGGCCCCGTAACAGAGACGTCGTTGTTATCCACCCCGTCGACAACAAAGCTGTTGTTGCGAGGGCGATTACCGCCGATGGCTCCCCCCACGCCTGCAACACCGCCGGACTGGCTCGTCGTGCCAACCTGTAGCATAGACAGGTTCAACGCATTACCCGAAAGAACCGGAAGCGGCACCTCTGAGGCCTCGCGAGCGTTCCAACTGGTTCCCAACTGTGACGAAGTAGTTTGCACAAGCTCAGCGCCCGCCGTGACTTCGACCGTTTGGCTCAATAAACCCAGCTCCAACTGTGCAGCGACCTCCGTGACCTGATTTGCCTTGACCTCAACTCCTTTGAGTACATACTTCTTGAAGCCTTCGTGTTCAACGATAATTGTGTACGTACCAAGGAGAAGGTTTGGGAAATTGAACCCCCCCGAAGTGGTTTCCTGTGTCCGGTTCAAGTCCGTTTGCTCGCTCGTAACCGTCACCTTGGCACCGACAACTACGGCACCACCTTGGTCTTTGACTTCTCCTCTGACGGTACCGTCAAGACCCTGCGCCTGCGCCAAGGGCCCGGGATACTCCAACAGCAGAACAACACCGAAGAAAAGTGCAAGTTGTTTTTTCATGGTTGCTTAATCCCCTTGAGCTTTCGTTGAGAAATAAATTGTCTATTCCTCGACTTTTCAAATTCGTGTGAAGCCGGCGTCTAGACAACGCCTCTCCGCCACCCACTCCGTAACCTAGTACCACCTCTCGAGTCACGAAGTGATTGCAAACGCGACGCAGGTGGGCTCCGGATTTTCACCGAGCGTAGGCGGGGACGTGAGAGAGGTACATCCCCTATGGCCCGTACTTCGAGAGTAAAAATCGTGGTAGAGAAAGCGCAAGGAAGGATGCCCGTCCGTTTGTCAAGACTCAGAGTAAGGAGTAGGCCACGGCAGGAAGATCCTTTCCGGGATCTTGACGGACTGATTTGGGGGCACGATGCTTTTCTGGCTCCAATAAATTGCACAAGCACTGGGGACAGGCATGTGATAAGGCAAAGAGAGTGTAAGTACAGCGAAGAACATTCTTTACGATTTTAATGCGCTTTCCTCCCGAGCCCTGTACGGTAACGTCTTTCTGAGCATGTCCCTGAATTCTTCCGGCCGTAGCGCGTGTGCCCCGACCCACTCCCTGCCCCGTACGAGCATCGGCAACCACAAGCAGCCATTCTCTATGGTCTTTGAAAAAAACAACGTGGCAGTCGATCCCCTAAGCCAGTCCAGCAGCGGGTAAGCAGTTCGGTCCGGTAACTCAAGCTGACTGATGACTAGGTCGAATGCCGTCTGCGAAATCAAAGTGCAAGCATCTCTGTAAGTGCTCGCGAAGCGACACTGACATCCTATGTTGTCCAACAATTGCAGCAGTTGAAAGCAGCTCCTCGCGTTCTGGCCGACCAGAAGAACTTTCATTCCTCCGGAGTCCATGGCATTCCTCCGATTCTGTTTGATGGTTGGCGAACTTCACCAGATTTCAGTTGGTTCTGCCGCGCCCGCTCACTAAGCGCATTTTTTATCGCCCACTCGATCTCGCCGCGGCGAGAAGGAAAACCCATGTAATCGAATACTCCCACGCGGATCGCATCCAGATACTTATCCCACTCGCCCAGCCGAGAAATTACGATGACCGGCGCATCTGCAGCACTCTGCTCTACCGCTTCGACGATGTCACGATAGTTGCCGTCAGCTAGCTGGTCCTCACAGACCACAACGCAGATCGGATACCGGCCGAGAACAGCTCGAGTATCGGCCACAGTGACACAAAGAACCGGCTCCAACCCGCACAGACCGACTATTCCCGCCAGATTTCGACGAACTTCGTCATCTGTGCTGACTACCAATATCTCTCGTAAATTCGGCATTTATTCCTTCCGTGAGCGCATCGACCTGTGCGCATTTCCAGAACCGGTCACCGCGAAGACAAAAACCAATGAGGCGAAAGTTATGTGGCTATGGCCGCTTCGCGCTAAGTGTTCGTCCGTCTCCATGCTCCACGCGGACAGATACTAAAGGTTCATGCGGCGGCTCTAAGTACGGAGGTGAGGCTAATCGGGATGGACAAGGATTCCTATCCCTTGGTGTGGGTAAATTGGGCTCGACTCCGTAGTAGGCGCGGTACGAAAACGATGAGCGTTTCCTTCGATGCGCCACCCTCAACTCGCTTCCTTGTGAAACAACGCTCACTTTTCTAAGAAATTATTCCCTTCCGGACAGCGTAAAGAACCAATTCTGCCGAACTGTGCAGGTTCAGTTTCTGAAGGATATTGCCGCGGTGTGTTTCGGCAGTATAGACGCTGATGTTCAATGAGGTAGCCACTTCCTTGTTGGTCTTTCCTTCAGCCAGCAGTTGGAGAATCTCGCGCTCACGAGATGTCAGCAATTCATAGCTGTCCGCAACGCCCTTCTGTTTGAGAGCGTGGACGTACTCTTCAGCTAGGATCCGGCTAATCCTTGGACTGAAGAAGGACTTACCTTGCGAGACCGCCTCAATTGCACGGATTAAATCAGTAACGGCGGAATCTTTTAGCAGGTAGGCGCGGGCACCGGCTTCCAAGGCGCGCATGACATAACTTTCATCGGAATACATGCTGAGAATGACAACGGAGATGGTGGGCTGTTTGCTGACCATGCGGCGTGTCGCCTCGACGCCGTTGAGATTTGGCATGGCGATATCCATCACCACGACATCTGGAACGTGCGAGGAGGCAAGCTCCACAGTCTGGCGTCCATTCTCGGCCTCGCCCACCACCTCGAGGTTAGGTTGGCGTTCGAGCAAGGCGCGCAATCCTGCCCTCATGACCGTGTGATCGTCTGCCAATAAAATGCGAACTTTTTTCATGAAGCCGTTTGATCCGCCTGGATGTGTCCACTAACGAGCGGCAACTCGATTCGCAAGAGGGTGCCGCGGCCTTCCTCCGATTCGACTTCGAACGTGCCACTCAAGTGAGTCACCCGCTCGGACATACCAATTAACCCGAGGCCTCGCACGCGATGCACGTCGAAACCCCTCCCGTCATCCTCGATTGTCAGCAGGAGTCGTTCCAACTCTTGGCGTACAATGATGCGAACTCTCTTCGCGCGGGCATGCTTCGAACAGTTGCTGAGTGCTTCTTGAACGACTCGGTATACGCAGGTCCTGTATTTCTCTGGCAAAGTATCGGAGACGTTTTTCTCGACGATGTCCACTGTCAAACTACTGCGCTTGGCAACCTCGCGTGCCTGCCATTGCAGTGCCGCCACTAGCCCCAAGTCGTCCAGCATTGAAGGGCGTAGCAGCAGGGATATATTACGAACCACGTTAACGCAGTTTTCCACAAGGGGCTTCATCCTATCCAGGCGCTCGCGAAAAACGCCGTCTGCGCCCAGTGTTGTCAACAGGTTGTCAACGTCCATCAGCAGTGCACCGAGAGACTGACCAACCTCGTCGTGAAGCTCTCTTGATATCGCGCGCCGTTCCCCCTCCTGCGCACTGACCAGCCGCGCGGAGAGATCCTTTAGTTCGTTCTGGATACGCAAACTTTCGTGGTACCGCTCGTCAGCCATCTTCTCGAGACGCAAGGTATACGTCACGGTCAGAGCTGCCAACACCAAGCCGAGCCCCAAACCTAACGCTGTGATGATCTGCAGACGCCCCTCGAACTGCGCAAATAAATCAGCGACCCGTCTTTCGTCCTCCTGAAGCGCCTGCTCGTTCACTTCACTAACTTCGCGGGCGATCGCCAGCACCGTGGTTCGCCGCGGGAGCACTTCATGGCGAAGAAACCAATCGCCTCGGTTCCTCCTTGCCTCTGCGTTCCAGTCGAAGATGGGCTCCAGAGTCGACCAGTAGGTTCCCACTTCAGTGGCGAGTTGTTGAAATGGCCTTTTCTCCTCGGGACGCAACGAATGGGAATAGACTTTTAGCGCCGTCTCCATGTCGTAATGGATCGTCATGAGTTCGGTGCGAAGCGTTTCAGCCTTATTTTCGCTGGGCTCCACTAGGACGTAGTCTCGGACAACGTTCCCTGACTCATAGAGAGCTGAGCGAATCTGCTCGAGCGTGCGATCGCGAGAGAGAAAATCACGCCGCATTTCCGTATTACTCGCCTGGATCTGCCGCGCAATTTTCAGAGAATAGAAGCCCTCCGCGGCTAATATTGCAAGCAAGCCCCCGAAACCGGCTATGCGCGCTATTCGGGCTCCCCACCGGCTCGGCCTATGGGCATGAATAAGCGTTGAGGAAACTTCGTGCAGATCCACGATGGCCTAACTCCTTCCCTCTCAGCTCGCTAAACAAAGATCAGCCGTCGACGCTGCATGCCTAAACTCAACTCCCCCCAATCTGAAAGAAACTTCTCAATTCCGAAAACTACTGATCCCTTCGCAAGAGGTCTAACAGCCGGAAGCGGAATACACTTCGTGCCTAGTTCGCGCATCCGGCATTGATCGGCACTGCCTCATTCTTGGGAGGTCTCCTTCTCGGTGGCGTGGGGCGTTTCCTTGCGCCCTAGCGCGAATCTGAAGACTCATTCGGACCAGTTCCTCCCAAAACAGACCTCCCGAGCTTGATTGCCTGCTCCCTAAGCCGGTTCAGCAGGCGCCGTGCCCAAATAAACTCGGTTGCCAAAACCACGAGGCCGAGGCCGATAGTCAGCCAGCCAGGGCCAGGAAGGACAAGCATTGGTGCCCCTATCGCAAGAAGGGTGAAACCGAAGACGATCTTGAAAAGACGCTTAGTTCTCTGTATCGCCTTCGGCAAAGGCCGATGTTGCCCACCGAGACGGGAGTCGTCTTGCATTACCGATCCACTCCTTTTCCCGCCGAACAGTCGTATTGGTAGACGCTTAGAGAATCGAGCCGTCCCGCTGGTGCTGGTCTAGAGCCCACAGGCTGCAAGTACGCAAGAACGCGCTCAATCCTGCTCACAGGCGGTCGGTAAATAGGGGTAGTAAGCGGGCTATTTCTTTTGAAGCGTGAGTAGGTTCAGGAGGTCCCGTCCGGCTTTGACAGGAGCCATGAGGAGAGTCAATGGGGAGAGACTTGGGGCGGCAAGACTGAACAATCTGCTGTTTGAGGATTCAGGCGGTTCTTTGGTGCAAGGAGCTACGATGCCAATACAAAGCACTGCCTGGTCATTGTCGGCAAGCCCATCATCGAAGGTTTCGATTTCCTGCACTGCGAACAGTGTGAATCCGAGGACCAGAGCAAACGCCACAAAGTGGAATTTTCGGTTCAAAATTGCTCCAAGCCAACCCGAAAAAACGCTACCCCATTCTACTTCAACTCTGATACGAACTAGGCGACGAAAAGGTTCCGACGTAACGCTCGGATTGTTCCAAGCGGGTCCGGTGTCTCACTAGCCCCCCAGAAAGAAAGCCTGCGACGTCGTAGGCGGCTTGACTAGGTCGCAGCGGAACGAGAGATCAGTGAGCGGCACCAGCGCGCGAAAACGGCACCGTTTCGAAGGGCTGACGTCGACACACCCTTGCGTAACGGCTCGAACGCCCTATGCGGAGAATTGAGAGTATGTTGCCGCAACTGAGAATCGGCTAACACGAACAAAATACGTGAAAATCGGTGGATACGAACAGGGGCAGGTAAAATTAGCAAACCGCCGCCTTCAGGCTCTCGGCCACCTCTCCCCGTTTGCTTTCAACGTCTTGCCACATGCCCTGATTTACATGGCGCACTCTTGGTGCACACTCGTTCATGGCATCCAAAGTCGCTTCTAATTTCTCCATCGCGGCGAGTACTGCTGGATCGAGCACTCTGCACGACGGCTGTACGTCTAAGCGCTATACTAAGTTTCCGTCGGCAGTAACCGAAGGTATCCAATCAACTTCTGGCACTATGCGCCGAAGCCAGTCCCGAAAGGGATCGAGACCAAGTTCGCAAAATCACGTAGCGCCCAGCTAAACCTCTCATCACCATACACTTGACTGCCGAAAGCAAATCTTGCGTGCTATATCTGAACCGCTCTCAAAATCGGGGAAAATTAGTACCTCGCAATTGGCGAGGCGTGCGCCGCCGCTGCTACCGAGGGGGTGTGCGTCGGAGCAAAAAACCGCGCATCTTGTTCTGCGCGTAGCACGTCACAGAGACGATCTCGACGGGGAGCCGAAACATCCATATAGGTGATTGGCTGGTCTTTGCGGACGTCGCGACTTAGGCGGTGGCCTTCGGCAAGACCTACTGGCAGAAGCCGCTCTTGCTGCACGGTGTTCGCGGAATCCAAAACACCGTAATAATCGAAACCTCCAACCGGACCGAGTATTTCCCCAGACTTCAAGTCGCGTTTCGCCACCGTGAGTACATCGCAAACCGGTTGGTCCAACGGAGCCACCGTAGCGTCGTGAAACAGAGCCGCTCGCGCAATAGTGTTCAACACCTGAAGGTGGGGCAAGTGGAACGGAGTATGAAAAACGTAGAAGGGCCCTTCGCCCATCTTGAAGTACTGCATATACTCCCGGTTAACCGGAACTTCGTTGTACCCAATAACCCAAGCCCCGGTACCGGGCTCGGCTCCCAGCACGAAATCCACAAGGCCGCCGTTCAATAGCTGTTCCTTAGGAAAGAGAGCTGCTGCATCGCGAATATGGGCGCACCGGGGACCGTACATGCCACGCTTTCCGGTCTTAAAGCCGGTGGCGTTGGCAAGAATCGCGCACTCGATAGCAAGTTTCGTTCCGTCTGCGAAGGAGGTGATCATTTCCGCTGATTGATTCACCCTTTGCGCAAATGCTTTCTGCGTTTCAGGAGTGCGGTGGGGATCCAGCAGACCCTTAAGGTTGCCAGCGGCCACTGGTTCGTAACCGATGCTTTTTACGAATCGGACGAGGTTGGCGGCTACACCTGGCTCGTCGCCGTCTGTGTATGTTAGGACCACACCGTAACGATCCGCGTAGGTTTTGAGCAGTGGTCCTACCGTAGCGTCCAAAATCGCATTGAGAACAATGTGTTTGCCGTGTTTTATGGCGCGCATGGCGACCTGCGCCCCAAACTCGATATCGCTTGTCGCGTCAACAATGGCATCGATATTTTCCGCATCGCACAAGAGCGTTGGGTTATCCGTGACAGCGTATTCTCTCCGGGCGACCGCGTGCTCCACTTGCGCTGAAGAACCCGCACGAAGAAAATGGCCGATGCCAGCATTCAGCAGGATGCGTTCAACTTTTTCGACCGTGCGATTGGAAATCGCTGCCAGGCGCATGCCGACAGGCGGCCGAAGAAGCTGCGTGACGATGCCGCGGCCCATATAACCCGCGCCGACAACACCCACTCTAATAGGCGCACCAGATTGTTCTCGCTTTTGGAGTTCTCGGTCGACAATTACCATAATTGTGCCCTCGCGACGCAGACGATATCTGTCGCAAAACGTGCTGCTCACTTCCTAGTGCAGCCGAAACCAACCACACTTAAATGGAAGGTAGACTTTCATACAAAGCCTTCCAACTTTCGCGTGAACCAGAGCTGGCAACTACTCGGAGGTCAATACGACGGAAAATAACAAATTCGTCTGAAGATTTCGCAGACAACTGCCGTAATCGAGCCTTGGCAGTCTCAATGTCGTTCACTTCCTCTACCCATAGGAATGTTCCGTTGCGGTCTTTTTTCAAGATATCAAAGAGGGTCCGCATGTTTACCAACCCTGCCGGCGGCACTTCACACGATGCCGAGAATCGGCCCCGGAAACGCCCTCAAGTCAGCCAGGACGCTTAGTGAAAAGTGGCAGCCAGTCTTGCGTCAGTTTGCTTGAGGCAGAATCTCGGTTATCGAAAAGCAAAACAATACCCTAGACACGGTATTCGCTTGACCATGCCTCGCAGAAGGTGTGGGCAGACGAAACTTACGGCGTCGTGTTCGTAACATCTAACCAACGAAAAATACCGAAGGGCAGAAATCAATTACGTGGCCGACATGCTAAACAATTGAGTTCCTGACCGATGTGTTCAAGCCGGGCTTGTGGCTTTGTTACCCAATGGCGTTGGGTCTAGAGTGAGTTCTAGCGATTTCTTACAACCGCTCCGAATCCCAGTATCGCTTCAGTGGCGTGGCTCCCGGCTTAGAAAAGTAGATGCGCCAGAAATCGGAACCGTGAGATATGAACTCAACTCCGACGTATTGCTTTCCGTCTCAATGACGCCGGGTCGACACAACGCTGCAATGGGCGGATTGTCCAGGCCGCTGCGGAGCCAGGGACACCTACGGTGCTGTGCCCTGGTGAGAAGATTTACCGGCTGGTTCTCCGACGGTTGGAGTGCTCTCATTTAGCGGCGCGCGTCAGAATGGGACCGAGCACCGCCAGAAAGAGAACATAGGCGGCCGAGAGCGGTCCAAGTCGTGGCTCTAGACCAGCACCCAGGCCCGCGATCACGATGGAGAACTCGCCACGCGCCACCAAGGCCATCCCTGCCCGCAGGCGACCTTGCCGGTCCGCTCCAACTCGCCGAGTTGCCCAGTAACCTGTCAGCGCTTTCGTCAATGTGGTGACGCCGGCCAGCAAGACTGCGGACAAGAGGGCCGGCTTCAGCGTTACTGGGTCGATCTGCAGCCCAAAGAAGAAAAAAAATGTTGCGGCGAAAAGGTCGCGAAGTGGGGCCAGCAGCCGGTGGGTTTGCTCAGCCATTTGGCCGGACACCGCGATGCCAACGAGAAACGCCCCGATGGCAGCCGATACTTGGAATCTCTGTGAAATCCCGGCCACCAGAAGGACCGTCCCGAACGTGGTTAGTAGGATGATCTCATCCGACTCGTGGGCTAAGAAGCCGCTCAGTCGCTTCCCAAACCGGACTGCAATTAGCAGCACCAGAAAAACCGTGATCACCGCCACCGAAACCGACACAGCCATTCTTCCAGCACCTCCTCCCGTTAAGAGCACCGCGACAAGTGGGAGGTAGACAGCCATCGCTAGATCCTCAAGCACCAAAATAGAAAGCACGACCGGGGTCTCAGGGCATTGCAGCCGCCGAAGTTCGGCCAGCACCTTGGCAATCACACCAGAGGAAGAGATGTACGTGACTCCGCCCAACAAGACTGCGGCCAAAGGCTTCCAGCCGAGGAGCAGCCCCGTGACAAGGCCGGGTGGAAAATTCAGCGCCAGATCGGTGACGCCTGCCGGAAACCCACTCCGCAGGTTTTCTTTCAGTTCTTCGCCCGTGTACTCCAGCCCCAACATAAACAGGAGCAGGAGCACTCCGATTTCGGCGCCGATGTGGATAAACCCTGCGCTGACGTTCAGTGGCGCCAGTCCCCCCTTGCCGAATGCGAGACCAGCAAGCAGATAGAAAGGGATGGAAGAGATGCTCCATCGGCTCGCGATCCGCGCCAGCACAGCAAGGCCGACGACGACAAGACCCAGCTCGATTAACAGTCGGGATGCGTCGTAAGTCATGGAGTCCATGCGCTACGATACCCCATTCGGGCTGAAGCCACGCTAAAGTAAGACGTTCGGGCGATCGCAACTAGCTCCTTCGACTGATCGGATGATCCCGCAAAGTCGCGTAGTGTAAGAGCTATCCAAGTTGTTGAGCTCAGTTGGGTGGATCGAGAGGGTCAAAAACGCGTCGTGGTCCTGAGTAGCCGGCCCGTCGACTTGTGTGTGGCGCGCGGAGGCATTGTGGAGCAGATGACCGGACCTCCGGCTGAGATCGTTTCAAAACTCGCTCTTAGTAGTGCCCACCACCTCTACGTCGACGGAGGGATCACGATTCGACGGTTCCTGCGCGCAGGCCTCATTCAACGCATCATTATCATTCGAGTGCCTGTGGTCATTGGAGACGGAATTCCTCTCTTCGGCACGCTACCGCGTGATATCCGGCTCCGTTCCGTAGCAACTCAGCACTACCCAAGCGGTTTGGTTAAGACTGAGTACCACGTTTTCGCCTAATACGGTAGGCATGACGCCGGGTAATTGTCGTCATTAGGGATTATTCCTGAGTGACGCTAGCTAGTCTTATCAGAGAGAGTCAGCGAGTGCAGTTCGGCGCGGAGTTCTTCAACTTGTTCAATCATGCGAACTTCGAGTTGCCTGAAAACCGCCTCGACCAGAGCGGGGTAGGCAAGATCGGCGATACATTCGACCCTCGCCTGATTCAGTTCAGCTTGCGCTTGCAGTGGTAAGCCGAGGATGGATGGTTGTAGTCGGGCCCACAAAATATCCGGTCATAGCCGGGAGGAAACTCCGCCGCGTGGGAATTCGCGCGGACGACCGGCCTCAGAACTGCCATCTCCTGCGTGACAAATAGTTCTTCAATCCGATAAGTGTGTCAGTTCAAGCCTTGGATTCTTGTTCTAAACTTTCCAATCTTCAGGTGTGGGTCTAATGGGCGCCTTGTTCCGTTTGTACGGGTTGGCAGGAGCGTGGGGGTGCAACGCCTTGAGAGCACAAGCCTTAGCATTTTAGTTTGTCCTTTCGACTCCCACACGCTTCCGCCAAAGTCCCTTTGATTCCGTTGGTCTTCCTCCCCTGGACACTTCGATTTAGGCCTTTGAGGAGGTAGTTTTGCGCCCAAGTTGCGCCCAAGTTTCAGCCGCGTCTTGAACGGAGTGAATGATATGCCGTCAATGAGGACCCGATTGCGCGTGTTGCGAGCGGAGCAAGAATGGTCCCGGGCAAAGCTCGCTGCCCAAGTGGGTGTGACGCGCCAGACGATCAACTCGATTGAAAAGGGCAGGTATCACCCGAACCTCACCGTCGGAGAACGCAGTAAACGTCCTCCAACAGGCATTTACCAGCACTATTGCGCGTGGACTATCACTCGTCGCCATAGTCGTATCAGGACTGACTTTTGCCTTCGGTGAGGGCGGATCAAAGCGGGTGCTCGCAGGAGTCCTTTTCGGCGTAGGCATGGCGATAGCCGCCCTGAACTTTCTCGGGTGACTGTTTCCCTGATACGCAAGGCCCACGCTCTTCGAAGGAGCCATCCATGCCTGCGACGCTTGTAGGATGTTTCTCATCACTGCGGACCTAACCAAGAACGGCCTGGCGATTCCAGAGGTCGACGAACTGGCAAGCATCCCTCTCAGTCTCTGGGCGCTAGAAAACGGCTACGTAAATCTTGTGCCGAATTTGCTCGGAATGTGATTCGGACCAAACGGGATTGAAGCAGCAGGAAGAAGAAGGATGACTGCGCCGCTTCCAGGATCGTCTGGCCGGGGAAGAGCGCTTGCGAACCCGTGAATTTTCTATGTGACGGCGCCCACCGAGAACCCAGCGATGAACCGGTCGAGAAACAGGTTGTAGAGGAGCGCGATCGGCACGCTGGTGATCAGGCACGCGGCCATCAGCGAGCCCCAGAAGTAGACGTCACCCCGCACCAGAAAAATCGGGATTCCCACGCCGACCATCTGGTTTGA
>Ga0137381_10001820_pt1 | contig 14586 bp, 10 predicted proteins | sample SagtaG_16_FD_104808 | JGI IMG/M metagenome (GOLD analysis project Ga0137381, IMG submission 104808) | Vadose zone soil microbial communities from Sagehorn Ranch, Mendocino, California, USA - Sage2_L_115_16 metaG | ecosystem: Environmental > Terrestrial > Soil > Vadose zone | place: USA... | reverse complement strand
TCGAGCATCACCCTGGGGAGTTCCTCGCCAAGTCCGTACCGCTGGCCTTCTTCTGGCTTACGCACTTTTACTATTCGTCCCAAGTGACCCCCACTGGTCCATTTGGGGGGGGCCTAGTTGTGTTGCAGGGCGTGTTCTATGCCTTGTATGGCTGGAACAAGTACTTTCCGCTGTGTGCCGCCCTTTGGCTCGTGCTACTGTGTTGGCGACGGACAAGGGACCTGCGTGCTGTGCAGGCGATGGGGGCCGTCGTGCTGCTCTCTCTCTACGGGCTCATCCTCACCTCGCTGGGTGGCGATAATGATTTTCCGCGACATTACATCCCCTTCGCGCCTCTGCTACTGCTGGTAGTCTGGGGTACGCTCTTGGCTGGGGTACTGCTCTTCGCCCGACCGCTTTTGCGCTTGAGTCAGCGGCTCATGGATCACTACGTCGCTCGTGAGGACATCAACCCTGCCATCGTACAATTACTCGTGGCTCTGAGCAGCGTGCCGCTGTTCAAGTGGGCAGGCCGGGCAATAGCGGAGCCCAGCCATGCTGCGGCAGAGACAGCCTCACCCCCCGCACTATCCCAACAGCACCGCTCTGGCTTGCTCTCAGCCTCCCGGCTCCGTTCCCTGGCCCAAGCCACTGCTACCCGGCTCCGCTCCCTGGCTCAAGCCGTTGCTACCCGGCTGCGTCATCGGACTCGCTCGGTCGGCAAGGCATTGGTCAACGATTGGCGCACCCACAAGTATACGCTCTATGCCGTACTCTTGGTCTGCATAACGACAATGGTGGTCGTGGCCTACTATCTCAACCATCCTCAGCCTGAGCTGACCCCGGACACTCGCAGCTATCTCGATGTAGCGCAACGTATTCAGATGCGGGGACGCCTAGTTGATCCCTTTCGTCTGCCCGGCTATCCGCTCTTGATCGTGCTGGTCTACACGCTTGCAGGCCAGGGCAATCTGGCGGCGGTCAGTGTGGTGCAGGCGGTGCTCTTCGTGCTGGCCACGCTGGAACTCTACGTCCTGGCGGTGCTGGTGCTGCGACGGGGCTGGGTGGCGCTGCTCATCGGCCTGCTCGTCGGCACCAACCTGACCTTGCTGTCGTACGTCAAGCCGCTCATGTCCGAAGCCCTGGCCCTCTGGCTGCTTGTCTCGTTGGCCTTAGCGGTCGCCCTCTTCGTCTATACGCGGCGTGTGCGCTTCCTCTGGCTGATGACGGTGATCATCCTGGTGCTGTTTCTGACCCGCCCAGAGTGGATCTACCTGCCGCTGCCGCTGTTTGCCTATCTGTTGCTGGTAGCATGGAAGTATGGGGTCGTCCGTCGCGTGCTCCCCCATGCGCTCGCGTCTGTGATCCTGCTCTATGCAGTGCTGGGCAACTACATCTACATCAACGCGTTCACAAACGGTTTTGTCGGCGTGACGAGCGCACAGAACCTCCTCGCATTCGGCAAGGTGTTGCAGTACGACATGCAGGATGAAGCCCCACCTCAGTACGAGGCGACCAGGCAGCTTGTGGATTCCTATGTGGCGCGGGGCATCAAGGATCCTTACTATATTCTCGCTCACGAGTCAGCGCTCAGCCGCGACTATGATGCGCTTGCTGGTGCCTATGCACAGGCGATCATCGTGGGCCATCCTGGGGAGTTTCTCGTCAAGTCCGTACCGCTGGCCTTCTCCTCGCTCACAAATTTCTCCTATGGGTCGCGGGCAGCTCCTACAGGCCCGTTTAGCATGCCCTTGCTCTGGTTGCAGAGCGTATTCCGCTCCCTGTATGACTGGAACAGGTACTTTCCCCTGTGTGCCGTCCTCTGGCTCCTCCTGCTATGCTGGAGACGAACGAGGCAACTGCGTGCGGTGCAACTGATGGGGGCAGTCGTACTCTTGGCGCTCTACGGGCTTGTTCTCTCCACCCTGGGTGGCTTCGATGGTTATGAGCGACATCACATCCCGTTCATGCCACTACTGATCTTGGTGTTCTGGGGCAGTCTGCTGAGTGCAGCACTGCTCCTCGCTCAGAAGGGTCCCAGCTTGCTTGCGTGGCTAACCAGCCACTATTTCCGTCGTCAACAGGTCAGCATCTCTACTGCAACCATACTTATCGCTAGTCTTGGCGGGGTCGGTTTGCTCCTCTTCGTGGTTCGTCTACTGCTGACTCATGGTAGTTCTAGCCAGGTTGGTGTTGTTTTCTTCTTCGTGCTCAGTGTAGTGAGTATCTTCCGTTACTTCCGTCCCAGTGAGCAGAAATAAACAGGAAAGTCCATGCGACTGATTTTATCACGAGAAATGCTTCATGGTTGCTGCAGCTGAGAGCAAGTGCCGGAAAACACCGAACTCATACACAAGCTTTGCTAAGAAAATAACTGGTGCGTAGAGTAGTACCTCTGGATTTGTACGAACATTCACGATTACGATACGTGCTGTTGCTGCTATGGCAATGAGTGGAAGCAATAATAGAAAAAGGGGAGGGAAACGTACACTTGCTAACAAGCGATTCTTTAGTCCAAGACTCTGATACAGAATCTTTGTTGTCAAGCCACTCTCTCTTCCATGCGCGTAGTTGTGGCGCACTATCTTGCCAAGTGTGTCCCGACGATGGTTATGAGTAACGACTATATCTGGTCGATAAACCGTCCGGTATCCTAGTTGCTGAACGCGATAGCAGAGATCCATATCCTCACTAGAACGCTTGGTCTCATCAAATCCACTGATTGCATGAAATAACTTTCGTGGCATCGCCATACTTGCGGCAGCAACTGGTATGTCCATCGAACGTCCATGTTGATAGTCACCAAAGTTGGCAAAGTCGGTGCCGCGTGCAAAAAAGGTTCCAGACTTGCCTCGAATACGGGCACCAACCACACCCACTGCTGGTTGTTTCAGTGCTTGTACATTGCGTGCGACCCAATCTTCCTCGACAGTGCAATCATCATCCAAGAAGAGAAGCACGTCACCTGTTGCGTGTGATACGCCAAGATTGCGTGCTTTACCAGGATAAGGCACAGGACCCCGATTCACTGAAGTAATCGACCAGGGCTGAGCCAGGCTGTGATCACAAGCTTCTACAACGATGGTTTCGATCTCTCCCCTATAGCATTGTTGGCGGATTGAAGCGAGGGCCTGAGTACTCAATTCAGGTCGTGTCATTGGCACGATCACACTCACTTTTGGGTGTTCTTCTCTCATAGAGAAACTTTCATAGAGAAACTTTGTGTGCTATTGGATACTGTTTGCGGCGTAGATGAACCATAACTATCCAGCACTTCCTGATAGACACGAAGTGTGGCGGTGGCACATGCCTCAGGTGTAAATGAGGCAGCTCTAGCTCTACCCAGGTTAATGAGACGTTCACGTAGAGAGGTATCAGTAAGTACGTGAGCAATAGCGTCTGCCATGGTGCATGCATTGGAACAGTCAACACGGACCACCGCATCTCCAGCAACCTCTACACTCGCAGCCTCAGGACTGGCAATAACCGGCGTGCCACAAGCCATTGCTTCAATAGTTGGCAGCCCGAAGCCCTCATGTCTCGATGGGAACACAAGTGCCTCGGCCCCGGCATAAAGTGGCCCTAACTCTTCGTCGGGTAGCCAGCCAGCGAGGTGCATCCTTTCCCGATAGAATGAGGATTTAATTTTTTGCAGAACTTCTTCGCTTCTGTAGCCAGTGCCTCCTGTCAATACTAAATGCAGGTCCTCAAAACATGGTGCTAATAACTCAAACGCCTCGATAAGCTTTCCCACGTTCTTACGAGGCATGATGCGACCCGTATGAAGCAGGTAACGTCCTCCGTATCTTTGCTGCATCGCCTGAATTTCTTGAGCCGAAATGTTGGTGCGACGTAGCGATGCACGCATAGCGTGGTGAATGACCCTGATTCGCTCTGTCTCTACCCCCCAATAAGTGACCAATTCACTGCGAGTCTGCTCAGAGATAGCAATAATCCGCTGTGCCCGTCCTACGCTCTCACGTAGCAGGTATTTCCAGTAGAGTCGTGCGTAAAGCGACGATTGTTCCGGCACCTTCAGAAATGCCAGATCATGCACAGTCAGTACCAGTGGGCCGTTCCAACCGATAGGCGCCGCGAAAGCGGGTACATGTAGTATATCGGGCTGTATCTTTCCTAGTATATCGGGCAACACCAGTTGATGTTGAATAAGGAGACCACGCCACGTTCTCAGTTTCACGGGTTGAATACGGATATTTGGTACATTTGCTAACGCCCGATACTCCTTCGGACGGCCTGTAATAACGATATACTCGTTTGTCTGATCAATCCGTGCAAGTCCCTCTAACAGAGCCTTCGCAGCGGAGAACATACCACCGTGTTCTTTCTCTGATGTAAGATTGTCAATTGCTACACGCATGATTTCCCTTTTCTGTTGGGGTTTGTGAACCAACACTTACTACACTCATCCAGTATGTTCCAGTAATTTGTCTGCTATGCGGACTCCCCCAACGTATACGTTCTGCATAGCCTAGCGCTAACCCAGCTAATAGGAAGAGGAAGACAGTCGCCTCAGTCTTGTCTAATGGTACATCAACAAAGGCAATCACGATGTTTGCTAACACTCCCAGCATTGTTGCTAGCAGGAGGATGCGTTGTCGGTGTTTAGCAATCCTATAGGCTATCCAACAGGAAAAGAAAATGCTGAGCAGCAGAGCCACACCGACAAGCAACCACGCGATACCACTCTCCATAGCCCACTCTAAGTACTGGTTATGTACACTGATACCGTTTTCATTGAGTCTTGCTGCCTGACTGATAAAGAGCCTGTCATAGTAGATTCTGAACTGCGTCATGCCAATGCCGATCCATGGATGGGAAGCTATCAGTCTGAGCGCTTCTTGCGCAAGGAAAATGCGGTTAGTAGCTGAGGTCTCAGGATGCGCTAGTAGCGACATGATTTTGTTGAAAAAGACAGCTCCTCCCACACCTGCTAACATGAGTGAGCCTACAAGTAGCTTAAAGCGGCGAGTAAGCACAAGAGCGAAGATCAGCAGGAGGCTAATGGCGAGGGCAGCACTACGTGTACCCGACCCCAAAATTTCTAACGATGTGGCAATCGTCATAATAGCCCCGATGATCCGGTCCCGCCGACGAGTGCCGAGAAGCCAGCAGGCAAGGGCAACAGCAAACAGATTGGTGAGGTAGAGTCCAAAGGTAGCGGCTCCATCAGAAGGTCCCCATAATCGTCCCTCTGACAACTTGGGATCTTGTGCGCCGCTGGCCTGCAAGAAAGCTGGGACATGCAGGCCTATGGCCTGTGCCGCGCCAATGAGATATAAGGGAATATTACTGATTAGCACAGCGACCAGGAAGGATGATGCATCCTTTATGTGCTCTGCAAGAGTCGCTCCACAGAAGAAGGCTATAACTATTAGTAGCACCGTATAGAGCCGCTTATCTGCTCCTTCGATGTATATACTGGTTGAAATATCTGGCACATGTATAAAGGAGATGATAGCAATGGCGAGATACAATAGAGCCAACCGATGAGGCAAACGAAGCTGCAAGAAAGGGCGCTGTATGAGAATGATCAGGAGACAGAGAAACAATAGAGGTTCAAGTAGCCTCATCGTATGATAAGGCAGTGGAACCAACAATCTTGGAAGGCCAGCAGCTGTGAAGACAAGGAACAAAGCAAGACGTGGCTGGATAAATCCACTGATAGCTACAGTCAAAGCAGCGATAAGCGCCACTGCGAGCAGAGGTGACGGGCCAAATGTACAACACACAATCACGAGGAGCAGCAAAAAACTAAAGAGTACAAGTAACATATTGCGCTGCCCGTGTGCTGTTAGCAACTTGCTTTGTTGAGCCAGGTCAAGTACCAAATGTCTCTGTGCCAAAGAACTCTACCTACTCTCGTTAAAGTGAGCAATTTGTTCTGATGTAGTCGTATCAGTCAGAGTGTCCTCCTGCATTTGTACCTGTAGAAGCGGCTTTAGTCCATTAAGCAGAGGCATGGGATATTTCGTTGGAGAAGGCGATCTTCTGGAAGCATCCAGTGGTACGCTTTCCATGAAATCTGTGTTTCGATGAGAGTGATCAACATAGAAGTAGGATCGGTGTTTGACCTGTTGACGGTTGACTATCACACCAAGTACAGGTGAGCCAAGCCGCTGAAGCGTATTTTGCGCCCTGCCTAGAGATTCCGCCCATTCTTTCCCTGCTTCAACAACCAGAATTGTACCCTCAGTAATGGCGGTTAGAGCTAACGCATCGGCTCCCTTATCCAAGGACAGAGTATCATAGATGATGATGTCAACCAGTCCTGATGCTGTCCTGTCAGATCCAGCAAGAGCTTGACATAACATCCATTGCATCAGCTGGCGCATTTCCGGTGCACGCAGCAACGTTGCAGGATGGGTCGGTATTAGACCCGCTGGTAGTAGGTAAAGGTTTGGCGTATCAGTGGACCATTGGTCAAGCCAGGCACGTATCAAGTCTGGTTGCTGCTCTTGAAACGTATGGACATCTTTTAGCTTATTTACTAACCCGTTCTCATTAGAACGATGGAGTATTTCATGTAGCGATGGTCGCCGAAGATTTCCATCAACAAGCAGCACACGTAGCCCAGAAGACGCAAGTGAGATAGCCAGGTTAGCGGTTGTGGTAGAAGTACCAGCACCTGCTCGCAAGCCAGTCACCTGTATCACGCGCTGTCCCTTGCTCAGTGCATCGAAGGCTGTACTGATGATTACAAAGGCTTGCTCCACACCCTCATCGGTCTCACTAGAAGTGGTTGATGATCCAGTGAAGAGATTTGGGGACATGCTGAGTGGAACGCTGCCAAGGGATTCCAGTTTAGCGAGTTGGACGACATCCTCTGAGGTTTTAATAGTTGTGTCTACCCAGTCAAGTAGCAGTACGAGTATTAGCATGAGTAGTGAGCTCATCAATGCTGCAACAATAGTATTGAGCGTTATGTGAGGACTTATTGGGGAAGTTGGGGGCGTTGCCTCCTGGATTAAACTAAGGCGGGGGGAGGATGTCGGCTGTTTCTTCGCAGTTGACTGCCCTTGCTGATATTGTATAAAGACGTTAGAGACTGTATTCGCAATTTTTGCCGCTCGACCTGGATCGTCTGCTTGAGCCAACACCTCGATTATCGCCGTGCCCCCTTTGGGCGAGGCGTTCACAGCTTGCCTGAGTTGGCTGACACTTACACCTGGCAATTGATGAGCTGCCGCTTGCAACACATCTGTACCGCTGATCAACAACGAGTAGTTCTGGGCAAGGGCCTGGTTACTGTATACACTGTTTGCATCCAAAGCACCTGAGCCATTCACCTGTATCAGTGCAGAAGCCTGGTATACAGGTGTAATGAGCTTGCTAATAGCAAACGTTGCGCCAGTACAAACGATGACGCCGAGAAGCATAAGCCATAGCCACTGCCGCAAGACCGAGGCATAGTGTTGTATGGCTGTAATCCCTGGTGGCATGCTTTTTCTCCTTCAATTAGTAAGCTCCCTTACCTGGTATCACTACAAGAATCGTCTTGAGAATAATGCGTAGATCCATCCAGAATGAGCGATTCATCACATAGATGCAGTCGAGAACGCAACGTTGCTCATAACTGGTCATTGAACGACCACTCACCTGCCAGAGGCCTGTTACCCCGGGTTTTACTGTCTGGCGCAGTTCGATGAGTTCCCCAAAGTGCGATATTTCTGAAAACTGTATCGCTCGTGGTCCGACCAGGCTCATCTCACCCCGCAACACATTGAGCATCTGTGGTAACTCATCAATACTTGTACTGCGGAGGATGTTCCCAACTCGTGTGATACGAGGGTCTTTCTCTATTTTCCCATTTTTCTGCCACACCTGCAACAGTTCAGGATGCATCCTCAGATAGTCATCAGCACTCACTATCATGCTACGGAGTTTGTAGCTCATGAAGGATTGACCGTACTGCCCAACACACGCATGCCGATAAAAAATAGGACCACCGTCTTCCAAAAGAATGAAAATGGCTATGATAGGTAATAATAGGGCCAATAGCACAAGTCCAACTATGGCACCACAAATATCGAGGAGTCGTTTGGTAATCTCATAGGCTTGCGAGGTTTGAGGTTCGTCAAGCAGTAGGCTATAGTCCAGAAATATCTCTTCTGCTTGCTCCCTCACGAACTCGGCATCAACCGTATTCACGGCAGATTCAGCATGTTTACTTACTCGACTCATATAGCTATTCTCTCTCAGAGTATATCCCCTTAATTACTATTAAGACGATGAACAGTGGAACTCTTAGGATACCGATTTCAGGCAGGTTTGTGGACTTTAATGATACGTACCTGTGCGGATGTCATCTATTCTTGGTAAGTACCTATTATCTCCCAGTGAAGGAGCAATCAAAGCATTGCTCGAGTGTAGACCATCATTAGTCGTTTCAAAATGTCTTCCCAGTTGTGATGTGTAGTGACATATGAGATCCCACCTTCCGAGAGCTTATTCCATAAAACGCGATCATCAAGTAGGCGAAGTACTGCGGTAGCAAATGCTTCCGGTGCATCTGCAACCAACAGGTCTCGACCGGCAATCGTTTGCATACCTGCAACGGCACTTGAGGTGGCAACTACAGGGGTACCCAAAGCCATAGCTTCAAGCACTTTGTTCTGTATGCCAACCGCATAAGGGAGTGAACATACCGACACCTGGGCCTGTGCAATGTAGGGTCGAAGGTCAGGAACATATCCAGTCACTTCGATACGCCGATCACAGCCTAAACGACGTATTGAGAGAGGGGGATTGCTCCCTGCAATGATGAGTTTGATGTCAGGTCGTTGTTTCCAAATGTGTGGTAGAATGTGCCTGACAAAGGTAAGAACTCCCGCTACATTGGCATGAAAACTCATCTTTCCAGAGAAAACCAGTGTTCCCGGTTTTCGCAATCCAGTATAAGGCTGAAAGTATTGGCGATCAATACCATGAGGAAGTACGGTAATCTCCGCCAACGATCTCCTATCTGCAAGGTCATCTCCCACACTCAGAAAAGCCTGGCGATCACGTTCGGATGTTACTAACACGTGACGGAAACACTGCAGTTGCTTGAGTTCATAAGAACGTATCAAACGTGCTTCGCGCCGCCCAATGAGCCGTAGCATAAGAGTGGCTCCAAAGTGTGCTCCTTGCTCATAAAGCTGACTGACACTGTCAACAGCATCCCAGACAGCAGGTATAGGAAGGTCCTCCGGCACTACACTCAATGCACGTATAGACTCTATATGAAGCAGATCAAATTGACCGGAGTCGAGTAACTCATTGAGCGCAATGCGTAGAGCTGGTGAAGCACAAAAGGCTACCTGGAGAGGGATTTGTGTATTGAAAGCACGTAGACTGCGAAGAAACTGTACACTGCGTTTTTCCTGGACAGTGGTAATGGTAAAACCTTCGCGTTGGAGAGCTAGAGCGTCCTCCTCTTCTCGTTTGCTAGCGCACAATGCGAGCACTGTTACGCTGTGTTTTTTCATCAAATGACTTATAAAACCGTAAGACCGAACACGAATACGAGATGGGAGGTAGGGAGTTAAAAATAGCACATGTGCCACTTAACCTCCAATGTTGAGAAGGAGAAAACAGTCCATCCCCTCCTGCTGTTCTTGCCTCAATACAATGGGAACGAATACTTAACACACAAAGATTATAAACTCTTGTACCCATTAAGTCAATGTCACATCTTCTGGTCTAACTGACCCACTTGGAGGGCTACTTTGGCGAGGCAGCACGCTCTTTCTCCAGATCGGCGGTGTTAGCAGTGGATGAAAATGAGCCAAAACAGCTATAATAGGACTGGCAAGGGACATCACGGACCTCCTTATTGCTCATATAGTGCTTTGGTCAGCTTCTATCTTACAACAATGATTGGTTGATGTCCTTTCCTCAAAAATGCACAAAGTCAAGTATGGTGGCTGTCTGCCTTCAAATCCCTCTTCGGAAAAGCGTCAAGAAAGATAGGGAAGGTATTGTCATGAGGAATCCCGTCTATTTATTATGGCTTGATGAAATAAATTCAGAAAGCCTTGCTTTTCTTCCTTCTCTCTCTAAGCTAAGGAGTCAAGGCGTCGACCTCAGCTTAAAGCCTCTTCCTTTAGTTGAAAAGGGACAATGTTATTATCAGACGTTAACAGGAATGGGACCAGGAAAATTGGGTCGTTTCGACAAGGTGCGAACGGAGGCATATAGCGTTTATGCTAATACTGGCGTTCCTGATGGTGCTTGGGGGTGCATGTTGTCTGATATACTACATGCATACGAGCTAGCTATCACGTCATTAGAAGTAACTAACAGGGATGATCTTAATGTATTAGCAGACGGTCCATTTCACTTTGCCCAGGTACATCTACTTGGCGCTGGTCAGCTTCCACTCAGTGAACTCGACGAGATAGTACAACGGTTTTTGGAACTGGTACCTGCAACTGCACATATACTAGTGCTAACAGATGTATGGAGTCCTGTATCGACAGCATTGGTTAACGTGAATGACTTTTTGAAGGATAGGGGATTTTTAGAGATGGATGAGCCCTGCTGCCATGCGAGCATCATCTGGAATAAAACAATTGCTTACGGTGTAGGAACAGGGCAAATATGGGTCAATTTACGAGGGCGCGAACCGCAAGGTATTGTGAATCCTGGTAACGAGTACCGGGAAGTGTGTGATGCTTTGATAGACGAGTTATGCACCAGATGGTTGGATCAACAGACGAAAGAGCCAGTTATCGAACAAGTCCTCAAGAAGGATGAGATCTATACGGGGGAATATCTGTTTCGTGCTCCAGATCTGGTTACTATCTACCGCTCTGGCTACGCAGCTTCCGCAAAGGCTGCGATGCTTGATTTTGATGGGAGGAGTGTAAACCCGGTGAAAGTTCCTATGCGTACAGAAAGGTTAGCTGACCCTTATGCACGACTCATTGCGAACGGGCCTTGCTTGGTTAACGGACTAAGGAGGTGGGCAAGGCTGATTGATATCGTACCTAATGTGTTGTACCTGTTGGGCTTACCTATTCCCCAGCGTATTGATGGCAAGGTAATTGCAGATTTGTTTACTCAGAGCTACTACGCACGAACCCCCTTACAATTTATTGATGATAGCAAGCTTTCGCACGAGGAAGAAGGTCTTATTGTAGATCGTTTGCGTGACCTGGGCTACCTGGAATAGGCAGAAAGGCAACAAAGGGGTCCACTTTAGTACTACAGCCGTGGATGTGATAGAATAAGAACGGCGGAGGAAAGCCTGGAACTGGGCAAGGGGGAAGTGGGCCTGGATCAGCTATGAGGCTCGCCACTGCGTGGGCTGGTATCGGCATATCACACTCTCGATGTTGGCTTTGGCGTATCTGGCCGTCGTGCGCACGCGAGCGGAGGATGAGGCCGAAAAAAGGGGCTCTCAATACTGCTCTCTTGCCAGTAACCGTTCCGGTAGAGGAGCTATGAAATTGCTTCAAGGCAATACAGACCGACAAAATATAACACAACAGGCTATGCAATCAGAAATTTCTGTTGCTGCTGGTAATGCTACTATTGTTGGTGTAGGGAACATCACAGGCACGCTCCTCAAATTCGGTACGAACTTGCTCATCCAGCGCAGCTTTGGCGCGGAAATGTACGGCTTTTACTCCATTAGCCTTGCTGTTGTGTCCTTTGTTGCGGCGGTCTGTACCCTAGGCTTAGATACAGCAATGATACACTACCTGGCTGTTTACCGTAGCAAGGGACAAACAGGTATGCTAAGGGGCGTAACAATTTTTTGCACACTGACAATCGTGGTGATAGGAGTACTGGGAGCTATCCTGCTCCTCATTTTTACCCCCTGGCTAGCGGCCATAAGAAAAGAACCTCAACTGATTCCACTGTTACAAATTATGAGTCCGATGGTGCCACTACTGTGCATGCAGGCTACCTGTTTTGGTGGCTTACAAGGGCTCAAGGCATTTGCAAAGCGCGTCTTATCAGATCGTCTTATACCCCCTCTTGTTCTTCTCCTCTTTCTCGGAGGTACTCTCATCTTTTATCATGCGATAACAGGAATCGCCTTGGCTACCCTGACCAGTCAACTGGTTGGTACCGTTCTGAGTCTTTATTTTCTCGGTAGACTGATTGCGCGCATCGACAAGCAAAAGCCTGAGTACAATGAATTGCGTAACTGGGTAGGATTTGCCATTCCCAATTTCCTCATCTTTCTTACTGAAGTGATAGTAGAGTCGGTAGATGTGCTACTGTTAACACTCTTACTCATTGCTCCAACAATAATTGGTCAGTATACAACCAGCGTCAAGATCAGCGACACTATTCTCCTGCCATTGGTCTCTTTCAATACCATGTTTGCCCCCTCGATTGCAGAATTTTATAGCAATGGAGAACGACAGAAGTTGAGTGTAATGTTTCAGATTGTGACGAAATGGACGATAATATTCAGTTTCCCGATGTTCTTAATCGTCACACTTTTCGCTCAACCATTACTCAGCCTTTCCGGCCCTAGCTTTGTTGCCGCTTGGCCCCTGCTCATAGTGATGGCATTCGGTATCCTTGTCAGTACCGGGACCGGTTGTGTTGGCTATATGCTTGTGATGACAGGACATCAAAAGCTCTCACTACTTGATTCAGTGGTAGCAGTCATTATAAACATCCTGCTATGTGTGATATTGACCACCCATTATGGAGCTATCGGGGCTGCAATTAGCGTCACATTCACACTCTCTTTTGTGAACATCTTAAAGCTATTTCAGGTCTATATACTCCACAAAATGCTGCCGTACCGTTGGGATACGCTCAAGCCGTTGGGGGCTGGAATCGTCAGTGCAATATTGATAGCTGCTCTCCTCTTCCTCTACAGGAACATACCCACGCCCAACCAACTGTTACTGATACCGGTTTTTTTAGGATGCTATATTGGATTCCTGCTAATATTCAAATTGAGCCCAGACGATAAAATCGTGGTAGGTCTGCTGAGCAGAAAGATTCTCTGTGGCAAGAGATAAAGGAGGGATAATGCGTATCGTTATCTTCGGTGTAGATGGACTCACCTTTCGTATTCTACATCCGCTTATTGCGCGTGGCGCTCTTCCCAACTTTCGAAGATTAAGTGAGCAGGGCAGCGAGGTGATACTCGAATCAAAATTTCCTCCAGTTACTCCAGTGGCTTGGGTATCACTCTATACTGGACTTAAGCCTGCCCAGCACGGTGTATACGACTTCTGGACATATGAGCAACCGACACGTAAAGCCAGAGTAGTGACGAACCGTAAAGGTGGAAAAGCGATCTGGAATATTCTGAGCGAGTACGGAAAACGCGTGTTAGTGATCAACGTTCCAATGACATATCCACCAGAGCCTGTGAATGGTATCATGGTGAGCGGCTACATGACTCCCAGTGCCAGCGTATCTTTTACCTATCCAGGATCATTTAAAGATGAACTATACAAGATAGTTCCCGATTATAGAATCGACTTGGAAAGTGAGGATATGCTCAGTGTAGAGATGGAGGGAAAAGTGGATCGCTTGATTGATGCCACCTTATATATGACAGAGCGAAGAATTGAACTGACCAACTACTTGCTCAAGACGCAGCTTTGGGACTTCTGCATGGTGACATTTGTCGGTGCCGATCGATTACAACATCCCCTGTGGGATGACCTATCTTCATTAGAAGGACGCGCTCTAGAGTACTTTCATCTCTTGGACCATGGCCTTGGTCTGATTTTAGAGCAGCTCGAAGCCCAGGATTGTCTTTTCGTCGTATCCGATCATGGCTTCCAAGGTGCGAGCCGCAGTTTTGAAATTAACGAATACCTCTATAAGAAGAATTTGCTAGGGCTTGGAGCTAACATTCGGCAAACTCGTAACCAAGCCCGGCGTATTAGTTATTTGAAACATACGATCAACCGTATTGGCTTGCTCACTCTGACACGTCGGGTAGCAAGAGGGGTGAAAACGGTAGCAGCCATGAGAGAAAAGTTTGACGATGTGCATGAACCCATCATGGCTGATTTTGACTGGGAGCATACCTGGGCATATGTGCCTTCGCATTCTAGTTTTCCTGGTGGCTATGCGGACATCTTCCTGAGACAGGATCTTGAAGAGGAGCGCTTGGCTGCATTATGCGATGATCTCAAACGTCAGATTGATCCACAGAGTGGCAACCCATTGCTTTCAGCGCTTTATACAACAGAGGTATTTGGTAGCGGACCCTATGCGCTGTGTGAACCTCACCTCTTGCTATTACCGCATGATGGCATCACATTTCGTTCCAGTATGGGAAACAAATACCTGTGGGATGATGCCAGAGTGAGACATGATCCGCGTATGCGATGTGGTGTGCATCACAAAGATGGAGTACTCTATGCATATGGTCATGGTATCAAGCAAGGCTTCACAGGGCCCAATGCTGAGATTTATGATGTTGTACCCACCGTGTTACATTGCATGGGCCTGCCGATTGTAGATGAGTTTGATGGTAGTATCATAGAAAAGCTATTCATTGAAGACAAACAGCCGCTTCCAAATGCTCTAAAGAGAGGTGCAACTACCAATGAATTTGTGCAAAGACGATTAAAGAAGGACTGAAACAAGACCGTCTCAATCCTTTTTTTC
>Ga0137381_10001816_pt1 | contig 14589 bp, 14 predicted proteins | sample SagtaG_16_FD_104808 | JGI IMG/M metagenome (GOLD analysis project Ga0137381, IMG submission 104808) | Vadose zone soil microbial communities from Sagehorn Ranch, Mendocino, California, USA - Sage2_L_115_16 metaG | ecosystem: Environmental > Terrestrial > Soil > Vadose zone | place: USA... | reverse complement strand
CGCAGGTCGAAGTTGGCGAGCACCAGCTGCGCGAGCTTGTCGTCGGAGAGCTTGCCGCTGCCGTGCGTGGTGACCATGACGCTGGTGGGCTGCGCCACGCCGATGGCGTAGGAGACCTGCACCAGGCATTTGGAGGCGAGGCCGGCGGCGACGATGTTCTTCGCCACGTAACGAGCGGCATACGCCGCGGAACGGTCAACCTTGGACGGATCCTTGCCGGAGAAGGCGCCGCCGCCGTGCGGCGCCGAGCCGCCGTAGGTGTCGACGATGATCTTGCGCCCGGTGAGGCCGCAGTCGCCTTTGGGACCGCCGATCTCGAAGTTGCCGGTCGGATTGACGAGATACTTGGTCTTGCCTCTCAGCATGCTCTTCGGCAGCACCGGCTTGATGACCTGCTCGATCACCGCTTCCTCGATCTGCTTGTGAGTCATGCCGGGATTGTGCTGGGTCGAGAGCACCACGGTCTCGACCGAGTCGGGCTTGCCGTTCACGTACTTGATGGTGACCTGCGATTTCGCGTCCGGGCGCAGCCAGGGCAGGCGGCCGTCGCGCCGCGTTTCCGCCTGGCGCTCGACCAGGCGGTGCGAGAGATAGATCGCCATCGGCATCAGGCCCGGCGTCTCGTCGCAGGCGTAGCCGAACATCAGGCCCTGGTCGCCCGCGCCCTGGTCGAGATCGAGGCCCTTGCCTTCGTCGACGCCTTGTGCAATGTCGGGTGACTGCTGCCCGTAGGCAACCTGCACCTTGCAGCCGGCGGCATCGAAGCCCAGCGCCGGATCGTTATAGCCGATGCGCCTGATCGTCTTGCGCGCCACCGCGTCGAAATCCACGCGCGCGTTGGTCGTGATCTCTCCTGCGAGCACGACCAGGTTGTCCTTCACCAGCGTCTCCGCGGCGACGCGCGAGCGGGGGTCCTGCGCTAGAATCGCGTCGAGCACGGCGTCCGAAATCTGGTCGGCGACCTTGTCCGGGTGGCCTTCGGAGACCGATTCGGAAGTAAACAGAAAATCGCTCATAACGGAAGTTCTCGTCCCCGCCTTTATTGAGGCCGCAAGGATACCAAATCTTGTATCGGCTCCTCAGGTTTCTGCTTGCGCTGGCGGCGAAATTGCCTCTTCGGCTGCTGCACGCGGTGGGAACCGTCCTCGGCTGGGCGATCTATGGGATATCCCCCACCTACCGCAGGCATATGCGCGAGAACCTCGCGCAGGCCGGCTTCGGCACCGGGGGAGAAATGCGCGAAGAAATGCGGCGCATCCGGCGCGAAGCGATCGCTTCGGCGGGCCGGATGATCACCGAGATCCCGGCGCTCTGGTTCCGGCCGCACGAAGAGGTCGCCGCGATGGTGCGCGAGGCAGTGGGCGTGGAGGCCGCCTTTGCCGCGCGCGAGCAGGGCAGGACAATCCTCGTTCTTACCCCGCACATGGGCTGCTTCGAGATCACCGCGCAGTACGCGGCGCGCCACACGCCGATCACGGTGTTGTATCGCGCCCCCAAGGTCGGGATCCTCGAGCCGCTGATGCGCGAGGGCCGCAGCCGTCCCAACGTGCGCCTGGTAGCGGCGGATCTCGGCGGCGTGCGCGAGATGCTCGCGGCGCTCAAGCGCGGCGAGCCGCTCGGCCTTCTGCCCGACCAGGTGCCCGGGGAAGGCGAGGGCGAATGGGTCGAGTTCTTCGGCAGGCCGGCGTACACCATGACGCTCGCCGCCAAGCTCGCCGCGCGCCCGGACGTGACCTGCTTCCTCGTCTACGGCCGGCGGCTCGAGCGCGGTCAAGGCTACGCCATGGTGCTGCGGCCGCTGCTCCCGGCGCTTCCCGGCGAGAAGCCGGCGCGGCGCCTGAACCGCGCGATCGAGGAGCTGGTGCGCGAATGCCCGGGGCAGTATCTGTGGGGCTACAACCGCTACAAAACGCCGCGCGGCGCGAAGCCAATGCAATGAGCAGGCTGGTTCTTGCTTTCGCGTATTTGATTCATTTCCTGCCGCTCTCGCTGGTTGCGAAGATCGGCAATGCGGTGGGCGCAGTCATGTTCTGGCTGATCCCGGAGCGCCGCAAGGTGATCCGGATCAACCTGCAGAAATGCTTTCCCAAAATGAATGAAAGCGATAGGGAGCGGCTCGCGCGCGCCCATTTCCGGGCGTTCTGCCGCAGTTTCCTCGAGCGCGGCATCCTGTGGTGGGCGCCGCGCGAGCGCATCGAGCGCCTGGTGCGCATCGACGGCCTGGAGCATGTGAAAAACACCTCAAAGCCGACGATCCTGTTCGCGCCGCATTTCGTCGGCCTCGACGCCACGCTTACGCGCCTGTCGCTCGAGTTTCCGGTCGCCATGATGTATTCGCGCCAGAAGGACCCGGTGGTCGAGCGGCAGCTGTACCGCGGCCGCTCGCGCTTCGGCGGCCGCATGATCCCGCGCCAGGCCGGCGTCAAGGAGGGGCTGGGCGCGATCGAGTCGGGCGCGCTCTACTACTATCTTCCGGACCTCGACCATGGGCCGAAGCGCTCGATCTTCGTGCCGTTCTTCGGCGTGCCCGCCGCAACCGTGACCGGGCTGTCGTACATTGCCCGCTCGACCGGCGCCGCCGTCCTGCCCTGCGTGACCCGGATGCTGCCCGGCGGCGAGGGCTACGTCGCCCGGATCTACCCGCCCTGGACAGGCTTTCCGAGCGGTGACGACGCCGCCGACACCCGCCGCATGCTGGCCTTCATCGAGGAGCGCGTGCTCGAGATGCCGGAGCAGTATTTCTGGCTGCACAAGCGCTTCAAAACCCGCCCCGAGGGAGAACAACGATTCTATTGAAGTTCACCAAGATGCACGGTGCCGGCAACGATTTCGTAGTTCTCGACTTTACGCAAGAGAATTTTTCCTTATCGGAAAAGCAACTGCGGAAAATCGCCGACCGCCATCTGGGCGTCGGCTGCGACCAGATCCTGGTCGTCGAGAAGCCGCAAGACCCGTCGGCCGATTTCCGCTACCGCATCTTCAACGCCGACGGCGGCGAGGTGGAGCAGTGCGGCAACGGCGCGCGCTGCTTCGTCAAATTCATTCATTCAAGAAAGCTTTCCGGGAAACGCGAGCTGCGCGTCGAAACGCTGGGCGGCATGATCGTGCCGAGGCTGGAAGACGACGGCGAGGTGAGCGTGAACATGGGGCCGCCGATCGTCGAGGTTCCCTTGGTTCAAACAGTAGAAGTAGACCAAAAACCGCTACCGCTGGCCATCCTTTCGATGGGCAATCCCCACGCCGTGCAAACAGTCGCCGATGTCGGCGCGGCGCCGGTGACGACCCAGGGCCCGCTGCTGGAGCGTCACCCGCGCTTCCCCGGCCGGGTCAATGCCGGCTACATGCAGGTGCTCGACCGGCACACTATCCGGCTGCGTGTGTGGGAGCGGGGCGCAGGCGAGACGCTCTCCTGCGGTACCGGGGCCTGCGCGGCCGCCGTATCTGGAATTTCAAGAAAGCTAGTCGATTCCCCCGTGCGCGTGGAAACCCGCGGCGGAGCGTTGACCATAGCTTGGGCGGGCGGCGACAATGCGGTGTGGATGAAGGGCCCGGCGCAGAGCGTCTTCGAGGGGCAGATGGAAATATGAGCGCGGCATGAAAGAACAACAACGATGAAAGCAGAAGACATCGCGATGTTTCTCCGCAGCCACCCGCAGTTCTTCGACCAGCATCCCGGGCTCCTCGAAACCATCCACGTGCCGCATCCCTACGGCGGGCGCGCGATTCCCCTCGCCGAGCGCCAGGCGGTGGCGCTGCGCGAGAAGGTCAAGCTGGCCGAGGGCAAGCTCGCCGAGCTGATTCATTTCGGCAAGGAGAACGAGGCCATCAGCGAAAAGGTGCAGCGCCTGGCGGTGGCGCTGGTCGGCGCGCGCGACTTCCCGGCGCTCGCGCAGTCGCTGTACTTTCACCTGCGCGAGGACTTCGCCGTGCCGCACGTTGCGCTGCGGGTGTGGGGGAAGAGCGTGCCGATGGACTTCCAGGAAGCCGAGGCGGTCGAGGAGAGCCAGCGCCGCTTCGCCGAGGGGATGGGCGCGCCCCAATGTGGACCCGCTTCTTCCGCCCCTCCCGGCAATCCCTTCATCCCCTGGTTTCGCGACGCCGCCGAGCACGTGCGCTCGCTGGCGCTGGTGCCGCTCGGCGCTGCCGGGCAAGAGCGCGCGGTATTCGGCCTGCTCGCGCTCGGCAGCGAAGACCCGCAGCGCTTCTATCCCGAAATGGGAACGCTGTACCTGCGGCGCATCGGCGAGCTGTGCGCGGCCGGGGTATCGGCCAGGCTTTTGATCTTCAGAAATTGAATTTAGATCAAAAGCTCGCAAAAGATTACCTCGATGCACTGAAGCACCAGCGGCGCCTGTCGCCCGCGACGCTGGGGAACTACGCGCGTGCGCTGGAGCTGCTTTTTTCTTTGCTGAAGAATCAAGAAGTGAAAACTTTGGAGACAAGCCAGATCCGGCGTTTCATCGCCTTGCTGCATTCGAAAGGCCTCGCGCCGCGCACTCTCGCGCTGGTGCTCTCGGCCTGGCGCGGCTGGTTTCGCTGGCTGGTGCGCCATCGCGGCTACGGCGCCAACCCGGTGCTCGGCATCCGCGCGCCCAAGGCGGCGAAGCCGCTGCCGAAGGCCTTGTCGGTGGAGCAGGCCGAAAGACTGCTCGCCGCGGAGGACGAGTCCTCCCCCTGGCTGCAGCGCGACCGCGCCATGTTCGAGCTGCTCTATTCCTCCGGCCTGCGCCTCGCCGAGCTGGTCGCGCTGGATATCGGCGACGGCCGGCTCGACATCGCGCAGGGCGAGGTGACGGTGACCGGCAAAGGGTCCAAGACGCGCACCGTGCCGGTCGGCGCCAAGGCTCGGGAAGCGCTTGCCGCCTGGATATCAGCGAGGAATGGGGTTGCGGCACCTCATGAAAAAGCTCTTTTTGTAGGGGCGCGAGGCAAAAGAATTTCTTCCGGCGTGGTCGGCTCGCGCCTGAACGCCTGGGCGCGGCGCCGCGGCCTGGGCGCGCGCGTGCATCCCCATATGCTGCGGCACTCGTTCGCCACTCATGTCCTGCAATCTTCACAGGACCTGCGCGCTGTTCAGGAGATGCTCGGCCATGCCAGCATCTCGACCACCCAGGTCTATACCCATCTCGACTTCCAGGCGCTCGCCAAGGTCTATGACGCGGCGCACCCGCGGGCGAGAAAGAAATGATCCACCTGAAGAAAGGCCGGGAAAAATCCCTGCAGCGCCGCCATCCCTGGATTTTTTCGGGCGCGATCGAAAAAGTAACCGGCAAACCCGGCTCGGGCGATACCGTCGAAGTGCGCGATTCCTCGGGCAAACCGCATGCGCTTGCCGCCTACAGCCCGAAATCGCAGATCCGCGCGCGCGTCTGGAGTTTCGACGTTTCGCAAACGGTTGACGAAAAGTTTCTCAAAAAGAAGCTTCAGCATGCAATTTCCCTGAGGCAACAGCTGCCTGCCGCAAAGCACAGCAACGCCATGCGCCTGGTGCACGGCGAGTCCGACGGCCTGCCGGGGCTGGTGGTCGACCGCTACGCCGACGTGCTGGTGGCGCAGTTCCTTGCCGCTTGCGTGGAGCGCTGGCGCGAGCCCATTCTGGATTCATTGATTGAAATTACAGGCTGCGAAGCGATCTTCGAGCGTTCCGACGCCGAGGTGCGCAAGCTCGAAGGCCTCGAGCCGCGCGCTGGCTTCGCGCGCGGCAACCGCGCCGCGGCGCGCTGCCCGATCGTCGAGCACGGCCTGAACTTCCGCGTCGACGTCGAGCAGGGGCAGAAGACCGGTTTCTTTCTGGACCAGCGCGAGAACCGCCAGCGCGTGCGCGCCCTCGCTGCGGGGCGTGAGGTGCTCGATGGCTTCTGCTACACCGGCGGCTTCGCCATCGCCGCGCTGGCCGGCGGTGCGAAAAGAGTTACCGCGCTGGAGTCTTCCGCTGCTGCGCTGGATGTGGCGAAAGAAAACCTCCACGCCAACCCCCTCGATGCGTCGCGCGCCGAGTTCGTGAAGGCCGACGTCTTCTCGCACCTCAGGACGCTGAGGGACCGGGGCGCGAGGTTCGACCTGGTGGTGCTCGACCCGCCCAAGTTCGCGCCCACCGCGGCGCAAGCGAAGAACGCCGCGCGCGCCTACAAGGACATCAACCTGCTCGCCTTCAAGCTGCTCGCGCCCGGCGGCCTGCTCGCGACCTTCTCCTGCTCGGGCGGGGTTTCGGCCGGCCTGTTCCAGTCGATCGTCGCCGGCGCCGCGCTCGACGCCGGGGCCGACGCCAAGATCATCGAGCGCTTCAGCGCCGCGGCGGACCACCCGGTGGCGCTGGAATTTCCCGAGGGCGAGTACCTGAAGGGCCTGCTGGTCCTCAAAGGCTAAATCAGGGACAGACCACGTTTTCGGTCAACGGACGCTCTGCGCATTCGTTGACCGTTCATGCCCAGACGTGCCCGAATCATGCTCGCTGGTGTTCCCGTGCATGCGGTGCAACGCGGGAACAACCACGGTGCATGCTTCTTTAGGGACGAGGATCGAGCCTTTTATCTGCATCATCTCAGGCGACTACTTCGCCCCAGCGGGTGCATGCTGCACGCGTACTGTCTCATGACCAATCACGTGCATCTGCTTCTGACGCCATTACACGCAAGTAGCTGCGGATCGCTGATGAAGCACGTGGGACAACTTCATAGCCAGTACATCAACCGGACTACACGAGAAGCGGCACGTTATGGGAGGGTCGTTTCCGTTCGTGTCTCGTGCAATCAGAGGAATACCTGCTCGCATGCTATCGCTATATAGAGTTGAATCCCGTGCGCGCAGGCATAGTGGACCATCCAAATGATTATTCGTGGTCAAGCTATCGAACAAACGCGGAAGGCGAAACCTCGGAGTTGGTGATTCAGCATGAGGAGTACATTCGGTTGGGCAGGGATACCGGCGATCGTCAACGCGCGTATCGAGCACTATTTGACTCACGTCCCGAATTAGACCGGTCCGATGAGATCAGGCAAGCGACGAACGGGAACTTCGCGTTGGGAAGCGACGCCTTCCGGCGCAAGATGGCCGCAATGTTGGGCCGGCGAGTCGAACGCGCAAAGGCTGGGCGTCCAATAAAGCAATCGGAGGGCGACGGCATCCAGCTGGAGCTGGTTGGCCAATCGGGGAAATCGTGGTCTGTCCCTGATTAGTTCCGCTCCCGAAAGGGTAAAATTCCGCCCTTCGCAAGGAGTTTTCATGCAAGAGAGCAACATGGTGCCGGTGACGATCCTGACCGGCTTCCTCGGCAGCGGCAAGACCACGCTGCTCAACCGCATCCTCAAGGAGGACCACGGCTGGCGCATCGCCGTGATCGAGAACGAGTTCGGCGAGGTCGGGATCGACAGCGAGATCATCGAGAAATCCGACGAGCAGATCGTCGAGATGAACAACGGCTGCATCTGCTGCACGGTGCGCGGCGATCTGATCCGCATTCTCGGCACCCTCAAGGAGAAACGCGATGCGGGCGCGCTCAAGTTCGACCGCGTGGTGATCGAGACCACCGGCATGGCCGATCCCGGGCCGGTGGCCCAGACCTTCTTCACCGACGAGGAGATCGGCAACTATTACCTGCTCGACTCGATCCTCACCGTGGTGGACGCGAAGCACGCCCCCAAGCAGCTCGACGAATTCCACGAGGCGCAGGAGCAGGTCGGATTCGCGGATCGGATCCTGCTTTCCAAGACCGATCTCACAAAGGAAGACGAAACCGAATCATTGGTAAAGAGACTGAAAAGAATGAACCCGCGGGCGCCGATCAAGAAGGTCAATTTCGGCGATACGCCGATCGACGAGGTGCTCGATATCCGCGGCTTCAACCTCAACGCGATCCTCGAGCTCGACCCGGAGTTCCTCGCCGACAGCCACCACGAGCACCACGACGAGGTGGAGTCGTTCGTGTTCAAGTCCGACAAGCCCTTCGACGGCAGCAAGCTGGAGCAGTTTCTCTCCGGCATGATCCAGGTCTACGGGCCCGACCTGCTGCGCTACAAGGGCGTGCTGTGGATGAAAGGCAATGCGCGCCGGGTGGTGTTCCAGGGCGTGCACATGATGATGGGCGGCGACATGGGCAAGCCCTGGACCAAGGCCGACAAGAAGAGCTCGGTGCTGGTGTTCATCGGCAAGAAGCTGCCCAAGGACCTGTTCCTCGCCGGCCTCGAGGAATGCCTCGCCAAATAGAGGGGAAAATCGGGGTCAGGCTCCGATTTCCCATAGCGGCAGCGTAAATATCGGAAATCGGAGCCTGACCCCGATTTTCCCGACGAAATGATCTCCGTAAAAAACCTCGAGCACCGCTACGGCAATTCGGTCGTCCTGCGCGTCGCGGATTGGACGGTCGGCGCCGGCGAGCGCTCGCTGGTGATCGGCCCTTCGGGCAGCGGCAAGAGCACGCTGCTTCACATCCTCGCCGGGCTCGCGCGCCCGAGCGCAGGCCGCGTATCGGTTTTTCAAAAAGACATTTTTTCGCTGAAAAAGACGCAGATCGACCGCTGGCGCGGCGCCACGGTCGGCATCGTGCTGCAGGCCCTGCATCTGGTCTCGCATCTCACGGTGCGGGCGAATCTCCGGCTGGCCCAGTACCTTGCGCATCTGCCGCAGGACGACAAGGCGGTGGACAACACGCTCGCCGCGCTCGGCGTCGCCGACAAGGCCTCGAGCCGGCCGGCCGAGCTCTCCCAGGGCGAGCAGCAGCGGGTCGCGATCGCGCGCGCGGTGGTGAACGGGCCGAAGCTGCTGCTAGCCGACGAGCCTACCGCCAACCTCGACGATGCCGCTGCGGCACGCGCGATCGAGCTTCTCCTCGGCGAGGCCGGGCGGCGCGCTGCCACCCTGATCGTGGCGACGCACGATGCGCGGGTTAAACGGCATTTTGAAAAAAAACTGGAGCTCGCGCAGTGAATCTGGCGACGCTGTCCGCAAGCTACCTGAGAGCACGGCCGCTGCAGACGGCCCTCAGCCTGGGGCTATTGGCGCTCGGTGTCGGAACAATCGTGGCGGCGCTGCTGGCGGTGAGCCAGCTCGAGGCGCGCATGGGGCGCGACGCGCGCGGCATCGATCTCGTGGTCGGCGCCAAGGGCAGCCCGATGCAGCTCATCCTCTCGGGCATCTACCATCTCGACGCGCCGACCGGGAACATTCCGCTGGCCGCAGCGCAGGCGCTGGAAAAGAACCGCCTGGTGAAAAAGGCGATGCCCCTCGCCCTCGGCGACAGCTGGAAGGGCTTCCGCATCGTCGGCACCCCAAAGGCGTACGCGGAGCACTACGGCGCGAAGCTTGGCTCCGGAAGATATTACGAAAAAGCCATGGAGGCCGTCGTCGGCTCCGAAGTCGCGGCACGCACCGGCGTCGGCGTCGGCGCGAGGTTTACCGGCGCGCACGGCCTGGGCGGCGAGGGCGACGAGCACGCCGAGTCGCCTTACACCGTCGTCGGCGTTCTGGAAAAAACCGGTTCCGTGCTCGACCGGCTGGTGCTGACCGGCATCGAGAGCGTCTGGCAGGTGCACGAGACCGCGCACGAGCCAGCCGACGAAGAGGATAGGAAGGCGCGCGAAGGCGACCGCGAAGTCACGGTGCTGCTCATTCAGTACGCTTCGCCGCTCGCCGTGGCAACCCTGCCGCGCGCCATCAATTCAAAATCCGAGCTGCAGGCGGCCTCGCCCGCGTTCGAGACCGCGCGCCTGTTTCGCATCGTCGGCGCGGGGGTCGAGGCGCTGCGCGCCTTCGCCGTCGTGCTGATCCTCGCCGCCGGGCTGTCGGTATTCATCGCGCTCTACACCGCGCTGGAAGAGCGCCGCTATGACCTCGCCGTGATGCGCACGCTGGGGGCGTCGCCGGGACGGCTTTTCGGTCTTCTGCTGTTCGAAGGCATGCTGCTTTCTTTTATCGGCGCCCTTCTCGGTTTCATCCTGGGACATGTATTCGCTGCAGGTCTGGGAGCCTGGCTGGAAGCCGCACAGCAGCCGGCGGTGACAGGCCTGGCCTTCAGGATTGAAGAAATCTGGGTGCTTGCGACGGCGCTGGCCGTAGGCTTTGTCGCCGCCCTGATACCCGCGTGCCGGGCCTATCGGACCGACGTCTCGCGTACGCTTGCGCAGGGCTGACATGAATACCGCAACAAGCTGCGGCAGGATTGCAAAGGGCTCGGAATCGGCAAATACTGCGGGATGAAGCACCAGCACTGAGGCATTCATGATCTCCAGACTGCTACTTGCGTTCCTGGTCTGTCTTGCCGTACCGGCGTGGGCGCAGCACACGCCGCCGCCGGGAATCGATCCGAACGCCAGCTTCCAGCCGCTCCCCGAGCGCACCGACGTGGTGTCCTGGAAGACGCTGGCGCAGGTCGAGCTGGTGAAGCAGAAGGACCGCTACGTGCCGCAGTTCTCCAAGAACGTCGCCGCCCTCGACAAGAAGGACGTGAAAGTGCAGGGCTTCATGATGCCGCTCGAGATGGGCGAGAAACAATCGCACTTCGTCCTCGCCGCCATGCCGACCACCTGCGCCTTCTGCATGCCTGGCGGCCCCGAGAGCATGGTCGAGGTGAAAATGAAGACGCCGGTGAAGTACACCTTCGACGCGCTCGTCGTCGTCGGCAAGCTCACGGTGCTGAAGGACGATCCCTCGGGCATCTTCTACCGCATCACCGACGCCGAGCCGATCAAGTAACGATGGCATTGCGCGGGCTCTGGCGGCTTTTCCTCGCGACGGCGCTGGTCGTCGCCGCGCAGTCGTCGCTGCTGCATCCCTTCGAGCACTTTCACGAGACGCAGGGCGCGCAGCCGGTTGCGAGCGTCAGCTCGCTGGACGACACGCACCCCTTCGAGCCGCTGCACGCGCAGCTGTGTGATGTCTGCGTAGCGGGCGCCGCGCTCGGTGCCGCGGCCAGCCTCGATTCTCCGGCCACGCAGGTTGTTTCCCATCGCGAGCGCGTCGTCCCAGGGCGCGACGCTCTTTTCATCGCGGCGTTCTCGCCGCTCTTCCGCAGCCAGGCTCCTCCCGCTCTCCTCTGACGCCGGTTCGATCGGGCGCGCCACCGGTACGGCGCGCGAGTCAATCTTCTGGAGGGAGAAAAATGGTTCGCATCACGTGGTGCGCCATGGCGCTGGCCATGGCAGCGGTTCCTGCCTACGCGCAGGAATCCGAGACTTCAAGAATGCGCGAGGAGCTGAGGCAGCTGCAGCAGCGCATGCAGTCGCTGGAGCAGAAGCTGCAGGAGACCGACGCAAAGGCATCGCAGGCGACCGACCGTCCGCAATCGGAGAGCGCGCTCAACCCCGGAATCTCCGCGATCCTGAACGGGGTTTATTCGAACCTGCAGCGCGATCCGAATACCTATCGGCTGAACGGCTTCGTGCCGACGATGGGCGAGGTCTCGCCGGGCAGGCGCGGCCTGAGCCTCGGCGAGTCCGAGCTCGGCTTCATGTCCAACATCGACCACATGTTCCGCGGCACGCTGATCGCCTCGATTTCGCCCGACAACGACAGCATCGGGGTCGAGGAAGGCTATATCCAGACCATCGGCCTGTCGCACGGCTTCACCATCAAGGCGGGGCGTTTCTTCTCCGGCGTCGGCTACCAGAACCAGGTCCACGCGCATGCCTGGGACTTCACCGACGCGCCGCTCGCCATGAAGGCGTTCCTCGGCAATCAGCTGAACGAGGACGGCCTCCAGTTCAAGTGGGTCGCGCCGACCAGCCTCTATTTTGACGTCGGGCTGGAGCTTGGGCGGGGTAGAGCTTTTCCGGGCACCGATCGCAACAAGAACGGCTTTGGCTCGAGCAATCTGTTCACCCACGTCGGCGGCGACATCGGCACGAGCACCTTTTGGCAAACCGGGCTCTCGTACCTCAGCACTTCGCCTCAGGACCGCGTCTACACCGACGTCGACTCGACCGGCACCAGCGTCAACAACAGCTTCCGCGGCAAGAGCCGGCTCTGGGTGCTGGACGGAGTCCTGAAATGGGCGCCGAACGGCAACGCGACCTACAACAGCTTCAAGCTGCAGGGCGAGTATTTCCGCCGCACCGAGAGCGGCAGCCTTACGTACGACACCGACGCCGCGTCGTTGGGCACGATGACCGACAGCTTCTCTTCGCGTCAGTCGGGATGGTATGCGCAGGGCGTGTATCAGTTCCTGCCGGCGTGGCGCGCCGGCTACCGCTACGACACGCTCAACTCGGGCACCACCAGCCTCGGGCTGGTGGATTCGGGCGCCTTGACCGCGGCCGACTTCCCGATCCTCGCCGGCTACAAGCCTCACCGCAACACGCTGATGGTCGACTGGAGCCCGAGCGAGTTCAGCCGCATCCGGCTGCAGTTGGCGCGCGACTACTCGCGCATGGGCGAGCCCGACAACCAGATCTTCCTGCAGTACATCGTCAGCCTGGGCGCGCACGGTGCTCATCGGTTCTAGAGGTGTTCGGATGAATTCATTTCTGCGAATCATTGCGGCGCTCTTCACGGCATTTTTCAGCGGGCCGGCTCTTTGCGCCGTAAACGTGTTCGCGTGCGAGCCGGAATGGGCGGCGCTCGCGCAGGAGCTCGGCGGCGATAAGGTCTCGGTTTTCTCGGCGACCACCGCAAAACAGGATCCGCACCGCATCGAGGCGCGGCCGAGTCTCATCGCGAGGGTGCGCAGCGCCGATCTGCTGATCTGCTCGGGCTCGGAGCTCGAGATCGGCTGGCTGCCGCTCCTTCTGACGCAGTCGGGCAACGACCGGATCCAGCCCGGATCGCCCGGGTACATCGAAGCTTCGCAGTTCGTCGCGAGGCTCGAGGTGCCGAAAGTCGTCGATCGCTCGCTCGGTGACATTCATCCCTCCGGCAATCCGCATATTCACCTCGATCCGCGCAATATCGAGAGCGTCGGCAGCGTCGTGAGCGAGCGGCTGATGCAGATCGACCAGGCGAACGCCGCAACGTACAAGACGCGCGCGCAATCGTTTCGCGAGCGTTGGGAGGCGGCAATGCGCCGTTGGAAAGTCAAAGCCGCTCGCCTGCGGGGCGCGCCCGTCGTTGTTTACCATCGCGACATGTCGTACTTCATCAACTGGGCGGGAATGCAGGAGGTCGGCGCCTTGGAGCCCAAGCCCGGCCTGCCGCCGACGGCGTCTCACCTCGCGCAGCTTGTCGAGCGGATGAAGCGCAATCGCGCAAGAGCGATCGTCACCTCGCCCTACAACAATCCGCAGGCGGCGGAATTTCTCTCCGAGCGCGCCGGCATTCCGGTGGCGCCGCTGCCGTTCACGGTCGGCGGCACCGAGAAGGCGAGCGATCTGTTCGGCCTGTTCGATGACACCATCGACCGGCTGGTGGCGACCGTGCAATGAATTTCGACGCCGCGCTCTTCGGCATCCTGTGGCCGGCGCTCGTCGCCGGGCTGTTGGTAACCGCCACGCACGTGCCGCTCGGCATGCAGGTGCTCGAGCGCGGCATCGTCTTCATCGACCTTGCAGTCGCGCAAATCGCGGCGGTGGGTGTCATCTACGCCGATTTCCTCGGCTGGGAGCCGACCGGCGCGGCGGTGCAGGTGTCGGCGCTGGGCGCGGCGTTGCTCGGCGCGCTGCTGCTGACCTGGACCGAGCGGCGCTGGCCGCAGGTGCAGGAAGCGGTGATCGGGGTCGTCTTCGTGCTCGCCTCGAGCGTGGCGATCCTGCTGCTGGCGAAGAACCCGCACGGCGGCGAGCACCTGAAGGACCTGCTGTCGGGCCAGATCCTGTGGGTGAGCCCGGGCCGGCTGCCGATGGTCGCGCTGGTCTCCGGCGTGGTCCTGGCGCTCTGGTTCGGGATGCGCGAAACGCTCGGCCGCGTCGGCTTCTACCTTCTGTTCGCCTGCGCCGTGACGATGTCGGTGCAGCTCGTCGGACTTTATCTGGTCTTCAGCACGCTCGTGATCCCGGCCCTCGCGACGTTCTACTCGCGCGGCCGGCGCCATCTTAAGGCCTATGCGATCGGGGCGCTCGGCTACCTCGCGGGTCTCGTGCTCTCCGTGGCGACCGACTTGCCTTCCGGCCCGATGATCGTCTGCGCCCTGAGCGCGCTGGGAATTGTTTTTGCCCTCTTGACATCGCGCCGCCAAAGCCGCATCTAGTAGGCTTCCCAAGGCGCTTCCCCGGATTCCCGAACTCCCTGCGATGGAACAGTTCCACGGCACGACCATTCTTTCCGTGCGCCGCGGCGCAGCCGTGGCGCTGGGCGGCGACGGCCAGGTCACGCTCGGCAATGTGGTCATAAAGGGCGGCGCGAAGAAGATCCGGCGCCTGTACCACGACAGGATCCTGGCGGGCTTCGCCGGCGGCACCGCCGACGCCTTCACCCTTTTCGAGCGCTTCGAAGGCAAGCTCGACAAGCACCAGGGCAATCTGATGCGCGCCGCGGTCGAGCTCGCCAAGGACTGGCGCACCGACCGGGTATTGCGGCGCCTGGAGGCGATGCTCGCGGTCGCCGACAAGGAGCGCTCGCTGATCATCACCGGCCTGGGCGACGTCCTCGAACCCGAGCTCGGCATCGTCGCGATCGGCTCGGGCGGCCCTTACGCGCAGGCGGCAGCGCGGGCTCTTCTTGAAAATT
>Ga0137381_10001805_pt1 | contig 14644 bp, 7 predicted proteins | sample SagtaG_16_FD_104808 | JGI IMG/M metagenome (GOLD analysis project Ga0137381, IMG submission 104808) | Vadose zone soil microbial communities from Sagehorn Ranch, Mendocino, California, USA - Sage2_L_115_16 metaG | ecosystem: Environmental > Terrestrial > Soil > Vadose zone | place: USA... | reverse complement strand
GCGGAGTCGAACAATGAGATCACATTGCCTTGCGTATTCTTCCGGCCTTGTAGCGAGGTAAGCGATTCAGCCAGACGCCATACGGGATTGGGTTGGCTTTGCGCGTTCCTTAGCATCTGTGCACATTCGGGATAGTCTTCTTCCAACTTCTCGGCTAATTGCTCGGCTTTGACCGCGAGTCCGTAGAGGACTGCCCTTGCCTCCTCGCGGCGATCGAAAAGCAATTCACCGAGCATGTTGAGCCATGATGTTGCATATGGTCTTGTGCGGATCTGGAGAGTCTTTATCTTGGGATCGTACCGAGCACCCCAGTCTAACAATCGCAGCGCCATCAGGATCACTGGAAACCGCTCGATCCGACGCATGAAATCATCCTGCGAATGCTCGGCAAGCGACCTCAAGCGACGGTCAATGCCGTTTGAGCAATCCACAAATACGTAGGTCGGCTTTTGGTCACAACACCTTCGGATTTCGCCTATATCAGCCCATTCGGAAAGAATCTCAATCACGCTGCCAAGAATGGTAGTCATCCCGACGGCGATGCATGACTCCAAAAGTTCCACAAAAGCATGTCGAGGAATGAGGTCTGCATAGGACCGGACGAACCGACGGATGTCTTCGGAGAAATTGCGTGTGGCTTGTTCCGCGATAGGACGTTGATTCGAAATCCGCTCTAGTTCACTGCCCCGCAGCTTATCAGGGGCCGCTCCCAGCTGCTGCGCGAGCCGAATCATCAGAAGCTGGTCAAGACCGACTGGCGTTTCTTCTTCGAACCTGTCTGAAGTACGACTACTAAGTTCACCACGTCGTGTAACCCCCTGATGAAATGCACATAGAAGAACATTATTTTCGAAGCCTCTGCCAACCGCGAACAGCGTTCGATCCTCATCGCGGTTCTGCTGAATGTATTCGCCTTCCTGGTTAGCGAGCATGGCCACAATCATTTCCGGCACATAGCGAAGATTTGCCACGTGCTCGGGAAGATCTACCCAACTCGCCATATAATGAGTCGGCGCTACGCGCTGGACTTGCTCTTTTCTTCCTAATCCTCGCTTTGCGTTTTCGAGACAAAAACAGAGGAGCAAGTCACCAAGAATTGCTCGCTCGGCGTCGCCGTTGAAGCCAACAAAACCAACGGTTGCCGCGAGCTTGGTGGCTATTCTTTCGATCGTAGCTGTTTGTTTTCGTTCCTTTGCTGTCACTGCCTCGGAACCAAATGTTTCCAGAAACTTCCCTTTGCCTCTCCGCTGCCCGAAGCGGAACATATAGAAAACCGCTGGAAGCACCGCAAACAGATCGAAGTCTTGGACTGTTAGTGGGAGAGCCTTCTCATAGTTTCCCGTCCAAATCTCTCGCGTCATCTGGCGCCCAAACAGTTCATCGACAATGGCACGAGCGGACGTAGGTGTCTTGCCCGGACTCATTTCTCGTATCCTTGTTTAAGACAGGTTACTACCATTTGCTGATGGGCTCCTTCGCCGGTCCCGTCCACGGCGGCTGAAACTCGGTAGATCAGTTCATCCTGCATGGGATTCCATGCCAACATCTCGCGTCCGTCTTCGCGAACGAGTCGTTGCACGAAGATTGACAGATGAGCGAAGGTGTCATCCGTTGATACGTCACCTAGCTGGTATCCATCACTTAATTCCAAAAGAAGATGAAAGAGCTCGGCACCAAGACCAAGAGCCTCTTCGCGTCCATCTCGATAGCGGTAGATCAGGAAAGCCCGACAGTGTAGCCGGTCCACACTTGTATTTTTTGGAATATCCGCTTCGAGTCGGAATGCTGAGAGCGGTTTCTCAACCCAGAACGCTGTCTCTGTGGGCGTTCGAGGTGTGATGCGTAACGGAACAACGCCAGGCCTGTCTAGAGCTTGCGGAGGAAGATCTTCCAAACGTGAGATGCCTTGGCACAGACGTGCGCAGAGCTTAGATTCTTCTTGGGGATCGTTTTCGAGTGCGAGATTCCTGAAAAGCCGTAAATGTCGCCCTCTGGCGAGGTCGAGCGCACTTCGGTCACCTGCGACTTGTGCTATGTGCTCTTCTGTCCATTCAAAGAAGGCCCGCCGCCGCGCTGACTCTAAGGTAAGCTGATCGTATTGAGGCGTCGTCTTTCCGTTCTCGGGCAACGACCTACTGACCAGATAGCGATCAATTTGTGGATGAGCTTCAAGTCCAGGATCGAAGCGAGCTAACTCTCTTAAGACTTCGCCCTGTCGCCCTGGGGAATCCGCAAAGAACGCCCCATCCCAATAGGGAAGCACTGGAACATCAGTTGCGGCATGGTAGTCTTGACAGAAGTTCACACCAAAGAGGATGTACACCAAAGCGGCACGCAACTCACGAACGGTCACGTGTGTTTCTCCGCGAAGGTGGACAGCTTGCAGCGCTTCAAACAGTCGTTCGCGGGCGCGTGAACGAATTTCCTTCGGTCGTAGGTCCGGGAGTCCATCAGGGCCGAAAATCGTACTCGCTCGGAAAACTTGACACCGCTCCTTTGCAGAGCATGATTGGCAGGGTGCCCAGATCGTAGAAGATCGTTCTCCCCCGTACAGGTGATCCAACAAGCGATTCAGGAACCTCGCATCAATGTGCTTTCGGTCAGCTGTAACGCCACCAACAAGCGACCGTTGGTTCAGGTTGATGAACCGAATATGCGATTCCTCCGCGCCAGCTTCGCCCTGAAGGAGATCGTACAATTCCTTTGTCAGAGCTGTTTCGCTTCCATTCCGACGCGATTCCACTCCCTCAATCCACTCCAATAGGCGACCATCGTTGATGGCCAAAAGATGAGCGATATCCGGTACCGGTCGACCCTCTTGGAATGGTTCGAGGAACTCATCGAGAAGCTCATCTGCAGACCGCCCGCGCCACGCCGCCGATCCATCGAGGTTCATTCGCACAACCAGACCATCTTCCATTCGTCCTTCGAGAATGCGCTCAGATGACGGGTGCCTGCCCAGCCCGAGCAGGTCTGCGAGATGCTGAAGCAGCGCTGTTTTACCATCACCTGCATTGCCACTTAGGACTAGAAGACGAACCTGTCGCTGTCGAATATCGCGGTACAAGGTCTGTTCAAGATTCGTTTCAACGTAAGTGTCAGCGGCGAACTCTGTGTCGAGCCCACGAGTCTCCCGGTTTCCCCAGAGGGAGCCTGGATAGGACTGCAGCAAAGATAGCAACCAGTCTACTTTTTCCTCACGCAATTGCTCTTGCGGCCTTGGTTCAATATCGGGACGAGGTGACGCTCCCGCACCGTATCTTGGCTGCTCGATATCGGTCCGAGTGTCCCCTGCCTGCGGCTTGAGGGCGGTCAGCGCGTCGGCAACGGAATCAAAGCGCTGCGCGGGATCCCGGTGAGTTGCCCTGTCGAAAAAAGCCGCCAGAGTAGGCCACTGCTTACGATCTATTCCTTCCCAGTTCAATCCGCGTTCTTTCGCTTGGACACCGCCGTACTGAAATGGCTCCTTCTCGTACAGCACGTGGAAGAAACTGGCCGCCAGCGCATATATGTCGTCCGAAGGACAAGCCGCTCGCTTGTTTTGAAAAGAAGGTGAGCAATACAAAACCGTGCCAGGTGCGGCCATGGGTTCGCCGATCTTGCCAACAAAGTCATAGTCGGTCAAAACAAGGTCATTGCCCGAAACAATCATATTGCGAGGACTGACGTCTCCGTGAATGAGGCCATTGCGGTGAAGTACGTCCAAGGCTTCACACATTAGTTTTAACCAGCGCAAAGCAAGCCCTTCGCTGGATGTTTCCTGTTGCTCTTCAGCTAACAGCGGGAAGACACTGATGAACTCGCGAAGCGGCGCTCCCTCGACCCAAGTCATGAGGGCGACAAAATCATTTTCCCGCCACTCCCGCGCAACTTCGAAAATAACTGAGAGTGCTGGATGACGGCCAAGGTGAGAGCGCGCCAGACTATAGGCTTTGAGTACTCGTCGACCGGCGTCTGCGCTATGGCTGACCTTTGCTACATAGGTCCCCAAGTCCTCTTTCGTTGACCTGTCGATTTCAACGACCTTGAATGTTATCCCTACGCCGCCAGAACCGAGGCGCGCAACAATCCGATAGTCTCGATCCCTGAAGCGGACTACTTGATCCTCAGTCCAGAAACGAGATGGTGGCGGCACCGAGGGTTCAGGTGATTCTCCTAGCAGACCAGATAGATACGCGTCCAGATCTTCCAATGAGCTCCGCGCCTCCGGATCCTCCTGTAAAGCGCTGCGAAGTACCTCCATAGCTCGCCGACCTAATTCATCTTGCTGCGCTTCGAAAAGTCGCACGAGGCTAGCACAGAGCGAATAAACGTCCGAACGGTGATCAGCGGCTGCCAGGCCTTGTAGTCGAACCTCAGGGGCCGTAGTACTTCCACAGTCGCGAGTTGGAATTCCGACGGAAGCGACGCTCGTATCCGAAGGGATTTTTGTGCGCTCAAAACCCGTCAGAATTGGGGAATTATCGTGCCTAACCAGAATGGTCTTGGGAGTGAGGTTCCGGTGAACCATTGGTTCGTGGTCTGCTCCAGCATCGTGCAGCTCTTTGACCGCACGAATGGTGTTCCGCGCAAACACCATTCTCGCTGCGGACTCCCAAGACGCATCAAGCGCGCGCTCCTCAATAGACGGCGCGGCTGGATCGACCAAAGTGAAAAAAAACATTTCACCTGCGTATCCCGGTGCTTCTTGATACGAATCCAAAATGCGGGGCACCCAAGGATGCAACTGCAACCTGCGAAGAGCGTCGTATTCTCTTCGAGCCCTTGTCTCGGTGTTCCGTTCATCACCGGCTGTCAAATCGTAGAGATGAAGAACAACCCGGTCTTGTCTGGAGGAATGGCTCCCCTTATAGACACGATGGAACCGCTCCTCCTTGGGACTTTGAAGCTCCAAGTTTACGTAACCGGCGAGTCGCCTCAATGAACCGTCGAGTGCCACAGCACTTTTCGGCTCTAGCATACGGCCTAGCAGATTAACCTGCTGAAAGGAGAGGGCAGCGGGAGAATTGAGGCCAAGGGCGCCTCTCCATTCATTGAGTGAAAAGAGGCGGACTCCGCGGGCATCCTTCCCGACAAGCCTCTTGATTTTAGAAGGCTCTTGAGTCAATAAAATGACACCGTCTACCCGAGGCAAATTCGAAACGACCTTGCGGAGTGTCGTTCCGATCTTGCGCGCCTTATTGGTTACGCGGTCTGCTTCTTGTGCCACAAGGTCTGTGTGCGTATCGAACCACTGCGCCGTCCAGTGCTTCACCTCGACGACCCTCACGCCTGGAGGGCCGATAGCTACAATGTCAATTTCATCTGATTGAAGCTGGTTTGTTATCGAGAATGCGAGATTAGTCAACAGAATCCAGGCATCGTCGCCTGACACTGATCGCAGACGGGTTTCCATCTGCCTGAAGGCATTTATCTCGCTATCGTTTGCGGCAGGGCCGCAGGAAAAGAGCGTTACCCTCACGTGTTTGCCTCATTTCGGAGGATGAACCCAACTATCGGATCTGCCGCGACAGAAGCTCCGTCGACCTTTTTCGCCGGCGCTTTTCAGACTCTGGAAGGGGTGCCCCTTACATTACACGGGTCCGGCCTCACTCTTAAGAGCTGTTGCTGTGGAGACCTTGACCAGCCCGCCACAAAAAAGGGCACCCGACTGTCGCCTTTTGCCCCCCGATTGTACTGCGATTTGCCCGATCTTCGGGATTTGGGAGGGCGAATGGATCCACCAGGAGTGACCTTCGGAGGTCCGGTCCGCGCCCTAACCATGAACACATTTGGGCTCGCTCCACGTCGTGCGAGAGGCCCATGCATCTTACTTCATAGGGTGCGTTTGGATCCGCATTCACACCCGAAGGATGTACGCTTCAGTTGGTTTCTGCGTTGCTTTCCCGACCGCGTCTGCATATAGCGCTACCTGTCTTTCGTACCGATTGAGTTGCGCCTCCAACTCTTCGTCCGTCTTAAAATCGACGATGGTCCAAGCTTCAGATTCTTCGAAGGCAAGATCGACAAATCCCTCCAAAAGCACGTCGTTCTCAACCAATGTGACCGGTGCCTCGCGCCGGCAGCGACCGTTCCGTTCGCACTCAGCAGCGCGTTGAAGGATCTCGTGCCTGAGGACAATTTGGACGACCGAAACTGCGGAGGCTACTTCGTCCGAGTTCGCACCCAGTATTCTTCCGTGGAGAGCTGCGACTTTCTCGATCGCTGCGGAATCGGCGCTGAGGGGTACGGTTGCGAGGATTGCGTGCACGAGCGATCCATACCGCGCTCCGCCTGGACCCGGGCCTCCATTTCCTACGTTGATAACTTTCACGTCGACAGCACGTGGTTTTTCCGATTTGCGTGCGGCACGCTGCGTGATCGTTTGCACGTGCAGGGACGGCACAGAAGCCGCTTCGACGATCGCATCTTTCTTTGATTTCCACTCCCTGTATGCCGCGAGGTCTTTCTCTACCGTCGCCTTGTCGACCTCCTTCAGCAGGTCCTCCTGCCGCAAGGCGTATGAGGGGCGCGCGCCCAGAGCAAGCTGGTTTGGGTCCCACCACACGACGCCATAGGGCTGGGAGGACGCCAAAGTATAAAGACCCGGACGGACTGTACCGTTGGTAGGTATGCCCCCAGGTGGGCGCTCTTTGACACTGTCCGTGCCGAATTTCGGGCATCCGGGCGCCTGGCCCGGATCTTTCCGGAGCTCCAAAGGAGGATACACGGCGCGACAGAGCGGCCCTGTCCAGAATTCCTGAATTCGTGGCCAAGGATCGCCGACCACAGGAACTACAAGAAGATCGCGGGCTCGCGTGGCTGCAACATAAGCCAGCCGTGTCCCTTCAGCTGTATCTCTGGCAATTTCTTCTGCTTCGTGGTTTGTAAGCTCCAGTGGTGACCAACCCCCGATTCGGACAGCGCATAGCGAGCGTTCGGTGTCGATATGCCGGTGGGCTTGGGACGCCTGAAGCTTGGCCGTCAAGTCGGCCAGGATGACAATCGGAAACTCAAGACCCTTCGCCTTGTGTACAGTCATCATCCGGATCCCTTCACTTCCATCCTCCATGATCGGAGCTTCGGGAGCTTCTCCGTGTTCCGCCTCTCTGCGCAATTGGTCTACAAACGCGCGGAACGAAAGTCGGTCCGACTGCTCCCAGGCTCTCGCCATCTCCGCCACGTGTAAGACATTGGCTAAAACCTGTTCGCCAGAAGGACGCAATGCGAATGCTGCATGGGCTCGTGTAGCTTCCATCAAAGCAGCAATTGTGTCCGCCACCTGGCGGGAATTCCGTTTGCGGTGCAGCTCGGCCAAAAGCGCTAGCCCTTTGACGACGGGCTCCAGTTCGGTCGCAAGTGGCTCGTGCGGCAGGCGCATGGGGTGGAGGCGCCTAAACTGATGGCGATATGCAAAAAGGGATTCGTCAGTGAGAGCAAAGAACGAGCCCCGAAGCGTTGCATATACAGAAAGCTCGTCGTCCGGCCATTCGATGGCCGTCAAGGCAGTTCTCAGAACCTCGACTTCTTCCCGCGTGTGAAAGGACTTTCCACCAACGACCATGTGAAGGATACGGCGGGCTTCCAAGGCTTGCACATAGGGCCGCGTTACGTCTTCTCCGAAGTTCTGGAAGCGCCGAAATAGAAGGCAAATATGCCGAGCAGCTATCGGAACTCGATCATTCGGATTCCCAGACTCGGTGACTGTCCATCCGCTCTCGCGAATGAGCCAATCGACAAAAGCGCCAACCGCGTCGGGCAGCGAGCTGTCGACAGCATACGCCGCCAAGTCTTTCTTCCCGTACGGCTCAGGGACTGGTAGCGCGATCACCGCAGGCTGGTTTGAAGTTTCGGATCGATGGGGCGATAGAGGGACATAGCCGGCCTGCAGCGTTTGATTGTCCTGAACCATGATCGGTCCGAACGCTGCGTTCACGCAGCTCTGAATGGAGGGCACACTTCGAAAAGAAGTCGAAAGCTGAAGCTCGATTGCGCCGCTGGTGAGTAGCAATTTCTTCACCTCTTGATAGGTGCCCACGTCAGCCCGGCGAAATCGGTAGATTGATTGCTTAGGATCGCCGACAATAAACAATTTGCCCGGCGCCGGAATAGCTTCTTTCCAGGATTTAACCGAAGGGGCTCTGGCGGCAAGCAAGAGAATGATTTCAGCCTGAACTGGATCAGTGTCCTGAAATTCGTCTACAAAGATGTGCGTAAATCTGCGCTGAAAATCTGCCCGGACGGTTTGGAAATCGCGTAGCATGTTCCGAGCTCGCAGCAGAAGGTCGACGAAATCCAGTCGCCCGCTTCGGGTTTTCAGTTCTTCGTAAATGTTGATGGCTTCGCGCAGTTCATCCTGCAACAGCGCTGCCAGGTCGGAGTTGGCGGTTCTTACAAAGTCCTGCACATCGGTTACCAGGGTTTTGTGAGCTGACTCAACCGATTCTCGGGTCACGCCCGGCGAATATTGGGGACCTGGCACAGCGCCTGGATTACGAAAATCACGATCTTCAGCCAGGGTCGCGAGAAGCGCCTCAGCGAGGTCGTAATCGCGAACTCCAATCATCTCGAGCGCGTTCAACCTTTCGCCGACCGATCGGGCAATCTCTGTGTTCCGATAGAAATAGCTATTTGATCGAGAAGGGTTGGAGGTTACCTTCCGGAATTCGCGGAGTTGCTCGAGTATCTTGTCAATCGACGCAGTACGGTCGTACTTGGGCCGGGACCAGGAGGCGGAAAGGTCTCGCCAGTTTAGAAGCTCCCACCCAGCCGCTTTGAGCCGCTCGGTTGGTCAGTCTTTTGACTGCCTGCGCAGCGAGCGACGTAAACCCTCAGCCGACTTTTGCAAGGCTCGCTGGAGCCAAGAATCGAATGCTTCTTCGTAGAATTCTCGGGCCTCGCTTTCCGTCAGGGGCTCGAACATGGGATCGACACGCCCTTCAACGGGCCGCTCCCGTAACAAGTCAGCGCAGAACCCATGAATTGTGTTGACCCGGGCCTCTTCCAATCGTTCGATAGCATCTTCGACATTTCGACAGCGGTTTGCCTCGGCTGCTGAGTTGGTTCGTGCCTTTTCCAATTCAGCGCGCAGACGAAGCTTCAACTCACCAGCAGCCTTCTCGGTGAACGTGATTGCTACAATTTGCCCAACTTGGGCTCTGCCTTGCGCGAGAACTTCCACGATCCGGCAGACCAATTCCGTGGTTTTGCCAGTACCTGCGGCCGCCTCTACGACGATGGTCGCCTCAAGCGAAGTACGGATTTGACGGCGCTCTTCATGATCCACAAGCGATTTCACGGCATGCCCCTGAGCCGCGTCAATTCCGAAAGGGGTTGTTGGTCCTTTGCCATGACACGGATTTCCTCGTAGGGACCGCAAACCACCTGAAAGTCGCACCACGCACAAGCCCTTTCCCGCGGCGCCGGCGGAAAGAAGGCGTGTTCGACAGCACTATCGATGATCTTAAGGACTTCTTCGGCCCTCTGCCGCGCTTGAGCATCTAGCGTGACAATGCGTTCTGCGAAGCCGCCGGCCGCGGTGCAGTAATAGAGTCGTCCCTCTGTGACTGGTTTCTTCATCAGCGACTCGACCGCGAGCGAATACAGTGTGGGCTGCAGAACTTCTCCTCCACCGATTACCAGAGTCTTGACAGTTCGGGCTTCCCCGGATTTGTAGTCAGTCACGCGAAGATTTCCATCCGTCGATCGGTGTTCAATTAGGTCAACAATTCCGCGTAGTTTAAAACCACCAGCGATCGTTGCCACGTCGCTGAAGCTTGCCTGATCGCGTTGTACCCCGTCGGAAACTCCAAAGGACAGTTCAAAGTGCGTGGGGACCCAATCCGAGGGATTCTCAGCCATCCGCTTGATCCACAAACGAAGATCGGCACGTAAGCCTTCGATCTCGTCGTTCCAAACTCTACGAATTGCGGGGAAGAGATTTTCCCGGTACTCCTCCTCGATCCGCTGGACAATTTTGTCTAACTCATGCAAGGCGTGCACCAGGTTTACTGATGATATCGGCAGCTTCGTTTCCTCCTGCAGCTGTCGTAAGAGCTCCGCCTGAACCCGATGCAGGATCGCCCCTCGCGTCAACGGATCCATCTGCTCGATACTCACAGCTTTCTTCCGTGGTTCAATTCCCTGAATGGCGGCCAAATAGAATTGGTACGGACATGTGGCGTATCTCTGCAGACTGGAAGCGGAATGGGGACGAATCGTCAATCGGTATTGGGAAAAGAGCTCGACTATATCTTTGGATGGGGCGCAGAGTCCGTCAAAACTGCTCCAGGACTTGCGGCGCCAACGGGCAAATCGTGTTCGAAGAGAGCGAGCCAAATTTTCATTAAGCTCGAGCATATAGCGGGCCCTACCCTTGCTTTTCTCCTGTGGCAGGGTCAAGAGGGTGCCTAAGACAGAAAGGTCATGCTCCACAGGATCGATCGCATGGTTCGGATCAGTTGGCGCTGGCCAAGCCAAACGGGCGCTACCTTCTTCACCAGCTCGGTATTCGAGAGTTTCAACTCGCGGTACTTCACCAGTGACAGCCCTGTCGACGTCGAGAGCATAAAACGAAGGTACGCGCGGACGCGCCTGAACAACGTCGAGTCGAGGATAGGAGAGGTATAGACGTTTTCGGACACTTCCTGTACAGAGCCGGAGAAGCAGACGCTCGCTCGATACTCGTTCATCTTGGTTTCGAAGCCTCGAGTCGAGTTGCCTTCGGAGATCGTCGAGCAAGATGGGATCCTCTCTCGGTCTTTGCGGAAATATTCGCTCTGCTAAACCCGGTATGAAGACGACCTCGAATGAGTAGCCCCTGGCCTGTCCCGTCGTCGCGACGAATACGTGGCCATAGCGATAGTCGGGCGGGGGTAGTTCGAGAGTCGAAAGGCGCTCCATTAATACATTCCGAACTTCGAAAAGGGAAACAGGGCCGACCACCTCCATAGGCGCCATTTCGGCCAGGACTGAGAGAACCCGTTCCGGGCTACGAAGAACCATAGGAGCAAGCGACCGTAAGATTTTGAGCCACTCTCCCCAGTGTGTTTCTTTCGGGAATTCCGAGAGGATCTCGATGAGTGGAAGGGCAAAATTCTTCAAGTGAGACAGTTCGCGGAGATCGCGCTCAATTGCCAAGGCCTTCGGGGATTCTGGCTCTTTCCCGTAAATCTCGGTGAGCTTCAGACGAAACTCTGCGTCTAAACCATTTAGGCGCCGTTCCCACCGATCCTTCCCTCCGATTACGGCGCCATCAACTAGCAGCTTTTCCCAGTTCCACGGCGCGCGAAGTGTTCCTCCTATCTGGGGAGAATCATTAGAATCAGCGTCATGATTGCCTGGTTTCTCCGGTGATTCACTCCCTTCAGGAACAGGCCTCGTGAGGCCTAGGCTCAGAACTTCATCCTGTGCGGCCGTGAACACCTCTTTTCCTTTCGGAGGGCCCCCGGCTTCATCGAGAACTGGAACCTGACCAAGCGAGAGATATTCTGCGAATCGCTTTGCCGAAAGCTTCTCGTCGGCGCACGCCAAGATGGCCAAGAAAGCGCGTCCGGCGGGATCAGGCCGACTCGTGCCGAGGGAAAAGAATGCAGGGATCCCAGCCCGTCGGAACGCGCTGTCGAGCAGGCCTGAGTAAGTCGAGGGTGACCGGAGAAAGACGGCCATTTGATCAAATCGGATACCGTTGCGCGCTTCTTCCAAAATCCGCCGAGCAATCTCCACGCACTCTCGCCCTTCCCCGGGAGCAGAAAACATACGGACTTGACCGTCACGATTTCCAGAAGGCGGTTTGATTTCTGAGAAAAGATACTCACGGAGCCTACCCAGTGGCGATTCCTCTGTTGCACATTTCTCAATGGAGTTGGTTTCGGTCGGTAATGTCTGAACGGCAGTTATAGTTTTCTCGTCCCCCACTGGGACTGTAATCAACACTGCTGGTGACCTCGACGCCAGCGCTTCGAAAAGTTCGTTTTCCGCCTTCGAATGAATCGGGAGGTCCAGGAGCAAAAGCGGTGTACTCGCGAGCGATACTTCGTTGCCGCGGACCACGGCAGCCGCTATGCGCATTAAGGCAGCCAGATCAACCAAATGGGCGACCGACAATTGTTCTTCGAGCGCAGTAAGCAGCCAACCGACATCGGGAGCCGGAGCTTGAAGACGTTCTAAGTTTGAGGCTGTAATTCCAGCTTCTCTCAATTCTGAGGACGTTGCGCGAACTGCTTTCGCGAAACCAGGAAGCGAGACAACCGGGGAGAAATACTGAAGAGCGCTGCGATGTTGAGCCTCATAAACCGCTCGCGCCACCGTGGCCTCGACACCCAATGCGCTGCACGGTGCCTGGCCATTCCCCGCGAGTCGCAACACCGAAATCCGCGCCGCCAATTGCGCCAAGCTAAAGCGATGGATGCCGAACGCCGCTGCCTGCAACCGCGCATAGTGGCGGACAAAGTCATCAGCGGCCGCACGGGTAGCGCCGACGACAAAAATCTCAGTAGAACGGGGAAATTCGGACAGAAATTGCGTTGCGCCAGATAGTCGATCTGAAGCCGCCGACGAGATCAGAACTTTCAGCATAAGACATTGCGCTGCAGCTCTCAGATTTGAAGCTGAATTTAGCTTCGCTACACCCGTTGCACCATTATAGTCGCATCAAACGATTGCCCGCCTCCCTCCGAGCTGAAAAGTAACAGCCAAAGTAACCACCCCATTCTCAGCGTCGATCTTCGGCACAGCATTGCCGGTTCCGACTTGGTTAGCAGTTGTTCGAGTCCCGTACGCATGCGGCGAAACCGATCGAACGAAGGAGGGCTTAACGATGTCTTGTCCACACTGTGGGGATACAAGAACGGAAGTGTTGAAGACCATCCATCGTGGGCGCAGCATGTATCGCGTGCGGCGGTGTTCTTTCTGCAAGGGGCGTTTCAGCACGCAAGAGAGGGCTGTGTCATGGAACCATATGAACCGGAAGTGGCCCGGGCCCCGCCCGTCGCGGAACGGATGGAAGAAGCATCGAGCCGCTGCCGTGCGAGGAAAGTGCGAGGTGGAATCCTGCGGAGTGGATTTCAAACAGGCTGGAGTCCGGCGTCACGTGGACCATATTGTGCCGGCCAGACTCATCCGGCGACTAAGGCTTGGCAATCCAGACCAACGAGAAAACCTGCAGTGCATCTGCGGCACCTGCCATGGTTACAAGCTTCAAGCAGACCACAAGCTCTGCATGGGGGATAAGCTAGGCTACCTGGGGATTCTCCGTACCCACAATTTTGATTTGGCGCGGATCGAGCGGGCATTGGCCCTCTACGGGCTTTAGCTTGCGCCTTAACCCCTATTCATTCTGCCCCGTCCCATGAGTAGTCGTGGAAGGGTACCAGCGTACCGCCTATTTTTGCGCTTCGTACCATATCAAACAGCGAGCTCGATGCCCATATTGCAAGGAGTGAAGGAGCACACGTGTGGATCTAATGGCGGCACCCGATAAGCGGAAGTTCCAGGTGCGTTGTGATGCAGGAAGTCCAGGACGATTTGAGGTTGGCACAGATACCTTGTCTGTGCGGGTCGGCCAAAGAATGCGAGCGGAAAAAGAGGAGGAGATGTGGGATTCCGTCCACATCTTATGCAAAGAGCAGCCGGATGGTTCCCTCACCGTTGAGGTGCTTGTTTGCCATCCCGATTGGGAAGAACCAAAGACAATTGCAGCGATTCATTCGCGCCCTCAGGACGGCGACACAGCAGCGCCACGTCTGAAGTGTGATCTCGAACTCACTCGACCCGGCGGACTCCACAGAGCGAGCGGCGCGCAATAGCACTGCCCAAGAAAGTGAAATGACGTCCGGTCGGCCACGGTGTGGCGGTGAAAGAACAGTTAAACCACCCCCGGACTTAGTCAGGCATGCCTGGAACGCTTCTCAAAGGCAACAAGCATGAGGCGATAGAGTTTGCGCACTTCTTCGGTATCGGAGCCCTGCATCCAGCTCTCGATTTTCTTCTTTAAACTCTTTGAATCGTCTTCGATGCCCTGGAAGCAAAACAGCTCAAACATAGGAACGTCCAGAGCCTCAGCGAGAGCGCAAAGAACTTCAAATGGAGGGCGACCGCGGCCTCGTTCGAGGTCGCTAATGTACTGATCGCCTTTGCCTCCTATCATTCTACCCAGTTGATGCTGCTTGAGCTTTTTCGTTAATCTGAGTTGTCGGAGTCTTTGCCCGAACAGTTTGGCTTGGCTGTCTACGCTCATCCCGCATACACAGTAGTAGGAACGGGCGCTCCACGACTCAGTCTGGAATACGTAATACTATTGACATAGTATCGCTGCAACGTGTAGTCTGGTGCCAAATTTGGCTTGAGCAAACTCACGATGGGATTTCGGGCCGTGCTGCTTGACGGGCGCTATTTCTCGCATGATCGAGATCGGATCGGAAATGATCAAAAGGAAAGGCAGTGCGGCCAAACCTTGTTTCCCTGTGAAGAAGCGGGAAGCCGAACGGGCATTCCTCATGCCGAGAAGAGCTTCGTCTTTTCGGCCCTTCGTATCATCTCGGACGGCATTAGGCGGGCTCTCTTGGATAGCCGAACCAGTGTTCTTAGCGTTGGACTCATGAGGCCGCGTTCCAGCATGCTTATTGTCGTTCGATCTAGGCCCGTGTCAAACGCAAATTCCTCTTGG
>Ga0137381_10001802_pt1 | contig 14649 bp, 13 predicted proteins | sample SagtaG_16_FD_104808 | JGI IMG/M metagenome (GOLD analysis project Ga0137381, IMG submission 104808) | Vadose zone soil microbial communities from Sagehorn Ranch, Mendocino, California, USA - Sage2_L_115_16 metaG | ecosystem: Environmental > Terrestrial > Soil > Vadose zone | place: USA... | reverse complement strand
GAGCTGCGAAAAAACAGTTCGTCCGGTATTCACACCCCATTGTTTCGCAGAATCAGACCAGCCGGAATGGAGCCAAAAACGACAAAAAACGACCGTTTACAGTTCAAATCGAAAAAAGTCAAAACGTCACTTAAACCGCTACGTTACAGCTAGTTGCGTCGATATGAGAATTCGACAACCGGACAGTAGTGACCCTGTACGATCAACAACGCGCCGCTGAACTCCAACTCCGTGGCGTCTCTCTGGATCTGATTGAAGCGGCTCTCCTGCTGGGTTCTCTGCGAAGGTTGTTGCGATCACCCGGGGCGCTGCCCTTGTCGCCGATCCGCTCTCTGGCCTACTTCCAACCGGTCATCGACGAACTGCTGGCCTGCCCTCTCTCGGACTCCTACGTGGGATATCTGCGAAGTAAGATGAAACCCTTTTCTGGGAAAAAGATAACTGAATCGACGAAAAGGGCCTCAGCCTATCGAGTTCAGAAAACCACGGATTCAGATGATCGATAACAGGTCCGACGAGGGGCCGTACGAACATGCCACTTTCTCTATGTCATACAAACGGCTCTTTGTAGTACAATTTGTGCATGCGATTCGCAATTCAAGCCAGGCTGGATGACCGATCGCGGAAGAGGCTCGCAGTTCTGGTACGAGAATTGGGTTGGACTCCTTCGCGGGTTGTACGCGAGGGCCTACGTGTTTTGGAAGCGAGTTATTTGCGGCGCAAGAAGCCAGGCATCATCGGCCTGGGTAAGTTCAGGTCCGGTGTGCCAGACCTGGGATCGAACAAAAAACATCTGCGGAATTTTGGGCGATGAAGCCGGTCCTGCTCGACACAGGTTTCATCGTTGCGCTGTTGGACCGCAGCGAGAGTTTTCACAAGATGTGCTCCCGGACGATTCGAGAGGTGGAGGTGCCGCTAGTCACCTGCGAGGCCGTCATTACAGAGAGCTGCTATCTGTTGCGGAACTTGTCGGGCGCGTCGGAGGCGGTGATCGAGAACATCGCCGCCGGGATCTTCCAGGTTCCTTTTCAGCTTTCTCGAGAGACCGCTGGTGTCAAGCAAGTACTGCGAAAATACAAGGACCGGCTAATTGATCTTGCGGATGCCTGCCTGATTCGACTGGCGGACGAGCTTGGGACTGCGGATATTCTGACGCTGGATCAGGATTTCGCAATCTACCGCTGGGGCAAAAACAAACCGTTTCGAATGCTACCGAGCAGGGACTTACAGAGGCCGAGAGAAAGACCCTAGGTCATCGCAAAGTGCTGGAGGCACCGCGTGGTGTCGATGAGCTGCCGAACGCGTCGCCCCAGGACGGCGCGAATAAGGATGTTCGCATCGAGAACGATCATCTCAGCGGGATGCGCCCTTCCCGTGGCGACGCCCACTTTCTCCTTCTTTATTCACGTTTCGTTCGCGTGAGCCTACCAGTGTTGCCAAGGCTTCCGAGAGGACGATCAATTCAGCCGGCCCAGTTGTAGGGAACGTGGACCGGCGAGCTGCGATTATTCGTATTCCCAGAAGAGATGTCCCTGGACCAAGCCTCAAGGGCCAGCTTACGTTGAAGCTGAAAATTGATCGGTCCGGCCCGACTCCACGCAGTTCAATTTTGGCCGATCTGGCGCTGATAGAAGATGAACTACGGTTTACCGACGACGATCCTATGGCGGGGCGCGTCAAATTCCGAGGCGTCCTCACAGATACGGGTCTCGTAGGGATTGCTCAGGTCTCAGACGCAGAGGATAAGGTAAGGGCAGTCGGAAGCTGGTCTTTGAAGAAGAATTAACTGGCGCGACTGACCTTCGGGTTTACCGGGTGCTGCCACGGATGCGCTTTGAACTTGCCGGGGACGCAACAATTTAAAAGATGAAAGGGCGTCGCGCAAAAAAACCCGAGGCCATTTCATCAAAGGCAAACGCGAATGGCGCGTTTAGGATGTTTAGGGAATTCCGTACGTCAAGGTATGACCATTCCACGTTTCGGCTGAGATCAGCTTCTACTGGACCCCCACCGACGCGGCTCGGTAGACCTCTCGCTCCACGCAAGTCTCCCTTATGGTTCGACGACGCCGATGCCGGAGCCCCGCGTGTTCGGCGCCTGGACCGTTTCTATTGAAGAAAAAGTTCATGCGGCCTTCAGTGAGATCGAGGAAAGGAAAGGGCGCATCGTGGCCGTCCTCGGCGGGTACGGGGATCTCGACGTGCAAGTGCACTTCAAACCCGATGGCCTCGCTTCCCTGAGTGGTGCATCGATCTCCGGATTCCGGGTAGTTCGTGTGCCCCGCGTCTGGGACGATCCCGGTCGCCGCGAGGCGGAGGAGGGCCAGAAAAAGAGCTTGGCAGTCTCGCGCGGACGTTCAAGGCTACCTTCGATGAGTGGATCAAAAGTGTCTCGGAACTTGCAACCTGGATCCGGTACTCGCCGCCACCGCCCGGAGCGAAGCCGATCGAGCCCTGGTTCGAGGATCAATCCGAGGACGATGATGACGGCGGGCCGGAGACGATACACTGATCGGCTCCTCGGCACATTCGACTGCAATCTGATCGAGATCGCAGCACGGTAAAACTGCACGAGCCTGCAACAGAACAGCGATCACAGCAGCGGATGCAGCTTCGCAGTGCGGGTAGATGACCGGCCTTCCGGGCGACTCGAGAAACGGCGAGGCTACCTGTGGCTACCTGTGTGGCGCTTGACTTTTAGGCGAGACGATCCACCTCGATTGGGTGCAGGATTGGGTGCAACTAGAGAGGTAGGAATGGCTTCGAATCTTCCGTAAGCGACATCAGACGCGGCACTTAGATTTTTGACCTTCTCGGCTGTTAACCGAAGGGTTGCTAGTTCGAATCTAGCCCGGGGAGCCAAACCTCTTTTTCAACCGCTTACATTTTCTCGAAGAATCTCTGCGAGACTCGCCCATTCTGCGGCAGTCGAACGGACGAAGTCGCATATAAACTGTTCTGGAAAATCCCGCTCATATCGCTTCGGATCAAGCGTCAAAGAACGATCCGCCTGCGCCAAGGCTGCGATCCAATAATGAAATCGGCTAGCAAACGCTTCGGACCCCGGGGCGCAGGCCGTCGGCGCCGTTTTGCATAACGCTCCAAACGTCGGGCAGCCTCAAACCTTTGATGATTTGGCATCAGCCGATACTATGTCGTCAAACAATGCACAAAAATATTCGAGAATGGTGTATAATCATTTCATGAGAACTAATATCGACATTAACGAGAGTTTGGTGCGCAAGGCACGAAAGCTCACGCGTCTCAAAACGAAACGCCAGATCGTCGATAAAGCCTTGGAATTGCTCGTCCGTTCGGAGAGCCGAAAGGGCATTCTGCGATATTACGGCAGTGGTATTTGGAAAGGCGATCTCAAAGCCATGCGGAGAAATCGCGTTTGATTTTGGTCGATAGTTCTGTTTGGATCGATTTTCTCGGCCCGTCACCTTCCTTTGCAGGCGCCGAATTGAGCCGCATGATCGCCGATGCTGAGCCCTTCGCCCTCGCTGGAGTTGTGATCACAGAAGTTTTGCAGGGTCTCAAGCGTGACGTCAGTCGCCTCGAGCACTATCTGTCGCAATGGGACATGCTCGAGCCCAGGGGATTTTCGACGTATCGAGAAGCAGCGGCCATTTTTCGGGCTGCGCGAGCGAAAGGCGTTGCGGTTACGACCATCGATGCTCTGATCGCAGCGATTGCTTTAGAACACGGCGCTACACTCTTTACTCTGGACATGGACTTTTCGAGATTGGCCGGCATCACCCGCCTGCCCCTTTATGTGTTTTGAGCTTGTTTCTTTGCAATTCTCGCCTGTGTTCCCAGAACCTCGTCACAGTCCCCAGCTCATATAACTAAGTCGAGGGTTAGGAATAGCGAGCAAGTCGTTCATAGGGTTGCCCAGAGTTGCCCAATTGGGGCGCAATTTCCACGAGTTCATCTACATGCTTCACTAGAGAACCGGCTCTCTTGTGGTGGAAGGGGCTGGTCGGGCTCCGTATCATCCTGGAGACGGCGCTCTCGTCCCTTTCTCACCCGAATATCCCTGCGTGCCCTTGCCACTGCCAATCAGTCACCCAGCCCTGTCTCCTGAAAAAATCCGTCGAAGCCACCCCCGCCAACTAACCATCGGCCCTTCGTCATCGTCATAACCTCCAAGGTCGGCCAAGACGTGCAGGTTGCCATGCGAGGTGTGGATGCAATCGTTGCTGTCAGATTTGCTCTTTGCCGGCCGCGAACTCCGCAAGCGGCCCGGTTTCACCATGACCGCCATTCTCTCTCTCGCCCTCGGCATAGGCGCCACAAGTGCCGTGTTCAGTGTCATTTACGCCGTCTTGATTGACCCCTTCCCCTACCCCGGCTCCGATCGCATTGTGGAACTGCGGCTCGTGGACAAATCCGGCAGCGATCACTTCACCGGCCCCAACGGCCAGCAAGCAGACGTGCTTCGCCAGGCGAAATCGGTCGAAGACGTCACTCTGATGGATTGGTGGAACCTGACCACCACGGACGGCGACCTCCCCGAAGACGTCCAGGCGATGTACATCGACCCGAACGCCCCGAATCACTGGGGCATCCGCGCGCTCATGGGACGCTGGCTGATCCCCTCGGATGCGCCGCCGGGACAAAGCCCACAGCCCGTGGTGGTGCTGACCTACCACTTCTGGCAGCGCTATTTTATGGGCGACCCCACCGTGATCGGGCGCACCATTCAGCTCGTCCACAAGCCGTATCAGATCGTTGGCGTGATGCCGCCGCGCTTCAAATGGGGCAACCCGGACATGTACGTGCCGCTAAAGGTCACTCCGGATCCGAACGTCCGCTACGCGGCTTCCATCAAGCTCCGGCCAGGCGTGAACCCGGAGCAAGCCAGCGCGGAGCTCCAGCCCATCGTCGAGGAGTTCGCGAAGCAAGCACCCACGCAATATCCGGACAAGTTCAAAGTCAAGCTGCGCAGCATCGTGGAGGTGTACGCGCGGCCGCTGGGGCCTACGCTTTATTTGCTGCTGGGCGCGGTCGCGTCGCTGCTGCTGATTGGCTGCGCGAACGTCTCCATTTTACTTTTGGCGCGAGGCACGGAGCGACAGCACGAACTTGCCGTGCGTGCCGCCATCGGAGCCGGCCGCCTCCGCATCATCCGCCAGTTGCTCACGGAGTCGCTTGGCATCGCGACAATAGGCGCCTTACTGGGCATTCTCCTGGCTTGGCGAGGGCTGTCGTTCCTTGCATCCCGTCTGCCGGAAAATTCGTTTCCCGCCGAATCCGTCATCAAGATGAATATTCCGGTACTTCTCTTCAGCGTCGGCTTGGCGTTTTCCACCGCCATTATTTTTGGACTCTGGCCGGCGCTGCAGCTCTCGCGCCCGGAGATCGCGCGCCTGATGCAGGCCAGCTCGCGCCGCGTGGCCGGAAGCGTGGGAGCGAGGCGCAGTCACGCCGCGATGGTGGGCGCTCAAGCTGCGCTGACACTTCTCTTGCTTACCGCGGCTGGCGCCGCGGGCAAAGGCTTTCTCCATCTTGTGGACACGGATCTCGGCTACGACCCGCACAATGCCATGTCCGTCCCCATTCCTGTGCACGAGAACACGCACGTGACCTGGAAAGACCGCGCCGAATATTTCGAGCAGCTCCGCGCCAAAATCGCTGCCATGCCGCAGGTTTTGGCCGCAGGCATCTCGACCAATGCGACACCACCCTCGAATGGCTGGCGCCAGAATATTGAAATTATGGGCAGCACGGCCTCGGAGAAACCTGAAGTGCGCGTGAATTTCGTCAGCCCGGAGTATTTCACGCTGCTGAAGATTCCGCTCGCGCAAGGCCGCCTCTGGGATCATGCCGAGACCATGCGGGGCGCCCAGCTCGCCGTCATCAATCAAACCATGGCCCGCCAGTATTGGCCCAACGGCGACGCCATTGGCCATCAGGTCCGCATATCTTCTCTGAAGGACCAGCCGCCCTATCAGCGTGCGGTTCCCGGAAGCGATGGCTGGCTGCAAATTATCGGTATTGTTGCCGACGCGCGTGACGATGGCCTGCGCAATCCGGTCAAGTCTGGGGTCTATATTCCTTTTACAACGCAGATGTGGATGTTTACGCAAATCCTCGTGCGCACACGCGTCCCACCGCTTTCTCTGTTGCACGATATTCGCGCGCAAATTGTGCAAATCGATCCCGAACAACAGACCATGCGCGTCCGTGACCTCGATCAGTGGATCACGAGCCAGCAGGAGTATGCGCAACAGCGACTCGTCGCTACCCTATTTGGAATTTTCTCGATGCTGGCGCTGGTGCTCGCCGCCGTTGGGCTTTACAGCGTCGTGTCCTACGGCGTTGCTACCCGCACCAACGAATTCGGCATCCGCATGGCCCTCGGCGCGAAAGCTGCGGACGTGATTAAAATCGTGCTGTCTTCGACCGCAGTGAACGTAGGGGCTGGGCTGGCGGTCGGTCTTCTGCTGAGCATCGCGTTCGATAGACTCGCCACGAAATGGGTGATGGAGAGCTCGCGCGACCCGCTCATCCTCGCAAGCGTCACGCTGTTGCTCATCGCGGCGGCCGGGCTAGCTTGTTTCGTTCCCGCTCGGCGCGCCGCCTCCGTCGATCCCATGGAAGCACTTCGCTACGAATAATCCCTCGCAGACGACGCACAACTCTTCCTCGAAAGAACCGACAGTTATCGGTTAGTCCGTCGGATTGGCACCGACAAACGCGCCAGCAGTGACTAACCAATCGCTGGAGCGAAGCCTCCCGGGACTTATCCGCACGATGCCCATCTGGATTACATCTGAATCGCAGACAACACACGCAGAATGCGATGGGTGCGAACGGGCCTCCTGCCATGACACAAAACCCGGACAGCACTCGGTTGCAATCCCAAGTGTCCTCAAAGGGAGCTGGGAGTTGCGTATCAGCTTGCGCCCGGAGCCCTCATGCGGTGGAGCATGGCGCGGAAACGAGGGTCAGTACCCAAGCTCTCGTACGCCGGATCATGTGTGATCTGGACGAGGAAGCTGGAATGCTCTGCGAAGTCAGTGTCGAGCCAGCGCAATGCATTCTCTTTGTCGCCGATCCGCACGTAAAGCTCTACAAAATTACGGGGAGACACATAGTTCGTTTTGGCCCTGATGGTGATTCGTTCGAGTAAGGTCTTAGTGACTGCGCGCTTGGCTGCCAGAAAACCGGATTTGCGCCCAAGGTAATCTGGGGAATTGTGAAAGCGAGGGCGAAAAACTGCGGTCTGCCAACAGTCGCACCGCACGACTTGCGACGGACCTGTGCGCGGCTTTGCCACCAGCAGGCGGTGAACTCGAACAGATCCAGTTCCTGCTCGGCCGCATTTCCGTTCAGACAACCGAGCGGTACCTCGAATGCAAGCAGCGGTTCTGGAACGCCGTGAATGATCACACAGAATAAGCGGCGAGCCCCAGACCAAGCGAACTGGTTGTTATTAGGGACTGACCTGCGATCTTTGGTGAGACACAGAACGCAACTCAGGTTGAGGAACGGTCGATCAGCAGGATCGTCTGCAAAAGGACATTGGCGCCGTTCGTACAATCCTCCCAACGAGTGAGTTCCTTAGGTGAATGGCTGATACCATCGATGCTCGGGACGAAGATCATCCCGATTGGACCGATCTTCGCGATCATCTGGGCATCGTGCCCCGCGCCGCTGGGTAGCCGCATGGTCTTCAGTCCCAGCTTGGCCGATGCGACCTCGATCTTGGCCTGTATCTCCGGGTTCGCTACAGCTGGCGGGTCGTGCTCTATCTTTTGCAAGATAATTTCCGTTCGCGTCTCCTCGGCGATTTCCTTCGCCCGCTTTTGAATCTCTTCTCCCAAACGAGCAATTTTTTCGGGAGAGAGATCGCGCAACTCAATGGAATGTTTTACCAATCCAGGCACAACGTTGGGAGCATTGGGAAATACCTGCAACCGCCCGACGGTGCCCACCTGCCGCCCAGGCTCTCGCGTGACCACATTCTGGACCGCTTCAATGAGTTTGGCCGCAGCGAGCAGCGCATCGTGGCGATCGGCCATAGGAGTGGTTCCGGCATGGTTGGCGAAACCACGGATCTCCACATCGTATTCGTCGATGCTAACGATTCCTTCCACCACGCCGATAGGCACATTCGCTTTATACAAGATGCCGCCCTGTTCGATATGCAATTCCAGGTAGCAATGGAATGTGGCGGGAGACAGGGGCGCTTCGGCGAGCCGGGTTGGATCCCCACCGAGTTTGCGAAGACCGTCCGCCAACGAGATTCCGTTGCGCACGCGACTGAGATCGCTGGGCTGCAGCACACCTGCAGCCGAACCACTGCCTGCAAAGGTGTTCTCCTCATCGGTCCAGATTACCATCCGCAGTGGATGCCGCGTCGTAACGCCGTGCTCCTTCAGGGTATGCATGACTTCGATCGCCGACATTGACCCCAAGTCACCGTCGAAGTTACCACCACTGGGCACAGAATCAATGTGCGATCCAAAGAGGATGGTTTTTAGATCTTGATCTGACCCAGAGCGCAAGCCGAAAATATTTCCGGCGGGATCGATTTGTGGCTCCATGCCAAATGCCCGCATGAGTTGCATGGCGTAATTGCGGCCTGCGACGTCGGCATCCGTGAAGGCCACCCGGCTGACACCGTCGGAAAAGGTACCCCCAGCGGGCCGTCCGAAAACGCTGAGTTCTTCAAGGCTATGAAGGAGTCGGTCAGCGTTGATGCGCAAGTCAGATTTACGCGCCTGAGCAAAAGACAGGTCGGGGAGGGCAGCACTGGCAGCTACAGCAACCACGCTGGAGAGTAGTTCGCGGCGAGTGATCAACATGGCGAGCGCAATCTTAAATGTTATGGTGTATCGGCGCTACACAGGTTTTTTTTTTTGCTTACAGTCATTCGAAGTAGGTTTGGCGGCAACCGACGTTGGACGCTTCCTGGGATTGCACCTGGATCACGGGCAACCCTTCCAATTCCATAATCCGGTAAGGGAAGAGTTGCCGTTTATAACCGGCCAATCCTGTGAATCACACCCCTAAAAAGCCATAGCCGAGAAGCTGTATTCTCTTCCAGTTGGATTTTTCTGTTCAGGAGGAGGGAGCTCTGCTTCCGGCTCTGATCTTGGCAGGTCGACGCCGGAGGGGCAGAGCCCCGATGAAGTACGATTCTGTTTATCCCACTTTCCGTCTCGCCAGACGCAAACTGGGTGGCATATGTGACGGTTCCCGACGGTGTTCTATGGCGGAGCAGGGCGGAAGGCAGCCAGCGGCCCCAGCTCTCTTTTCCGCCGATGCAAGCCTTGTTGCCCGGCTGGTCCCCGGACGGGAAACGGATTGCATACATGGCTGTGGCGTCCGGGAAGCCCTGGAAAATCTAACTCGTCCCAGCCGAAGGCGGCAGCGCACAACAGCTGATGCCTGGCGAGCGTAATGAGGCGGACGCAAACTGGTCACCAGACGGAAATAGTCTGGTGTTCGGGCGCGCCCGTGGCTTGAAGGCGGAACTTCCGGAAGTGTAGCCATCAATGTGCTGGATTTGAGAATCCACCAGGTCTCCAGTAAGCTCGCGACCATATTGGCCAAGCTCTTTTGCTGGGCCCCTCTCCGCCTCGCGGCGACCGGGATCGTCCCAGGCCAACGCTGTTGGGCTCTCCCCCATTCTTGGGAGAGTTGAACGAATACGAAGCCCTGAACATTTTGAGGCTCGAGAGCGGCGTTCAGCGGCAGAACCATGACGTCCACCAACCCGCTGGAGGAGTTCTACGTCCGCACGCTTCACAGCAAAATGTTCGACCAGGTCTGGAAATGGGCGGGGACATATCGCACGAATAAACTGAACTTCGGGTGTGATCCCGCGGAAATCGTGCAGCGAATCCCCCAGCTTCTCGCCAACACGAAGTATTGGCTCGATCACAAGACATTCCCAAATCGACGAATGCATGATTCGATTCCATCACGACATTGTTTCGAAAATCCATCCGTTCGCAAACGGAAATGGCCGCCACGCGCGCATGATTACGGATGTAATCGCCCTGAAACACGGGCAGCCCGAGTTTCCTGGGGCGCGGGAGAAAATCTTGTTGCGGAATGGCGCGCGCGCCGCCGCCTATCTGGCTGCGCTGCGAGCGCTCGATGCGAACGAGAACGACGTCAAGTTACTTCTTGAATTCGCAAGATCCTGATTCGCAGGAACGGCTTCGAGATGTGCAGCTGGCAGTCGCAAATATCAGCTTCGACAGTACCGGCACCAGGATGTCCGCCCGTCACGGTGGTCCGTGCCTCGGCGATTTGCTTCAGAAGGGAGAAAGGTCAGGTTCAGTTTCAGCAGGAAAGAGCGGCGCCAAGATCACTCGGGGGTCACACAGGGAACCACTTGGCGGCTGTGGCGACGGTAAACTCGGAAATCCTGGTCGGTCGTGAGGATGATTGGATCGGCAAGCGTTTCGGTCATGCGAACGAGGCAAGCATCGGCGAAGCCCATGGGAACGTTGGAATACTTCTCGATCAGTTTCACGACTGGCTCCGCGTTCTCGGTAAGTGTGAAGGCGACCAGCAGAGCGCCGCGGCGAAGTAGTGCGCAGAGATTGGGTGTACCAAGCTCTCCGAGAAGGTGGAAAGCATCGGACAGAACGGCTTCGCACGTGGACCAAGGCGGAGGCAGTTCGGAGGCTTCTGTGACGGCCCATTGGTGGTGAGCGTCGCGACTGCTAAGCAACGCTACGACAAATCCAGAGTCAACGAGGACGTTTCTGGCCATAACCCGTGGCTTGCAAATATTGCTTCTTCCGCGCAGTTAGGTCGGTCGGTAGGCCATCCACCGATCCGATAAGGTCGGCGATGGCAGTGAGGGAGGCAGTGCGGCGCCGCTGGCGGGGCGCACGCTCGAGCCGTTCGCGAACTACATCCGACTTCGAGATCTTCCGCCCGCGCCATTCCGCCTCAATGTCCGCCACCAGTGGCTCGGGCAATCGTACGGTGAGACTCTTCATGAAGTTATTGTATTACATCTCCGGCGGGTGTGCAAGACAAGCTAAGGTAAAGGCAAAGCCTGGCGACAGGTCAGAACGAATAGGCTTCTCGCATACGCCGATCAAGACACACTTTTAGTGTGTAGTTTTCAATCAGGACGAGAATGCCAGAATGCCCGGCGTCGTTGGGCGTTCCACAGCAGTGGAGTATTTCGCATCGATAGTGCGGTTATGAATCGGATGAGAAAAGTCCTGTGCAGACGTTGTTTCAGAAGCTGCTGGCAACCAGACGCCTTCGGTGCCTATCTTGAGGAGTTTTCTTCTCATGGAAAATCACGAAAAACCTGCATAGAATATCCTGAGAGTTTTATAGAGCAGGTGCATGAGTCTTTCCACCAAGCTGGCAGCGAATTTCACCAAGAATGTTCGGAAGCGCGGCGACGACTACTACTGTAAGGGCCGCGTCATGATACACGAAGGTTCCCAATCCGAGCTTACTGCCTGCGTACGCGGTTCTGGCTTTTACGAGGTGCAATTTGCCTGGAGAGACAGCAGGCTTGCGGTTTGGTGCGACTGCCCCCATTTTGTGGAGCAGGGCGTTCCCTGCAAGCACGTGTGGGCCGCCATCCTTGCCGCTGACCAGCATCAATATTTGACCGCAGCCGCCTCGGCAGGAGAGTTGATCCTGGACTTGGACGCTCTTGGCGCGGATGGTCTTGATGGCCGTGACTACCACGATGGCGATGAAGAACTCTATGAGGAAGACGGGACGGGGCCGGTCCTTTCATGGCGTTCTCCTGCGGTCGTCTGGAATCCGGCAAAGCCGAAACCGCCGGACTGGCGGAAACAACTCGGTGAGGTCTTTCAGCCTCAAGATCGCGTGGCTTGGCCGTCCAAGCGGGAGATCCTGTATGTCGTGGATGTCGCGCAAAACACGCACGGTGGCGGTTTGGTTCTCTCACTGCAATCACGCAACCGGAACGCCAATGGCAGTTTCTCGCGACCCAAAGTTCTTTCCATGAGCCAAGGCCAGATCGCCCAGCTCCCGTTGTCAGAGGATCGCGAAATTCTGTCCGCTCTGCCGGGAGGCCAATCGTATGGCTACGGCTACGCGAGAACTTATCTGCCGATCCCCGAGTCCCCTCTGCTCTCGCCCACTTTGGCGAGCATGCTCACGCCCTTGATGGCGCGCACGGGACGTTGCTTCCTGCGGCCGCTGAACGAACCGGACAGCCCGCTTCCGCTCGCGTGGGACGACGGCGGTCCCTGGAACTTCCTCCTTGAGCTGCACCGGCTTGGCGAAACAGCATGTACCCTCGCCGGCTTTTTCCAGCGCGGAGAAGAGCGCAGAGAAGCAACATTCCCGGCCCTGGTCACGGCAGGTCTGGTAATCACGAGAGACCGCGTGGCACCTCTCGCCAGCGATACCCCGATCGAATGGATCATCGCTCTTCGCAAACAGGGGTCGATCTCGGTTCCCGAAAAGGAACGCGATGAATTCCTGGCGACTTTGCTCTGCTGTCCGAACTTGCCGCCGCTGCGGGTGCCAGAGGAGTTACGATACGAGGAGGTGGCGCTGCCACCTCATCCTCATTTAACAATTTCCAAAACCCGCGTCCCGTACCGGCATGAACGCCTGGATGCGAATCTGTGTTTTGCGTACGAGGGCCGCCTGTTCGCGGCGTTCGATCCGGCGCGAGGCTATTTCGAAGCTGCAGGACGGCGTTTTATACGCCGGGATTCCAATGCGGAGAAGTCCGCCTGCGCGCTTCTCGATCAGCTTGGCCTGAAGCAGCGCGCTCCCACCTACCCGGATTCCACGCCGAGGTGGGAGTTGGCGCCGAGCAAGCTGCCTCGCATCGTGCGCTCGCTTGTGGAGGCAGGCTGGGACATCAAAGCCGAAGGAAAGATCTTTAGACGCCCAGGCGCATTCCGCATCGAAGTTTCGAGTGGGGTGGATTGGTTCGAGCTGCACGGTGAGGTAGAGTACGGGAACACCACAGCGCGACTGCCCGAGTTGCTCGAGGCCCTGCGCCGCGGGGACCAGATGGTGCGGCTCGATGATGGAACCTATGGCGTGCTGCCGGAAGAGTGGCTGCGCCGTATTGGCCCGCTGGCTGGAATGGGTGAGCCGGAGCAAGGTCATGTGCGCTTCCGTCAGAGCCAAGCGGGACTGCTTGACGCCCTCGTGGCGACGCAACCAGAAACCCGCTGCGATGAGACCTTCGCACGCGTGCGCGAGGAGCTACGACGATTTCACAGCGTCGAACCTGCGGCACAGCCTGCGGGATTTGTTGGTCGCCTGCGTGATTATCAAAGCGAAGGCTTGGGTTGGATGCACTTCCTGCAGCGTTTCTCCTTCGGTGGCTGCCTGGCGGACGACATGGGTGTGGGCAAGACCGCGCAGGTACTGGCGCTGCTCGAATCCCGCCGCGAGCTGCGCGCCGCGGGCCAGCCCGTCGGTCCGTCCCTGGTGGTCGTTCCGAAGTCGCTCGTGTTCAACTGGAAGGAGGAAGCGGCACGCTTCACTCCGCAGCTGCGCGTGCTCGACCATACCGGCTTGGAGCGCAACGGCAATGACTTCGCCGCTTACGACCTGGTGCTCACCACCTACGGCACGCTGCGCCGAGACGCCTGGCACTTCAAAGACGCCGAGTTTGACTACGTCGTGCTCGACGAGGCGCAGGTGGTCAAGAATGCAGAAACGGAGTCGTCGAAGGCCGTGCGGCTTCTGCGCGGACGACACCGCCTGGCGGTGAGCGGCACTCCGGTGGAAAACCACCTCGGTGAGCTGTGGACTTTATTCGAGTTTCTCAACCCTGGAATGCTTGGCGCTGCCAATGCCTTCAAGGTCGCGGGCGGGTCGATGCACAATCCGGACGAAGAAACGCGCAGCCTGCTGGGTCAGGCGTTGCGGCCCTTTATCTTGCGCCGAACCAAGGAGCAGGTGGCGCGTGAGCTGCCGTCCAAAACCGAGCAAACAGTGTACTGCGAGCTCGAACCTGAGCAACGGAAGCTCTATGACGAGTTGCGCCAGCACTACCGCGATTCGTTGCTCAGGCGGATCGAAACCGCCGGCCTGGCGAAATCCAAGATTCAGGTCCTGGAGGCATTGTTGCGCCTGCGGCAAGCTGCTTGCCATCCCGGCTTGCTCGATTCGAAACGCTCCAGTGATTCCAGCGCCAAGCTGGACGTGCTGCTCGAGCAACTGCGTGAAGTCCTCGACGAAGGACACAAGGCGCTGGTGTTCTCGCAGTTCACCAGCTTGCTGAAGATTCTCCGCGCCCGCCTGAATCAGAACGGTATACTTTACGAATACCTAGACGGCGCCACCCGTGACCGCCAGACCCGAGTGGAGCGCTTCCAGAATGACAAAGACTGCCGGCTCTTCCTTGTCAGCATGAGGGCAGGCGGTCTGGGCTTGAATCTCACCGCCGCCGAGTATGTGTTCATTCTCGATCCTTGGTGGAACCCCGCGGTTGAAGCGCAGGCCGTAGACCGCGCGCATCGCATTGGACAGACGCGGCCCATCTTCACCTATCGACTGATTGCCCGCGACACCGTTGAGGAGAAAGTCCTGGAGTTGCAGAAAACCAAGCGCGACCTTGCCGCCGCAATGATCGGCGCCGAGAACAGCATGATTCGAGACCTACGCTCTGAAGACCTGGCATTGCTGCTGTCATAGCGGTGCTCAT
>Ga0137381_10001789_pt1 | contig 14687 bp, 7 predicted proteins | sample SagtaG_16_FD_104808 | JGI IMG/M metagenome (GOLD analysis project Ga0137381, IMG submission 104808) | Vadose zone soil microbial communities from Sagehorn Ranch, Mendocino, California, USA - Sage2_L_115_16 metaG | ecosystem: Environmental > Terrestrial > Soil > Vadose zone | place: USA... | reverse complement strand
TTGCGGGCTACTCCGATGTCACGGCGGTGCTCGAGGCGGTGGCGCTCAGGCTCGGCTGGGCGTCCGTGTTCGGGCCGATGGTGGCCATCAGGGAGGGCGCATCGCACTACTCGTTCGGTTCCCTGCTGCGCACCCTGATGCGGCCGGAACAGGCCACCGTGATCCGGTACCCGCAGGCCGTCACCGTGGTCCCCGGCCTGGCCCGCGGCGTGACCACCGGCGGCACGCTGTGCCTGCTCGCGTCGTCGCTGGGCACCGCCACGTCCCGGCCGGCCCGCGGCGGCATCCTGCTGCTCGAGGACGTCAACGAAGAGGACTACCGGATCGACCGGATGCTGACCCAGCTGCGGCGTTCGGGTTATCTCGACGGGGTGGCCGGCGTCGTGGCCGGCACCTTCACCGGCTGCGGCCCTCCCGAGGCGATCCAGGACATCCTGGCCGAACGTGTCGGCGCTCTGGGCGTACCCATGATCGCGTGGGCCAACGTGGGTCACGGCGGCCTGTTCCAGACGTTCCCCTACGGCATCGCGGCTGAACTCGACGCCGGCACCGCCACCCTGCGCCTGCTGGATCCGCCCCTCAGCTGAGCGAGGAGACCTCAGCTGCCTTGATCCGGCGGGCCAGCCCGGCGTGCATCCGGTGCGGCCACAGCGGCCCGCCGTAGACGAACCCGGTGTAGGCCTGCACCAGCGTGGCGCCGGCCCGCAGCCGCTCCCACGCGTCGTCCGGGGTCTCGATCCCGCCGGCCGCGATGAGCACCAGCCGGTCCCCGGCCCGGGCCCGCAGCCGGGTCAGCACCGCGAGCGCCCGGGCCCGCAGCGGCGGCCCGGACAGGCCGCCCGCCCCGGCCGCCGCCACCTGCGCCGCCGGGCTGGCCAGCCCGGCGCGGGAGGTGGTGGTATTGGTCGCGATGATCCCGTCGAGCCCGATCTCCAGGGCCAGGTCCGCGACCGCGTCCACGTCCGCGTCGGCCAGGTCCGGCGCGATCTTGACCAGCAGCGGCACGCGCCGGCCCTCCGATGCCGCGTCGAGCGCCGCGCGCACCGCGGCCAGCACCGGCCGGAGCCGGTCCGCCGCCTGCAGGTCGCGCAGCCCGGGCGTGTTCGGCGAGCTGACGTTGACCACCACGTAGTCGGCCACCCCCGCCACGGCCCGCGCGCTCGCCGCGTAGTCGGCGGCCGCGTCGGCGTCCGGCACCGCGCGCGTCTTGCCGATGTTCACCCCGACGACCGGCCCGCCGCGCCGGGCCCGCGCACGCCGCAGCACGGCCGCCGCGGCGGCCGCCCCCGCGTTGTTGAACCCCATCCGGTTGACCAGCGCCCGGTCCGCGGTCAGCCGGAACATCCGCGGCCGCGGGTTCCCCGGCTGGGCCCGCGCCGTCACCGTGCCGACCTCCACGAACCCGAACCCGAGCAGGGCCAGCCCGCGCGTCCCGCGCGCGTCCTTGTCGAACCCGGCCGCCAGCCCGAGCGGCCCGGGGAACTCCAGCCCCAGCGCCCGCACCCGCAGCACGGGGTCACGGGGCGCCAGCCACCGCCGCTGCAGCCACGCCGCCCCCGGCACCCGCGCCACCCCGCGGATCAGCGCGAACGCCGCCAGGTGCGCCGCCTCCGCGGGCACCCGCCGTAGCACGATCCGGTAGAGCAGCCGGTACATCCCTCACCCCCGAGGGCATTATGCCGAACGGCCCGGGCGCGTGCCCCGGCGCGTGCCCCGGGCTCGCGCGAACGGGCTCGGTGGGCCCTTGGGTACCTTCTTACGTACCCTGTGCGCCACCGACCCCGGGGGGACCGCTACGCCACGAGCTCGGACTCGCCGGTGAAGGCGTCCCACAGGGCGGCGTAGGTGCCGTCCGTGGCGAGCAGTTCGGAGTGCGTGCCCGTCTCGGCGATGCGCCCCTGGTCCAGGACCACGATCCGGTCCGCGCGGGCCGCGGTGGTGAGCCGGTGCGCGACCACGAGCGTGGTGCGCGCCGCGGTCAGCTCCCTGATCGCGTGGTTGACCGCGGCCTCGGCGGCCAGGTCGAGCGCCGCGGTGGCCTCGTCGAGCAGCAGGATGGCCGGGTCGGCCAGCTGAGCCCGGGCCAGCGCGATGAGCTGGCGCTGGCCGGCCGACAGGTTGCGGCCCCGTTCGGCCACCTCGTGGGCGTAGCCGCCGGGCAGCCGGGTGATCATGTCGTGCGCGCCGGTGGCCCGGGCCGCCGCCTCGACCTCGGCGTCGCTGGCGTCCGGCCTGGCGTACGCGATCGAGTCCCGGACCGTCCCCGCGAACAGGTACGACTCCTGCGGGACGACGCCCAGCTGGTGCCGGTAGCTGGCCAGGTCGTAGTCGCGGACGTCGGTGCCGTCCACCAGGACCTGGCCGCCGGTCGCGTCGTAGAACCGGGCGATGAGCTTCACCAGCGTGGACTTGCCCGCGCCGGTCTGGCCGACCAGGGCGACGGTCTCGCCGGGCGCCACGGTCAGGCTGATCCCCGACAGCGCGTTGGCCTCGCTGTGCCCGCCGGAGGCGGCGCCGTAGCTGAAGTCCACGTCGCGGAGCTCGATCCGGCCGTCGAGCTGGCCCACGGCGGCCGGCTGGCGGGACGGCGGCGTCGAGGTGCGCAGCCGCAGCAGGTCGGTGATCCGGCGCAGGCCCACCATGGCCTGCTGGTAGCCGTCGAAGACCTGGGAGAGCTGCTGGATGGGGGAGAACACCATGTCGATGTAGAGCAGGTAGGCGATCAGCGCGCCGGTGGTGAGCGCCCCGCTGTGCATCTGCCCGGTCGCGATGATCAGCACGATCGCGCCGGCCGCGGTGGACAGGGTCTGCACGAACGGGAAGTAGAGGGCGATGTACCGCTGCGCGCGCAGCCTCGACACCAGGAACTTCCGGCTCAGCCCGCCGAACCGGTCCCGGTTCACCTGCTCGCGCCGGAACGCCTGCGTCACCCGCAGGCCGGCCACGTTCTCGGCGAAGTCCGCGTTGACCGCGGCGACCTGCTCCCGCGACTCGGCGTACGCGCGCGCCGATTTGGACCGGAACACCAGCGTGGCCGCCACCAGCACCGGGAAGATGCACAGCACCGCCAGGCCGAGCCGCAGGTTGATGATGAGCAGCGCGGCGAGCACGCCGAAGCAGGTGAGCACCGAGCTGACCATCGTGACCAGCCCGGTCTGCAGGAACGAGGACAGCGCGTCCACGTCGGTGGTCATCCGGGTCATGATCCGGCCGGACAGCTCGCGCTCGTAGAAGTCCAGGCCCAGGCGCTGCAGCTGGGCGAAGAGCTTGACCCGCAGGGTGAACAGGAGCCGTTCGCCGTTCCGCCCGACCACCATCGTCTCGGCCATGTTGACCAGCCAGTCGGCCAGCACGATGGCCAGCCCGATGAGGGAAACCACCACGATCGCGTGGAAGACCCTGGTCTGCACGCCGTGGTCGATGCCGTTCCTGACCAGCGCGGGCAGCGCCAGCCCGGCCACCGCGTCCAGGCCGTCCAGGATCAGCCCGATGATCAGCGCGGCGGCGAGCGGGCGCAGCAGCCTGCGCAGCGTGAAGTCCCGGTCCCCGGCCCGCGCCCCGGCCAGGTCCACGCCGGGCTTGTCCGCGGCCGGCGGCAGCGCGTCGACCTCGGCGAGCAGTTCGGGGGAGGGCGGCAGGCTGGCGAACGTCCCGGCCATGGGCCCGGCGTTCATGCTCGCAGCGGCGGCGGCCTGGCGGCGCGTCCGCCCGGCACCGGAGGTGGCCGCCGCGGCCGCCGCCCGGCTGTCCAGCACGTCTTCCACGGTGCGGACCGCGCGCGGCCGGATCGAGCGCGGCCCGGTCACCGCCTCGTCGTCCTCGCCGCCGCTCACGATGAGCTGCCGGTACAGCGGGCAGCGTTCGGTCAGCTCCTCGTGCGTGCCGCTGTCCGCGACCCGGCCGGAGTCCAGCACCACGATCCGGTCGGCCAGGTTCAGCGTCGACCGGCGGTGCGCGATGATCAGCGTGGTGCGGTCGCGCATCACCTCGCGCAGCGCTTTGTGGATCTCGGCCTCCAGGCGCGGGTCGATGGCCGAGGTCGCGTCGTCGAGCACCAGCAGCCGGGGGTCGGTGATCAGCGCCCGGGCCAGCGACACCCGCTGCCGCTGGCCGCCGGAAAGAGTGAGGCCCTGCTCGCCGACCACGGTGTCGTAGCCCTTCGGCAGCCGGGCGATGAACTCGTGCGCCTGGGCGGCCCGGGCCGCCGCGATGACCTGCTCGTCGGTCGCGTCCGGCCGGCCGTAGGCGATGTTGGCCCGCACGGTGTCGGAGAACAGGAAGCTGTCCTCCATGACCAGCCCGATCGCGGCGCGCAGCGAGTCCCGGGTCAGGTCGGCGATGTCGTGGCCGCCGATGCGGACCGAGCCGGCCTGCGGGTCGTAGAAGCGCGGCAGCAGCAGCGCGAGGGTGGACTTGCCCGAGCCCGACGCGCCGACCACGGCGACCGTCTCGCCCGGCTCGATCCGCAGCGACAGGCCGCGCAGCACCGGCTCGGACGGCACGTAGCCGAACCGGACGTCGTCGAAGCTGACCCCGGCGGCGTCCGGCGGAAGCTCGGTCGCGCCCGGCTTGTCGGTGATGACCGGCCGCGAGTCGATGATCTCGAACACCCGGATGACGCTGGCCCGCGCCTCCTGCCCGAGCGTGATCACGTAGGTGAACATGCGCACCGGGCCGGTCATCTGGGCGAGGTAGGCCGAGAACGCCAGGAACGTCCCCAGCGTGATCGAGCCGTGGATGGCCAGCCAGCCGCCGAGCGCGAGCACGCCGACCATGCCCAGCGACGGGATGGCGGTCAGCGCGGGGTTGTACCTGGCCGTCAGCCGGATCATCCGCAGCCGGGACGCGAACAGCCGCTCGCTGACCTCCTCGAGCCGCTCCTGCTCCTGCTCTTCCTGGCCGAACCCCTTGACCACCCGCACCCCGCCGATGGCCTCGTCGACCACGCCGGCCACGTCGCCCGACTGCTGCTGCGCGTGCCAGCTCGCCGGGAACAGCTTGCGCCGCGACGCCAGCGCGATGATCCACAGGGCCGGCGCGACCGCGACGGCCACGATCGTCAGCACCGGCGAGAGCACCACCATGATGGCCAGGGTCACTCCGAACAGCACGATGTTCCCGAGCGTGACCGGCACCATGGACAGGATGCCCTGCACCATGTTCAGGTCCGAGATGGAGCGCCCGACCAGCTGCCCGGTGTGGATCTCGTCCTGGCGCGCGCCGTCCAGCCGGGACAGCGAGTCGAACAGTTCGGTGCGCAGGTCGTGCTGGACGTCCAGGGAGAGCCGGCCGCCCCGGTAGCGGCGCAGGTAGATGCCGCCGAAGTTCACCGCGGCCGCGATGACGAGCAGCCCGGCCAGCGGCCAGATGGACTGCCGGCGGGTCACGATCACGTGGTCGATGATCTGCCGCTGCACCAGGGGTATCGCCGCCGTCGCGGCGGTCGCGGCCAGCGCCCCGGCCATCGCCACGAGCACCGTCCGGCGGTAACGCCAGCAGTAGCCCGCCAGCCGCCGTAGCCACCCGTAGTCCGAACCCCGCGTCCCGGCCGTGTGCCCTGTCCTCCTTGACAGCGTTAACCCCCTCGATCGCGCAGACAGGTTAACAGCCGGGCCCCCAGATTCATTTCCCTAACTAACCATCTGGCCGGGCCTCAGGAGTAGCCGTCGCCCGCGGTGCGCGAGGGCGGGTAGGTGGGCCGGTCGTAGTCGCGGCGCTCCACCCGGCGCCGCCCGGCGCGCCTGGACACCTCGCTGACCAGGGAGCCGATGGCGACGCCCAGCACCAGGTTGACCACGGCCGTGGCGAACTTCTGGGACAGCGGGGCGGTCGTGCTGAACGGGAACACCACGGCGACCACGGCCGCCAGGCCGATGATCCAGCCGAAGAACACGCGCGGGTACGGGGTGGACAGCAGCAGCAGGTGCATCATCCCGGTCGCGGCCAGCGCGGTCGCGGCGGACGCGAACACGTATCCCGCCGTGGACGCGTCCCCCCAGGCGCCATCCCGGCTCGGCGACAGGATCGGGATCTTGAACAGCCACCGGCACACCAGGATGCCGACCAGCGCGACCAGGCCAGCCACGACCGCCGTCGCCACGCCGCCCGACCAGAGCTGCCGCCCGTCGACCAGCCGCTCGGTCCGGGGTTCCGGCCCGGAGTCGGGGCCGCGCATCGGAATTGTCATCGGTTTGCCTCACCTGGGAAAGGGGGTCTCTCCTACAGAGGTAACCACCGGCGGCGGTCCGAAACTCCCTAGGCGCGGGATAGGCATGGAACGGGCTGCCGCCGCGATGCCCGGCGAGCTGGCCCGCTACGCCGAGGCCCTGCGCGCGCTACGACACCGTGACTGACAGCGTGGGGTAGCCGCTGGCCCCGTTGGGTTCGGGCTGCGCCTGGGCGCTGGTCTGGGTATAGCCGGTCTTGTCGGTGGCCCGCGCCTGGAGTACGTGCCCTCCCGGGGTGGCGTCCCACTCCCAGACCCACTGCCGCCAGCTGTCCAGCCCGGGGACGGCGGCCAGCCGCGCCTGGTGCCACGGGCCCGCGTCTACCCGCACCTCGACGGCCTCGATGCCCTTGTGCTGCGCCCAGGCCACGCCGGCCACCGCGGTGCGGCCGCCCCGCAGGCTGTTCACGCCGGTCGGCACGTCGATGCGGCATTCTGTCTTGATCGGCGCCTGCTGCGACCAGCCCCGCTGCGCCCAGTAGGCGCTGCTGGCCGCGAACGTGGTCACGTTGATGTCCGTCACCCACTTGGTCGCGGACACGTACCCGTAAAGCCCGGGCACCACCATGCGGGCCGGGAAGCCGTGCGCGACCGGCAGCGGCTGGCCGTTCATCGCCACCGCGAGCAGCGCGTCCCGGCCGTCCATCACCGTCTGCACCGGGGTGCCCGAGGTGAACCCGTCCACCGACGTGCAGAGCAGCTGGTCCGCGCCGGCCTTGATCCCCGCCTCGCGCAGCACGGCGCCTAGGCTGGCGCCCAGCCACTTGGCGTTGCCGATGTACGGGCCGCCGACCGGGTTGGACACGCAGCACAAGGTGATGTAGTCCTCGACCAGCGGTCGCTTGATCAGCTCGTCGAAGGTGAGCGTGATCTCCCGGTTCACCATGCCGTGGATCCGCAGCCGCCAGCTCGACGGGCTGACCTGCGGCAGGACGAGCGCGGTATCCACCCGGTAGAAGCTCGCGTTAGACGTGACGAACGGCGCGAGTCCCGGGATGTCCAGGTCGACGCCGGCCGGCCGGATCGGCGTGGTGACCGCGGGCTTGGGGATGCGCACCGACCTCTGCGCGCTGGCCACGCTGCTCCGCTCGGTCAGCAGCCGGCCCGCCAGCCCGGCCCCGGCCGCGATGCCCGCGGTCGCCGCGCCGACGGCGAGGAAGCTGCGCCGCGGCGTCCCGCCGGGCTCAAAGTCTGTCCCCTGCGCCGGTTCTGCTGCCGGTTCCTCAGCCGCGGGCGGGGCCGTCACCGGATCGTAGCGGAGCGCCGGGCGGCGAGCCGCGCTGGCCGGCCGTCTCACCAGCGGGATCAGCGCCAGCAGTACCGCCAGGGCGGAGGCCGTGGCGGCCAGGGTCGGCAGCAGGCTGGCGACCGTCGCGGTCGGCCGGGTCGCCGCCGCGGTCAGCCCGACCGCCGCGAACACGGCGAGGCCGGCCACGCCGTAGGCCATCCGCCGGGTGGCCGCCGCGCCGATGACGGCCGCGAAGACGCCCAGCGCCACCAGGATCCCGCTGACCAGCACGAGCTTGTCGTCCGCGCCGAACTGGGCGATGGCGAAGTTCTTCAGCCACGGCGGCGTGAAATCGATCTGCAGCTCGCCGACCACCACCACCGGCGACCCGCTGGCACCGGTCAGCCCGGCCACGAACTGCCCCACGCCCAGCGCCATGCCCGCGGCCAGTACCCCGGCGACGGCGCCGAGTGCCTCACTCCGCCCGCCCGGGCGGACCCTCCCGCTCATCAAGATCGCGGCGTGGAGACTCCGGCCTTCAGGCCGGGGAGGAAACGCCGCTTCACCTCCCCTGAAATGTCGGTGCCGGACGGTATATTCGAATTGTCCGCGACAGCCAAGCGGGCATTTGCACTACCCGGCACGAAACCGCGGCAGGGCATGCCGTGGCTGCGCGGGGAGGCGACGGGACTGCCCGGCCTGCGAACCGCGAACCGACAGCGCGACCACAGGTCGCGGCTGGAATCCTCGTCCTTTAGGGCGATGGAGGATGTCAAGCTCATGTCCTTTATTCGGTGCGGTGGCGCCGCGGGTTTGGCCGGCCGGGCAAGATTCGTCGCGAACGCGCTGGCGGATTGCCCGGGCCCGGGCAATCCGCGCTGACTCCTGCTACGAATACCAGTTATGACGGCCATCGAACGCCCCGACCGGGGAGGCGCCCAGCCTAGCCTGCCCGCGGACCTCGCCGCGGGGATCACGCTGGTGGCGCGCGGCGACGCGGCCGCCTTCGATGCCGTCTACGACCAGGTGGCCGCGTCGGTGTTCGGCATCGTCCGGCGGGTGATCCGCGATCCGGCCCAGTCCGAGGAGGTCACCCAGGACGTGCTGCTCGAGGTCTGGCGGAACGCAGCCAAGTTCGACCCCGGACGGGGCAGCGCGACTGCCTGGGTGACGACGCTGGCGCACCGCCGGGCGGTCGACCGGGTCCGGTCGGTGCAGAAGGAATCCGAGCGCGAGCGGCGCACGGCGGCGGCGGACATCCCCTACGACGAGGTGGCCGAGGCCGTCGAGTCGAGCCTCGAGCGCGAGCGGGTCCGGCGCTGCCTGGGCGCGCTCACCGGGCTGCAGCGCGAGTCGGTCACCCTGGCCTACTACGGCGGCTACACCTACGGGCAGGTCGCCAGCCTGCTCGGGGTGCCGGCCGGCACGATCAAGACCAGGATGCGGGACGCGCTGATCCGGCTGCGGGACTGCATGGGGGTGGCGGCGGAATGAGCTGGCGCAAGCGGGAAGTGCACACGCTCTCCGGGCCGTACGCGATGGACGCGATCTCCGCGCCGGACCGGGCCAGGTTCGAGCGCCATCTGGCCGGGTGCGAGGAGTGCGCGCGGGAGATCGCCAGCCTGCGCGAGGCCACCGCCCGGCTGGCCACCGCCACCGCGGTTCCCCCGCCGCCCGCGCTGAAGCAGCGGGTGATGCTGGCCGCGGCCGCGACCAGGCAGCAGCCGCCCGCGGCCGAGCGGGATCCGGCGGCCCGCACCTGGCGGTGGCGTCACGGGCTCAGGATCCGGCTGGCCATGGCGGTGGCTGCGGTCGCGATGGCCGGCGTCGCGGTGGTATTCGGGGTCAGCAACGGCAGCATGCGGGACCAGCTCAGCCAGGCCCAGGCCAGCAGCCAGCAGATCGCCGGGGTGCTGACCGCGGGGGACGCCACCATGGTGACCGGCCCGGTGACAGGCGGCGGGACCGCCACCATCGTGATGTCGCACTCCCGGCACGCGCTGGTGTTCACCGCGGCGGACCTGCGCGCACTGCCTGCCTCGCGCGGCTACGAGCTGTGGCTGGTCGGCCCGGCCGGCGACCGGCCGGTGACCATGCTCCCGCCGGCCCGCCACGACATGGCCGGCCCGGTCATCGCCTCCGGCCTGCGTCAGGGGGACCACCTGGCCCTCACCGCCGAACCCGCCGGCGGCACCCCCCGCCCGACCACCCCGATGATGCTCGACGTCATCCTGTAAACGCTGTCCACCCCGCCCGGCCTCGTTCGTCGTTGAGATGATGGATGACGGAGGCAGCCCGTGAAATACATGCTCATTCACTGGATCGACGAGTCCGCCGAGCGCGACCCCCATGCGCCGCGCGTGCCCGAAGCTCCTGCGCCCTGCTGCAATTCCCGAGCGTCTTGATACCGATGTATCGTGCTATGTCGTGAGGGAAGGGGGTGACCGGGATTGGGCAGGCTGAAGCGCACGGTCTACGCCCGTCTGGAGGAGATGAGCTTCCGCTCGGGCGCCGCCGTTACCGGCGGGGTGCTCGCCGCCGCCGGGGTGGCGGTCACGCTGGCGGTCCTGCTGGGTGGTCACAGCGACGCCGCGACCAGCGCGGCGGCCCCCGACGCCGGGGTCGGCTCGGTGCCGCCTCCGTCCTCCGCGCCAGCCTCTGTCTCGCCCTCGGTCACGCCGCGGGCCAGCCGGACGACGGCCCCAGCGACAGCGGCCGGTGCCTATCAGCCGTCACCCCACGTCTCCGCGTCGGGGACCGTGCGGGCCGCGGCGACGCCGACCCCTGGCCACACCACCCCGTGGCGCCCGATGCGCCCGCTGTGGTCGGCCGGTGACCCAGGCCGCCCGGGTCAGCCCGGCGCCTGGGGCTGGCCCCGGAGTCAGCCGGACCCGTGGCCCTGGGGTCTGTTACGGCATCACTGATCCGCGGATCGCACACGACACTGCCCGGCAGTCGCCGGTTCAGCTCGACCTGTCCCGGCTGGGCCGGGCAAAACTAGGCAGGACGTGACAGTCCGGGACGGTGCGACGGCACGCACCATGCGTACACTAGCGACACGAGGGCGCAGTTAGCGGCGAACCAGGTGCAGGGGACGGGCTAACCGTGAAACGGGACGACGGATCCGACCCGGGCAAGCCGACGACGGATCCTTCGGCATCGGTCGGCCAGGCCGCCGATATCCCGGTGGCCGCAGGAGCCGCCGATATCCCGGTGGCCGCGGCCAGCGTGCGCTGGGAGTGGCCCACCGCGCGGAGCTTCTGGAACGCGCTGGCTGACCCCGAGCGGGAGGCACTCGCCGCGGCGGGGGTGGAGGAGTTCTTCCGGGCCGGTGCGGTGCTCTGCCGTGCGGGCGAGGACACCTCCCAGGTGATGATCATCGACTCCGGATGGGTCAAGGTCAGCGTGCCGGAGACTCCCGGGGCGGGAGAGAAGATCCTGGCCGTGCGCGGCCAGGGTGATGTAGTGGGGGAGCGCGCGGCGCTGACCGTCGGAGTCCGGTCGGCCACCGTGACCGCGCTGGACGAGGTCTCGGCGATGGTGATCCCGGCCGAACGGTTCGCGGAGTTCCTGCGCGGCCATCCGCGCGCGGCCGAGGTGCTGGAACGCCAGGTGACTGAGCGCCGCGAAGAAGACCGGATGCGTCTTTTCCCGGCCGAACGAGCTGGCGCGGAGCGGCGGCTGGCCTGGCTGCTGCTCGACCTGGCCCAGCGCCGGGGCGGCTACCAGCACACCTCCGCGGCCCTGTTCACCTTGCCGATGTCGCAGACCGAACTCGCCGACTGGGCCGGAACGAGCGCGGACGCGGTCAGCCGGTTCCTGCGGTCGTGGCGGGACCGCGGGATCATCGCGCGCAGCGAGCGATCCCGCCGGCTGACCGTCATCGACCTGGAGGGCCTGGCCGCGCTGTGCGACGCCGCGCCGCCGGATACCCGCGCCGGCCGGGCGCCGAACGGATCCCGCCCGGCGGCGGAGGCGCCCGCGCAGTGGCAGCAAGACTGGCGCGAGCCACTGAACTGCTCGATCGTGTTCACCGACGTGGCCGGGTTCTCCGATCCGGTGCGCAACGACAGCGACCGCGATGTGGTGCGCGAGGCGATGTACGAGATCCTGCGGTCCGCGTTCGCGGCGTCCGGGGTGCCGTGGGCGGCCTGCTACCGCGAGGACCGCGGCGACGGCGCCGTCATCGTGGTGCCGCCGACGATCTCCACTCACCGCGTGGTCGACCCGCTGGTGGCCGAGCTGGCCGACCGGCTGCGGCAGTACAACCGGCGGGCCAGCGAGGTGGTGCGGATACAACTGCGGGTCGCGCTGCACGTCGGGCCGGTCGGGAAGGACGCCGAGGGGCTCACCGGGCAGGCCGTGATCGCCGCCGCGCGCATCGTCGACGCGCCGGCGGTCAAGGCCAGGCTCGCCGCCGAGCAGGCGGACCTGGTCTTCGCGGTGTCCGAGTACGTCTATGACCACGTGGTGCGCAACTGCACAGGCCGGGTGGACCCGGCCGCCTTCGAGCACATGGAGTGCCAGGTCAAGGAGATGCATGTCTCGGCGTGGGTGCACCTGGCCGGGCGCGCCGCCCAGCCGCCGGGGCTGAGCATGGTGTCGACGCCGATGCCGGGAAGCGCCCCGGGCCCGCTGCCCGTGGGGCCGCCCCTGGGCAAGCTGCCGCCTGAGGTGCGGGGCCGGGAGGGGCTGATCGGCGAGCTGCGCCGGGCGCTGCGGCCTTACCCGTGGCGAGCCAGCCGGGCGTTCGTGGTCGTCGGCATGGGCGGCCTGGGCAAGTCCACCATCGCGCTGGCCGCGGCCCGGATGGCCAGGCAGCGCGGCTACCGGGTGTGGTGGGTCCGGGCGGCGGACACGGCCATGCTGACCAGCGGGATGCTCGAGGTCCTGCGCGAGCTCGGCGCGCCGGAGTCGGTGACCGTGCCGGTGCGGGAGGGCGCGCGGACCGCGCCGGCCCGGGCCTGGGAGTTCCTGAACGGCGACCATGTCGCGGGCCGCCGGTGGCTGCTGGTGTTCGACGGCGCCGACAACCCCGCGGTGCTGGCGGACGCCGACGCGAGCACGCCGGCCGACGGCACCGGCTGGCTGCGCGCCGACCCGGCCGGGATGGTGATCGTGACCACCCGCCTGCGGGACCCGCAGGTCTGGGGCACCCGGGTCACGCTGCGCGAGCTCAAGCTGCTGGACGACGAGGCCGGCGGGGAGGTGCTGCGGGACCTGGCCCCCGAGGTGGCCGATCCCGGCGGGCGCGAGGCGCGTGAGCTGTCCCGGCGCCTGGGCGGGCTGCCGCTGGCGCTGCACCTGGCGGGCGCCTACCTGGGGTCGCCGTTCGCGCACTGGTCCACCTTCGCCGGCTACCGGCAGGCGCTCGACGGCGTCGAACTGCCCGCGGCGCTGACCGACATCGACGAGCAGGGCGCGGACCTCCACGCGACCGTCCAGCGCACCTGGGACCTGTCGCTGGATGCGCTCGCGGCCGAGGGCCGGCCGCAGGCCCGCCCGCTGCTGCTTGTGCTGTCCTGCTTCGCCCCGGTCGCTCCCATCCCCGCCTGGCTGCTGCAGCTCCCGCCGCTCGCGGAGCTGCTCGCCGGGCAAGACAACGGGGCCGAACGGCGTGGGCTCCGCGCCGGCCTGCAAGGTCTCTCGCGCACCGGGCTGATCGAGATCGCCAGCGGCGGCGGCCCGGCCGGCCTGAACGCGGTCACGGTGCACCCGGTGGTCGCCGACGCGAACCGCGTCCGGCTGGCGGCCAGCGCCGACGCCGAGCACGCGGCCGTGCAGCGGACCGCGGTGGCGCTGCTCGAGGCGGCCGCGGCCCGGCTCGACCCGGCCCGGCCCGGTGACTGGCCGACCTGGCGGCTGCTCAGGCCGCACCTGAACGCCGCCATCGACCTGCTCGCCGACGACCTGGAGCCAGCGGTGCTGGCCCGGCTGCTTGCCGTCAGCGCGGTCGGCACCGAGGCCCTGCTGGGCGCCGGGCGGCTGGCCGCGGCCGAGAAACTCGCCCGGGCCAACGTCGCGGCCGCGACCTTCCTGAGCCGCGACGACCCGGCCGCGCTGACCGCCCGCGGGTACCTCGCCCGGACCCTGGTCCGCCAGGGCCGCAGCGGCGACGCCGAGACGATCTACCGCGAGCTGCTCGCCGACCGGCTCCGGGTGCAGGGCGATGACCACCTCGACACCCTGGCCACCCGGCACGACCTGGCCGCCGCGCTGGGCGTGCAGGGCCGGTACGGTGACGCCGAGCGGCTATACCGCCAGCTGCTCGCCGACGACGACCGGCTGCGCGGACCCGAGCACAGGGAGACCCTGGCGGCCCGCTGCAACCTGGCCCGGATGATCGGCCTGCAGGGCCGCTATGCCGAGGCGGAGGAGCTGAGCCGCCAGGTCCTCGACGTCCAGCGCCGGGTGCTCGGCTCGGATCACCCCGACTGCCTGGCCAGCCGCCAGAACCTGGCCCGGCTGGTCGGCAAGGCCGGCCGGTACGCCGAGGCGGAGCAGATGTACCGCAGGCTCCTGGCCGACCGGCGCCGCGTCCTTGGTGATGACCACCCGGACACCCTGGCCACCCGGCACCGGCTGGCCCGGATCGTCGGCCAGCGGGGCCGCTACGGCGAGGCGGAGGAGCTGTGCCACCAGGTCCTGGCCGACCGGCACCGGCTGCTCGGCGAGGACCACCCGGACAACCTGTCCACCCGGCACCGGCTGGCCCGGATGCTCGGCCTGCAGGGCCGCTACGCCGACGCCGAGCCGATGTTCCGGCAGGTGCTCGCGGCCCGGCGGCGCACCCTGGGCGCCGAGCACCCCGACACCTTGTCCACCGAGCACCGGCTCGGCTGGCTGATCGGGCGCCAGGGCCGCTACACCGAGGCCATCGACATCGTCAACCAGGTCCTGGGCGGCCGCCGCAGCGTCCTGGGCGACGACCACCCCGACACCCTGGCCGCCCGCGAGACGCTGGCCTGGCTGACCGGCCTGCGCGGCAAGCCCGCCGAAGCCGAGGAGCTGGCCCGCGAGGTGCTGGCCGACCGCCGCCGCGTCCTGGGCGAGGACCATCCCGACACCCTCACCACCCGCGGCACCCTGGCCTGGCTGACCGAGCTGAGGGGCCGCTACGCCGACGCCGAGCAGCAGTACCGCGCCCTGCTCGCCGACCGGGAGCGCATCCTGGGCGCCAGTCACCCCGACACTCTCATCGCCCGCCAGGACGTGGCCCGGATGCTCGGCCTG
>Ga0137381_10001786_pt1 | contig 14701 bp, 16 predicted proteins | sample SagtaG_16_FD_104808 | JGI IMG/M metagenome (GOLD analysis project Ga0137381, IMG submission 104808) | Vadose zone soil microbial communities from Sagehorn Ranch, Mendocino, California, USA - Sage2_L_115_16 metaG | ecosystem: Environmental > Terrestrial > Soil > Vadose zone | place: USA... | reverse complement strand
TCGCTTTTGGAATTATTGATCGTGGTAGCGATCATTCTGATTATCGCGACCATCGCCCTTCCCAGCCTGTTGCGCTCTCGTCAGGCTGCAAACGAGTCAGCTGCAGTTTCGAACCTGCGAAACCTAAACACAGCTCAAGTTTCGTACTCATCCACGCATACCGGCTCCTATGGTTCAGTTCAGGACCTGGTGACTGCAGGGTTAATCGACAGTCGATATTCGAGCACTCTGTCCGGATATAACCTCGTGATCACGATCTCCGGTAACGCGTTGGACTATACGGCGACAGCGATAGCTCGCGGACAGAACGATGGCCGATACGATTATTACAGCGCCCCCGATTACGTTATCCGCTACAGTACAGACACCAGTCGTGCCCCAACAGGACTTACCGGCGAACCCGTCCGGTAACAAGTCCGCTCTGTGGGCACTGGCGCTCTGTCTGTTGCTGGTGGGTGTGTGCTATGGGAACTCGTTAGGGAATGCATTCATTCTCGATGATGTTCTCATAGTCGCCGCCAACGAACAGATCCGCAGCATTCAACCGCTGCACTTTCTTCTTCAGCCCTACTGGGGAGAACAGCTCAACGGCGGAATCTACCGGCCATTGACGATATTTTCCTACTCCCTGGAGTACTCGATTTGGCAAGGCTGGCCTGCCGGTTTTCGACTCGTCAATCTGTTGCTGCATGTTCTGAACGGTTGGTTGGTATTCTTGCTCGCGCGCAGTCTCTTGAGGTCCAAGCTCGCCGGGTTTGCGGCAGCCGGTCTCTATGTGGTTCATCCGGTAAATACGGAAGCCGTCGTGAGCATCGTTGGAAGAAGCGAATTGCTCGCGGCGACCGGGTTTTTTGCAGGCTGGCTTGCTTTTCGCAAGGGCCGAACCTGGTGCGCGGCGGCTGCTTATTTCATGAGCCTGCTCGCGAAGGAAAGCGCCATCACGCTTCCGGCGATCATCGCGCTTGAGATGCTTTTCGCCGAAGGCGGTGTTCGCAGAGTCCGCGATTCCTGGAACCGGTTTGCGGTGTTAGGTGCGACGGCGGTTGCGTATCTTGGGCTTCGCTTCTACGTGTTGGGCGGGCTGGGGATTCCCAGGGTCAACCAATACCTCCACGGCAGCCTCACGTTTTGGGACCGATGGATCACTTCCGGGAGGGTATTTCTCCGGTACTTTCAACTGCTCCTGTGGCCGGTTCAGATCACCGGCGATTATGACTTCAATTCGGTGCCGGTCGCGACGCTACGAGACTGGGACGCGTGGCTTGGATTGACGATTGTTGCCGCCTGCATATTCGTCGCCGTACGCACCGCCAGGAACCGGCCCATGCTCAGCCTCGGTATTCTTTTCTTCTTTGTAGCGCTGCTGCCTGTTTCCAACTGGATATTGCCTATCTCTCTTCTGATGGCCGAGCGGTTCCTTTATCTTCCCCTGTTTGGTTTTGCTCTGCTTGGAGGGGGTTTTTGGGCAGGGATTGACGATCGGAGAATCCGCCGATGGACCGCAGCAGGTGTCCTAAGCGTCGCGGCCATTCTCTGTATCGGCCACAACTACATCTGGCAGGACAAACTCACATTTCACAGGAATTTGGTTCGGGTGTCGCCGGAAAACGCCAGGGGAAGACTGGGATATGGCTTTGCGCTTTTGAACGTGGGGAAGACGGAGGATGCCAAGGTCCAGTTTGAAGAGGGCCTGCGCATCCTGCCCAACAGCGCGCCACTTCTGGCTGGCCTGGCCACAACTATTATGCGGATAGATCATAACTGCGATCGTGTTCGTCCGATGCTGGGCCTGGCTCTCGTCGAGGATGCCAGTCAATGGCAGAGCTTGTGGGTTCTCGGAGATTGCTTCGCGGAAGAAGGGCAGACAAGCCTCGCCGAGGCAGCCTACAGACGAGCGGTTCGAATCACCGATTTCCCGGATCCCTTGCTGCTTTATTCCTGGGGGCGTTCTTTGGAGGATTTGGGAGATCGTTCCACCGCGATTACCGCCTATGAGCGCGCCGCCAAAATCGATCCAATGGACGAGGTCATCAAGATGAGGCTCAAGGTGTTGAGGAATTAGACGCCGCGCAAAGTTGTCATGAAATTATCGGTCATCGTCCCTGCTTATAACGAAAAAGCAACTATCAAGGAGATTCTGACCAGAATCGAAAAGGCTCCGTACGACAAGGAAATCATCGTTGTTGACGACGCCTCGACCGACGGCACCAGACAAGTCCTCGAGCAGATGGACGCCGAGCGCCTCTTCCCGTCGGCGCGCTTCATTTACCATTCGGTGAATCAAGGGAAGGGCGCCGCACTGCGAACGGGAATTCGTGAAGCGGCGGGCGACATTGTCCTGATACAAGATGCCGACCTCGAGTATGACCCTTGCGAATACGGTGTCCTGATTCAGCCGATCGTGGCCGGCCTTGCGGATGCCGTGTACGGGTCGCGCTTTCTGTCGGGCCCGCACCGCGTGCTGTTCTTCCGGCATTTCGTTGGGAACAGGATTCTGACGCTCATGTCCAATTTGTTTACGGATCTGAATCTGACGGACATGGAGACCGGATTCAAAGCGTTCCGTCGCGAGCTGTTTTCCACGATAAGCATCGAAGAAAATCGATTCGGGTTTGAGCCGGAAATTACCGCGAAAATCGCCAGACTTCGCTGCCGGCTCTACGAAGTCCCGATTTCTTATTTCGGACGAGACTACAGCCAGGGAAAGAAAATCACCTGGAAAGATGGTATCGCCGCGCTTTACTTCATTTTGAAGTACAACCTGCGGCGGCGGTCCTAACGTCAATCTGAACGCGGTCTAAATCCCGCGACTACAAATGAGATGACAAAAGTATTAATCATCGGTGCAGGGCCTTCGGGGCTCGCGGCAGCCTATGAACTGGCTGGCCAGGGCGCGTCCGTTACCGTCCTGGAAAAGCTGGACCAGGTCGGCGGGTTGGCTCGGACGATCAAACACGAAGGGTGTCTTTTCGATATCGGGCCACATCGATTCTTTACGAAGAACGATGAGGTGCGACAGTTCTACATCGATGTACTTGATACGGACATCGTCACCGTACAAAGGCTGACGCGAATTCTCTATAACAATCGGCTGTTCAATTATCCGCTTACTCCGTTGAACGTGATTGGCGGTTTGGGAGTTGCCGAATGTGTTCACGTCCTGAGCGATTATGCACTCGCCCAAGTTCAGCAGGTCATCAATTATCGAGAAGCTCAAACGTTTGAAGAGTGGGTAACGCAGCGGTTTGGTGGCCGGCTGTTTGAGACGTTCTTCAAGACCTATACCGAAAAAGTGTGGGGTTTGCCGTGCTCCCGCCTGAGCGCCGACTGGGCCGCTCAGCGCATCAAGAGCCTGAGCCTGCCGCAGGCGATCCGAAATGCCTTGTTCAAGACTAACGGCCGCACGACGGTCAAAAGCCTGATCGATGAATTCCTGTTTCCGCGGCTCGGCTCCGGACAGCTTTACGAAAAGATGGCCGCGTACGTTCAGCGGTTCGGCGGCGGTATCCGGAAGGGCTGCAAGGTTAAGCGAATTATGCGGGAAAGAGACCGAGTGCGGTCGGTCATCGTTGAAGACTCAAACGGTTCGTTCGACGTGATCGAAACCGATTTCCTTTTATCGAGCGCGCCACTTACAGAGACCGTCGAGATGATGGTGCCAGCAGCACCTCATGACGTTCGAGCGGCATGCCGCGCGCTCCGTTTTCGGGACCACATTGGAGTTCATCTGAAGTTGGAAGGCAGACCTTTCCCTGACAACTGGATTTACATTCATTCGAAAGACGTGAAGATGGCCCGCGTTTCCAACTACCGTAACTTTTCCGCGGCGATGTCCGGCGATAACCCGAATATCAGTCCTGTTACCGCTGAATACTTCGCGTGCCACAACGACGCTCTCTGGACATCCTCCGACGACGCCCTGATTTTCCTGGCAACCGCTGAGCTCCAACAGATGGGATTGATTCACTCGGAAAATGAGGTTCTGTCCGGGTTCGTTGTCCGAAGCGAAAACGCCTATCCCATGATGGAACTCGGTTACGAACAACACATTTCGTTGATCAAGGCATGGGTGGACGGTTTTGAGAATCTCTTGCCCATCGGCCGTTCCGGAATGTTCAAGTACAACAATCAGGATCACGCTATAGCCACAGGGTTGCTGGCCGCAAGAACCGCTTTAGGCCTTGCCAAATTTGACCCATGGCTGGTGAACATCGACGCCGAATACCTCGAGGAAACCCAGGCGCATGGAACTTAACCGCAGATTGATTGTTCGCACTGCAGCGTTTTGTCTACTGATCGTTGGGGTTTGCTACGCGAATTCGATCCACAATGATTTCATCCTCGATGACTTCCTGATCGTCGCTTCCAACCCGGACATCCGAAACATCACGCCGGTCCATTTTCTACTGTCGCCGTTTTGGGGAGAAAAGGGCCCGGCCGGAATCTATCGCCCGCTGGTCATCTTGTCGTTCTCCATCGAGTATTCGATCTGGCACAGATGGGCGCCAGGTTTTCGGTTGGGCAACTTGTTGCTGCATGCGATCAACGGCTTTCTCGTATTTCTGCTGGCGCGCACCCTGATCGGATCCATTCCGGCGGCCTGGGCTGCCACAGCGGTGTACCTGGCCCATCCTGTCCATACCGAAGCCGTTGCGGGTATAGCCGGCCGAAGCGAATTGCTCGCAGCCATGTTCTTCTTTTTGGCCTGGCTGTTGTTTCGTCAGAGGAGAACGGCGCTGTGCGCCGTCGCATTTCTGCTGAGCTTGCTCAGCAAGGAGAATGCGATTGCGTTTCCTGCTGTCATCGTTCTGGACACGTGGATTTCGGAAGGAAGCTTCAAGAAGGTTCTGCTGGAGTGGAGACGCTTTGCCCTGGTCGCGAGCAGCGCCGCCGTATACCTTGCTTTGCGGTTGTTGGCGTTGGGCTTCATCGCGATGCCGCAGTCCGCGCAATATTTGGGTGGCCGCTGGACACTCTTGCAGCGTGAGTTCACATCCGGACGCGCGTTCCTGAAGTATTTCCAACTGCTGGTGGCCCCACTCGACGTCACCGGGGACTACGACTTCAATTCGATCCCGCTCGCGAACGCGGGCAATTGGGATGCGTGGCTGGGATTGTTGATGATTGCAGCGACGATCCTCTTTGCTTTCCGCGTCAGCAAAAAACAGCCTGTAATCGGCTTCGCTATTTTGTTCTTCTACATCACGATGCTGCCGATGTCGAACTGGCTCATTCCGACCGGATTGATAATGGCCGAGCGATATCTTTATGTGCCTTCGCTCGGGTTCGCGCTCATCGTGGGAATGATCTGGGCGAATATCCGTGGGAACGAAATCCGAAGGATACTCGGGGCCGGTGTGATGGCCGTCGCAGCTCTGCTTTGTATCAGTCACAATTACGTCTGGCAGGACAACCTCACGTTCTACTCGAACATGGTGCGCGTTTTGCCGGAAAACATCCGCGGCCGCCAAGGCTATGGTGTGGCTCTTGTCGATCTCCACCGTACGGCGGAGGCGCGAGAACAGTTTGAGGCCGGACTTCGCGTTGCGCGGAACTCTCCACTGCTCGTGGGCCTGGCGGGAGTGCGAATCCAGATGGAGCACAACTGCGATAGCGCGCGGCCACTTTTGAATGAAGCGCTCAGTATTCAGCGGAGTGACATCTTCGCCCGCTGGACGTTGGCCGAGTGCCTTGAAAGGGAAGGCGAAATGACCATGGCTGAACAGACCTATCGTCAAGCTGTGGCCGACGCGCAATTTCCCGACCCCAGACTGTTGTTTGATTGGGGGCGGTCGCTCGAGGGAACAAGGCACCCATCGGAGGCCCTGGAAGCCTACCGGCGGGCTGCCCTCATTGATCCGAATGATTTTGCGATCAAACAAAAATTGGCGCGTTTGTCCGGGCCGCGGTAGGAGGACGAGGAGTCTGACGCCTCTCCCTCCTGAATGGGTCCCATTGATCTCGGGACTTCATCTGACTTAATCTCAGATTTATGCCTTACGGTCTCGTGCTTTTCTTGTTCTTACTACAGCCTCAGCAGGCCGGCCCGAATCTGAATGATTTAGTGGATGGAGTCGAGCGGTCATTTGCCCGGATGAAGGATTTCTCGGCGGATTTTGTTCAGATTGGAGATTCTTTGAACCGAAAGCAACAGGAGTCGGGTCATTTGTATCTGATGCATCCCCGGATGATGCGGTGGGAATACAAGAACCCTGAAGAGAAATTGTTCGTTTCAGACGGCAAAACCGTCTACTTCTATGTGCCGGCCGACCGCCAGGTCAATAAGGAGGCGGTCCGGGAAACGCTGGATGACCGGATTCCACTCATGTTTCTGCTTGGAAGGTCCGATCTTCGGAAGGAATTCACGCGTTTTGACCTGCTCAACACCAAGCCCTTCCTGCAAGGGACCAAGGTGGTGCGCATGTATCCGCGAAGAAAGACGGACCTGACCGAAGTGGTGATGGAAGTGGACCCCGCGAATTATCAGATACGCAGGCTTCTGCTCTCCCACTCCGATGGATCGCATTCGGAATTTGTCTTCAGTAATATCCAAACCGATGTCGGCCTCCGGTCTTCTTTGTTTAATTTCAAAGTGCCGCCCGGAGTTGAGGTCATAGACGGGATAGGTCACTAGGCCAACCTTCTCCCTTGATATGGAATTTACGTGCAAATATGCCAAGCCTTCCGGCGAAGTGGTTCGAGTGGTGCTCGTCGGGCAGAACACGGATGAAGTGCGGCACAGGCTCCAAGAACAGGGCTTTTTGCCGATCTCGATCCGGACCCGCGGCTGGTCTATCTCGTTCCGGCCCCGCCGGCGGGAGACGATCAAGCCCGACGATTTCATCCATTTCAACCAGCAGTTCGTCGCTCTGATCAGGGCCGGTCTGCCGATCCTTCGTGGGCTCGATCTGCTGAAGGAACGCATCCGTAACCCCCTGCTCCGCCAGCACATCGAAGAGGTACGGGACCGTGTGCACTCGGGGGCGTTGCTGTCGGAGGCGTTGCGGGCTCAGGGCGTTTTCCCGGCGGTTTACACCGCCTCGGTTTTCGCGGGCGAACGCAGCGGCAACCTTGTCGAGGTCATCACGCGTTATATCCAGTACGAAAAGACGATCCTCACGGTCCGGAAGCGCTTTCTAAATTCCTTAATCTATCCGGCCTTCCTGGTTGTCCTTTCAATAGTGATGGTTGTCGTGATTTTGACCTACGTCATACCACGCTTTGCTGAACTGTATGCCGGGCTGAATACGGCGTTGCCGCTCTCGACGCAGATCCTGATTGGTGTTTCAAACGCGATTCAGAGTCAGCTCATCTTGATCGTGCCGTTGACGGTGGGCGGCATTGTGGCGCTGAAGGTATGGGCTGGATCCAAGAGCGGACGGCATTGGGTTGACGAACTGAAGCTGAAGGCGCCGATTCTTGGAAATTTGTGGACCATGTTTTCCATGGCGCAGCTGTCGCGAACACTGGCCACGCTACTTCAAGGTGGAATCCCACTTGTTGCGGCACTGGAGGTCGCGCGCGATGCTTCCGGCAATCGGGTGATCGGTGATTCGATCCGGAGCGCGATAGGCCAGGTTCGAGAAGGGAAGTCGCTTTCGGACAGCCTGGAGCGGACGGGGCATTTTCCGGATCTCGCTCTCGAAATGATTCGCGTGGGCGAACAGACGGGATCGTTGCCCGACATGCTGAATCACGTGGCGGACTTCTACGATGAGGATGTGAGTATTCGATCTACTGCGCTATTGAGCTGGGTCGAACCGGTCATTCTCATCTTCGTTGCGGTATTTGTCGCCAGTATTTTGATTTCGCTGTACATGCCCATATTCAGCATTCGAGGTTCGATGCAGCCAACATGAAAGAAGTAAGCGAAGCCAAACAAAATGACCGCGTAACCGCGAGGCGACTCGCTGACCGGTATCATTACGAGTTCGTCGATCTAAAGGGTATTCATCTAGACCTGGAGCTGTTCCATTCGACGCAGGTCGACCTGATGTTCCGGTACAACTTTGTACCCCTGCGGATGGAGGGGAATGCGCTTGTCGTGGCCATGGCGGATCCGAGCGATCTTATCGTCATTGACGAAGTCTCTGCCTTGCTCGGCCGCCCGCTGATCATCAACGTCGCCCCGCTTTCTGAAATTCAAGATCTGCTGAAGAAATCGGAATCGTCGCAGCGCATGCTCGAAGAAGCGACCGAGGGGTTCAAGCTGGATCTGATCCGCGAGGACGAATCCGGTGAAGAGACGATCACGATCGAGAAGATCACCCAGGGCGAATCGAGCCCGATCATCCGCCTCGTGGATACGATCATTTTCACTGCACTTGAGCGGCGAGCCAGCGATATTCATATTGAGACCCGTGATACAGAGGTCGGCGTGAAATACCGCATTGACGGGTCACTGAACGAAGCGATGGCGCCGATTGCGAAGGAACACCACTCGACGGTCATCTCAAGAATCAAAGTCATGTCCGAGTTGGACATCGCCGAGCGCCGGGTTCCGCAGGACGGGCGGTTCAAAACCAGATACAAAGGGCGATCGATCGACTTTCGTGTTTCGATCATGCCATCGATACACGGTGAGGACGCCGTTATCCGTATCCTCGACAAGGAATCCATCAGCGACAAATTTCGAACGTTGAGCCTGGAAGTGGTCGGTTTCTCGGAGGGGGACATCAAAAAGTTTCGACGCTATATCAACGAACCATACGGCATGGTTCTGGTCACCGGACCAACCGGCAGCGGCAAGACGACGACGCTTTACGCGGCCTTGATGGAAATCAAAAACGAGGAGGACAAGATCCTTACGATCGAAGATCCCGTCGAATATCAGATCCGGGGCATCACGCAGATTCCGGTGAATGAAAAGAAAGGGCTCACGTTCGCGCGCGGCCTTCGCTCCATTCTGCGCCACGATCCCGACAAGATCATGGTCGGCGAAATTCGCGACGTCGAAACGGCTCAAATCGCTATCCAGTCCGCACTCACCGGACATCTGGTTTTCACCACGGTCCACGCGAACAACGTCGTGGACGTTCTTGGCCGGTTTCTGAACATGGGAGTGGACCCGTACAATTTTGTGTCGGCGCTCAATTGCATCCTGGCCCAACGTCTTGTTCGCATGATCTGCTCCAATTGCAAAAAGCAGGTGCAACATTCGGAACAGCTCTTGACCGAATCAGGTCTGAATCCCGAAAAGTATCGAGATTTCATTTTCTATGAAGGCGAAGGGTGCCTCGACTGCAACGGCACGGGATTCCGTGGCCGGACCGCCATTCAGGAATTACTGGACCTCTCCGACCGCATCCGGGAAATGATCATTGATCGGAAACCCACGTCCGAAATCAAGCGTGCCGCGCATTCTGGGGGTATGACGTTCCTCCGTGAGCACGCGCTGGACAAGGTGTTCGCAGGCATTACGACATTGAAGGAAATCAACAAGGTTACATTCATTGAGTAAAAGTCTCGTCGAAAAAATCACGGAGGTCTTTCAAGCGCGAGTGCCATTATGGGCCTGCGAGCTTACGTCAAAGCACATCATTGTAGCCGGCGTGAACAAGAATCGCAGTCAGGTCGCAGCCAAACTGGCCATGGATCTCGGGTCTGGCACTTTTGCGGGTTCGCTGACCGGTACGAATATCCACAATCTGGAGACATTGCGATCCAATCTGAAAGACCTGTTAAGCCAGGTGGGTTTCAAAGGATCGGAGATTGTCGTCATCGTGCCGGATGACGCGGCACGGATTGCGTTTCTGACCGCGGAGCGACTATCCAAGGACCCGGAGGTCGTGCAGACATTCATCCGATGGAAGCTCAAGAAGACCGTCCCTTTTGATGTGGACCAAGCGCAGGTGGCGTTTCGGATTCTCGGGCCACACGATGGCGCCACAAGTGTAGACATACTCGTAGCAGTCTCACCCCGCTCTGTTGTTGAGGAGTACGAGAGCCTCTTTGATTCTCTGGGGATCCATGCGGGACTGGTGTTGCCTTCGACGCTCGCGGCATTGAATCTGTTCGATGTGCCCCCTAAAGACACTCTGTTTCTGAAAATCGCACCGGATTGCATGACCACGACTGTCTTTCAGAACCGGCGTATGCAGTTCTACCGCCGCGTTAGCGGCATGCCGCTCTATGATGCTGTGTATCCGACCGTGATGTATTACCAGGACAAACTTGGAGGAAAGGCGCTGGAACAATTAACTGTCTGTGGGTATGACTCAGACATACGATCATCAGTTGATGAGCTTCAAGAAAAACTGGGTTTGCGTGCTCTGCGTCTGGGGCCCAAAAGCATCGACGACATGTTCAAGCCTGTCCTGGGCGGGATCCATTTGTCACACCCTGAAGGGGTGGTGTGAAGTATGGCAGAGTTTGATCTAAACCTCTCAACCCGGCCATTTCCGGCATATCGCCTGGTCAACCTGGCACTGGCGAGCGTTTTGATCGCCCTGATAGTCATATCGGCATGGCAGGCGTACGGGTTCGTCCAGTTTTCGTCGATGACGCGCGCCATCCGCAAGACGGACGAAGAAGCGCGAGTCGAAGCCGAAGCGTTGGGACGTCACCTTGCGGAATTGGAATCCCGGCTGGATCGGCCTGAAGCGGCCGCCAAGTTGACCGAGATCGGATTTTTTAATCGGTTAATCGCGCGGAAAGAGCTTTCGTGGACGCGGCTGTTTGCGAATCTTGAAGAACTGGTTCCCAATACGGTTCACCTCGTCAGCCTGACACCGGACGTCGGCACGAATGGAGCCATCGCTCTGAACATCATCGTACGCGGCCGGAGCATCGCGGACGTCAGCCAATTCATCGAAGCTCTTGAGCGGTCGTCGCCCGTGTTCGAGAAGGTGGCCGTGTCCATCGAACAAAAAAGTGACTTGGGTGGAACGACCGACGTCGAGCTGTCATTGACAGCCAATTACTATCCGCAGAAGGAAACCAGATGATGTCCCTGTACCGGCGCCAGCGTCAACAGTATGTGTTTGCGGCTCTGCTCGGCGTGATCGCAGTCGTCAACCTGCTTTTCTTCTTCATTTTGTATCAGCCGGCGCGTTCGGAGTATTACGGGTTGCAGGAATCGATTGAGAAACTTCATGCGCAAGTGCAATCGCGAAAACAGTCGGTGGACCGACTCGAGAAACTCAATGCCCAGCTGGAAACTTCAGGACAGGATCGCCGCAAGCTCTTCACGACGCATTTCATAAGCCGGGCTACCGGTTACTCGCAAATCCTGCCTAAACTCGAGATGATTGCCCAGCACGCCGGTGTCAAAACAACGCGCAAAGATTACGCCATCGACGAAGCTCCGCAATATAGCCTGTATTCGGTTAAAATAAGAATGCCGGTGACCAGCGGGTACTCGAATATTGTTGACTTCATCAGGAGCCTCGAAAACTCGGACACGTTTTTCATCATCAACTCCATCGACGTGCGAGGCACTATTTCGGCGACACCTGCGGCACCGGAAATCTCGCTGGCTTTGAGTCTGGAGACGTTTTTTTATCAATGACCAAGCAGTATCGGCAAAAGCTGAACATTTTTATCATTTTGCTCGTGGTTCTGGGGCTAACCTTGGTGCTCGGCTACCGCATGAGTAGTCCTCCCAGCGTTTTCACCGTGCAGCCGCCCGAGCCGAAGCCAGCGGCGAATGTGCCAACGGCGAGCGACGCGAGGATCCGCTTGGATTTGGTGGATAAGCCCGAAGAATCCGAAGCCGGCCGGACGAACGTGTTTCAATATCGGCAAGGCCGTCCCGCTCCGGATCCCGAAGGCTCCAAACCGGCGCCAGTGACGCCGCCGGGTCTAGTGACACCGCCTGTGCCTACAGTCGCGCCTACTCCGCGTCCGCCAACGGCGCCTCCCCCGCCGCCTATTCCACTCAAATATCAAGGCTTTGCCGTTCTGAATTTCGGGAATTCAGGCACGCCCGCACTGATGGCCTTCCTATCGGATGATTCTTCACATCATTACAACGTCTCTGTTGGTGAGGTCTTGTTGGGACGATATCGCATTGTTGGAATCACCGACAAGAACGTCGAGGTCGAAGACTTGCAAAACAACCGGCGGCAGGTATTTCCGCTCCTGAAATAGCCATGAAGCACAAACGAGACGACGGGTTTTCCCTGGCAGCGCTGATCTTTTTCCTGACCGCGGCCTCGATTTTGATGGCTGCAGCAGTGCCGGCTTATCAAACACAGGCGCAGCGCGACCGCGAAGAAGAGTTGATCTTTCGCGGCGGGGAGTACACGCGCGCCATTCAAAAATATCAGCGGAAATTTGGAATTTATCCTCCCTCCATCGATGCATTGGTCGAAACGAACGGGCTTCGATTCGTTCGCCGGCCGTACAAAGATCCCATTACCGGGAAGGATTTTCGTCTGATCAGCATCAATCCCGACGGAAGCATCAACGGCTCGATTGCAACCGGCCAGGGCAACAATGTGCCGCTTTTCGGTGATGTCCAGCAGTTCGGCGCAGGTCCGGGACAGCAGCAACAATCCCAATTATTCCAGCAACAACAGCAGCCGCAGGCCGGCTCCGAGACCACAGGCCAGGCCACGCCGCAATTGCGTTCCTCACAGTAGCAGCAGCAACAACAACAGCAACAGCAACAACAGTCCGGGTTCTCTCAACAGCAAGGCGTCAACCGCACTGGCGGTGTAACATCGCCAACCCAGCTCTCGCCGCAACCGCAGCAAGGACTCCAAGGGCAACAACAGCAATCCAACCCTTCCGGAAGAACTATAACCGGCGCCGGCGGCCTCATCGGTGTAGCGTCCAACAGTCCGCAATCTTCTCTTAAGGTTTACAACAAACGAGAGAAGTACAACGAGTGGGAATTCATCGCAATTCTTGGCCAACCCGGCCAGCCCGGCCAGCCTGGTCAGCCCGGCCAGCCTGGTCAACCCGGCCAACCTGGCCAACCCGGCCAGCCTGGTCAACCGCCCGTCAACAAACGGCCATGAGGTTCTCGACAATCGAATTTCATCCGGGCCCGCGCCTGGCGAGCATTGTCTTGAATCGTCCGCCCCTGAACGTTATTAATTTGGAAATGATGGACGAGTTGAGTACCGCGTGGCGGGAGATCGAAGACATCAGAGCACAAGTCGTTGTGATCTCGGGTGCAGGGGATCAGGCGTTCTCGGCTGGCGTGGACGTTGCGGATCATGTTCCTGGCAAGGTCGATCAGATGATTGCAAAATTTCATCACGTCCTTCTGCAAATCCGCAAATCCGATTGCATCAGCGTTGCGGCGATCCACGGATACACGCTCGGTGGCGGCGCCGAACTCGCGATCATGTGTGACCTGATCATTGCAGCGGACGACACACGGATCGGCCAGCCCGAAATTTCGCTCGGCTGCTATCCACCCGTAGCCACCGCGTGCCTGCCCCGTGCGATAGGATTTCACAAAGCATCAGAGATGGTACTGATTGGCGAAGCAGTCAGCGCCGCTGCGGCGGAAAGACTCGGTCTGGTCAACGCGGTGGTTTCCCGAGCGGATCTGGATGAAACCGTCGATGCATACGTCGATCGGCTTCTAACGAAAAGTTCTGCAGTCCTGCCGCTCGCAAAGCGCGCGCTCCGCGAAGGAGCAGAACATCACTTCGAAAGAGCTTTGGAGAGAACTGAAGAGCTCTATTTGCGGGAACTCACGAAGACAGAGGACATGAACGAAGGTATACGCGCTTTTCTCGAGAAGCGTCCGCCGTCTTGGAAGAATGCCTGAAACCGCGGTCTGGTACGAATGTTGAACAAGAACGTATTCCCCTCCTTGCAAAGGAGGGGTGGACGCGCCATCAAAAAGATGATGCCGAAGGCCACCAAAGTTGGCGCGGACGGGGTGGTCAGTCCTCGAAACATCTCATCTCAAATGACCACCCCGTCTGCGCCTTTAAGGTGGCTTCGCAGCATTTTCTGGATGGCGCAGCCTCCCTTCCTGTTCCAGGAGGGGAATCCGTTAGTCTTCCAGCGCGTCGAGAACCTCGTCATAATGCTCTTCGACCTTCACCTTTGGGAAGATATGTGAGATTTTCCCCTGTTTGTCGATTATGAAAGTGGTTCTTTCAATGCCCATGTATGTTTTGCCGTACATCGATTTTTCCTTCCAAACTCCATAAGCCTCGACCACTCTCTTGTCGGTATCCGCCAGTAAGGGAAAGTTCAGCTCGTGTTTGTTCTTGAACTTCTTGTGCGATTCCATTGAATCCACGCTGACGCCGAGGACCAACGCTCCACGATCTCTGATTTCGTCGAGACCATCGCGGAATGCGCACGCCTCTTTCGTGCAGCCGGGCGTGTCGTCCTTTGGGTAGAAATACAGGACGACCTTCTTACCCTTTAAATCCGAGAGCTTCACCTTCTGCCCGGCATCGTCCAATAGCGTGAAGTCCGGTGCTTTCTGTCCGGCTTTCGGGTCGTCATCCGGCGGTTCATTAGCTGCCTTCGACATATCATTCTCCTATAATGCAGATCTATGAAGGATCTTACGCGCGTTCGGGTCGTGAAACTCGATGAGAAACACCTTCAGCATATCGAAGATGACGTTGTCGTGGAAGAGCCCCTTGAGGTCCGCGTCAATGGCGAGAGCTTTTCGGTGACCATGCGGACACCCGGTGACGATTTTGATCTTGCCATCGGACTCTTGTGGACGGAGGGGATCATTCATTCTGCCGGCGAAATCGGAACCATGGCATACTGT
>Ga0137381_10001781_pt1 | contig 14707 bp, 14 predicted proteins | sample SagtaG_16_FD_104808 | JGI IMG/M metagenome (GOLD analysis project Ga0137381, IMG submission 104808) | Vadose zone soil microbial communities from Sagehorn Ranch, Mendocino, California, USA - Sage2_L_115_16 metaG | ecosystem: Environmental > Terrestrial > Soil > Vadose zone | place: USA... | reverse complement strand
TGGAAGAAGAAAAGGAAGCCGACGAGACGCTGACGGAGATCGCCGAACAAATTAACGTTGAAGCAATCGAAGGCGGAGCAGAGGAAGAAGAAGAGCAAGTATCGAGCCGCCGCAAGACCGCTGGGCGCAGATCTAAGCCGGCAGCCTAGTGCAGCGGATCACCTTTCATGGCCAACTCGGTAAAGGTAAAGAAGCGCAACTCGGTAAGGGGAAAGAAGATCCGGTACGCCGTGGTAGGACTGGGCTACATCGCCCAGAACGCGGTGTTCCCGGCCTTCGCCCATGCCCGCAATTCTGAATTGACCGCGCTGGTCTCCGACAATCCCACCAAACTCAAAAAACTCAGCAAGAAGTACTGTGTCCCGCACACGTATTCCTACGAAGAATTTTCCGAATGCCTGGAGAGCGGCGAAGTAGACGCCGTCTAGATCACGCTGCCCAATCACATGCATCGCGCCTATACCGAAGCAGCCGCTCGGGCGGGTGTCCATGTTCTTTGTGAAAAGCCGATGGCGGTGACCGAGGAAGACTGTCAGGCGATGATCGCTGCGGCGGAAAAGAACAATATCAAATTGATGATCGCCTACCGGCTTCATTTTGAGGAGGCCAATCTCAGGGCAGTCGAGTTGGTACAGTCTGGGAAATTGGGAGAACCGCGAGTCTTCGACTCAGTATTCACTATGCAGGTCAAACCGGGTAACCTTCGTCTGCAGAAGGAGAAGGGTGGAGGAACGCTGTACGACATCGGCATCTACTGCATCAACGCGGCGCGTTATCTGTTCCGGGCCGAGCCGGAAGAGGTATTCGGCGCTGCTGAAAATAGTGGCGACCCGCGATTCCGTGAAGTAGAAGAAAGTTTTTTCGCGACCCTGCGTTTTCGGCGTGGCCTCGCCGCAACTTTCGCGTGCAGCTTCGGCGCCGCCGATGTCTCTGCCTACACCGTCGTCGGCACCAAGGGCGTTTTGCGCGTCGATCCTGCGTATGAATATGCGACCGGCTTGCAGCATCATCTCGATATCGGCGGCAAAAAGAAGACGGTGCGATTTCCCAAACGTGACCAGTTCGCTCCAGAATTGATTTACTCAGACTGCATCATCAAAGACAAAGAGCCCGAACCTTCTGGCGTGGAAGGATTACAGGACGTACGCATCATTCGCGCCCTCTACCGCTCCGCTCAGGAGCGCAAGCCGGTAAACCTGGACAACACCCCACCGCGAAAACGTCCCAGCACGGTTCAAGAGATCAGTCGTCCACCGGTGCGAAAGCCGGAATTAGTCGCCGCGGAAGGTCCGTCGCCGGACTGAACTACGGCGTCGACCAGGAGGATGTGTCTATGGCTGAAAAAGAACAGGATAATTCGTGCGCCACCAAAGACCCAGCCCATGGCAAGACAGGAAGAGATCCCGAGGATCGCGAGGTAAATGAAAAAGCGGAGCAGGAACTGCGAGAGAAAATGATGGATAAAACTCTGGCGGATTCCTATCCCGCCAGCGACCCGCCATCTAGCGTCCCCGACCCCGCTGAGGATGACTCCGCGGCATAGGGGCTGCAAGAATTTTCTATTCGATCCCCGCCTGCACTACGTGAACGATGTTGTTGCGAACGGCGTAAAGTACCAGGTCGCTCACCGAGTGGAGCTGCAGCTTGCGCATGATATTGGAGCGATGAGTTTCCGCAGTCTTCACGCTTAGACCCAGCGCCACCGCCACCTCTTTTGTGCTCTTACCTTCAGCCAGCAGTTGCACAATTTCACGCTCCCTAGGCGTCAGCCGGTTGCGTCCAACCGTCACTGGGGTGGAAGGTGTGCCGCCCTTGAGATAGCCCTCCAGGACCATGGCGGCGACTTTGGAAGTGAAATAAGTCTTATCCCGGCGCAGGGCTTCCACCGCGGCAACCAGATCGCGCGCGGCGTCGGACTTCAAAAGAAATCCACGGGCGCCGGCGTTGAGAACCTCTCGTACCACTTGGTCCGAATCATGCAAAGTCAGGATAAGCACCTTCGCATGGGGATTGGTCTTCAGGATTTGCCGCGTGGCTTCCAGTCCGTTCAGGCTCGGCATACCGATGTCGAGTATTACTACGTCCGGCTTCAGTTGCTGGGCCTTTTCCACGGCTTCGCGGCCATCGGCGGCTTCGCCGCAAACTTCCCAGTCCGGCTGCGCCTGCAATAGCGAGCACAAGCCTTTCCGGACAACTTCGTGATCATCAGCTATGAAAATTCTAAAGGCTGCCAAGACTCACCTCCAAGAGATCCGCTCACCCAGCACCCATCCTTACGCGGCCCCCAACCTTGCAATGCCTATCGCGGTACAGCACCACAATGGCCAAACCTCGTTCGTAGCCGAATCCTCTAGATTCGAAACCTGCTATGCGAACAACACTGATCAAGAGCAGGGAACAGGTCCGGCTCGTACAGGCCGTCAGCTTGCAAGTTTAGTGCATTCCCTTTCCCTCAGCAAATGTCGCCCGTTCCCGCTACTCTGCTTTCGATGTGGATGTCTCCGTTAACGTATATGATTATTTTTGAATGTGCAAAGCTTCGAACAGGAAGTGAAGAAAAGCACGAAACACGTCGATCCGTTCCAACCAAAGAGTCTCATAAACTGCGCGAACTCTTTCAACTTCAATACCTTGCCTGCACTAGCAACTGTTGGTTTGTTGCGGCTCCTCATCCGGCAGTTTCAAATCTCCCAGTTCCGGGATCTCGGACCCACCTGGACCAAGGGGAATAACCTTCAACCCTCGCAATGGCTCAAGCGCCAGAGTCATGGTGTCCGCACAACGGCCGCACAACCAGAAATGCGTTGTCTGCCGCTCCGGCTTTTCATCAAACGGCTGACTGGTATCGTCACTCGCGGCGATTGAAATGGACACAACTTCAAATTGAAATAGCCTTCCTTCAGAATATGAGTGCAATGGAGCACAGCAAGTAGGATTTACACAATGTGCGAGCATGGGTCCCTCGATGCTGATCTGAATTTGTCCTGCCTCGCAACCCGGTTACTCCAACCGTCGATGTTCGGGGCGAACTTATAAGCGAAAAGCTCGGAATCATATACAGTGTCTACTGTATTTCCCTTGGGGAGGGCTTCGTATTACCAATCCGCTTCCCCGGACAGCCTCTTTCGTACAAGTCGCTGCTCAATAGCCACTTGCGCTGACTTGGATGCCTCCCATCGTAGTCGCGTACAAAAAGAAAACAGTGAAGGCGAAAGCTTCATCTCAACGCGGGCTATGAAAAGGGAAACGATCATAACCGCAGCTGCGCTGATACCGCCGCACCCCAGTCTTCAAACCCTGCGGAAGGCTGCGGCCAACTGCAGGGCATGCGATCTTTGGAAGAGCGGCACTCAAACTGTCTTCGGCGAAGGTTCACCGCACGCCAGGGTGATGTTCGTCGGCGAGCAGCCTGGCGATCGCGAGGATCTAGCGGGACGCCCCTTTGTCGGGCCCGCAGGAAAGCTGCTCGACCAGGCCCTCGCGCAGGTAGGAGTCGACCGAAACGTTGTTTACCTGACTAACGTGGTTAAACATTTCAAGTGGGTACCCGATGCACGCGGTAAACGCCGTATTCACAAAAAGCCGCGTTACTCCGAAATCAACGCCTGCCGGCCCTGGCTGGACGCGGAACTCGCAGTAGTGAAGCCTCAGATTCTGGTTTGCCTGGGCGCGACCGCAGCTCAGGCACTGCTCGGAAAAGACTTCAGCGTGAGCCGCCGTCGAGGCGAACTTGTGGAGTCAGGGCTGGCGCCGTACGTGATGGCAACGGTGCATCCTTCTTCCATACTGCGCGCCATCGATCACGAATCCCGGCGTCTGCAAATGGAGTCCTTCGTAGCAGATTTGCGTAAAGTCGCTCAGCTTCTTCACAAATCTCGCAAAGCGGCGTGAGACTTCCGGCTGGGTTCTTGAAAACCTCAGCTCCCACTTTTTGTCAAAAAAAATGGCAGGCGCCGGCGTCTCCAGGTTCGGATCTTTCGGCGCCCGCCTCGGGTCACAAGGAGGATTCTGAGTTATGAATACTCTTTTGGACATTCCTAATGAATCCGGCTTCTCCTGTAACTCAAAAAGGGCGTTCCTGTAGCGCGGACACGGGATTGGCAAGATCAGAACTGTCGCACATCAACTCAGAAAGACAACCCTATGCCCCGACCAGCGCGGGCTCAACCTCATAGATCGGATACCAGGACGTAGCCGCCTTCAACCGCTCATTCACATTATTAATGTTCTTCACGCCCTCGGTCTGGAGCCATTTTCGGAAAGCTTCGGGGCCTTGCTTCGCGTAAACGGGGATTCCATCTTTCCAGGTAGCCCGTCCACAGAGGACTCCGTTGAACTTCACGCCCGCCTCGGCAGCCAGTTCGAGCGCTTCAGTAAACTCCGTATTGCTGACCCCAGCGGAGAGATAAATAAATGGTTTGCTGGCCACATTCGCCGCCTTGCGGAACAAATCCATGGCTTCGTTCTTGCTGTACGCTTTTTGTCCAGCGTAGACCTTGGCTCCCTCCACGAACTTCATGTTCACCGGCACTTCGACCTTCAGTACGTCGACACCGTAGCGGTCTTTGCTGAATTCGCGCATGCTTTGAATGACGATCTCAGGTTTCTTCTTGGCGTAGTCTGCGCCTTTTTCATCCGCGCCTTCTTCATATCCGACGAATTCCAGAAAGAAGGGAATATCGTTCGCGCGGCACTCATCGCCGAGTCGCTCCACCCACGCATGCTTCTTGTCATTAATTTCTTTACTGTCCAAGGGCGTGTAATAAAGCAGGATTTTGATGCAATCCGCGCCCGCATCCTTCAGACGACGTACTGACCAGTGGTCCAGCAGGTCGGGCAAACGTCCCGGCCCAGTTTTGTCATATCCAGTTTTCTCATATGCCAGCAGCAGTCCGGCATTCTTTGCCCGTCGCTTGGAGGCGGGCAATCCCCATTCAGGATCGAGCAGGATGGCGCTGGCGTGGGGCGTGAGAACTTCTGTCACCAGCGACTTGAATTCTTCCATCATGGCATCGCCAACTTCGCCACCTTTCTCTTTGGCTAGGGCTTTTTGCAGCGACCCGCGCTGATCCATTGCAGCAGCCGCGATCACGCCTCGCGGATTGGAGACTTTCTTAAGACCGGCCAACTTTCCAGAACTAAGTTTCATGGATTCCTCCGTGATGAATGCGGAATGCGAGCCCTCAATTGTAAACTAGGAGACTGTAAGAGCGGCTTTCGCGAGCCGCAGCACTTAGCATTTAGTCAGCCTGTGCTGGTTCCATTGAGGGGTTGGTGCAACGATCCTCGAATGACCAAGTGCCAAGTGCTAAATGCTGATCACTGCCGCAATGTCAGCATACCCAAAATAGCCTGCTGCTTAGCGATCAATGACTGTACCCCTTGACGGGCCAGCCCCATCATCTTCCCCAGTTGATTTTCATCGAAGACCTGACGTTCCGCCGTGGCTTGTAGTTCGACGACTTTATATCCCGCCGTCATAACCAGATTCATGTCCACATCCGCGCGGGAATCTTCTTCATAGTTGAGATCGAGTAGAATTTCGCCATCGACAATGCCCACGCTGATTGCGGCAACAAAATCACGCAACGGAACCGATGTTAATGTTCCCGCCTCCACCAATTTTTCCAGGGCCAATCCAAGCGCGACAAATGCGCCGGTGATGGAAGCGGTGCGGGTTCCACCGTCAGCTTGAATGACGTCGCAGTCAATCCAGATGGTGCGCTCGCCCAGCCGCTCTAGATCGGTGACTCCGCGTAGCGAACGCCCAATCAGTCGCTGGATTTCATGGGTCCGCCCGCTCACCCGCCCACGGCTGGATTCGCGCGGCGTACGAGTCAGGGTCGAGCGTGGCAACATACTGTATTCGCCGCTGATCCAACCTTTGCCGCTGTTGCGTAAGAACTGGGGAACCGTCTCTTCCACCGACGCCGTACAGATGACCCGAGTATTGCCGACCTCAATCAGGACAGAGCCTTCCGCCGTGCTGATGTAATCAGAAAGGATGTTAACGGGACGCAGCTGGTCCGGAGCGCGATTGTCAGAGCGGAAATGCATAGCTCACGATTCTAACAGTCCCGACTGTTTGCGCTAACGTGGAAGAGCGGCCCTTCCAGGGCCGCGTTACAAAGGAAGAAAGATGGGCTTCAGCCCTGGCGGTCGGCTTGAGTTACCAACTTCTAGTGGGTTGAAGCCCGCGCTGCTCTCTCACGCTCCTGAGACATAAACCGAATTCCGGCAACGCTCTCGGCGATAATTGTGACCCCGTAGGCCGCAAGGACGTAGATGATTGGCTCGATGGGATGACGGTAACGAGAAAATGTGTAAGAAACGTAGTAGATCATGGGATAGAAAATGAGCACTAGCGTCAGGACGACGCCGTTCCGCGACTTCCTGATCGCGTGAAACGCACCGAAAAACGACAGCAAGCCGACAATGAAGGACAATCCGAGAGCGCCGCCTGGCAGTGCCCAAAAATCAAAAGCTCGGTGCGCGGTTAATTTTGAGAACTCGATTGGATGTGACGCCAGATAACGAACGGCATCGCTCTTGGTTTTCTCTACGAAAGCAACCTCGCCCATGGCTTGATACTGCATACTCGGTCCGCTTGGATGCAGCTCAAAGCCGACGTTGCCAAAGTAGATTTCAGCCCAGCCGTTGCTCCGAATCGGCATCAGCGTGTGGAATGCAACGAAGTTTCGCAGCGTCCAAGGTGTGATGATAAGCAACATCGCTAAGGCCAGAATCAATAATTGCTTCGCGTTCCTGTTTCGGACGTAGAGCACAAGCAGAATGGGAAGAAACGGGGCGAGGAGGGAAGGACTAACCAGGCCGGCACATCCCCACATCGCCCCGCAATACGAATAATCCCGGACCCCCGATTCCGGTTCCAGCTTCACCGTCATCCAGATTGCCAGGGACACAAACAGAGCAGCCAAACAGCTATCCCACAGGATGAGCTCAGTGACAGCCGCGGTCGGCGATACAGCCCAAAGAATTGCGCTCAGGAAGCCGACCGTTTCACTGAAGCACCGAGTTCCAATCTTCATGACAACCACAGCGGTTATCGCGGACAAGAGGCAATTCAAAATCAGAAGCACAATCGCCGCAGCATGAGATTGGATCCCGAAGATAGAAAAGATAGCGGCTACGATTGAAGGATAGGCAGGTGCAAGCCAGGCCGTGGGTCCGGGAGCATCGTGAAAGGCGCCACCGTAGCTATGGTTCAGGACAAGGGAGCGGGCGATCATCCCGGATTCGTTCACGCCCCAGTTTGTGAGTCCAGGTCTGGCGTGGAGGAAAAAGGCCAGCACAGAGAGCTTTATCGTGAGCGCGAGAGCAAAGATTTTCCAAGCCCGATTCATGTTCATTGCGCACCCTGCATCTGCGCCACCATTTGATTGACCGCAGACACTTCAAAGAATCCTGATAAATCCGCATGACCAGCCAGCGTCTCGCGCTGTTTGCCATCCACCAGAATCTTGACTCGGGTAATGCCCGGAAGGTTTGCGGATAAAGTCTGTACTAGCGAAGCCACTGTAAGCTCTTCAACCAGAATTCCCGATCGATGATCGTCGGCGAATGCGGCATTCATATCAATTACGGCCAATCCGGGATCCACCAGATATACATCGCGCACTTCGGCACTCTGGCCCAGAGGATGGGGTGATAGCTTATCGAGATACAGCCCGAGCAAAGCCCGCAGTAATTCCTGGGCCCGCTCCTGTCGGCCAGCAGGCAGCGGAATGCGAGCTGCTTGCGCTCGCAACATACCCGACTCATCGTCGGCGACGTAAAGAGTGACTTGTTCCGTCGGACCAGATACCGGAGGAGCGATCGGTCCGGAATAAGCGGCGGGCTCTACATGAGGAACGCGCCCACGCATACGCCACAGGTAAACGCTCATGGCAAGCGCAACCGCGAGCATCACGGCAGTGCCAATCAGCAGGTGCCGTGGAATCATCGCGGCGCCTCCAGTTTTTCGCGCGCGGCGACGATGCCGGTTGCAATCGTTTCCGTTATCAATTGCTGATAACCCGGCGAGTTGAGTTCGGAAATCCCCGCCTCTGGAGGAGCTATCTCAACCGCCACAGCCGCCGCTGTGATGTTGTTCAACGGCCGTAACGGCGCGATCAAAGTACGAACTGAAATCTGTTTCTTCTGTAACTCCGCAATCAGGCTGGCTTCGACGATTTGACTTGCAGACGCAAACCCCGACTGCGCGGTATCCCAATCGAGAAATGATCCGCGATTCTCGCCACCGGCTGGAAGCATTGACCCGTAAAGGCGGACACCCGTTCCCTGAGAGGCTGCATGCACACAAATGTAGATCGCCGGATGGGCGGCGTTGGCAAGATTCGCGCGGTGGTCGAGACTGAGAGTGGTATCACCGTCGCGTAGCACCAGAGTGCTGACGCCACGACTCTCTAGTTCCTGCCGCAACTTCCGCGCGAAGGCCAGCGTAATGTCTTTCTCGGATAGCTGATCGCTGAGTGCCGCTCCGCGTTCTTCTCCGCCGTGACTCGCGTCCACTACGGCAAAATAGGTTGGCGCGCCACTGCTGACAGCAGGGGTATAAGTCCCGGCTTGCACTGGGGAAGTGATTGCGGGCAGATTCAGTTGCGGCTGAGGAGTCCGCGCCGCAACTTCAGCAGCGGTCTGCGGAGCGGCCGTAACCGTGATTGTGCGTCCATCATTGCTGAAACTGGCAAAGAGCGGCACGCTGCCATTCACGGTAATCTCAACAGCGCCGTTGTCTTCCTGGAAGGTGGCAGACGGAATCGTCTTGTTATCGAAAGTCAAAGTCTGCGAGCCCGGCGGAACGATCGGCTCGTGAGTAAACACCATGCGCAACTTCCCCGGCTCGGTAGCAATCATCGGGTTCACCGGCGAGCTGAAGTCCATCACCAGCGTGGCAGGATTGGCTTTATTCACCTGCGCTGTGAAATGGACGCTGACATTGCCAATGAAGAGACGGCGCGCGGTCTCGTTGAACGTGACTGGGCCGCCGAGAAAACGCGTTAACAGGACAGTAAGGGAATTAAGCGGAACCAGCCCACGACCGTTCTCCAGAAGAAAATTAGCCGGCAGATCGACATCATGCCCTTGAACCCGGGCACGAGTCTTGCCCACGTTGAATTCACCTTCCACATTGTTGTAGCGGAACTTCCATCGCGAACCGTCAGTTTTGGCCGTGACCGTCCCCAGCGGTTCGAGCACTTCGAACAGGCTCACATAATCTCTATGGTCGCGATCCAATACTGAAAGTGTGTAGTTGGCCGCCGTGGAATAGATGGAGACGCGTTTTTGCTCGGATGGAGCGGAAAGAAGAAGGGAAGCGCAAAGAACAAGCGCCGCAATCAGAACCACTAAGAATCCGGCACGCATGCACCTGACTGCCATTTTGAAATCTTTGCCGAACGAACCACTCACCATGACATCGTATTGGATTGTGCAAGCCTGTCGCCGAACGGTTCTTCCTCAGTGACTCTCTGTCCTCTGTGGTTAGAGCCTTACGTTTCTATTCCAGCGCATAAATAGTAAAACCGCTGAGCAACTTAGGATAAAAATCCGTGGACTTCTGAGGCAGTACCTCGCCGGCAAAAGCGATGTCACGCACTTGCTCCATACGAACCGGGTTCATCAGAAATGCCACGTTAGCTTTGCCACTTCGTGCCTGAGCCATGGCCTCTCCGGCATCGCGAATATAACGAATATTCTGCTGATTGTGAATTGCTTCCTCGGAAATTCCCAAAACCTTTTGCAGCAGGCCGCGATGCAACTGCACCACATCGAGCCCTTGCTGCCGTTCGGAAAGCCCAGCGAAAATGTTCGAATCCATCGCTTTCGGCTGATCGAGAAGAAAAGCACGATCCGCAGTGAGCGCCAACAGCGCGGTTCCAGAACGCCCAGCTTCCCGCAAAATTTCCTCCCCTCGAACAGCATCAATTGATGAATCCAGTTCCTGCGCTCTAAAGTAATCTCCCGCCCCCTTCTTCAACGTATCCGCTGAGAACGACGTCAAGCCATGCACCACGCGATGCGTAGGCAGAATAACCAGCCCCGGAGCATCCATATTAATGAAGGTCATCATTACCAGATCGTAAGGAGCAAGGCTGGGACTACCAGGCCGAAGCAGGCCGTTTTCCGCAGTTCGCTCTCGGGGAACTCCCCCCACAGAAGTTGACGCCGCCATCGCGCGCCGCTCGTTGCGATAAGTGAGCGCCGTCTCATAGCGATGGTGTCCGTCCGCAATGATGAGCTTTTTATCACGCATCTTGCCCCGAACAAGCTCGATCACACCGGGATGGGCAATCTTCCACACTTGGTGCAAAACCCCATATTCGTCGCGGGTTTCCATGTCCGGCTGGCCGCTGGGCGCCAGAACGCCATCGATTTCTCCCGCAGGATCGCTGTAAAGCATAAAGAGCTGCCCAAAGTGAGCTCGCGTGGCGCGCAGTAATTCCAGCCGGTCAGCCTTGGGCTTAGCCAGGGTTTGTTCATGACGATAAACCACGCCAGCGGAATAGTCCTCGATTCGTCCCAACCCGATGAACCCTCGCCGCTCCAAATTCACCGTGCTACCCGCAACCGAGAACCGTTGCACCGAAAGATAAAGTGATGGCGAAGCATCCTGGAGAAAAATGCCCTGCCGGCGCCAGTCGGCGAAAAATGCCGCAGCACGTGTGTAAATGTTTTCTCCTGGATGATCTCCAACCTCCCGTTTTCCCAGAATAATGCGCACCAGATTATGCGGACTGGCCGCATAGTAACCTTCCTGCATCTCGGGAGTAATCTTGTCGTAAGGCTGAGTGATTACTTGCGGCAGGGTTACTCGCGTCTGGTCGTAACGTAAAGCGCGGAAAGCCTCGATATGAGCCATAGCGGAAGGCCTGAAATTGTAACAGGGCTTTGGAGGACGAACTGCTAATGATGAATTGGGGCGCGAGCAAACTTTGGGCGCGCCCTGCCATCGTAAGCGGCAGAAAAATTGACAAACGCCCTTCGAGGGCTGTGGTACTATCGGCACCAATAAAGAGGTACGTTATGGCCCGCCATTGTGGGCCCGGGGCATCTCGCCCGCTGTGCGAAGATCGGATCCCGTACTCGGCCCCTTCCCGGACCCTGCGCAGTCAGTTGTTGCCCGCCTATCGGCACACTTTCGTTGCCGTCGTCATTTTCACTCTTGCCATCGCTGTGAGCAGTGGCGTTTCGTCCATGGTTTGGGCACAAACTACCGGCGATGATGTCCACATCAGCCCTCGTGTAGTCCCGGTGCAGCCCAAAGCCAACGAGATCATGGATCCCTCGCTGAAGACTCATACCAAGCCCATGAAAGTGGATGTCGATCTGGTGTTGGTACCAGTTACCATCTGCGATCCCATGAACCGCCTGGTAACGGGACTAGATAAAGATAACTTCAGCGTCTTCGAAGGCAAGGAAGCACAAGAAATCCGCCATTTTTCCAGCGAGGATGCCCCGGTTTCCCTCGGCGTCATCTTCGACATGAGCGGCAGCATGAGTAGCAAAATCGAACGCGCTCGCGAAGCGGTGATGGAGTTCTTCAAAACCGCCAATCCGCAAGACGAGTTCTTCATGATCACCTTCTCCGACAAACCCCAGGAAATTTCTGACTTCACCCAGTCCGTCGAAGAGATCCAGGGCAAGCTGCTGTATACGATTCCCAAGGGACGCACCGCTTTGCTCGATGCCATTTACCTGGGTGTGAGCAAGATGCGGCAAGCGAAGTACACCAAGAAGTCGCTTTTGATCATCTCCGACGGCGGCGATAATCACAGCCGTTACACCGAAGGCGAGATCAAGTCCTTGGTGAAGGAAGCCGATGTACTGGTTTATGCCATCGGTATTTACGACAAGTACTTTCCCACCTCCGAAGAACGCCTTGGACCAGCTTTGCTCAGCGACGTCGCGGAACTCACTGGTGGGCGTAGCTTTACCATCGATAATCCCAATGACTTGGCAGACGTAGCTACAAAAATCGGTATTGAGCTACGCAACCAATATGTGCTCGGATACCGTCCAAAGAACCCAGGGCACGACGGCAAATGGCGTAAAATAAAAGTGAAGTTGATTCCGCCCAAAGGATTGCCGCCCCTGCGTGTCTATGCCAAGACGGGATACTATGCACCCACGGAATGATCGCGTTCGAACCCTGCTCATCGCCTTATTTTTCTTAATCATAGGGACCGGAGCGCAAAATACTTCTCCGTCTCCTCCACCTCCTGCGAATCCGCCCCAGTCGCAGGCTCCCGCTCCGGTAACGACGCAACCGGCTACTCCTCAGCAACAACCTCAGCCCCAATCGCCTGAGCCCCAGGGTCAGCAGCAACAACCGGCTCAGCAACAACAGTCTCAGCAGCCCAACCAAACTCCCGAGCCAGCTCCCGGCCAGCAGCCCGGGCAACCCGCGCCGGGCACCCCCGCGGGTCAGGAACCTGACACCACAGGCGGTGGCTTTGTGTTCCGCGCCCAAGCGCAAGAGGTCATGCTACACGCCACAGTAGTGGACGAAAAGCAGCGTCTGATTACCAATCTGACTCGCAACGCCTTTCAAGTCTTCGAGAATGGACAGCCCCAGCCAATCACTTCCTTTCGCCACGAAGACGTCCCGGTGGCGATGGGCATTGTCATCGACAATTCCGGCTCCATGCGGGAAAAGCGCGACAAGGTCGCCAAGGCAGCCGAGAATCTGGTCGCTTCCAGCAATCCCCAGGACCAGGTGTTCGTAGTCAATTTCAGTGATGAATATTATCTGGATCAGGACTTCACCAATGATCCCAAAAAATTGCGCGGCGCACTGGAGAAGCTCGAATCCCGCGGTGGAACCGCTCTCTATGACGCGGTCGTTGCCTCCGCCGACCATCTGAAAAAGAACGCCAAACTGCAGAAGAAAGTTTTATTCGTAGTCACCGACGGTGAAGACGACGCCAGCCGCGAATCTCTGGAGCAGTCTGTCCGTCACCTTCAGGAAGAAAACGGACCCACCATCTATGCCATCGGCATTCTGGGCGAGGAGAAGCAAAGACGCGCCAGGCGCGCCCTCCAAACCATCGCAGAGCGCACCGGTGGAATCGCTTTCCTGCCCAAATCAGTAGATGAGGTCGACGAAATCAGTCGCACCGTCGCCAAAGATATCCGCAATCAATACACCATCGTCTATAGACCCACCACTCCCAAGCGTGTCGGCGGATACCGCACCATTAAGGTAGATGCTCGCGCCAGCGGCTATAAAGGCCTGGTCGTAAGAACCCGCAGCGGCTACTACCCCGGCCAGGAACAAGCATCCACCGGCGGTTCGAACTGATTCAATCCCATTGTCATCCTGACTGTCAACGCGTTGTCATCCTGAGCGGATTTTTCGCGAAGGATCTTACGAAGTGTTTGAATTAGCAAGTGCGCATACAGGACCTAGGTTTTCCCTGAACCGTGATCGTGAACTGGTTCTTCGAGATGGACCCTTGTTTTGCCATTCAACCCTGATTGACGCCACCCTCACGCCTTCCGTACCCTGTAGAGTGCAAACCAAGAGCATCGAGAGTTCCCGCCTGCGCGTCGCTGACGACATAACCGACCTGGTCGGCGAAACTCCCATCCTTCATTTGCGACGGATCGCTCCCCCAAGCTCAGCCGCAATCTACGCCAAGCTGGAGTATTTGAATCCTGGAGGAAGCGTAAAAGACCGCGCCGCCATCGGCATCATCCGCCGCGCCGAGGACGAAGCCCTGCTTAAGCCCGGAGGCACCATCGTCGAAGCCACGGCAGGGAACACCGGAATCGGCCTGGCGTTAATCGGAGTGAATCGCGGCTACAAAGTTGTGCTCTTCGTCCCTGAACACTTTTCCGAAGAAAAAGTTTTAATCATGCGCGCCCTCGGCGCCGAAGTCATCCGCACCCCCGACGCCGACGGCATGGCCGGAGCCATCACCAAAGCCAAAGAACTCGCCGCGCGCGACCCCAAAGCGTTCATGGCAGCGCAATTCGAAAATCCTTCCAACCCCGACTACCACTACGAAACCACTGCCCGCGAAATCTTCGATCAGATGGAAGGCCGCATCGACGCTCTGGTAATCGGCGTAGGAACTTCAGGCACTTTTACCGGCGTAGCGCGCTATTTAAAAGAGCGTCTCCCCCACGTCCAAGCCTATGCGGTCGAAACTCAGGGTTCAATTCTCGGAGGAGGGAAGCCCGGCAAACACAAAGTTGAAGGCATCGGTTCCAGCTTCATCCCCAAAAATTTTGATCCCGCTGTATGTGACGAAGTAATCATGGTGACCGATCCCGACGCATTCGGCATGGTGAAAGACTTGGCCTCGGTTGAAGGCGTGTTGTCCGGCTCCAGCGGCGGCGCCAATGTTTTCGCCGCTGTGCAAGTTGCCCAACGCCTAGATCCCGGAAAACGTGTAGTTACGATGATCGCAGATTCCGCGGAGCGCTATTTGTCCAAGAAGATCTTCGAAGGCGGAATTTGAAGGGATGTCATCCTGAACGGCGTCAGCCGCGGAGGATCTTACGAAGCGATTGAATCAGCAAGTCCGCCTACAGGATCCTTCGCGGCTGACGCCGTTCAGGATGACAGCACTAGAAAGATTCATTCGTTACGAGTCGGTTCGAGTTGGGGCATGCTGATCTTTTGGTACCAGCCATAACTTAAGTCTTTCCAGTTGGGATTGCTCGATTCGATCAGGCT
>Ga0137381_10001773_pt1 | contig 14724 bp, 10 predicted proteins | sample SagtaG_16_FD_104808 | JGI IMG/M metagenome (GOLD analysis project Ga0137381, IMG submission 104808) | Vadose zone soil microbial communities from Sagehorn Ranch, Mendocino, California, USA - Sage2_L_115_16 metaG | ecosystem: Environmental > Terrestrial > Soil > Vadose zone | place: USA... | reverse complement strand
CGTCACCGAGTCTCCGGCCCTGACCTCGTCCAGGCTGGAGGCCTTGCCGCGGATCATCACCTTCGCATCGGGGGCGAGCTCGAAGGCGACCTGCTTCCTGGCTCCGCCCTTCAACGTCTCCTTCACCGCGAAGGTGCGGGAGGCGGCGTCGACCGACACGACCTCGCCGACGACCGTGTGCTCCGCGCCCGCGGCCTCGCGCTCGCCCTTCCGGTCCAGCGCACGAGAGGGGCCGGCCGCGAGCACGATGAGGGCCAGCACGAACGCGATCGACACTCCGATCGAGCGTATCACCCGTCACCCCTGAAGGCCGAAACAGCGGGGGGCGCGGCCTGTCGGAGCCGCGCCCCCTCGATTCAGACTCGTGCACTTCCCGGACGCGGCTATCCCTTCTTGGCAGGGGTCTTCGCCGTGCTGACCTCCTGGGCGATCTCCGCGCCGTCCTTCTCGGTGTACCTGACCGACACGTGGTCACCCGCCTTCAGCTCATCGAGGGACCCGGCCTTGCCGTGGATCATGACCTTCGCCTTCTCGTCGAGCGTAAAGGTCGTGTCCTTGTCCTTTCCCTTCACCGTGATCGTCTTGGCGGTCGCGTCAACGGTGACCACCTCGCCGGTCACGTGGTGGCTCGCCGGCTTGGCCGCCTTCTTCTGGGCAGCCACAGCGAAGGACGCCACCGCGCACGCAAACAACACCACCATCCCCAGCACCACGCTCTTCCGCATGCAGAATCACCTCCTCCCGCGGCTCATGGCATAGATGTAGTCGCGCCTTCGAAGAGCAAGCTCGATGCCACGCGGGCGCCCGACGCCACGGGCGACGCCCAACCTCCTGGGATGGCAGCGGTTACAGGTTAGGATGGAGAGGCGGAGCCGCCGTGGACGGACCGGCTCACACCTTCGGGCGTGCACGATTCGGGGCAGTGGGTGCACCATCCGGGGCAACCTCGAGCGGATCGTCGGGCTCCCCCTCCCCCCATTCCGCAGGAGCGGCCGCCTCCCCTTGCGCCGGCCTGGAGAGACCGAACTTCTCGAGGCGGTACTGGAAGGTCCTGCGGGTCATGCCGAGGAGACGCGCCGCCCGCGACACATTGCCGCTCTTGCGCAGGGCCTGCTGCAGCAGGCTCCTCTCCAGCACCTCGAAGGAGATCCCGGTGTCGGGAAGCTCGACCGCCAGAACCCCGTCGTCGCTCCCCTCGTGCACCTCCTGCGGAAGGTCCTCCACGGCGATGCTCGGGCCCTCCGCGAGCAGGACCGCCCTCTCGATGGCCGACTCGAGCTGGCGGACATTCCCCGGCCAGGGGTAGCGCAGCAGGGCCGACAGCGCCTGCCGGTCGATCCCGTGCACCGGCTTGCCGGAGGCCGTGGCGTGCCGGGCGATGAAGTGATCGACGAGGCGCGGGATGTCGGTCGTCCGTTCGCGCAGGGGCGGGAGGGAGATGGTCAGGACGTTCAGCCGGTAGTACAGGTCCTCGCGGAAGCGCCCCTCCTGCATGAGCCGCGTGAGGTTCTTGTTGGTCGCCGCGAGGATCCGCACGTCGATCGGAACCGGCGCGTTCCCCCCCACGCGGCGGATCTCCTTCTCCTGCAGGGCGCGCAGCAGCTTGGCCTGCAGCGCCAGCCCGAGATCACCCACCTCGTCCAGCAGGAGCGTGCTGCCGGAGGCCTGCTCGAACAGGCCGATCTTGCGCGCGACCGCCCCGGTGAACGATCCCTTCTCGTGACCGAAGAGCTCGCTCTCCAGGAGAGGCTCCGGGATGGCCGCGCAGTTGATGGCGTGGAACGGACGCGAGGCGCGCGGCGAGTTGTAGTGGATGGCCCGCGCGATCAGCTCCTTGCCGGTCCCCGACTCGCCATAGATCACGACGGTCGAGGCGCTGGGGGCGACCTTCATCACCATGCGGGAGACCTCCTGCATCTTCCCGTGATCGCCGATGACGTTGGCCAGCGAGAAGCGGTCGACCAGCTGCATCTGCAGCGCGAGGTTCTCGCGCAGGAGGCGCGTCTTCTCGATCGCCCGGCGCACGGCCAGCACGACCGTGTCGCGCACCAGCGGCTTCGTCAGGTAGTCGAACGCGCCCTTCTTCATCGCCTCGACGGCGGTGTCGATCGTGCCGTGGGCGGTCATGATGATCACGCAGGACTGAGGCACCACGCGCGACGCCTCCTCGAGGAGATCGATCCCGTCCCGGCCGGGGAGCTTCAGGTCGGTCAGGATGACCGCGGCCGGCGCGTCCCGCAGGGAAGCGGCCGCCCCCTCGGTCGTGGCGGCGGTGTCGACGTCGTATCCCTCGCGGCTCAGGATCGTCCTGAGGATCTCGAGCTGGCGCGGCTCGTCGTCGACCACCAGGACCCGATCCGGTTCCATCGTCGTCGGCTCCCCGCGATCAGGCGGCGTCCTTCGACGCCGTCGTCGCCTGCGGACCCTGGGTCGGAATCTCGACCCGGAAGGTCGTTCCGGCGCTCGGCGCGCTCTCCACCTGGATCTCGCCGCCGTGGTCCTGGACGATCCGCTGGGTGATCGCCAGCCCCAGGCCGACCCCCGCCTCGCGCGTCGAGAAGTACGGCTCGAAGATCCTTTCGAGGTCGGCGGCGGCGATGCCGGCGCCGGTGTCGCGGAAGACGATCGACGCCGCCGGCATCCCCCCGGGCGTGCGGCCCGGCGCGGCCTCCACCTCCAGCCTGCCGCCCGTCGGCATCGCCTGGATCGCGTTGATGACGACGTTGAGGAAGCAGGTCCGCAGCCCCTCCGGGTCGGCCTGGACCGATGGGAGGTCGGGACCGATCCGCCGCACGATCTCGATCCTCTGCTCCTTCGCCTTGGCCGACGTCAGCGACAGGACCTCGTCCAGGATCTCGTCGACCCGGCAGGGACGGAGCGCCAGCCGCGGCGGACGACCGTAGCTCAGGAAATCGCTCACCATCCGGTCGAGCCGGGTCAGCTCGCCGCGTACCGAGGCTATGATGGAGGCGTACTCCGCCCCCCGCTCCAGATCTGCCGGCCGGCACTCGCTCCCCAGGTGATCGACGCTCAGGCTGATCAGGTTCAGGGGGTTGCGGATCTCGTGCGCCACAGCGGCCGCCAGCTTACCGACCGCCGAGGCGCGCTCGGCCCGGCGCAGGCGCGCCTCGAGCGCCCGCTGCTCCTTGAGCCGGTCGACCATCTGGTTGAAGGTCGTGATTAGACGTCCCACCTCGTCCTGGCCGCCCGTCTCGACGCGGGCCTCGAGGTCTCCCTCCGCCACCCGCCCGGCGGCCGACGCCAGGTCGTTGAGCGAGCGCGTCAGCCGGAACGAGAGGACGACGACGCCGGCCATCCCTGCCAGGAAGACGGCTGCGGTGGTCAGGAGCCTGCGGGTGAGCGCTTCGCGGATCAGCTGGTCGAAATCGTCGAGCAGCAGGTGAAGCCTCACGTACCCTCTCTTCTCGTTGTCGACGATGATCGGGATGTCGAGGGTGTAGGTCGTCCTCCCGGCCACCTCTCCCGTCTCCTCGTCGCCCAGCGTGCCGGTGATCACCACGCCGTCCCCGTGCCGCGTCAGGCGCGGCGGGCCGACCTTCTTGCCCACCTTGGCCCGGTTGGACGAGGCGACCACCTCCTTTTCGTTGCTGAGGATCGAGATCTCCTTCACCCCCCGGCTCGACAGGCGCTGCACGTAATCCTTGAGCAGGGTGTCGTCGGTCATGCCTTGCGACGTGAGCTGCTGCACGCTGATCTGCAGCGCCTTCGAGAGCGACTCGGTCTGGTCCTGGACCTGGTCGAGGAGGGCCGCCTCGAAGTGGGAGTAGACGAGGAACGACGTGGTCAGGGTCAGCAACATCATCACCAGGACGATCAGGAACAGCCTGGTTCCGATCCTGAGCCCCCGGAGTGGGTTGGTCACCGGCGCACCTTTGGGGGATCCCGTCGCATTGCCGATTCTAGCACGGCGCCGGGCGGCCGACCGCCCGCGGGGCGGGCTCCGGCGCGGATCGGGGCCCGGCGCGGGCGTGGGCGAGGCGCTCGCGATGGCGGCCGCGGCACGTCTCAGTAAGTCAGGAAGGCGCCGAGCAGCATCTGAAGATCCGGGGCCCCGTCGCTCAGGGGGAAGGCGACGGCGCCGCGCAGACCCCCTCGTCGCTGGGGACCGAAGACCTGGAGCCCCGCCGTCAGCCGGGCGTCGCCCCGGCCCCCGACGCGCCGCTTTGATTCGTAGGTCGCCTCGACGACGAAGCTCACCGTCGGCGTGGCCGGCATGACGATCGCGCCACCGAAGAGGATCGAGTCGCGCGCCGAAGGCGCGGGAGGGTCGGGCTCGCCGTTGAAGCGGATCCCGGCGTTCGCGACCAGCGTGACCGCCTCGAGATCGGCCCGGTAGGCGCCGAACGCTTCGACGTCGGTCTTGCCGGTCCCGAGCCCCTTCGCTTCGTCCGCGGTGGCCGCCTTCACCAGCCCGCCGAGGGCGAAGCGCCCGCGCCCGCCCGGCAGCCTGTACTTGGCGTAGAGGTCGACGTCCGACAGCCCCGACTCGGTCGGGCAGGCGTCGGGACGGAGATGGAGGAAGCCGAAGCGCATCCCGGCCTCCAGATCCGTGACCACCTTGAACGACAGGAGCGGCCCCGCGAAGTGGCGGGCCCCGTCCGGCAGGTTCTCGTAGAGGTACTGCCCCTCGACCCAGCCGCCGGGCGTGATCGCCGCGTCCTCCACGAAGCGCTGGAACAACCGGCGGTTCCCGCGATCCGGCGCCGCCGTCCCCGGCGGACGCGCGCCGGCGGCGGACGCCTCGGGGGCCTGGGCCCTCAGCGCGGACGTCGAGCCGGCCACGATGAGAGCGGCGAGGGCTGGAGCGAGCGCACGGTACGACATGGGCGTTCTCCCTTCGCGGGTCAGGGCGGCTTCTACTCCACTTGGACCCCGCTTGACAAGACCCGCGCGCAGACCCGCGCGCGGGCGGCGGCATCCTACTGACGCCAGGATTACGATCCCGGCGGTTGCGCGGACCCCCGGGGCATCGTATCTGATCGATGAGGAGCGGAGGCGCCCCCCGCCGCGGGGGTCGCGTGATCTCCATCTCGGCTCCCGGCGCGAACAGGCCCATGAACGACGAACGGTCATCGACATCCGGCAGGCCGCGGATCTGGGCGGTCGGCGGCGGCAAGGGAGGGACCGGCAAGTCCCTCGTCACCGCCAGCCTGGGGATCCATCTGGCCGAGATGGGGCGCCGGGTCGTCGTCGTGGACGGCGACCTGGGGGCTCCGAACCTGCACACCTTCCTCGGCCTCGATCCCCCGGCGCTCTCGCTGAGCGGCGCGATCAAGGGAAACGTCCCGTCGCTCGAGGAGACGGCCGTCCCGACCGGCGTGCCGCGCCTCCGGATCGTGAGCGGAGCCCGCAACAGCCTCGACGCCGAGAGCCTGAAGCACTTCCAGAAGACGCGGCTGCTCCGCCTGCTCCTGGCCCTGCGGGCCGACGTGGTGCTGGTCGATCTCGGCGCCGGGACGTCGCTCCACGTCCTCGACGTCTTCTCGATCGCCGACCGCGGGGTCCTGGTCATCCTCCCCGAGCCGACCTCCCTCGAGAACTGCTACCGTTTCCTCCGCGCCGCATTCCTGCGGCGGATGCAGCATCTCGCGCGCACGCTCGGCTACCAGCCGGTCGTCGACCTCGTCCTGGAGCACCGCGGACGATCGCTTCCGGACGGTCCGACCGGGATCCTGGAGGAGATCCGGCGGATCGACTCCTACGCCGCGCAGGAGATCGCGGGTCACCTCGAGGCCTTCCTCCCGCATCTGATCGTGAACCAGGTGCGCGACCACGAGGACGCCCGGATCGGCGAGGCGCTGGAGGCGGTCTGCGAGCGGTTTCTCGGCATCCCGGTGCGCTGCGCCGGCTCGGTGCCGTACGATCCCGTGCTGGTGCGCAGCGTCAAGACGCGCCGGCCGTACCTTCTGGAGTATCCGCGCAGCCGCACCGCCGAGGCGTTCCGGGCCACGGCCGAGACGATCGCCGATCCGTGGCCTGCCCGCCGCCCCGCGTCCGCCGGGTGGTTTCGCCCGGCGGACGACGAGAGGGCGCCCGGCCTCCGCGACCCTTGCGGGGTGCTCGACCTGGCGCCCGGAGCCACGCACGAGGAGATTCTCTCCGCCTACATGCGCCTGAGACAGGCATTGCGCGCCGACTCGCCGGTCCTCGTGTCGCTCGATTGCGAGACGCAAAGGCGCGCCGCCCTCGCCGACCTCGAGGAGGCCTTCCGCCTCCTCTCCCGCAACGTCTCGGCGTCGCGACCCCGTCCGTCCGGCGCGCGCCCGCGCCTCCACCCGCTCGGCGCGTGGCCTCGTCTGGCGTCGACGTTGTAGACGCCTCCCGCGATCGGCTACCATCCGGCCGCTCTCACACCCCCAGCGTGGAAGGACCGTCCCGGCGGCGCCGGGAGAGGGAGGCGACCCATGGCGAGGACGCGGAGGGAGTTCCTGGTCGGTTCGATGGCGGCGGTCGCGAGCGGCATCGTCGGGGTCCGGGCGGCGCAGGGCCCGGGCGGGGCCCCGTCGGGGACGCCGGGGCCCGGCGGGCCGGCCGCCGGGCCACCCTCCTTATCGACGCCGCTCCTCAGGGGAGACCCGGATCACCCGAAGCCTGCCGCCTTCGACAGGTTGGACGAGGCCTGGCACCGCGCCGCCCTCCGCCGCCTGCAGGCCCGCCTCCAGGACGAAGGGATCGACGGGGCGCTCCTGGGTGGCCACTGGAACGTCATCTACTTCACCGGCCTCTGGCACACGGAAACCGAGCGGCCGTTTCTGGTCTTCATCCCGGCGGGCGGATCCGAGCCGACCTGGTTCCATCCGAGCCTCGATCGGGACCTGGTCGGCTCCTGGTGGATCAAGGACCGCGAGACCTATTTCGACTTCAAGCACGGCGAGGGGGCCTTCCCTAACCTCGGGAAGGTGCAGATGGGGGCCACGGTCGATCTCAACCGCTGGGTCCTCAAGGGGCTCAGGAAGCGGGGCTACGCCGGGAAGGTGATCGGCGTCGACGTCCCGATCACGTCCGATCTCGCCGAGGCGGCGGCCGACGTCCTCCCGAAGACCACCTTGAAGAAGGTGGACGAAATCTGCGACCGGCTGCGGATGGTCAAGACGCCCGAGGAAATCGCCCTGACCCAGAGGGCGATGAACTACTTCAGCCGGATCCACGCCTTCGCCCGCGACTACCTCCTCGCGCGCGGCACCGACGCGACCGACTTCGAGGTGGCGATGGCGACCACGCAGCACGGGGTCGATCTGCTCATGAACGATATCCGGCGGGACGGCCGCCCGCACACCGCCGTCGGCATCGAGGTCGGGATCGAGGTGCGATCCGGCGTCGGGACAGCCTACCCGCACCCCAACCAGTTCCACCACAACCGGATCAAGAAGGGGGACGCGCTCCAGGTCGCCGGCAGCGTGAAGGTCGGCGGATTCGGCGGCGAGCTTTACCGCGCCTACCAGATCGCCCCCTGGGACCCGGTGCGCGAGAAGGTCTGGGAGGTGCACACCGAGTGCTGCCGGATCCAGGCGGAGGCCTCGGTTCCCGGCGTGACCTGCTCCTACGTCGCCCGGCAGGTGCACGAGCACCAGGTGAAGGGCGGCATGGCGAAGTACGTCTACCACCGCCCAGCCCACGGTGAGGGGTCGGAGGGGCACCAGCCACCCTACGTCTCGCTGGGCGACCACACTATGATCGAGGAGGGGATGACCTTCAGCAACGAGCCGGGCCTCTACGCTCCGGACCTCGGCTTCGGGTACAACCACTCCGACGTGGTGCTGGTGACGGCGAAGCGGGGGCTGCAGCTGTCGAGCGTGCCGTACTCGAAGGAGTGGTGCTTCCTCACGCTTTGAAGCGCCGGCTCGACCCTGGACATCCCCGGGAGTGCGCCTAGATTGAGGGGCAGGGACCCGGCCGGCGATTGCCAAACGGTAAGCGCCGGAGGCTCCCCTCGTGCGGCGGGCGTGACACGATGTCCGGGAAACACCTCGACCAGACGACGGCGATCGAGCGCGCCAAGCTCGACAGCGGCCGGCTGCGCAAGAGCCAGGCCTCGCTCGTCATCCTCCAGGGGGCCGAGATCGGGCGCGACTTCCGCCTGCGGCGCGGCTCGATGGTCCTCGGGCGCGGGCTCGTGGCCGACATCCGGATCCTCGATGACCTGGCGTCGCGCGAGCACGCGCGGATCGAGCTGGCCTGGGACGCGCAGACGGAGAGCGCCGCCTTCCGCCTGTTCGATCTCGGCAGCACCAACCACACCTTCGTGAACTCGCGACAGATCGATCGCACCGATCTGAAGGACGGAGACAAGATCCAGATCGGCGACACGGTCCTGAAGTTCGTCCTCCTCGACGACATCGAGGCCAGGTTTCACGCCGAGGTCCGCAGCCGCATCACCTTCGACCAGCTGACCGGCCTGCTCACCAAGGAGTCGCTCTTCATGGCCCTGGAGCAGGAGCTCAGGCGCTGCGACCGCTATGCGGCGCCGCTCGCCGTCCTGATGATGGACCTCGATCGGTTCAAGTCGGTGAACGACACGCATGGTCACCTGATGGGAAGCCACGTCCTCTCGGAGGTGGGGCGGTTGATCCGGGAGTCGATCCGGACGGTGGACGTGTCGGGACGGTACGGAGGCGAGGAGTTCGTCTCCTACCTGCCGGAGGCGCCCCTGGTCGGCGCGCACCAGGTGGCGGAGCGGGTCCGAAGCGCCATCGAGGGCCACCCGTTCACTCTCGACGGCACGACGATCCGGGTCACGATCAGCATCGGCATCGCCCTCTTCCCCGATCACGGGAAGGAGATCAAGGTCCTGGTGGCGCGCGCCGACAGCGCCCTCTACCGCGCCAAGGAGTCGGGACGCAACCGCGTCTGCGTCGAGCCCAAGGACTAGCGGTGCGGGGACGGGCCGCCCGTCCTCAGGCGGGGCGGCGGGCGACGTCGAGCAGCGCGAAGATCTCGTGGTCCTCGAGGACGTGGTCGCTGCGCTTGGCGGCCTCGAAGATCCGGTCGACGGTCTCTTCCGCGGGATCGATCCCGCGCTGCTCCAGCCAGAAGAGGACGTTCGAGCGCCCCGACATCGGGCCGATACGGATGGTTTGCGCGAAGCCGAAGTCGGAGGCCGGCACGCCGGAATAGACCCGGTCGGCGAGCCAGACGTCGTGTTTCCGGAGCGCCTTGATCACCGCCGCGGCGTGCACCCCGGTGCCGGTCTCGAAGGCGTCCTTGCCGACCACCGGATAATTGCGCGGGATCGGGACCTTGCATCCCTCGGAGATCAGGCGGCAGTAGTCCCCCAGCCGGCTCAGGTCGCGATCGATCCAGCCGAGCAGCCGCAAGTTCACCAGCAGGAGATCGATGGCGGTATTGCCGGCCCGCTCCCCGATCCCGAGCCCGCAGCCGTGCGCCCGGCTGGCGCCGGCGACGAGCGCGGCCAGGCTGTTCGGGATGTCGAGTCCGCGGTCGCGGTGGCCGTGCCAGTCGATCGTCACCGGCTCCCCGGTCTCCCGCACGACCGACGCGACGTGGCGGATGAGCGCCGTCACTCCCTCGGGGGTGGCGTGCCCGACGGTGTCGGTCACGCAGATCCGCCGCGCCCCGCACTCGATGGCGGCGGTGTAGAGCCGCCGGATCGTGTCGGGATGGGCGCGGGTCGTGTCCTCGGTCACGTACATGACCGGAAGCCCCTCCTTCACGGCGAAGGTCACCGCCTCCTCCGTGTGCCGCAGGAGCGTGTCGATCGTCCAATCTTCGGTGTACTGCCGGATGGCGGACGAGCCGATGAACAGGCAGGCCTCCACCGGAATGCCGGCCCCCGAGGCGATGCGGGCGATCGGCTCGATGTCGCGGATCATCGTGCGCGCCGCGCAGTTCGGCCTGATCCGCAGCCGCCCTCCGGCCGCCTCTTTGCAGAGAGCGGTGGCGTCGGCCACCGCCTTCGGCCCCGCGCCCGGCAGCCCCACGTCGGCCGCCTCGATCCCGAGCGCGTCCATCGCCCTCAGAATCCGCTTCTTCGTCTCGATCGGAGGATCGGTGACGCTCGGTCCCTGCAGGCCGTCGCGCAGGGTCTCGTCCACGAGGCCGATCGGATGATTCGGCTTCGGCGGCGACCCGGCGAGGTTCCAGTCATGGACCAGATCGGGAGGCCGCGCCCCGTTGCGCTTCATGAAACGGATGATAGGAGCGGCCCCCGCCCCTGTCAACCCGGCCGGGGTTGCGCGGGAGGGTGCGGGACATTACGTTTTGTGGCGACTCATGAGGAGGGATCCATGACCCAGAAACGCGGCAACCCCCTGTGCCCAGCTCGCGTGCTCCCGACCATCGCGCTGGCCCTGCTCGCCGTCCTCGCCTCCCCGACGCCGGCCCACGCCCTGGGAGACTACGCCGGGGTCGAGGGTGCCGCCTGGTTCCAGGGGCTCGATGGCAACGCCGCGATCGACAATGGATCCTCGCAGGGAACCCTCATCGACTTCAAGAGCGACCTCGGGCTGGAGAACCGCGACACCTCCCCCGCGGGGCGCGTCTGGTTCCGCCTGGGGCGAAGCCGCCTCATCTTCGACTACTCGAGCTCGGCCCGCACCGGCGACGGCCGGTTCTCGCAGCCCGTGACCTTCAACGGCGTCACCTACAACACCAGCGAGACGATCCGCTCGCGCTACGATCTGACCCTCCTGCAGGGGCAGTATCGCTTCACGCTCCTCGATGCGAAGCTGGCGGAGGTCGGACTCGGCATCGGGCTCAACGTGGCGCAGATCAAGATCGACCTGAATGGTTCGACGACCGGCGCGGCCTCCCTCGACGAGAACGTCCCCTACCCCACCGTGAACGCCTCCGTGGTCGTCAAGCCGATCCCGGGGTTGCACATCCGCGCCGAGGCGAACGGCCTGTCGGTCAACGTCTCCGGCAACAAGGTCCAGATCCTCGACGCCCGGGTGCAGGTCGAGTCGTACTTCCTGCATTCCTTCGGCCTCTTCGGCGGCTACCGCTCGTACCGCTTCAGCGTCGACGCCAGCGACTACGGTCACGTCGAGAACACCTTCACCGGCCCCTACGTCGGACTGGGCGTGAAGTTCTAGCCGGCCGACCGAACCGCGGCCCTTCCTCGAGAACCGGACAGGCTCTTAGGGTCTCGCCAGCGCGAAGACCGCGATCTCCCCCTGAACCAGCACCGGAGGAGTCAGGAGGCTCAGCAATTCCTGGAACCTTTCCTGGCCGGCTGGGCTCCGCCAGGGCGCCACGGGATATCGTCGCGAGAGGCGGAGAAGCTCCCCGCGGTTGACGAGGAGGTGTGTGAAGCCCGAAGCGACAAGGCGATCGCGCACTCTGTCCGCCGAGGGCAGGCTCTCGATCGGATCGCGTAGCGGCGAGACGTCGTGCTGCGACGACGCCGTGAAGCGGCGCGGGAACGCGAAGCCTCGGGTCTCTCCCACGAAGAGAACGTGCGCGTCCGGCGGGAGATCGCGCGCCGCGGCGTACGCCGGCGCCGGTTTGTTGATCACCAGGTCGGAGCGCCACGCCTCCGGCCGGGAGAGCGCCAGCCCGGCCCCGCCCCGGCGCTCGACCTGACCGAACGTGAAGGCCAGCCCAAGGAGCACGCACGTTCCGATCGCCAAAGCGGCTGCCAGGAAGCGCGCCCGGCCTCCGTGCCCGGCGGCCGCGGCCAGGACGAGCAGCAACGCGAGCGTCGGCGCGAGGAAGCGCGGCAGACTCCCGGTCAGCGACCAGGCGACGATCCCGAGGATGGCGGCGCACCCCAGCAGCCAGAGGCGGCCGTCGCGGCGCACGAGCACCCCCAGGAGCGCAGACAGGGCGAGCGGCCCGAGGTAGGCGAGGTGCGGCAGAAGCACCGGCGGCAACGCCTGCAGCCACCCTGCCATCCCCGCCTCGCGCAGGCCGAGGCTCGAGGCGTCGCGCCAGAGCGTCTCGATCCCCTCGCGCCGCCAGAGGAGCGGCGCGAGCGGATCGTGCAGTAGGACGAGGTTCTTCAACCACCAGGGTGCGCTCCCTACGAGACACGCGCAGGCGGCGAGGACCGCTCCCCGTAGCCGCCGGCGAGCGCGCCACGTGGCCACGGCGATGATGATCCCGGCCCATGGGATCCCCTGCAGGCGGGCCGCGCTCGCGACACCTGCCAGGAAGCCGGCCAAGACGGCCCGGCCACGATCGGCCGGGTCGCCGTCATCGCGAGGTCGATCCGTAGCACCGCTGCCGTGTGGCCCAGGCCGCGGCAGGCGCGAGCCGCGACCCTCGATCGCCACGGCCAGACCAGCGAGCAGCGGCACCAGCGTCCACCCCTCTGCAGCCGGCAGGCCGGGCACCAGAGCCAGGGCCGGCAGGACGGGAAGCGCGGCTCCGGCCAGACGGGCGAGCGTAGGTGGCGCATCGAGCCTCAGCGCCAGGGCCTCGATGGCCGCGCCCGCGACGAGAAACGCGGCGAGGTGCAGGAGCGCCGGCACTCGATCGCAGCCCGCGGCCAGCGGACCGGCGAAGACGAGCTGGGCCAAAGGTGGGAAGGAGGCGAAGAGATCCTCGGCATGCGCCGACAGGCGTCCCTCCTTGAGCGCCTGCCAAGGGAGTCCGAGGTGATAGACGAGGGCGTCGTGGAAGAAGGGGGGCGCCAGGGCGACCGGTACGAGGACCGCGGCGGCGGCGAGCGGCGGCAGGATCGACGCCAACCGCCAGCCGCGAGCCCGCCAGCGCCCGAGGACGGCCAGCACGCCGCCGCAGAGCAGGAGCGGCGCCGGACGGAACTCTCCGGCCAAACCACACAGCAAGGCCGCCATGGCGAAGATCCAACTCCCGAGCAGGAAATCGATCGACAGACGAAGGTCGACGCCAACCGGCAGACGCGCGATCCGACGTGCCCGTGACCCCGCGGAGGCGAGCACCAGGCACCACAGGACGGCGACCGCGAGAGACAGTGCGAGGAGCTCGAAGGATGTCACTCCGCCGACCCCGGGTCGGCGCGCGCCACGCCCAGAGCGAAGATCCCCACCTCTCCAACCAGCACCACCGGCGGCGCCGTAAGATTCAGAAGCTCCTGGAAACGCCGCCGGCCGCCCGGGCTCTTCCAGGGGACAACGGGGTAGTCCGAGGCCATGCGCGCCATCTCACGTCGGTTCACGAGGAGGTGCGTGTATCCATGCCGCACCAACCAGTCGCGCACCGCGGCGGCGGAGGCCAGGTCCTCGAGCGGCCCCCGCAGCGGCGAGGCATCATAGGGCGACGGGGTCACGAAACGGCGCGGGAACCGGAACCCGCGCGCCTCGGCGACGAAGAGCGCCCGGGAGCCCGGCGGGAGAGCGCGGGCCGCCGTAAAGGCAGGGCCCGGGTCGTCGACCACCAGGTCAGCCGCGGATTCCGCTCCGGAGTCCGGCGCCGGGGGCATCGCTCCGATGAGGTGCACCCAGCTGGCGGTCGAGACGATCCCGAGAGCGGCGGTCCAAGCGAGGACCGTGCCTGCGCCAGCGACCCGGACTCTGCTGCCGCTCGCCGCCGCGGCGAGCGCCAGCAGCACCGCCAGGCTCGGCACCAGGAAGCGCACCGTGCTGCCGGTCAGCCACCAGGCGGCGACGCTCAGGAGCAGCGCCCCGCTCAGGAGCCGGGCGCGACCCGCCTTTGGTCCGGTCAGCGCCAGGAGAGCCGCGAGGGCCAGGGGGACCAGATAGGCGGCGTGGGGCTGCAGCGTCGTGCCCAGGCCCCACAACCAATCCCCTGCCCCCGACAGACCGTACAGATGGCTGCCGGCCTCCCGCCGGAGGGTCTCGATCCCCTCGGGATGCCAGCCGAGAGGAGCGACGGGATCGCCGAGCAGCGCGAGGTTCTTGAGCCACCAGGGAGCGCTGCCGACGATCCACCCGGCCGTCGCCAGCGCCGACCGTGCGAGGGGCGCCGGGGAGCGCAGGGCCACGAGAGCAATCACGATGGCGGCCCACGGGATCCCTTGCAGCCGCGCGGCGCTCGCCACCCCGACGAGAAGGCCGGCCAGGAGCGCCTGCTCACGGCGGCCGCGTCCACCCAGGGCCACCGCGAGCGCCGCCACGATCGCCGCGTCCGCCCACCCCTCCGCGGCGGGGAATCCCGGCACGGGCGCGAACGCCGGCAGGATCGATAGCGTCCCTCCGGCCAGGAGCGCGAGCCCACGCGGGGCGCCCAGCCGGCGCGCCAGCGCCGAAAGCCCCGCCCCCGCGGCGACGCAGCTCAGCAGGTGCAGCAGGGCCGGCACCCGCTCGAGCCCCGCGGCCAGCGGGCCGCGGTCGACGCCCGGCGCCGCGGGGGAAGCCGCGAGACTCGCTCCCAGGGGGCCCGCAGCGACGAGCTGCGCCAGCGGCGGGAAGGCCGAGAAGAAGTTCTCGGGGTGCGGCGACAGCCGTCCCTCCTGGAGGGCCTGCCACGGCAGCCCGAGGTGATAGACCAGCGCGTCGTAGAAGAATGGAGGCGCGACGGCGATCGGCAGGAGGAGCAGCGCCGGGAGGAGAAGCGGCAAGGCCACCCTCGGAGACCACCGCCGGTTCCGCCAGCGGCCAAGGACTCCGAGCGCGAGCGTGGCGGCGAGCAGGACCCCGGGGCGGAAGGCGCGCAGCATCCCGCACAGCAGGACGACGAAACTCAAGAGCCAGGCTCCCAAGAGAAAGTCGAGTGGCAGGCGCAGCCACGCCCCGACCGGCAACCGCGCCAGGCGACGCGCGCGCGCACCGATCGCGCCGAAAACAAGGAACCAGAGGACGG
>Ga0137381_10001770_pt1 | contig 14740 bp, 8 predicted proteins | sample SagtaG_16_FD_104808 | JGI IMG/M metagenome (GOLD analysis project Ga0137381, IMG submission 104808) | Vadose zone soil microbial communities from Sagehorn Ranch, Mendocino, California, USA - Sage2_L_115_16 metaG | ecosystem: Environmental > Terrestrial > Soil > Vadose zone | place: USA... | reverse complement strand
TAGCGCGTGTAGGAGCCGAAGGCGCCGACTTCCACCTGCCCGGCGTGCTGCGCCGGGAGGCTTCCCGCGGCGAGCGTCAGCCCGGCCGCCAGCAACGCGAACCGCCTCATATCGGCTCCTGCGCGCGCAACGCGCTCATGGTAACTGGTGCAGCTCGACGCGCCGGTTCTGCGCGCGCCCCGCGGCCGTCGTGTTGGTCGCGATCGGATTCGCCGCGCCGTATCCCTTCGCCACCATTCGGCCCGGCGCGACGCCCTTGCTCCCGAGGTACGCGCGCACGGCGTCCGCCCGGGCCTGCGACAGCCTGAGATTGGTGGCATCCGACCCGGTGTGGTCCGTATAGCCGGCGATCTCGATCCGGATGTCCGGATTGCCATTCAGCGACTGGGCGACGATGTCGAGGACCGTGAAGGACTCGGGCTTGAGGGCCGACTTACCGGTCTCGAACATGACGCCGCGCAGGATGACCGGCGCCCGCTCCGGCGTGAACAGAATCGGGCAGCCGGCGGCGTCCACGCGGGTCCCGGGAGGCGTGTTGGGGCACTTGTCCTTGGTGTCATCCACGCCGTCGCCATCCGAATCCTTGAACCGTTGACAGCCCACGTTGTCCACTTCCGTCCCCGGTGGCGTATTGGGGCACTTGTCGATGCCATCCGGCACACCGTCCATGTCCGAGTCGAGCGGGCAGCCGGCTTTGTCCACGATTGCGCCGGTGGGCGTGTTGGGGCACTGGTCGACACCATCCGGGACGCCGTCTCCGTCCGAGTCGATCGGGCAACCCTTGGCGTCGACGCGGGCCCCGGCGGGCGTGCTCGGGCACTGGTCGAGGCCGTCCAGGACTCCGTCCCCGTCCTCGTCCGAGGGGCAGCCCTTTGCGTTTACGCGGGCCCCGACGGGCGTGCCGGGGCACTGGTCGAGCCCGTCGTACACGCCGTCTCGGTCGGAGTCGACCGGGCAGCCTCGCGCATCCACCGTGGCGCCCACTGGCGTGTCGGGACATACGTCCCGTTGATCGGGGACTCCGTCATGGTCGGAGTCGGGAGGGGGGCCGCCTCCCCTCGTGAAGATGGACAGGCCCAGGGAGCCAATGACATGGCCGGCCCAGTCTGCGCCGGCGAATCCCGTGTTGGGCGTGTAGAAGCCACGCACCTCGAAGCGCAGGGCGGCTCGGTCGCCGAGAAAGATCCGGTCGCCGATCGCGCCATGCACGGCGCCGTCGGTGAAGCGATAGGGCGCCGTATTCTCGAAGTCGAGGCGGGAGTAGCCGCCGAGGATGTAGAACAGATTGCGGGCGGTCGCGAAATTCAGCACCAGGCTGGCGCTGCCGTGGGCCAACGTGGGGGAGGCGCTGCCGGTCTTTGGATTGGGGCTCTCGTAGCCCGCGTCGAGCTCGGCGCTGACGACGTTACTGAAGAAATAGCCCAGCCGGCCGCCGCCGCCGATCTGGTTGTCCAGGTTGAAGACCTGGTCGTAGCGGGTGAAAGATCCGAAGGCGCCCAACTCGAATTGGTGCGCGCGCTGCGCACCGAGGCTGGAGATCCCGCACGCGAGCGCTGCTCCCAGGACGGCGAGTGTTCGCACGGACCGGCGTCTCCTCTAGGGCTGGCCCTACGGTAATAACTCGAGGGCCGGTTAGAAACCCCGGCGGCCGGCGCTTGGTGACGTGGGTCACGTGGCTACTGGCGCCCGTTCTCGCCGCGCACGAACCGGACGGCCCTGGCGAGGTTGTCGGCGAGCGCCGCCAGCTCGGTGGCGCCGTCCGCCAGGCCCTCGATGGCGTGCAGCTGCTCCGCGGCGGCGGCGACTGCTTCGGCTTCCTGACTGGCGGAGTGGGCGCTCCCCTTGGCTTGCTCGAGCGCCTGGCTGATCCTGCCTGCTCGCTCGCTGATGCCGCGCGCCAGATCCGCCACCCGCTTACCGGCGCGTGCCGTGCCGCCCGCCGCCTCCGCGATTCGGGTGAGGTCGTGTACCCAGTCGGTTGAGCCGCGCACGACGTCGCCGAGGTCGGTTCGGACGCGCTCCAGCAAATGCGCGGCCCGGTCGAGCGCCCGGCGGGTCTCCTGGGCGGACTTGCCGACGTTGCGGGCCTCGCGACCGCTCGCCTCGGCGAGCTTGTGGACCTCGTCCGCGACGACCGCGAAACCGCGGCCGTGCACGCCGGCGCGCGCTGCTTCGATCGTGGCGTTGAGCGCGAGCAGGTTCGTCTGGTTCGCAATGAAGCCGATCGTTTCCGAGAATTTCTCGACCTGCTCTGCCACGTCGCGCAGGCGCCGCACCTCGCGGGCACTTTCTTCGGTGGTCACGCCGAGATCGGTGAGGCGATGGACGGCGGTCTCGGTCGCGAGGCGGACCTTCTCGGTGGTCTCTTCAACCTTAGAGCTAGAATCGCGGGTCTCGGCCCCGGCGGCGGCTACCTCGCCGGCGTGCTGGGCCAACTGCTCCGAGTCGCGGGACAGCGCGCTCACGAGGCTCGCGGCTTGGGCAGCCCCCTGGCTGGCGCGACGCGCGGAGGCCGCCACCTCCTGGCTCGAGGCGTGGATCTGCTCGGCCGTAGCGGTCAGTGTCTGGAGGTAGGCGCTGGTGCGATCCGACGCGCCGACGACCGGCTGAACCGAGCCCTCGATCGCGAGCATCAGCGCGAGCTGTGGCGCCACCAGAGCCAGCATGTCGGCGTCGGCGTCGCGGTACATGGCGGGATCCGAGTGCCGCACGCTCCACAGGCCCACCAGCTGTCCGGCGTGGTACAGCGGGAGCAGCAATTCCGAGCCAGGTGTTTCCCGCTCAGGCACGACCACCTGCTCGGGGGAGAGCGCGCGGGCGACAACCGGCCGCCGCAGCCGAACGGCCTCGCCGGAGAGCCCGGCATTCGCGTCGAAGCGGAACAGGCTCCCCCGGCGATCACTAATCGCCGTGTCCGCGACGAGCTCCATTTCGTTCTTCCCTGCGTCGTAGCGCGCGAAGCCCATGTGCTCCCACGGGACCAATCGTCGGGCGAGCTCCTGAATTCGTGGGAAGCTCCTCGCCAGGCTGATGTCCCGTGCGATCGCCTGTGACAAGCTTTGTATGAGCGCGAGCTCGTCGGCATGGACGCCGCGCCGGATGACCGACAGGCTCGCGACCGCGGCGCTCACCAGCACGGCGCCGATCACGAGGAACCCGATCATGTCGAGGCTCGCGTGCGCGAGCCCGAGGCACCCGAGGGCGAGGCCCGCGGAGCAGGCGTATACGACGGCCTCCCACCGCGCGGTGAGGGCGGCGTCCACCCAGGCGAGTGTACGTCCCAGCGCCAGTTCGATGTAGAAGGTGCCGTTCACGACGCAGGGAAGGAGAGCGAGGAATGCAACGAGGGGCACGAGATTGCCCGCGGCGAGCGCCTGGGCGCCCGTAGCTCCGCCGAGCCGCTCATAGGCGAGCCCCGCGAGGGCTGCGCCCGTGGTGAGGTGCGCCGCGTTGTCGAGCGCTGCCGCCACCGGCAGGCGGCGCAACGCGAGGTCGCCAGCGACCATCGCCAGTGGCGCGACCACGACGCCGAACGGCCAGCCACGATCGAGGATTGCATATGCCGTGACGCCGAGGATGTAGGAGGCGAAGCCGTTGCCCGGGAGAGCGATGCCATAGCGGCGGGTCAGCGCGCCGACCACGACAAGCATCACGATTTCTCTCGCGTCATCCGCGCCGAGCGGCACACGTCGAGACGCGAACGCCGCCAGGCCTGCGGCAATGGCCGCCACGGCACCGAGCGCGACGAGCCCCCGTACCAGGAGGCCCGGCGACGCTTTGAGGCGGGAGAGGGCACTCATGGGCAAGCTCGGAGCAAAGTCGGCCCCTTGGCGTGGCCTGTCAAGCGCGACTATCGTTTACGCATGCGCGTCACGATCGAATACTGCGTCGTCTGAAACTACGAGCCGCGAGCCGCCGGTCTGGCGGCCGAAATCCGCAAGACCTACCCCCACGCCGACGTGAAGTTGATCCAATCGTCGGGCGGCGTGTTTGAAGTGGAGGTCGACGGTCGCCGCATCTTCTCGAAAAAGGCGCTGGGACGCCACGCCGAGCCCGGAGAAGTCGTACGACTGATCCGGGCGATCGCCCCCCCACCGTCGCGATGAAGCCTCGCCCGGACCGGTCCTAATTGAGATGATCAGAGCTTCGCCGCGGCGTCGGCGGGCTTGCGGCGGAACAGCTTGCGGAGGAACGCCGCGGCCGCGACCAGTCCCAACGCGATGGCCTTCTTCAGAGCGATGAGCGCACCGAGCAACACCTTGAACAGCCCTGCCTTCGCCGCGAGACCACCCGCGATCAGGGCCGCAATGCCATACTCCGCCACCTTGTCCGTGCCGGGAATGAAGTCGGCGTAGCGATGCCCCCCGCTGAACTCGACGAAGCCGATCACCTTCGTCATGTCCCGCCTGACAGGCTCGAGCTGGTCCATCGATGAGACGGCGTTGAGCACCAGGACGCCGCGCCTGCCCAGGACGCGGACGCTGTAGTTGAGCGTGTGCGCCGAATCGTCCGTGAACTTGAGATCCTTCGCCCAGTACAGCTTGTGGGCCAGACTGTCGTAGTGCGGGGGCTCGGCCCATCCGACCAGCTCCACCGTCGCGTACCCGGCCTTCGCGCGCTCGGGATTCGCGTCGCGCGTCGCTTGCTGCATGGTCGTGAGGAGCTTGCGGTAGTCGATCTTGGCTGCGTCGTCGTCCTTGACGTAACCGTCCTCGCTGAAGGTGATGATGACGCCCCAGCCCTCGGGCGCGAGCACGCGGACGCCGGCGGGCACGAGCATCCCGAGGGTCTCGTGGCCGGCCGGGTTGCCCCATGCGCGCAGCACGACTTCTGTCTCCTGGGCGTCGAGGTATCGGAAGTCCGCGGGCAGGTCGAGGGTCGCGAGACCGCTGCGCAGGGTGACCCGGCCGGTCCGATACCGGAGCCGGGCTTCGATTTGCTCCCGCGTGGGTTTCTCGGAAGTGCGTTCGAGCCGCTGCGCCAGTGCGACGAGCGGTGCGACCGCAAGCGAGAGTATGACCAGCAAGTAGGTTAGCGGTCGATAGACCATCTCTCCTCCTCCGCTAATCTATATTGCGACCGTGCGAATTTCCCGCGACCATTTCCTCCCCCCTGATCCCGACGCCTTCCTCGCCGCGGAACCCGCCACCGGGCGGGTCGTGGTGATCGCCCCGACGCGCGCCGCTTGCGAAACCATCGAGCTGGCGATGAGCCTCGATATCGACACCCTGCTTGCCCGAGAGCACGGCGACGACATCCGGCGCCTCGCGGCGTCCGGGCGAGGGTTCGGCATCGTCGCGGGGACGGGCACCGGCAAGACGCTCGCGATCCGATCGATGGCGACGACCATCCTGCAGGCCCCGCTCAAGGTCGGGGTTGTGAACCGCGAGCGCGAAGCCACGCCCGAGACGCCGACCTGGAACGTCGTGATCGTCACGACCGGGATCGCGCGTCGCTGGTTCGAGGACGGCCTCATTACCGCGCGGGACACCCTGGTGGTGGACGAGATCCACCAGACGTCTGCGGAGCTCGAGCTGTGCCTGGCCCTCGGCAAGCGAGCCGGTTGCCGCTTCATCTGGCTCTCCGCCACGGTAGATCCGGCCTTCTATGCCCGCTACCTCGAGTCGGTCGAGGTACTCGAGACCCGAGCGTTCGATCCCGCGCGGGCGGCCGATGTGCGCATCCTGCCGCAGCAGCCGCTCGAGTTCCTGAACGATCGCTTCATGAAGGGCGTCCTGCGTGAGCGGCGTGGCGTGGCGGTGTTCGTGCCCACCCGGGCCGAAGTCGAGCAGATCGCGAAGGAGCTCGGCGACCGCTGGCAGGGAGTGCCTACGGCGTTCTACCACGGGGGTGAGCCTATCAGAGTCATCCGGCCGTTCCTCGACGGGCAGGTGCGCCGGCCGTTTCTGCTGGCGATGACGGCGGCGGGCCAGTCCGCCCTCAACATCCGCGGCCTCGACACCGTGGTGATCTACGACGCGCGCTACGCCAATGTCGTCGAGCGAGGTCGGAACGTCCTGACCCGGCTCTACCTCGGCGCGAACGAGATCCTCCAGATGGCGGGGCGGGTGCACGGGCGCGTGGAAGGCGGCGAGGTCTACATCCTGAGCGACCGCGAGCTCGTGTTCGACCAGCTCAAGCCGACGCCACCGGAGTTCCAGCTCGCCGGAGACGCGGAGCGCGTGGCGATCACGTGCGCGGCGCTTGGCGTCGATGCGGGCGAGCTCGATTTACCGGTGCCGCTCGACCGCAAGGCGTACCGCGACGCCGTCGAGCTGCTCACCGAGCGCGGCCTGATCGAGCGCGGGCGGCTGACCCGCTATGGCCGAGACGTGGAAGCGATGCCGGTCGAGCGTCCCTGGGGCGAGTTGCTGTACCACGCCGATCCCGATCTCGTGCCGATGGTGGCCGTCGCAGCGAGTGGGGAGTCGCTGCACCGCATGACGCGCGAGGAGCGGGACCTCCGGGGTCTAATCGTGACCGGAAGTGATCACCTCACGGCGTACAACGTCTACGCCGAGGCGGTCAACAAGCACGGCTATCTGGGGGAGGTGTACGGTCTGTCACGCCACCTGTTCCGCGAAGGCGTCGATGATTGGGCCGAAGGCCGCGGCGTGCTCGTCAAGGCGATCGAGGACGTGGCGCTGGGGATGGCCTCGGTGTACCGCCAGCTCGAGCTGCCACTGCCCGACCGGCTGCCCCACGCGGGCGAGAAGAACCTGGCGGCGTTCGCGGACCTCGTGGCCAAGATCCAGCCGTTCGACCTGGTCATCGACGAGGAAACGGCGGACGGCCGCGAGGCCCGGGTGAGCCGCGGATCGGTGTGCTCGAGCTGGGGTGCCGTCGCCGGCACGCTGCGCTACTTCGCGGACCGCTTCGGCGTGCCGCGCGCCAGCATCGAGGGAACGCAGCTGCCCGAGCGCGCGATCCGCCGCTACGCGCGGCGCGGCGCGCCTACGGTCGTGTTCGAGCGGCAACGCCGGCACGAGGGCCTGATGCGGGTCCAGACGGTGAGCTATTTCGGCTTCCTGCTCGAGCGCGACGTCGAGCCGCTCCCGAGCCCGTTTCGCCCGGAGCTCGCGGACGCCGCGCGGGCGGCGCTGGTCGAGGCCGTCCTCGCCGGTCACACGCCGCATCCCGACCAGGCACGTGTGCGGCGCGCGCTCGAGCGGCTCGGCTTCTACTGGCGCCGCTCGGGGGGACGACTGACCGAGGCGGCCACGGAGCGCGTGGGTGCCCGACTGGCGGCCCAGCTCGCCCGGGTCGGCTCGTGGGATGAGTTCATCAACGCGCGGCTGGTCCTCGACGTAGACGAGATAGTGCCCGAGTCGGAGCGCAGTGCCCTGGAGGCACTCCCGGCGTCCGTCCACCTCTACGGTGATCGCGTGCCGGTGGATTACGAGGTGGAGCAGGGGGTCGGCGTCGTGCGGCTGCGCCTCAAAGAGGGCCAGGCGCGACGCTTGCAACCGCGGGATCTGCCCCCGATCGACCGACCGGTCCGCTTTACGGTCATTCGGGGCAAGCGCGAGGCCGTGCGGTCGGATTCGTTGGAGGACCTGCGCCGCCAGCTGAGCGGTCTATCCCGGGGGGAACGGCAGCGCTTGGCGCGGGGCGGGAGGCGGGGCCGGCGTCGCTAGAAACCCATGCCCGCGCGCTGTGACCTCCGGACGCTCCGCGGGTCTAGCTTATGGTGGTGCCTTCTGGAACTTTGACCTGCCCATTGGGCTAAACAAGGACGTATGGCCGCGAGAGAAAAGAACCCTGGTCTTCCAGCTCCACTGAGCTTCGCCCCTCTAGGGCAGGCCGTCATGGAGACATTCAGCGAGGGCGTGATCGTCTTCGACCCCTACGGCCGGATGGTGTACGCGAACCAGCGGGGGCGGCGTACCCTGGACGCCCTCGGGGACGGGGTGTCGCATCGGGGCGAGAACGTGCGCGAGCGGCTCATTGCGTTCGGTGGCCGGGCCCGCACCCTGAAGCAGGGCTCGCTCGAGCTCGGCGAAGTCGTGTTCCTGCCGGACGGCGTCGACAGCCCGACGCTGGCCGAGCGAGAGCGCCAGGCCATCCTCGACACGCTCGAGGTGACGCACGGGAAGCTTGCCGAGACCGCGCGACGGCTTGGCATCAGCCGCACCACTCTGTGGCGCCGGTTGCGTGCCTATGGGCTCCGGCCCAACGGGCACCGCGGCACGGGCGCGGCGACGCGCGTCTAACGCCCTCTGCCGTGCTGGCGTCGAGGATTGACGCCCCCTAGCTTCCCGCTCGGGCTCCACCGTTCGGGAAGCGATGCCCGCCAAGCCGTACATCATCGAAGAATATGTCCGGTGGTCCGACGTGGACTTCGCCGGCATCATTTTTTACGGGTCCTACGTTCGTTTCTTCGAGATCGCCGAGACGGAGCTGTTCCGTGCGTGCGGCCTCGCCTACGCCCGGGTCTTCGATCGTTACGACATCTTTCTGCCGCGCAAGGCGGTTCATAGCGAGTTCCATTACCCCGCGCGGCTGGACGACCGGCTGCGTGTCGCGACGTACGTCGGCCGCGTCGGCACCAAGTCTATGACACTCAACTTCGATGTGTTGCGCGACGATCCGTCGAGGCTCGGTGCCGCGGGGTGGATGGTGCTGGTATGCGTCGACCGGAAGGGGCTAAAACCGCGCCCTCTGCCTTCAGGGCTGGTCGAGGCGCTCGCTCCGCACACGCTGACGCCCGCCGCCGCGCGGGCGGTCCTCGGCATCACGGTCCCACCGGGCGCGCGAGAGACTCCCTGAGCACGCCGCGGATCGCCGCTTTTGTGCTTGCTCTGCTGGGCGCCGCCTGTGGCAGCGCATCCGAGCAGGCGGGCCGAGTGCACGCGCGCGTAATCCGACCGCCCAAGGACACCATCCGATTCGAAGCTCCCGCGCGCGCTCGGCGCTGTCACGGGGGTACCGGGAGTGGCGCGCTGCTGCTGCAAGGGTCGAGCGAGGGGAACGGCGTGGTGGTGTGGCTACGCGAGGGCGGGAGTCGAGCGGACTCGCAGGCGGGTGGCGCGTGGCCGCTTCTGCAGCGGGGCGACACGGTGTCGCCGCGCGGCGCGACCGTGGGCGTTCGCTACATGATGGGCGATGTGCCGCACGGCCTGCCGCTCGATAGCGGCGCGGTGGAGGTGCGGAGGGCAGATGGCGTCCTCACGGTCGTCGCGCGCGGTACGGGGCTTGACGTGACCGCTGCCGGGCGCGTCGGACTCGAGGCCTCGTTCGACGCGGTGCCGCTCGAGACGGACACGGTTTCCTGCCAGCCGCGGCCGTGACGCACCGCGTGGGCCGGCACCGTTCCAGGATGTCCTCGTGGTGCAGCGCGTGATGGCCGCCGTACGCGACGGGCGGGGCGCTCGGTTAGATTGACCTCGTGGAGCAGACCTACTTCCGCCGCGGCTTCGGGCTCAAGGGCGACATCGAGGGCGCGCTCGCGGCCGACTATCACAGCCAGGTGGTGGATCGCATCCGCGCCCATGGGTACGTTCTCGCGGTCGGCGAGCTGACGTTCAGGCTCGCGCGTGAGTTTGGGTTCTGCTACGGCGTGGACCGCGCCGTCGAATACGCCTACGAAACCCGCACCAAGTTCCCCGAGCGCCGGGTGTTCCTGGTAGGCGAGATCATCCACAATCCGCACGTCAACAAGAAACTGCAGGGTATGGGCGTCGAATTCCTGCACCGGCCGGACGGCGGTGACTTTGAATTCAACGGGGTCACGCCGGCGGACGTCGTGATTCTTCCGGCCTTCGGGGTTACCGTGAGGGATTTCGAGCGGTTGCGCGCGGTCGGGTGCGTGCTCGTGGACACGACGTGCGGATCCGTGCTCAACGTCTGGAAGCGCGTGGACTCGTACGCGAAGGACGGATTCACGGCCGTGATCCACGGCAAGTACTACCACGAGGAGACGAAGGCGACGTCCAGTCAGGTCACGAAGTATCCGGCCGGTCGCTATCTCGTGGTGCGCGACATGGCGGACGCGCGCGAAGTGTGCGTGTACATCGAGGGAGCGGGGAGCGGGGAGCAGTTCCTGCAGCGCTTCGCCGGCACGATGTCGCCTGGCTTCGATCCCGATCGAGATTTGATACGCGTCGGCGTGGCGAATCAGACCACGATGCTCTCCGGGGAGTCGCTCGCCATCGCGGCCGAGCTCCGGAAGAGCATGGCGAAGCGCTATGGCGAAGCGGCGCTGCCCGAGCACTTCCGTACCTTCGACACGATCTGCTCGGCCACCCAGGATCGGCAGGATGCGGTGCTGAAGCTCATCGCCGACCCGCTCGACCTGATGGTCGTGATCGGGGGATACAACTCGAGCAACACCACGCACCTCGCCGCCATCTGCCACGATAAGGCGCCGACCTACCACATCGAGGATGCGAGCTGCGTCGACCCAGAGGCAGGGTCGATCCGCTTCCGTCCGGTGGGGGCCAAGGAGGAGCGCCTGGTGACCGGGTGGCTCCCCGCGGGCCCGCTGACGGTGGGGGTCACGGCGGGCGCCTCGACGCCCAACAACAAGATCGGGGAAACGGTCGAACGTATCGCGGCGACACGAGGCCTGTCGCTGCTTCGGTAAATCTTCGCCATATTTCGGGTATGTCTTTGCCCGGTTTTCATCCTGCCGTCGAGCGCTGGTTCGAGTCCCGTTTCCGCGAGCCGACCGAGCCGCAGCAGCGCGCCTGGCCGCTCATTCAGGCGGGCGGGAACGCCCTGATCGCGGCCCCCACGGGCTCGGGCAAGACGTTCGCGGCCTTCCTCGCCGCCATCGACTCACTCTTGCGTCAGGGCCTCGAGGGCACGCTCACGAACGGCACGCAGGTCGTGTACGTCTCGCCGCTCAAGGCGCTCTCCAACGACGTCCAGAAGAATCTGGCGGAGCCGCTCGCCGGGATCCGCCGTACGCTCGAAGCGCTGTGCCTGCCGGATGTGGAGATCCGCACGCTGGTGCGGACCGGCGACACGCCGGGCGCGGAGCGCCAGGAGATGGTGCGGCGGCCCCCGCATATTCTCGTCACCACCCCCGAGTCCCTCTATCTCATCCTCACGTCCGAGCGCGCCCGCGAGATGCTGCGCGGCGTACGCACCGTGATCGTGGACGAGATCCACGCCGTGGCGCGCGACAAGCGGGGAAGCCACCTGGCGCTGTCGCTCGAACGGCTCGAGCACCTCGCCGGCCGGCGTTTGCAGCGGATCGGCCTGTCGGCTACCCAGAAGCCGATCGAGGACATCGCCGCCTTTCTGTCTGGCACCCGCCACCCAACACCTGGCACCTGCATCATCGACTCCGGCCACGCGCGCACGCTCGATCTGGCGATCGAGATTCCCTCCTCGCCGCTCGAGGCGGTCATGGCGGCCGAGGTGTGGGAGGAGATCTACGAGCGCCTGGTGCAGCTGATCCTCGAGCATCGCACCACGCTGGTCTTCGTCAACACGCGCCGGCTGGCGGAGCGGCTGACGCTGCATCTCTCCGAGCGGCTGGGCGCGGACCAGGTGACGTCGCACCACGGCAGCCTTTCCAAGGAAAAGCGCCTCGACGCTGAGACGCGACTCAAGGAGGGGAAGCTCAAGGCGCTGGTCGCGACCGCGTCGCTCGAGCTGGGGATCGACATCGGCGCCGTGGACCTGGTGTGTCAGATCGGCTCGACGCGCTCGATCGCGACGCTGCTGCAGCGCGTGGGGAGATCGGGACATCACCTGGCCGCCGTGCCGAAAGGCCGGCTGTTCCCGCTGTCGCGAGACGAACTGATCGAGTGTGCGGCGCTGGTGCGGGCCGCCCGGGAGCGCACGCTCGACCGGCTGATCATCCCGACGCATCCCCTCGACATCCTGGCGCAGCAGATCGTGGCGGCGGTGGCGTGCGAGGAGTGGCAGGAGGATGCGCTGTTTGAGCTGGTGCGGGGGGCGTACCCGTACTGCGACGTGTCGCGCAAGGATTTCGACGCCGTGGTGCAGATGCTGGCCGAGGGATTCACCACGCGGCGAGGGCGGCGTGGCGCGTACGTCCATTACGATGGCGTGAATCGCCGGCTGCGCGCGCGGCGCGGCGCCCGGCTCGCCGCGCTGACGTCGGGCGGGGCGATTCCGGACATCGGCGACTACCGCGTTATCCTCGAGCCGACTGAGACCTTCGTCGGAACGCTCAACGAGGATTTCGCCATCGAGAGCATGCCGGGCGACATTTTCCAGCTGGGCAACCGATCGTATCGGATCGAGAGGATCGAGTCGGGCCAGGTGCGCGTCGTGGATGCCCAGGGCCAGCCCCCGTCGATCCCGTTCTGGCTGGGGGAGGCGCCGGGTCGCACGCCGGAGCTGTCGCAAGAGGTGTCTCGCCTGCGCCGGGACGTCGACGCACGGCTGGGGGACGTCCGCGAGGCGACTACGTGGCTCGCGCGCGAGATCCCGGGCGTCCCCGAGGCCGCGGCCCGCCAGATGGTCGAGTATCTCGAGGCCTCGAAGAAGATCCTCGGGGTCACCCCGACGCAGGAGACGCTCGTGTTGGAGCGCTTCTTCGACGAGGCGGGAGGGATGCAGCTGGTGCTGCACGCGCCGTTCGGGAGTCGGGTGAACCGCGCGTGGGGACTCGCGCTCCGCAAGCGGTTCTGCCGCAGCTTCAACTTCGAGCTCCAGGCCGCGGCCACCGAGGACGCGATCGTCCTGTCGCTCGGGCCCCAGCACAGCTTCCCGCTCGAGGACGTGTTCCAGTATCTGAAGCCCGAGACCGCGGAGCACCTGCTGGTGCAGGCGATGCTGGACGCGCCGATGTTCGGCTCGCGCTGGCGCTGGAACGCGACTCGGGCGCTCGCCGTGCTGCGCGCGCGCGGCGGGAAGAAGGTGCCCACGCCGCTCCAGCGCATGGATGCCGAGGACCTCGTCGCCGCCGTGTTCCCCGACCAGCTCGCGTGCCCCGAGAACCTCGTGGGGGACCGTGAGATTCCCGACCATCCGCTGGTGCAGCAGACCATCGCGGACTGTCTGCTCGAAGCCATGGACTTCCCGGGTCTGAAGGGCGTGCTCGAGGGGATGGCGGCGGGACAGTTCACGCTCGTGGCGCGCGACACGACGGAGCCGTCGCCGCTCGCCCACGAGGTGATCAACGCCAAGCCCTACGCCTTCCTCGACGACGCGCCGCTCGAGGAGCGCCGCACTCAGGCCGTGATCACACGACGGGGCCTCGACGTGAAGACCGCCGAGGAGCTGGGCAAGCTCGATCAGGCGGCGATCGATCGGGTGAAGGAGGAGGCGTGGCCGGAGGTCGCGAGCGCCGACGAGCTGCATGACGCGTTGCTCGTGATCGGGGCGATACCGAATGCGGAATGCGGAATGCGGAACGCGGAATGGCAAGGGCAGTTCGAAGAGCTAGCGAAGGCCGGGCGAGCTGGCCTGCTGCAAACCGAATCGAAGCTCTGGGTAGCGGCCGAGCGGCTGCCGATGCTGGAGGCGGTGTTCCCGGGAGCTCGGTGCGAGCCGCCGCTGGTGGTGCCGGAACGAGATCGGGCCAAGGCATGGACGCGCGAGGATGCGGTGCGCGAGCTGGTGCGCGGCCGGCTCGAGGCTGTCGGTCCCACGACGGCCGCCGACATCGCGCGCTCGCTGGGTGTCCCGGCCGGGGACGTGGACTTCGCGCTCGGCGCGCTCGAGCACGAGGGCTTCGTGCTGCGCGGCCGGTTCACTCCCGGCGTCGTGGAGCTCGAATGGTGCGAGCGGCGCCTGCTCGCCCGCATCCATCGCTACACGCTCGACCGGCTGCGCCAGGAAATCGAGCCGGTCACGGCGGCGGACTTCATGCGGTTCCTGCTCGAGTGGCAGCGCGCCGCACCCGATGCCCGGGCCGAGGGGCCCGAAGGGCTTGGTGCGGTCCTCGAGCTGCTCGACGGATACGAGGCGCCGGCGGCGGCCTGGGAGGCGGACGTGCTCCCCGCGCGGCTCGGCGACTACGACCCCCTGTGGCTCGACGGCCTGTGCCTGTCCGGGGAGATCGCCTGGGGCCGGTTGTCGCCGGCGGCGCCGTCGAACGGGGGGGGTCACAAAGCCGGGCCGATTCGCACCACGCCGATTGCGCTGTTTCGCAGGGAGCGGGGAGTGGTCTGGCAGTCCCTGACGGTGCAGGCCGATCCAGCGCACCTGTCACTTTCACACTCCGCCCGGGCCGTGCTCGAGGCGCTCGACGAGCGCGGCGCGTCGTTCTTTGGGGACCTCGCGAACGCGACCGGACTGTTACGCACCGAAGTCGAGAAGGGACTCGGGGAGCTGGTCGCGTGGGGGCTCGTGACCTCGGACAGCTTCGCTGGACTGCGGGCGCTGCTCGTGCCGTCCGACCGGCGCCGCCCCATCGGGGGGGGCGGGTTCCGGCGGCGAGGGCGTGTGGCGCCGTTCGGGGTCGAAACGGCGGGGCGGTGGTCGCGCGTCCGCCGGCCGGCGTCGCTGCCGGAAGAGGCCGTCGCGGAAGCGGTCGCGTGGCAGCTGCTGCGCCGCTACGGGGTGGTGTTCCGTCGCCTGGTGACGCGCGAGACGCTGCTCACGCCGTGGCGCGATATCCTGCGGGTGTACCGCCGGCTCGAGGCGCGAGGCGAGATTCGCGGCGGGCGCTTCGTGGGCGGGTTCTCGGGCGAGCAGTACGCCCTGCCGGAAGCCGTGGGGTTGCTCCGCCGCGTGCGCCGCGCGGAGCCGCAGGGGGAGCTGGTGGCCGTGAGCGGGGCCGACCCGCTCAACCTGGTGGGGATCGTGACGCCGG
>Ga0137381_10001766_pt1 | contig 14755 bp, 10 predicted proteins | sample SagtaG_16_FD_104808 | JGI IMG/M metagenome (GOLD analysis project Ga0137381, IMG submission 104808) | Vadose zone soil microbial communities from Sagehorn Ranch, Mendocino, California, USA - Sage2_L_115_16 metaG | ecosystem: Environmental > Terrestrial > Soil > Vadose zone | place: USA... | reverse complement strand
CCGCAGGTGCGGGTTCACCCGCATCGCCTCGGCCAGCTTGTCGAGCACGTACAGGTGCTGCGCCTCGAACTCCTTGAACGACCACGGGTGCACCCGGTCGGTGAGCACCTCGTACGGCAGGTCGCTCGAGTAGCCCAGCTCGGCGCGCACGTAGTGGTTGAGCGCCGCCGCGTACGGGCCGATGATCGCGTCGATCGACGGGTCGGTACTCCATTTCTCCCGGCCGTAGTCGGCGTCCCAGCCCGCGAACCGGCCGTCGATCCTGCCCACCGTGCGGTGCTGGTCGCGCAGCAGCTCGGTCAGGAACCTGACGTGCTCGGGGCGCAGGTCCACCCGGTCGACGTAGTCCTGCGACAGCCCGGTCAGCGCCGCGATCCTGGCCACGGCCGCCGCCCGTTCCTGCCCGACGAGCCTGGCGCCCAGCGCGAGCACCCGCGGGTACTCGCCCGCCGCGTACTCGTGTGCCTCGTCGAGCATCTCGCGCAGCGGCCGGCCGGCGTGCTTGCCGTGGTAGTTCGCGATCGCCGCGTACGTCGGCAGGTAGTTCACGTACGGATCGTCATTGCCCGCGGTGAACATCACTGACCCGCCGTTGAGGAAGCACGAGACCAGGATCAGCCCGTTCAGGTACATCCCGTAGCGCACCTGCAGGTGCCTGGCCAGCGCCGCCGCCCTGGTGGTGCCGTAGGACTCGCCGCACAGGTACTTCGGGGACATCCAGCGGCCGTTGCGCGTGGCCCACAGCCTGATCACCTCGCCGACCGAGGCGATGTCGCCGCCGAACCCGTGGAAGTCCTTGGACTTCTCGCCCTTGGCCGCCCGGGAGTAGCCGGTCGAGACCGGATCGACGAAGACCAGGTCACTGTGCCTGAGCAGGGTTTGCGCGTTGTCGGCGAGCCCGTACGGCGGCGGCAGCAGGTCACCGACGTCGCCCATCAGCACCCGCCGGGGACCGAGCACACCCAGGTGCAGCCAGATGCTGGACGAGCCGGGCCCGCCGTTGAACGCGAACGTGACCGGCCGGCTCGCCGGATCGGCGCCGTCGAGTGTGTAGCCGACCATGAAAACCTCGGCCTTGGCCTGCGGGCCGTCGAACTTGTCGTCGGTGTGCCCCTCGGTCCGCAGCACGACGCGGCCGGCCGTCGCCGTGTACCGTAGCTCCTCGCCGCCGACGGTCATCGAGTGCGAGGTCGTCACCAGGTCGTCGGCGGGCTCGCCGGCCTTGCGCTCGGTTCCGCTGTCCGCCCCGCCGGCCTGGTCCTTGGTGTCCTTCGCGTCAGCCTCTGCTGGCATGGTCGGCTCCTTCGGGGTGGGGCGCCAACAGGCTAACGTGCCGGGCCGCGGCCGGCTGCCGCGCACCCGGTTATCGGCTGACCAGCGCGGCCGCCTCGACCAGAGCCGATGACGGGGCGCGCCGCGGACTCGGCCCCAGAACCGCCAGTACCCGCTCTCATAGCGGCGTCACGTAGGCGCCGGCGATCCCGCCGTCGACCAGGAACTGCGACGCCGTGATGAACGAGGCGTCGTCGCTGGCCAGGAACGCCACGGCGGCGGCGATCTCCTCGGGCTCGGCGAACCGGCCGACCGGCACGTGCACGAGCCGCCGCGCGGCGCGCTCGGGGTCCTTGGCGAACAGCTCGCGCAGCAGCGGGGTGTTCACCGGGCCTGGGCACAGCGCGTTCACCCGGATTCCCTCCCTGGCGAACTGGACGCCGAGCTCCCTGCTCATCGCGAGCACGCCGCCCTTGGACGCGGTGTAGGAGATCTGCGAGGTAGCCGCGCCGAGCACGGCCACGAACGAGGCGGTGTTGATGACCGACCCCTTGCCCTGGCGGCGCATGTGCGGGAGCACGTACTTGCAGCACAGGTAGACCGAGGTGAGGTTGATCTCCTGGACCCGGCGCCAGGCGTCGATGCCGGTGGTCAGGATCGAGTCGTCCTCTGGCGGCGAGATGCCCGCGTTGTTGAAGGCAATGTCGATCCGGCCGAACTCGCCGGCGACGTCGTCGAACAGCCGCCTGACGTCCTCCTCGCTGGAGACATCCGCGGCGATGAACCTGCCCTGCACCTCCTCGGTGGCCGCCTTGCCAGCGGTATCGTCGATGTCGACGGCCACGACCTTGGCGCCCTCGGCCGCCATCCGGCGGGCACTGGCCAGCCCGATGCCGCTGCCAGCTCCGGTGATGACGGCGACCCGGTCCTGCAAGCGCTCCATTGCGCGACCCCCGATCCTCAGTCCTGGGTGGAGATGAACACGTTCTTGGTCTCGGTGAACGCGTCGAGCGCGTCCGGGCCAAGCTCGCGGCCCAGGCCGGACTGCTTGAAGCCGCCGAACGGCGTCCAGTACCGCACCGACGAGTGCGAGTTGACCGACAAGTTGCCGGTCTCCACCGCGCGCGCCACCCTGATCGCCCGGCCCACGTCGCGAGTCCAGATCGAGCCGGACAGACCGTACGGGGTGTCGTTCGCGATCTCGATCGCCGCCGCCTCGTCCGCGAACGACGTGACCGTCACCACAGGCCCGAACACCTCATCGGTGTACGCGGGCGCGTCGGCGCCGACCGGCGCGAGCACGGTCGGCGGGAACCAGTACCCCGGCCCGTCGGGGGCGCTGCCGCGGAATGCCACCGGGGCGTCGTCTGGCACATATTTCGCAACATTGGCCCGGTGGCCTGCCGAGATCAGCGGGCCCATCTCGGTCTGCGCAGCCGCCGGGTCGCCGACCCGGACGCCCTTGACGGCAGGCTCGAGCAGTTCCATGAAGCGGTCGAGCACCGAGGCCTGCACGAGGATCCGCGACCGCGCGCAGCAGTCCTGGCCCGCGTTGTCGAACACCGCGTACGGCGCGGTCGCCGCCGCCCGCTCGAGGTCGGAGTCGGCGAAGACGATGTTGGCGCTCTTGCCGCCGAGCTCCAGCGTCAGCCGCTTCACCTGCTTCGCGCAGCCGGCCATGATCTGCCTGCCGACCTCGGTCGAGCCGGTGAACACGATCTTGCGTACCGCCGGGTGGTCGACCAGCCGCTGGCCGACCACGGAGCCCTTGCCAGGCAGCACCTGGAACACGCCCTCGGGCAGCCCGGCCGCCAGCGCCAGCTCGCCGATCCGCATCGCGGTCAGGGGCGTCATCTCGGCGGGCTTGGCGACGACCGCGTTGCCCGCCGCGAGCGCGGGCGCCATGCCCCAGGACAGGATCGGCATCGGGAAGTTCCACGGCACGATCAGGCCGACGACGCCGAGCGGCTCGGCGAACGTGACGTTCAGGCCGCCCGCCACCGGGATCTGCCTGCCGGTCAGCCGCTCGGGCGCGGCCGCGTAGTACTGGAGCACGTCGCGCACCTGGCCCGCTTCCCACCGGGCCGCGCCGACGGGATGCCCGGAGTTCGCCACCTCGAGCTGGGCAAGCTCCTCGGCGTGCTCGTCGACCTGAGCCGCGAACGCTCGCAGCAGGCCGGCCCGCTCGCCCGGCGCGACCGAACGCCAGCCGCGCTGGGCGGCCTCGGCCCGGGCGACCGCCTCGTCGGTCTCCTCGGCCGACGTCCCGGGAATGGTCGTGACCGGCTGCTCGGTGGCCGGGTTGAGTACCGTGTAGGAGGTCATAGTCATCACAACCGCTCGAAGCAGCGCCGGAGTTCCCAGTCGGTGACCGCGGCGTCGAACGCCGCGAGCTCGACCCGCGCGTAGTTGGCGTAATGGCCGGCGACATCGGCGCCTAGCGCCTGTTTCGCCAGCTCGCTGCCCTCCCATAGCTCGAGGGCGTCGCGGAGGGTGTGCGGGACCTTCGGCCCCTGGTCGGCGTAGGCGTTCCCGGCGAACGCGTCTTCGAGCGACAGTTCGTTGTCGATGCCAGCCAGCCCGGCGGCGATCATCCCGGCGACCGCGAGGTAGGGGTTCACGTCACCGCCGGGCGTCCGGTTCTCCACCCGCAGTGACTGGCCGTGCCCGACCAGGCGGAGCGCGCAGGTCCGGTTGTCGACTCCCCAGCGGACCGCGGTCGGGGCGAAGCTGGCCGGCACGAACCGCTTGTAGGAGTTGATGTTGGGCGCGTAGAGCAGGGTCAGCTCGCGCATGGCCGCGAGCTGGCCGGCCAGGAAAAACTGGCCGAGCTCAGAGAGGCCGTGCGGCCCCGCACCAGCCAGCAGCGGCGCGCCATCGATGCGCGCCCTGCCGCCGGGACCCGGCTCCTGGTCGGACTCGCGCAGCGACAGGTGGATGTGGCACGAGTTGCCCTCGCGCTGGTTCGGCTTGGCCATGAAGGTCAGCGACATCCCCTCCTGTGCCGCGATCTCCTTGGCGCCGGTCTTGTAGATCGAATGGTTGTCGCAGGTGGTGACCGCGTCGCTGTAGCGGAACGCGATCTCGTGCTGGCCGAGGTTGCACTCGCCCTTGGCCGACTCGACGTACATGCCGGCGCCGGCCATGCCGCCGGTGATCCGGCGCAGCAGCGGGTCGATCCTCGAGGTGCCGAGAATCGAGTAGTCGACGTTGTACTGGTTGGCCGGGACCAGGTTGGCGTAGCCCTTGTCCGCCGCCTGCTCGTAGCTGTCCCGGTAGACGATGAACTCGAGCTCGGTGCCGGCCAGCGCGACCCAGCCGCGCTCGGCCAGCCGCGCGGCCTGGGCCCGCAGGACCTGGCGCGGCGACGCGGCCACGGGCGCGCCGTCCAGCCAGGTCAGGTCGGCGAGCAGCAGCGCGGTGGCCGGAAGCCACGGCAGGCGGCGCAGGGTCGTCAGGTCGGGCCTGAGCACGAAGTCACCGTAGCCGCGCTCCCAGGAGGACATCTCGTACCCGCCGACGGTGTTCATCTCGACGTCGACCGCGAGCAGGTAGTTGCAGCCTTCCGCGTAGTGCTCGGCCACCTCGTCGAGGAAGAACTCCGCCGACAGGCGCTTGCCCGCGAGCCGACCCTGCATGTCGGTGAAGGCGAGGATCACCGTGTCGATCTCGCCAACGCCGGCCGCCGCATGCAGGTCGGCCAGGCTCATCATGCCCGACCTCGACGGCCTGGCGGCCGCGCCGCCGCCGTGACTGTCCGTCATGAACCGTCCTATCTCATCTGGTGATCCGGCGAGCCGACGTCAGACCTCGAGCTCGTGCTCGATCGCGGCCAGTTCCTCGGCCGTGCCCTGCACCTTCGGGCCGGTGAACCAGTTCTTCGCCGAGACCGCCCAGTAGATCCACGCGAAGCCGAGCACGACCACGACGGCGACCACAGCGTAGTTGAAGCTCAGCCAGGTGATCGGGCCCGCCTGCGGCAGCATGAACAGGATCGTGATGATGCCCACCCAGATCACGGCGGTCCACCCGATGACGTAGCTCCACCTGCCGAGGTGCCACGGCCCGCGCGCGAAGCTCTCGCCCTGGCGCAGCCGCAGGAACGTCGGCAGCACGTAGGCGATGTACAGGCCGATCACCGCGATCGACGTCACCGCCGCGTAGGCGGTGTAGTTCTTCAGGTACGGCAGGCCGAGCAGGAACGCGCCGCCGGCTGCCAGCCAGATCGCGTTGGTCGGGGTCCTGGTCCGCTTGTTCACCCGGTGCCAGAAGGCCGAGCCTGGCAGCGCGCCGTCGCGGGAGAACGCGTAGATCATCCGCGAGTTCGCGGTCACCGACGACATGCCGCAGAACAGCTGGGCGCCGATCGCGATCAGCAGCAGCAGCTTGCCTCCCGTGTTGCCCACGGCGTCGATGAAGATCTGGGCCGGCGGAACGCCGGTAGCCGACGTGTGCTCAGGCTCGTAGTGCTGGATCGCGAACGTGATGCCGATGAGCAGGATCCAGCCGGCGAACAGCGAGACGACGATCGACATCACGATCCCGCGCGGGCCGGCCACCGCGGCCTGGTGCGTCTCCTCCGTCATGTGCGCCGATGCGTCATAGCCGGTGAACGTGTACTGCGCGAGCAGCAGGCCGATCGGGACGATGTACCACCAGCCCAGGCCCAGGCCGGTGTCGTTGACGAAGTGACCGAAGACGAAGCTCGCGGACTGGTGGTGCGAGGGGGCGAACGCGAGCACGCCGACGATGATCAGCACGCCGGTGATGTGCCACCACACGCTGATGTCGTTCAGCAGAGCCACGAGGCGGATGCCGAACTGGTTCAGCAGGCCGTGCACGAGCAGCACGCATCCGTAGATCACGACCGTGACCCACGGTTTCGTCGACACGTTCCACTGCAGGGCCAGGAACGCGTTGATGAAGAAGGCCGCGCCGAAGTCGATGCCCGCGGTCACCGCGACCTGGCCGAGGAAGTTGAACCAGCCGGTGAACCAGGACCAGGCCGCCCCGTTGCGCTTGGCCAGCTTGGCGGCCCAGTAGTACAGTCCGCCCGCGGTCGGGAAGCTGGAGCAGACTTCGGCCATGGCCAGGCCGACGAAGAGAGTCATGATCCCGACGAACGGCCAGCCCCACACGATGACGGCTGGGCCACCGGTGCCCATGCCGTACCCGTACAGGGTCAGGCAGCCGGACAGAATCGAGATGATGGTGAACGAGACGGCGAAGTTCGAGAAGCCGGACATCCGCCTGAGCAGTTCCTGCGCGTAGCCGAGTATGTGCAGCTCTTCTTCGTCGCTCAGAGTCGCGGAGGGCGCTTGGTTGACCGACACGACGTGCTCCTTGAGATTCGGTGTTTGTGAAAACCTGTCTTGGGGGTCTGGCGGCGGCGGAGATTTAATGGTCTAATAACAGACCAATTGAGGGTCTAGCTGGGGCGAATGTCAAGGGTTCGGGCCAGAAAGATCGACTGCGTCCATGGACTCCGGCACGCGGGCAAGGGGAGGCCCGCGTGCCGGCCTTGGCGTGCACCTCGGTGCGGCATGCGCATGACCTCCTGACTGCCGCGACGATCGGCTGGAGAGGCGGTGTGCGTGAGCACCGGGAGCGCTGGCACCTCCAGGCCCGCCGGGCCCGCCGGGCCCGCAGGGACGGCAGGGACGGCAGGAACCGCCGGGACCACCGGGGTCGACCTGAGCGGTGTGCTCCGCCCGGTGCGCGAGGGCAACGCGTTCGAGGAAACCGTCGAGCGGCTGCTGACCGCGATCAAGCTGGGCGTGGTGGGCCCTGGCGATCGGTTCCCGCCCGAGCGCGAGCTGGCCGCCCAGCTCGGGATCAGCCGCCTGACCCTGCGCGAGGCGATCCGCGAGCTGAACAAGGCCGGATATGTCGAGTCCAGGCGTGGCAGGCTGGGCGGCACCTTCATCACCTACTCGCAGCCCGCGCCGAACGTCAGCGAGCTGCGCAGGCTGGCCCAGCAGAACGCCCAGAAGCTGACCGACGCGCTGACCTTCCGGTTCGCCATCGAGACCGGCGCGGCCGACCTGCTCGCGCAGCAGATCGCGGCCGGTGGCGACGAGCCCGCCCAGGCCTTCGCCGGGATCGCCGCCGCGGGCCCGGCGGGCGGGCCGGCGCCGTCGCTGCGCGACGTCCTGGTCGCCAAGATGGCCGACGTGAACGGCGCGGGCCCGAAGGAGTACCGGCGGATGGACACGCTGTTCCACCTCGCGATCGCGGAGCTGACCGGGTCCAGCCTGCTGTCGACCGCGTGCGCCGACGCCAGGGTGCAGCTGAACGACCTGCTCAATGCCATCCCGGTACTCAAGCTGAACATCGCCCACGCCGCCGTCCAGCACGCCGCGATCGTAGACGCGATCCTGGCCGGCGACCCGGAGCGGGCCCGTGCCGCGGTGGCCGAGCACCTGGCAGGCACCGGCGCGCTGCTGCGAGGCTTCCTCGGCTAAGGGGCGCTAGTTAGGTCCCGACGTTCAGCGGGTGGTGGCAGGCGGCCTGGTGGCCTTCCGAGCCGCGAGGGACCAGGGACGGCTCTTCCAGCGAGCACACCTCGGTCGCGTACTTGCAGCGCGGGTGGAACCGGCATCCCGACGGCGGCTCGATCGGGCTCGGGACATCGCCCTCGAGTACGATCTGCTGGCGCTGGGCGGTGATCACCGGATCGGGGATCGGCACCGCCGACAGCAGCGCTTCTGTGTAGGGGTGCACCGGGCGCTGGTACAGCTCCTCCGCCGGGGAGACCTCGACGATCTTCCCCAGGTACATGACGGCGATCCGGTCCGAGACGTGCCGGACCACGCCGAGGTCGTGGGCGATGAAGATGTAGGTGAGGCCTAGCTCGTCCTGCAGGTCGTCGAGCAGGTTGATCACCTGCGCCCTGATCGAGACGTCCAGCGCCGAGACGGGCTCGTCGGCGATGATCAGCTTGGGATGCAGGGCGAGCGCGCGGGCGACCCCGATCCGCTGGCGCTGGCCGCCGGAGAACTCGTGCGGATACCTGTTGACGTGCTCGGGCGACAGCCCGACCAGCGCGAGCAGTTCCCGCACCCGCTCCCTGATCTGCCGGCGGCTGTAGTCACCATGAATGCGCAGCGGATCGGCGATGATCGTTCCCACCCGCTTGCGGGGGTTCAGCGACGCATACGGATCCTGGAATACCATCTGCACGTCGCCCCGGATCGGCCGGAGCGCGCGCCTGGACAGCCGGGAGATGTCCTTGCCGACGAACGTGATAGATCCGCTGGTCAGCTCCTGCAGCCTGATGATGCACCGGCCGAGTGTCGTCTTGCCGCAGCCCGACTCGCCGACCAGGCCAAGCGTTTCCCCGGCCCTGACCTCGATGCTGACGTCGTCGACGGCGTGCACCCGGCCGACCTCGCGCCGGAACAGGATCCCCCGCCTGATCGGGAAGTACTTCTTCAGGTGCTCGACCCGCAGCAGCACCCGCCCGTCCGCGCTCGCGTCCTCCGGCTCGCTCACGGTGTCTCCTCGATCAGCTCGGGGTGAATCGTGACGTCCCTTCTGCTGCGCTTGACCGCCGGATCGAGATGACAGGCGTCGGTATGGTCGAAGGAAGCCCGGTTCGCCAGCTCAGGCACCTGGTCGCACATCTCGAACCGCTGCGGGCACCGGTCACCGAACGCGCAACCGGGGGGCAGGTTGATCAGGGAAGGCGGCAGGCCGCGGATGGCGGTGAGCCGCCGCGGCTTCGGCCGGTCGATCCGGGCGATTGACCCGAGCAGGCCCCAGGTGTACGGGTGCTGGGCGTCGTAGAAGACGTCGTTCTTACTGCCCTGCTCGATGATGCGGCCCGCGTACATCACCGCGACCCGGTCGGCGACGTCGGCTACCACGCCCATGTCGTGCGTGATCAGCACGACCGCCGAGCCGAGCTCGTCTTTCAGATTCTTGATCAGCTTGAGGATCTGGGCCTGGATCGTGACGTCGAGTGCCGTCGTGGGCTCGTCGGCGATCAGCAGGCCCGGGCTGCACGACAGCGCCATCGCGATCATCACGCGCTGGCGCATGCCGCCGGAGAACTGGTGCGGGAAGTCGTCGACCCGCTCGGCCGGGTGCGGGATGCCCACCGCGGCCAGCAGCTCGATCGCCCGGCTCCTGGCCGCCTGCCTGGAGACGTGCTCGTGCGCCCTGATCTGCTCGCAGATCTGCCAGCCGACCCGGTAGACGGGATTCAGCGAGGTCATCGGATCCTGGAAGATCATCGCGATCTCGGCGCCGCGCACCCGGCGCAGGTCGGCCTGGTTCATGGTCATCAGGTTGCGGCCCTTGTAGATCACCTCGCCCTCGAACTTCGCGTTGGGATCGATGATCAGCCGCATCACCGACATCATCGTGACGCTCTTGCCCGACCCGGACTCGCCGACGATGCCCAGCGTCTCGCCCTCCGACACCGCGAACGACACGCCGTCGACCGCCTTGACGACTCCGTCCTCCGTCCGGAAGCTCACTTTGAGGTCCCGCACCTCAAGCAGCGGCTCTGCCATCACGACCCTGCCATTACGCGGGCCGCACTCTCGGGTCGAGCCCGGCGTAGGCGATGTCGACCAGAGTGTTCGCGAGCACGATGAAGAACGCGCCGTAGATCACGGTGGCCATGATCACCGGGAGGTCCAGGTTGGTCAGCGACTGGTAGGTCAGGAATCCGACTCCGTGAATGGCGAACACCACCTCGGTCAGCAGCGCGCCGCCGCCTACCAGCACGCCGAAGTCGAGCCCGAAAAGGCTGACGAACGTGATCATCGACGTCCGCAGCGTGTGGCGGAGCAGCACCCGCCGCTCGGTCAGCCCCTTGGCGCGGGCGGTCCTGATGTAGTCCTCGTTCTGGATTTCCAGCAGGTTGGCCCGTAGCACCCGGGCGTAGAAGCCGATGTACAGGATCGACAGCGTGATCCAGGGGAAGAACAGGCCCTTGAACCACAGCACCGGATTCTGCGTGAAGGGCGTGTATCCGAGCGGCGGGACCCAGCTGAACAGGAACGAGTGGTGCAGCCGGCTCTGAGTGATCAGGTTGACCACCTCGCCGAGCCAGAAGACGGGCATGGATATCCCGATCAGCGCGATGATCATCAGCAGCGGGTCGAGCAGCGTGCCGCGCAGCAGCGCGGCGGCCATGCCCATCGCGATCGCCATGACCACCCAGATCAGTGCGGCGCCGAAGACCAGCGAGAGGGTCGCCGGTGCCGCGGCCACGATCTCCGGCACGACCTTCTGACCCTGGTTCGAGTAGGAGACCAGGTCCTGGGTGATGAAGATCTTCTTCATCATCAGGCCGTACTGGACGGGGAACGGGCGGTCGAGCCCGAATTGGTGCCGTATCTCGGCCATCACCTGCGGGCTCGGGTTGCGGCCCGCGATCTGCCTGGCCGGGTCGATCCCCGGGGTCTTGAAGAAGATCACGAAGACGAGCACGGTGATCGCGAGCATGACCAGGATGGTCCACAGCACGCGCCGGACGATGAAGGTCAGCACGGACTATGCCTCCACGCGCAGCTTGGCGCGGGGATCGAGGGCATCCCTGACGCCGTCGCCCAGCACGTTGAGCGCGAGCACGGTCAGCACGATCATGATGCCGGGGGCGATGGCGACCCACGGCCTCGTGTACAGCAGTTCTTGGCCGTCGCTGATGATCGTGCCCCAGCTGGCGTTGGGCGGCTGCACGCCGATCGACAGGAACGACAACGCCGACTCGGTCAGGATCGTCGTGGCGATCATCAGCGGCAACAGCACGATCACGACCGAGACGACGTTGGGCAGGATGTCGGAGAAGATCAGGCGCAGATCTGAGGCACCCTGGGCGATGCCGGCCTGGACGAACTCCTTCTCGGAGACGGAGAGCACGTGGCCGCGGATCGGCCGGTAGACATAAGGCAGGTAGATGAAGGCGATGATGATGGTGGGCAGCCACAAGCTCGTCGCCACCAGATGCACGGGACCGATGGACAGGCCGCTTGACTGGGTCAGCAGCACTGTGGAGATCGATATCGCCAGCAGGTAGACGGGGAACGCCCAGATCACGTCCATCAGCCGGGATAGCACCGCGTCGACGAGGCCGCCGAAATAGCCGGCGATCAGCGCGATCACGGTAGCGATCACGCAGCAGATGACCGCCGAGCCGATGCCGATCTCCAGCGAACTGCGGCCCCCGTAGAGCATCCTGGCCATGACGTCGCGGCCCTGCTGGTCGGCGCCGAGGAAGTAGCTGGCCAGATTCCAGGTCGGCCCGATCGGGGTCTCCCCAAGGCGCAGGATGCCGCCGCCCCGCTGCAGCAGCGGCACCCGGTGCCCGTTGACGATGGTGGTGCCGTTGAGGTTGTTGACGAAGGGGTTCACCTTAGCGACGTCGTGCGCGTACAGCGGCGCCGCGAAGCTGACTCCGATGATCAGCAGGAACAGCACGACCGCCGCCATGGCGATCCGGTTACGCCACAGCCGCCGCCCGGCCAGCGCCCACGGGCTGCGCCCGCTGATCTCCGGCCGCAGGTCATCTGGTACCTGCGCCGGAGGCTCAGCGGACTCGGTGAGCGCTATCGCCATCGGCAGCCACCTGGGCGGCCGCCGATGGCAATCGCGCCGCTGGCTACTTCTGCAGCCATTGCTGGTCGATCAGGATGTACCACTGGGGATTCCACTGATACCCCTGAACGCGCTTGGACAGGAAGTCGATCTGCTTCGGGTTGTACAGGTCGACCCACGGCGCCTGGTCGGTCACCGCGTGATCGACCTGGGCCCAGATGTTGTCGGCGGCCGTGGGGTTGGTGACCCCGAGGTTCTCGGCCTTGGTCATCTGCGCCTGGATGGACTTGTCGCAGAACGCGGCTATGTTCGGGCTCGCGTCGCTGCCCGGGTGGATGCTGCCGCAGCCGAGCAGCACGTTCAGGAAGTCCGACGGAGCCGGGTAGTCCTGGTACCAGGCGGACCAGGCGATGTTCCACTTCTTGGAGTTGTTGGAGTTCTGCACGAACGGGTACTGGATCGTGCCGGACAGCACCTGGAGCGAGGCCTTGTAGCCGATCTTGTTGAGATCAGACACCATCTGCTCCCCGAGCGCCTTGTCCGGAATGTCGGTGTTGACCACGACCTTCGCCCCTGCGGTGCCTGAAGCCTTTACCAGCGTCTTGGCCTTGGCCAGGTCGGGTCCGGTCCACTTAGTGGTGTCCGATCCCGAGGTATACGGGCAGTACGGCTTGTAGCCGGGGAAGTTGGGCGGCAGGACCTGGCAAGTGGGGACGGCCAGGGACGGCCCTCCGCCGATCTTGACATAGGCGTTCCTGTCGGCGGCGAAGTTGACCGCCTGGCGGGCCTTGAGGTTGTTGAACGGCGGCTGCTGGGTGTTGAACGCGAAGTACCAGTCGGCCGTCAGCGGGTTCACATGTACCTGCTTGCTGTACTGCGAGCTGTTGAGCTCGTTGAGCCGGTCGGCCGGGATCACGTCACCGTCGAAGACCTCGTCGGCCTGGCCGTTCTCCACGGCTGTGACCTCGTCCGAGACGGTCTGCCCGTACTTCTCCACGATCTCGTTCGGGTAGCCGGCCGGCTGGGCCTGGGCGTTCCAGACATGGAAGTACTTGTTGCGGACGAGCACCGCCTCGGAGTTCGGGTTGTACGACTTCCACATGTAAGGCCCGGTCCCCGGCGGCACGTTGTTGCCGGTCAGCTTCATCGTGGTGGAGCCCGGCACGACGTAGGCGAACGGCAGCGAGATCTTGTCGAGGAACTCGGGGTCGGGCGCGGTGAGGTGGATGGTCAGCGAGTAGTTCTTGTCGTCGGCGACCACGCCCTGACTGAGGTCGCAATGCCCGGTCTTCGCGGCATGGCCGCACGTGGAGGCGCCGACGATGCCGGAGTAGAACGAGGTCGGCCCCGGCACGGTGAACTGGCGCTCGAAGGTCGTGACGAAGTCACTCGGCTTCATCACCTGGCCGTTGGAGAACTTGATTCCGCGCCGGATGTGGAACAGATAGGTCTTGCCGCCGTCGGTCGGCGCCGGGATCGTGGTGGCCAGGTCGGGCACGAGCTTGGTGCCCGGCGCTCCGCCCACCCGCAGGAACTGGACCAGCCCGTCATGGGTGTCGATCAGCAGCTGCCACTCCTCGAGCGTGTAGTTCTGGGCCGGGTCGGCCACGCCGAAGGCGGAGCTGGCCAGGATCGTGTACGTGCCGCCCGCGTGCCCCGCGGCGGGGCTGGAGGAGCCCGAGCTCGGAGAGCCAGAGCTGCCGCATCCAGCCGCGGCCAGAGACAGCGCCGTCAGGGCCGCTGCGCCGGCCCGGCGCAGCACCCGGCCCGGATGTGCGCCGCCCGTGCCTCGCCCGTGCCGCGTCTGGCCAGCCCGGCCTGCCAAACCGAACAATTTGGGCATCTCGGATATTGCCGGAATAGGTATCATCTGGCACCTCCTTACGGCTGTTATACATCGATCCGCAGTATTGCCGTAAGGGAAACCGAGATAACACTTTGGGCGCAGTCAGCGTCCCGGTTGAACCGAGGAGCCCTCCTGGCCGCCTGAAAAGCTCACCTCCGGCGGCCGGATCTCGTCAAACCTGACCACCATCCGCTGGGGGCCGCGCAGGTTGAAGTTCGGCTTGTACACCAGCGCGGACTCGTCGAGCCTGGGGTTGGTTACCCGCTCGGCGATCGCCCTGAGCGTGATCGTCGCCTCCAGCCTCGCCAGCGGCGCGCCCAGGCAGAAATGCGGCCCGGCGGCGAACGCCAGGTGCTCCCTCGCGCCCCGCCCGATGTCGAAGACGTCGGGATCGGCGAACGCCGCCGGGTCCCGGCCGGTGGCGGCCAGCAGGAGCAGCAGCACCGCGCCGTCCGGCGGCTCTGCCGCGCCGATCGTCATCCCGCCCCTGGCGACCCGCCCGGTCAGCTGCACCGGCGGGTCGTACCGCAGCGTCTCCTCGACGGCGCCGGCCGCCAGGCCGGGGCCGGCGGCCAGCGCGGCGAACTGGCCGGGGTTCCTGAGCAGTGCCAGCATCGCGTTGGAGATCAGCCCGACCGTCGTCTCGTGCCCGGCGACGAGCAGCAGCACGCACGTGGCGATCAGCTCGTCGACGCTCAGCCGGTCCCCGCCCGCCTCCCCGTCCCGCTTCACGTCCTCCGCCTCGATCAGCTTGGTCAGCAGGTCGTCGGCCGGGCTCGACCGCCGCGCGGCGATCAGCTCGGCGAAGTACTCGGCGAACTCCAGCCCGGCCTGCTCGGCCGCGGCCAGCTCGGCCGGGTCGATGGTGCCGAAGCTCGGCTGTACCGAGTGCGCCAGCTTCGCCGACCAGCCGGCGAACCTGGGTTGGTCCTCGGCCGGCACCCCGAGCAGCCCGGAGATGATCCGCGCCGGCAGCGGGTAGGCGAGCTGGCCGACCAGCTCGAGCTCGCCGCCGCCGGCCGCCGCCGACAGCAGCTCGTGCGTGATCTGGCCGATCCTCGGCGCGAGCGTCGCGACCACGCGCGGCGT